>Ga0302235_10002630_pt1 | contig 12831 bp, 10 predicted proteins | sample II_Palsa_N3_3_FD_193577 | JGI IMG/M metagenome (GOLD analysis project Ga0302235, IMG submission 193577) | Peat permafrost microbial communities from Stordalen Mire near Abisko, Sweden - II_Palsa_N3_3 | ecosystem: Environmental > Terrestrial > Soil > Palsa > Peat permafrost | place: Sweden... | reverse complement strand
CGTCCGCGTGATCGAGCTCTGCGACCGGTTCGGCCGCGATACCTACCTGGAGGCCTGCGACGCGATCCTCGACCGGACCCGCCGCGGGGTGATCGAGCTGATCCGTACCCACGTGCCCGACGGCGAGCGGTTCGAGTTCTCAGACCTCGCCGACGACGACGGGCTGGGCAACGGCCCGATCGAGCTGCGGCTGGCGATGTGGCGCGACGGCGACACGCTGCACCTGGACTGGACCGGTACCGACGCGCAGGTGCCGGGCTCGGTCAACTTCCTGCTGAACGTCGAGATGTTCAAGATGTTCGCAGGGGTGTTCCTGATCATGGCGTTCGCGCCCGATCTGGTCTTCAACGACGGCTACTACGACGTGATCGAGGTGACGGTGCCGGAGGGCTCGGCGCTGCGGCCGAGGTTCCCGGCGCCGCTGGGCAACCGGCTGTCGCTGATGGCGCGCCAGTTCGACGTCCTCGACGCGATCTTCTCCAAGGCGCTGGACGGGTTCGCGGTCACCGGCAGCTACGGCACGAGCCCGAACTTCGTCTACTCGGGGACCGACGCCGACGGCAGCGATTTTCAGATCCTCGAGATCCTGTACGGCGGGATTCCCGCGCGGCCGTTCGCCGACGGACTCGACGGCCACTCGTGGTGGCCGCTGTTCAAGGCGGTCCCGACCGAGTACCTGGAGAAGTACTACCCGCTGCGGGTGTGCAGCTACGTGACCCGTATCGATTCCGGCGGCGCCGGCTACCACCGTGGCGGCCACGGGGTCGCCAAGACCTACGAGTTCCTCTCGGACGGGTCGATCTCGTTCCAGGACGACCGCACCCAGACGTTCCCGTGGGGGCTGCGAGGCGGCCGGCACGGAGCCGCGTCGTACAAGACGCTGCGCCGCGGGGCCGACGGCTCCGAGATCCGGCTGCCGTCCAAGGTCGAGGACGTGCCGGTGCGCGCCGGCGATCGACTGACGTTCGCGACCGCCGCCGCCGGCGGCCTCGGCGACCCGTTCACGCGTGAGCCCGAGCGTGTCGCGCTCGATGTCAAGTCAGGGCTGGTCAGCATCGAGGGGGCGCTTATGGCTTACGGCGTCGTCGTCTCGGCGCGGGGCGAGGTCGACGAGGACGCGACCGCGCAGGCCCGGGCCCGGCGCCGCGACGTCCCCGGCGAGGATGAGTTCGACTTCGGCCCGCTGCCGGGCCGGCAGCCGCTGGCACGGCGGATCGCCGACGAGCGACGCGAGTTCGACGCGTGGATGGCCGCGGAGAGCCGCGCTGGTGCCGACGCGCGGGCGGGCGCCTGACGCTGATGCGCGTGACCCTGTGCGACGTCGCCGCGCGCGACGGCCTGCAGAACGACGCGGTCACGCTTGCGCCCGAGGTTCGCGCCCAGCTGTGCCGGCGGTTGGCGCGGGCCGGGCTTGAGCGCGTCGAGGCGGCGTCGTTCGTCAACCCCGCGCGGGTGCCGCAGATGGCCGGTGCCGAGGAGGTGCTCGCCGAGCTCGCGCACGACGACGGCGCCGCCGCGGGGGACACCGTGTACGCCGCGCTGGCGTTGAACCTGCGCGGCGTGCAGCGCGCGGTCGCGGCCGGAGCTGGAGAGATCCACCTCGCGTACCCGCTGACCGACACGTTCGCGCAGCGCAACCAGGGGATGACCGTTACCGCCGCGGCCGAGACCGCCGAGGCGATGATCGCCGCCGGCCACGAGGCGGGGGTGCCGGTGACCGCGACGCTGTCGGTCGCGTTCGGCTGCCCGTTCGAGGGCCGGGTCGACCCGGGCGTCGTCGCCGAGCACGGCCGGCGGATGGCGGCGGCCGGAGCCGACGAGCTGATGCTCGCCGATACCGTCGGCGTGGGGGTGCCCGCTCAGGTGCGACGGCTGCTGCCGGACGCGCTCACAGCGATGGACGGCCGGCCGGTCGGGCTGCACCTGCACAACACCCGCAACACGGGCTACGCGAACGCGATCACCGGGCTCGAGCACGGCGCGACCGTGTTCGACGCGTCGCTCGGCGGCCTCGGCGGCTGCCCATTCGCGCCGCGGGCAACCGGCAACATCGCGACCGAGGATCTCCTGTACCTGCTCGACGCGGAGGGCGCCGACAGCGGCGGGGTGTCACTGCCGGCGCTGCTATCGGCCGCCGAGTGGCTCGCGTCCGTGCTCGGTCGTGAGCTGCCCGGGCTCGTGTACAAGGCCGGCCCGTTTGAGTGACCGGCGTGGGAGCGGGGCGGTCGCCTCCGTTCAGCGCAGCGCCGCCAGCCGCCGCGAGGCCTCGGCGATCACCTCGTCGCGCTTGCAGAACGCGAAGCGCACCAGCGACCGCGCCGCGTCCTTGTCGTCGTAGAACACGCTCGTCGGGATCGCGACGACGCCGGCTCGCTCGGGCAGCATGCGGCAGAACTCGATCGCGTCGACGCCGACGTCGGCGTTGACGAAATAGGTCGCGGCGGATCGCAACGGCTCAAGGCCCGCGGTGGCCAGGCCCTCCCGGAGCATGTCGCGCTTGCGGGCCAGCGCGTCGCGCAGCTCGTACAGCACGGTCGCCGGCAGCGCCAGCGCCGCCGCGGCCCCGTGCTGCAGCGGCGTGCCGCCCGCAAACGTGAGGAACTGCTTGGCGGTGCGGGTGGCGGCGACCAGCTCGGCGGGACCCGAGCACCAGCCGATCTTCCAGCCGGTGACCGAGAACGACTTGCCGACGCTTGAGATCGTCAGCGTCCGCTCGGCCATCCCGGCCAGCGTCGCCGGCGGCACGTGCTCGCCGTCATAGACGAGGTGCTCGTAGACCTCGTCGGAGATGCAGACGAGGTCGCGCTCGATGCAGACCTCGGCGACCGCGTTCAGTTCGCTGCGTGACAGCACCCGGCCGGTTGGGTTGTGCGGCGTGTTGAGCAGCAGCGCCCGCGTCCGCGGGCCGGCCGCGGCACGCAGCTCGTCGGCGTCCAGGGCGAAGTCGGGCGGGCGCAGCGTCACCGGCCGGCGCACCGCGCCCGCAAACGCGATCGTGGCCGGGTAGGAGTCGTAATAGGGCTCGAGCACGATCACCTCGTCGCCGGGATCGCACAGGCCGAGCACCGCCGCCGCGATCGCCTCGGTCGCGCCGAACGTGACCAGCAGGTCCTCGGGCTCCAGCCCGTACCAGCTGCGCTGGTGCGTAAAGATCGCCTCGCGCAGTGCCGGCACGCCGGGCAGCGGCGCGTACTGGTTCTCGCCGCCGCGCAGCGCCGCGACGGCCCCCTCGATCACCTCCGACGGCCCGTCGGTGTCCGGGAACCCCTGGCCGAGGTTGATCGCGCCGGTCGTGACCGCGAGCGCGGTCATCTCGGTGAAGATCGTCGTGCCCAGCCCATCAAGCCGTCTGGCGCTGCGTGACATCGCGGGCACGGTAGCGGTCGGCCGGGTCCCGGCGCCCGTCATTGGCGACCGGGCGCGAGCGCGTCGGCGACCGAGCCGGCGACGAGCGTCAGCGCCTCACCGGCTCGCCCAATCACCGCCGGCATTCGCAAAAAGCCGTGGATCAGCCCGTCGTAGCGCACGAGCGTCGTCGGCACGCCCGCCCGCATCAGCGCCTGCGCGTAGGCCTCGCCCTCATCGCGCAGCGGGTCGTGCTCGGCGGTCAGCACCAGCGCCGGTGCCAGCCCGGACAGGTCGGGCGCGCGCAGCGGGCTGCAGTCGGGCTCGCCGGCGCGCGTCGGATCGTCGAGGAACTGTTCCCAGTACCACTGCATGTCGGCGGTGTGAAACGCCGGCCCGGTCGTGTACTGCCGATAGGACGGCCACTCGCAGCCATGCTCGGTGGCCGGGTAGACGAGCACCTGCAGCGCGAGCGCCAGCCCCGCGTCACGCGCCCGGCGGGCGACCGTCGCCGCCAGGTGCCCGCCGGCGCTGTCGCCGCCCACGGCGACGCGGTCAAAGCGCTCGCTCGCCCACTCAAACGCGGTCCAGGCGTCCTGCACCGCCGCCGGATATCGGTGCTCGGGCGCGAGGCGATAGTCGACCGCGAGCACCGCCTGACCTGAGCGAGCCGCCAGGGCCCGGCACAGCGGACCGTGCGAATCCAGGCCGCCGAGCACCCATCCGCCGCCATGCAGGTAGACGAGCGCGCCCCGCTCGCCACCGGTCGGCCGGAAGACCCGGGCCGGTACGCCGTCGGCGTCGTGATCCTGCACCGACTCGACTTCAGGTACGGGTCCGAACAGTCCCGCGGCGGCCTCGTCGTATTCGCGGCGAAGCGTCGCCGGGTCGCGCTCGTCCGCCGTCGCGGCCCCCGCCTCGGCGAGCCCCGACAGGTACCGCTCCACATCCGGGTCCAGCACGGCGCGATCGTAACCGCTCAGCTCGCCCGCGCCGCCTGGAGGCGCGCCCATTGCCGCGGGCCGGCGAGTCCGAGGTGATCGCGGAGCGTCGGGCCCGCGTAGTCGGTGCGAAACACGCCGCGTTCCTGCAGCAGCGGCACGACCTCGTCGGCGAACCGGTCAAGGCCGCCGGGGGTGACGTGCGGAATCAGGATGAAGCCGTCGCAGGCGTGGGCCTGAACGTGGGCGTTGATCGCCTCGGCGACCGTCTGCGGCGAGCCGATGAACGACTGGCGGCCGGTCATCTCGATCACAAGCTCGCGGATCGACAGGTTGTCGGCTTCGGCGCGGGCCCGCCAGCGGGCCGCCGTCTCGATCGCCTCGCGCTGCAGCGTCCGTGCCTGGGCCGAGCCCTCGGCGCGCGCCTGCGCGGTCAGGTCGGGCTCGACCTCGGGCAGCGGGCCATCGGGATCGTAGGACGACAGGTCACGGTTCCACAGCTGCTCGAGGAACATGATCGCGTGGGGGCCGGAGACCTGCGCGCGCCGCACCTCCAGGGCGAGCTCGTGCGCTTGCGCATCGGTGTCGCCGAGGGTGAAGGTGGAGCCGGGCAGGATCACCAACTCGTGCGGCTGGCGGCCGTAGCGCTCGAGGCGCCCCTTGACGTCCGCGTAGAACCGGACGCCGTCCTCGATGCGCCCGTGGCGGGTGAAGATCCCGTCGGCGTAGCGCGCGGCGAACTCGCGACCGGCGTCGGAGTCGCCCGCCTGGATCATCGCTGGACGCCCCTGGGGCAACGGCGGCAGCGGGAACTCGCCGGCGATCCGGACCTGGGTGCCGTCGTATCTGAATCGCGATCCGTTTTGCGCCCACGCCTCCCACAGCAGCTGCACCGACTCGACGAACTGCTCGCCGCGTTCGTAGCGCTGGTCGTACGGCAGGTAGCCGCCGCGGCGGAAGTTGGCGCCGGTGAACGGATCCGATGAGGTGACCAGGTTCCAGCCGGCACGACCGTCGGACAGGTGGTCGAGCGTGCCCAGCTGGCGCGCCAGCTCGTAGGGGTCGTGGTAGGTCGTGGTGATCGTCGCCATCAGCCCGATCCGCTCGGTCACCGCCGCCAGCGAGGCGAGGATCGCCAGGCTGTCGGGCCGTCCGGCGACGTCGAGCTCGTGCAGGCGACCGGCGTGCTCACGCATCCGCAGCCCCTCGGCGAGGAAGAAGAAGTCGAACTTGGCCCGCTCGGCGGTTCGTGCCAGGTGCTCGAACGAGCTGAAGTCGATGTGGCTGCCGGCGGCCGGGTCGCTCCAGACGGTCGTGTTGTTGACGCCCGGGAAGTGGGCGGCGAGGTGGATCTGCCTGGGGGGGCTCATCGGGCGCCGGCGGCGTAGCGGTTGGCGGGATGGGGGTCCAGACCCAGCCGGGCGCGCAGCGACAGCAACCGGCCACCGCCTGCGTGGCGGGCGCCGCGCGCCTGCAGCTCTTCGGTCAGGCGGCGGGCGATCAGCGGCAGGTCCTCGCCGATCACGGCGGGGTGCAGGCGAAACCCGTGAACGCCGTGTCCGGCCAGCTGCAGCATGTGCTGCGCCAGGGCCGCGGGAGTACCGGCGAACGCCGGCGGGTCGCCGGTGTCGTCCCGCGGTGCCGCCGCGTCCAGCCGCGCCGCCCGGTCGGTCGCGGCCCCCTCGTCGTCGGACAGGACGACCCCGAGGTCGGCCAGCACCACGACCTGCTCCGGCTCGCGTCCGGCGGCGGCGACCGCGTCGGCGAGCCGTCGGGTCGTGTCGAGCAGGTCCGGTCCAGCCGCGACGAACGCCACGTCGGCATGCGCCGCCGCCAGCTGCAGCGACGGCTGCCCCCGGAGCGTGATCGCGACGATCGGCTGCCCCTGCGGCGGCCGCGGGGTGATCGACGGCCCCTTGACCGAGAGCCAGCGACCCGCGTAGTCGATGTGGTGCAGCCGCTCGCGGTCGACGAACCGGTTGGCCGGTGCGTCACGGATCTCGGCGTCGTCCTCCCAGCTGTCCCACAGCCGCCGTACCGCCTCGATGTGCTCGGCGGCCTCCGCATAGCGGTCGGCGACCGGTGGCACCGACCGCGGCCCAACGTACTCCCCGCCGGACTTCTGTTCGGAGACGATCACCGACCAGCCGGCGCGGCCACGGCTGACGTGGTCCAGCGTCGCGAGCTGCGTCGAGACCAGGAACGGCTCAGTGGTGACGGTCGGGATCTCGGGCACCAGTCCGACGGCGACGCTGACCGGGGCAGCCCGGCAGGCGATCAGGGTGGGGTCCAGCCACGGCAACCGCGCGGCGTCGTCGCCGTCAGCGGCGCGGTGCTGCGGTCGATCGCCGTTGCGCTGGCCATCGCTCGCGTTGCCGTTGCGCTGACCGTCGGTCGCCCGGCCACTCGCCCGCTGCGGCGGTCCGTCGGCGAGCGTCACCAGCTCCAAGCCGCCACGTTCGGTCTCGGCGATCGCGCTCGTCCAGTGCTGCCAGGTTGCGGGCGTCAGCGAGTCGGCCGCGAGCCGCGCGGCGGGGTGGGAGCCGACGCCGCTGAGCGAAACCGCGAGCGTCAGCTGCCGCCAACTGGGATCGGTCATCTTCTCGACTATTCCAATCGGTTTACAGGAGCTGCTGTCATCCTAGTGCGATGATCACTGATGCCGTGACCGCGTATTCCATGCTTGAGCAGGCGCCGATCCGTGAGGGCGTCGAGCCCGCCCAATCGATCCGTGAGTCGCTCGTGCTCGCCCGCCACGTGGAGCGGCTCGGTTATCGCCGCTTCTGGGTCGCCGAGCACCACGCGCTCGGCGGCGTCGCCAGCACGGCGCCCGAGGTGCTGATCGGCCACATCGCGGACGGCACCGAACGGATCCGCGTCGGCTCCGGCGGAATGCTGCTCCCCAACCACCGTCCACTCCATGTCGCCGAGCAGTTCCTGATGCTCTCGTCGCTGTATCCGGGCAGGATCGACCTCGGGATCGGCCGCTCGGAGGGGACACTTGACGATGCGATCCTGCTCGCGCTTGGCAGGCCGTCGGACACGGCTCACGGCGCCGGCTATGAGGAGCAGCTCGATCAGCTGCTGGCGTTCGCCGACCTCGTGCCGCTGCCCGAGGGCCACCCGCTCGCGGGGGTCAGGGCGGGACCCCGGGGGGTGCCGTTCCCGCCGGTGTTCATGCTCGGGTCGAGCCTGGACTCGGCCCGCACCGCCGCGCGGCGCGGCCTGAGCTACGCGTTCGCCGCGTATTCGAATCCCGACATCGCCCACGAGGCATTGCGTCTGTACCGCAGCGCGTTTACGCCCGCGCGCCCCGGCGATCGCCCGTACGCGATCCTCGGGCTCAAGGTGTTCGTCGGCGAGGATGACGAGCACGCGCGGGCGCTGGCGCTGCCGACGTACATCTCCTGGGTGCGCGGGCGGGCCGGCGGTTCAGGGCCGCTGATGCCGGTCGAGCAGGCGCTCTCCTACCGCTTCTCCGAAGCCGAACGGGCGGTCCAGGTCCAGGTCCGGACCGATGCCGACGTCGTCGGTGGCCCCGAGCGGGCGGGCGAGCTGCTGGCCGAGCACGTGGAGCGCTCGGGGGCCGACGAGATCATCGCGAGCACGAACACGTTCGCGATCGAGGATCGGCTCGCCTCCTACGAACGGCTCGCGGAGCTGACCGGTCTGACGGGCCGCCTGCCGTGTCGCTCGGTGGCGTGAGCCGGGCGAGCTGAACGCCGGCCCCCCTCCCCCAAGGGCGGGGCCCAACCCATCGGGGGCGAGGTGGATGGCAAAAACCTCAACAGGGGGTTGGGCAACTTGCCAAGCCTGCGCCGCGAGCCCGCCGGCCGTCGACGCCGATCGGGTTCGTCAGGCCGCGCAGACCGGACGGCCGCGCGGAACGCATCGGGCCTGACGCGTCACAATCCGTGGCGTGAGCGATCCATCGCACACCGGTCGCGACGGCGCGAGCGCCGCGTGGCACCGTCCGCTGCACCACGCGGCGCACGGCGAGCTCGATTCCGACACCGCCCAGACTCCCGGGATGCGCCGGTTCGAGGCGCTCTCGGCCCGCCACGGCGGGACCCGGCGGATCTGGATGGGCGAGAACCATGTCGGCCCGGAGATGAACTCCGGCGACCACCACCACGGCGAGGCCGAGACCGGCATCTATGTCGTCTCCGGCCACCCCGAGTTCGTGTTCCTTAACAAGGATCGCAACGAGACGCGGATCCGGACCGGGCCCGGCGACTACGTGTTCGTGCCGCCGTGGGTGCCGCACCGCGAGGAGAACCCGCACCCCGAGCCGGCGGTGGTCGTGCTGGCGCGCTCCACGCAGGACGGGATCGTCGTCAACCTGCCGAGCCTGTGGGCCGATGTCGACGTGCCCGATTCCGAGGCCGGGGCGTGACCGCGGCGCCGGACATCCGTGACTCGATCCTCGACACGATCGGTCACACCCCGCTGGTCAGGCTGTCGCGGATCGGCGCCGGACTGCGCTGTCAGCTGATCGCCAAGGTCGAGACGTTCAACCCGGGCGGCTCGATCAAGGACCGCGTCGCGGTCGCGATGATCGACGCGGCCGAGCGCGACGGAAAGCTCAAGCCGGGCGGCACGATCGTGGAGCCGACGTCGGGCAACACCGGCACCGGCCTGGCGATCGCCGCGCGGCTGAAGGGCTATCGAGTGATGGCGGTGATGCCGGACAAGATGAGCCGGGAGAAGATCGACCTGCTGCGCGCCTACGGCGCCGAGGTGGTGCTGGCGCCGACCGACGTGCCGCCGGACTCGCCCCGCTCCTACTACCGCGTCGCCGATCGGCTCACGGCCGAGATACCCGGCGCGTTCCAACCCAACCAGTACGCCAACGAGGCCAACCCCCAGGCCCACTACGACACCACCGGTCCGGAACTGTGGGAGCAGACGGCCGGACAGATCACGCACCTGGTCGTCGGCGTCGGGACCGGCGGCACGGTCACCGGCACCGTCCGCTACCTGCGGGAGCGCACGCCCGACCTGGTCGTCGTCGGCGCCGATCCCGAGGGTTCGATCTACTCCGGTGGCGAGGCCAACGTGCGGCCGTATCTGGTCGAAGGCGTCGGCGAGGACTTCTGGCCGCAGACGTTCGACCCGGCCTCGGTCGACCGCTGGGTGACGGTGTCCGATCGTGACTCGTTCCTGACCGCCCGGCGGCTGGCGCAGGCCGAGGGGATCCTCGCCGGCGGCTCCTGCGGGCTGGCGCTGCACGCCGCGCTGCAGGTCGGCGCGGAGATCGGCGACCCGCAGGCGATGGTCGTGGTGATCCTGCCCGACGGCGGCCGCTCCTACCTGTCCAAGATCTTCTCCGACAGCTGGATGCGCCAGTACGGCTTCCTGGCCCGTGACGCCCACCTGACCGTCGGCGACGTCCTGCGCCGCAAGCGGGCCGCCGGCGAGTTCCCGTCGCTGGTCACGGTGCAGCCGCACTACAAGGTTCGTGAGGCCGTCTCGTTGCTGCACGAGTACCGCGTCTCGCAGCTGCCGGTCGTGTCCGCCGACGACGGGGTGGGCGGGATCGAAATCGTCGGCGCGATCGGCGAGCGCGGCCTGCTCCGGCACGCCGCGTCCGATCCCGGCCTGCTCGACGCCGAGATCTCCGCCGTGATGGAGCCGCCGTTCCCGTCGGTCGACGCCGAGGACCCGGTGCGCGAGGCGGTCGAGGCGCTGTCCGGCGACCAGCAGGCACTGCTCGTCGTCGAGAACGGCCGGGCGGAGGGCCTGGTCACGCGGACCGACCTGCTGGAGGCGCTGGCGTCATGAGTGGCTCGCGGCAGCGCGGCTTTGGGACCCGGGCGGTGCACGCCGGGCTGACGCCCGACCCGTCGTTCAGGTCCGTGATCCCGGCGATCCACCAGACCTCGACCTACGCCCAGCCGTCGCCCGGCGAGTTCGTCGGCGACTACGACTACGCACGCTCGGCCAACCCGACCCGGGCGGCGCTGGAGACCGCGCTCGGCGAGCTCGAGGGCGGGATGGCGGTCGCGTTCTCGTCCGGCCTGGCGGCCGAGCATGCGCTGATCACGGTCGTCTGCGCCGCCGGGTCGCACATCGTGATGCCGAACGACCTGTACGGCGGCACGTTCCGGCTGGTCGACAAGGTCTTCAGCCGTTGGGGCCTGGTCCACGATCTGGTCGCCCAGACCGAGCTCGACGCGGTCGCGGCGGCGGTCCGCCCTGAGACGAGGTTGATCTGGGTCGAGACGCCGACCAACCCGCTGCTCAACGTCATCGACATCGCCGGCGTCGTCGCGCGCCGCGGCGGCGCCCTGGTGGCGGTCGACAACACGTTCGCCACGCCCGTCAACCAGCGACCGCTGGAGCTCGGCGCCGACTTCGTCGTGCATTCGACGACCAAGTACCTCGGCGGTCACTCAGACGTCGTCGGTGGGGTCGTGGTCACCAAGGACCCCGACTGGTACGAGCAGTTGCGGTTCGTCCAGAACGCGGTCGGCGCGGTACCCGGGCCGTTCGACTGCTTCCTCGTGCACCGCGGCCTGCGGACGCTGCATCTGCGGATGGCCGCGCACGCGGCGAGTGCCCGTGCGGTGTCGGAGTTCCTCGCCGAGGCGCCGGGGGTATCGGACGTCCGCTGGCCGGGCTTCAGCGGGATGGTGTCTTTCCGGCATCCGGACGCCACCGGGATCGCCTCACGGACGGAGCTGTTCACGCTGGCCGAGTCGCTTGGCGGCGTCGAGTCGCTGATCGAGGTGCCGCAGGCGATGACTCATCAGTCGGTCGAGGGCTCAGCCGCCGCGGTCCCGGCCGACCTGGTCCGGCTGAGCTGCGGGATCGAGGATCCGGCCGACCTGGTCGCCGACCTGCGCCACGCGCTGACCGGCTGACCCGCGTGGCGCTGCGTCATCCGGCCCCTACCTGGTTGGAGGATTTGTACGTCTATACCGGACAAATCCTCCGTTCGCCCGTCGCGCCCCCCGGTCCGTGCAGCCCGAGCGGCGGTTACAGCCGGTTGGCTTCCAGCAGCCGGCTCAAAAACCGCTGGGTGTCCGCGTGCTCCGGGGCGGTGAAGATCTGTTCGGGCAGTCCGCGCTCGATGATCCGGCCGTCCTGCAGGTAGCAGACCTGATCGGCGACCTCGCGCGCGAAGCTCATCTCGTGGGTGGCGATCAGCATCGTCATCCCCTCCTGTTTGAGCTCGCGAATCACCGTCAGCACCTCGCCGACGAGCTCGGGATCCAGCGCCGAGGTGACCTCGTCGAGCAGCAGCGCCCGCGGGCGCGTCATCAGCGCCCGGGCGATCGCGACCCGCTGCTGCTGGCCACCGGAGAGACGATCGGGATAGTCGCGCCAGCGGTCGGCGAGACCGAAGCGCTCCAGCATCTTGCGACCGGATCCACGGGCCTCTTCGGCCGGCACCCGCTGAGCGCGGACGGCGCCCATGATCACGTTGTCGATCACGTTGCGGTGCGGAAACAGGTTGTACGCCTGGAACACCAGCCCGAGCCGGCGACGGATCGGGACCGGGTTCATGCCGGGGACGGTGATCGGCTCGCCGTCGAGGTAGATGTCGCCGTCATCGATCTCCTCCAACAGGTCGATGCAACGCAGCATCGTCGACTTGCCGGAGCCCGAGCCACCGATCAGTGCCACCGCCTGATGCTCGAGCAGCTCGAGGTCGATCCCGCGCAGGACCCGATGGTCCTCATAGGACTTCGTCACGCCGCGCAGTTGGAGGACGGCGGTCAATGCGGTCCCAGCGCCAGCGCGCCACCCTGCTCACGGAGCTGGCGCAGCTGCAGCCGATCGACGAACCGCGTCAGCGGGATCGTCACGCACAGGTACAGCAGCGCGGCGGCGATCAGCGGCGTGTAGTTGAAATCGCTGGCGGCGAAGATCTGCGCGGAGCGGAACGCCTCCGACGCGCCGCCGAGGATCGAGATCAGCGCCACGTCCTTCTGCAGCGAGATGAAGTCGTTGAGCAGCGGCGGCAGCACGCGCCGGATCGCCTGTGGCAGCACCACATACCGCAGCGCCTGTGGTCGCGTCAGCCCGAGCGCCAGAGCCGCGCCGCCCTGACTGGGGTGCACCGACATGATCCCGGCGCGGTAGACCTCGGAGACGTACGCCGTGTAGCAAAGGCTCAGCGCGATCCCCCCGAGCACACTGGCGCTCGTCGGCACGCCCGTCAGGTCCAGCGCCGGCAACCCGAAGCCGACCATGTACACCACCATGATCGACGGCACGCCGCGAAACAGGTCGGCCCAGACGATCGCCAGCAGCTTCAACGGCAGCAGCACCGGAGCGTCGAGGGTCCGGATCAGCGCCAGCGCGAGCCCGAGCACGAGCACCACCGCCTCGACGATCAGGAACACCTTCACGTCGAGCCAGAAGCCCTGGGCGACGGTGCCGATCGAGCGGTGAAACCACGTCCAGGAGAAGAACGTGACGCGGACGTTGTGCCAACCGGGACTGGTCAGCACTAACGCCGTCAGGCCGCCGAGGACGACGATCGTCGACACCGACGAGATCGCGATCGAACGCCGCCGGCGGCGTCGCCGCGCCT
>Ga0302235_10002627_pt1 | contig 12837 bp, 12 predicted proteins | sample II_Palsa_N3_3_FD_193577 | JGI IMG/M metagenome (GOLD analysis project Ga0302235, IMG submission 193577) | Peat permafrost microbial communities from Stordalen Mire near Abisko, Sweden - II_Palsa_N3_3 | ecosystem: Environmental > Terrestrial > Soil > Palsa > Peat permafrost | place: Sweden... | reverse complement strand
TTCGAGATGTTCCTGCAGACCAAGTTCGTCGGCCAGCGCAGGTTCTCGCTCGAAGGCGCCGAGTCCCTCATCCCGCTGGTGGACGCGGTGCTGGCCGAGGCGGCCCAGGCGGGCCTGGACGAGGCCGTCATCGGCATGGCCCACCGCGGCCGGCTGAACGTACTGGCCAACATCGTCGGCAAGTCCTACGCGCAGATCTTCAAGGAGTTCGAGGGCAACCTGGACCCGAGCAGCGCGCAGGGTTCCGGCGACGTCAAGTACCACCTCGGCGCGGAGGGAACCTTCCGCGGCCCGGGCGGCCGCGAGATCAAGACCTCGCTGGTGGCCAACCCGAGCCACCTGGAAGCGGTCGATCCGGTCATGGAGGGCGTGGTCCGGGCCAAGCAGGACGTCATCGACAAGGGCGAGCCCGGCTTCACCGTGCTGCCGGTACTCATCCACGGCGACGCCGCGTTCGCCGGGCAGGGCGTGGTCGCCGAGACGCTGAACCTGTCGTTGCTGCGCGGGTACCGGACCGGCGGCACCGTGCACGTCATCGTGAACAACCAGGTCGGCTTCACCACCGCCCCGCAGTACTCGCGGTCCAGCGTGTACGCGACCGACGTCGCCCGGATGATCCAGGCGCCGATCTTCCACGTCAACGGGGACGACCCCGAGGCCGTCGTGCGGATCGCGCGGATGGCCTTCGCCTACCGGCAGACGTTCAAGAAAGACGTGGTCATCGACATGGTGTGCTACCGCAAGCGCGGGCACAACGAGACCGATAACCCGTCGTTCACCCAGCCGCTCATGTACGACCTGGTGGAGGCTAAGCGCTCCACCAGGAAGGTGTACACCGAGTCGCTGATCGCCCGCGGCGACATCACTATGGAAGAGGCCGAGGCGGCGCTGCGCGACTACCAGCAGCATCTCGAACGGGCCTTCAAAGAGACCAGGGACGCGGCCGACCGCCCGGTCGAACCCGGCACGGTGCTCAAGCCCGAGCCGGAAGACCGCCCGGTCAACCACGAGGCGGTGCCGACCGCGGTGACCGCCGAGGTGGTCAAGCGGATCATCGACACCCAGGTCAACCTGCCGGGCGACTTCACCCCGCACCCGCGGCTGAAGCCGCTGCTGGACAAGCGCTCCACCATGCGCGAAGAAGACGCCATCGACTGGGCCACCGGCGAGATGCTGGCGTTCGGCGCGCTGATCCTGGACGGCCACCCGGTGCGGCTGGTCGGCCAGGACACCAGGCGCGGCACGTTCGGGCAGCGGCACGCGGTGCTGGTGGACCGGCACACCGGCGCGGAGTACACGCCGCTGAAGCAGCTCGAGTCCGGCGCCGCGAAGTTCTTCGTGCACGACTCGCTGCTGTCCGAGTTCGCGGCGATGGGCTTCGAGTACGGCTACTCCGTCGTCCGCCCCGACGCCCTGGTCTGCTGGGAAGCCCAGTTCGGTGACTTCCTGAACGGCGCGCAGACGATCATCGACGAGTTCATCAGCTCCGGTGAGCAGAAGTGGGGTCAGCGTTCCGGCGTCGTGCTGCTGCTGCCGCACGGGTACGACGGGCAGGGACCCGACCACTCCTCAGCGCGGGTCGAGCGGTTTCTCTCGCTGTGCGCGCAGGACAACATGACCGTGGCCATGCCGACCACGCCGGCCAACTACTTCCACCTGCTGCGCTGGCAGGGCCTGTCCGGCCGGCACAAGCCGCTCATCGTGTTCACCCCGAAGTCGATGCTCCGGCTGAAGGCGGCCACCTCGGCCGTCAGCGACTTCACCACCTCCTCGTTCCAGCCGCTGATCGGATCGTCGGCTTTGGCGGGGGGTGCTGACGCGGACGTCCGCCGGGTGCTGCTGTGCACCGGCAAGATCTACTACGATCTGGCCGCGCGCCGTCGGGCGGTGCAGGACGAATCGGGCCGCGGCGGCGAAACGGCCATCGCCCGGGTCGAGCGGCTGTACCCGCTGCCGGTCTCGGAGCTATGCGCCGAACTGGCCCGCTACCCGAACGCTGAATCGGTCACCTGGGTGCAGGAGGAGCCGGTCAACATGGGGGCGTGGCCCACCATGGCGCTGAAGCTCCCGCGGGTGCTCGGCCGCGAGGTCGGCGTGATCTCGCTGCCCGCGAGCTCGGCGCCCGCGGCCGGCTCGGCGGCCAAGCACGCCAGCACGCACCGGGAGATCATCGAGACCGCGATTCCCTCGGCCTGATGTACTTCACCGACCGCGGCATCGAGGAACTCGAGGAGCGCCGTGGCGACGAGCAGGTCGCCGTGGCCTGGCTCGCCGAGCGGCTCCGCGATTTCGTGAACCTCAACCCTGATTTCGACGTCGCCGTCGACCGGCTGGCCACCTGGCTGGCCCGGCTCGACGACGACGAAGACCTTTAACCCTTTTCCGAACGGCGCGTGGCCCCAGCGCCAACCACCGTGACCCGTGATACGTGGGAGACGCGGCTCCGCCCCCTGCATGAGGGTTTTCCATGATCCCGAAGACTTGACAGTCCGCAGGCACTGTGAAGTCTTCGTGATCACGTTCGAACTTTACTTGCAGAGGCGTATGCGTGCCGGGGTGTAAGCGGGAGCGGGTGGCGGCGCAAGCGGAAGCGGGAGCGGAAGCTTGGAGCTCGATGCATGGCGCCGCGGGCGGTCGCGATATGTCTTGACTTTGGGGGGATGAGATATATCGTTTAGGTGTGACGGGTGGCGAGACGGGAAGGACGGGTGGGATGACGCAGTGGACCATCGAGGCTCCCACGAGCCTGGACTTTGACGATGTGAGCGGGCTCCGGGTCAGGCTCATCGCCGGGTCGGTGGCGGTGCTCGCCACGGACGGGAAGCCCTCGCTGGACGTGGCGGACATCTCGGGCGAACCGCTGAACGTGACCTACGAGGACGGTCTGCTGACCATCAGCCACGAGAACCTCACCTGGGAGGGATTGCTGAAGTGGCTGCGACCCCATCGGCATTCAGCCACGGTGACCGTTACCGTACCCCGGAAATGCCAGACGCAGGTCGGCGTGGTCAGCGCGGCCGCGGTGATGTCGGGCATCAGCGCGAGAGCATCGGTCAAGAGCGTCTCCGGCGGGATCACGCTGGATGGAGTGACGGGCGACGTCGACGCCAACACCGTCTCCGGGGCGCTTGAGGCGCAGGGGATCAACGGCAAGCTCAACTTTCACACCGTGTCCGGCGACCTGACGCTGGCCGATGGCTGGCTGGAACGGCTGGACGCGAACGGGGTAAGCGGTGACGTGACCGCTGACATCGACCTCGACCCGCTGGGCGGCATGCAGGTCACCACGGTGTCGGGCGAAGTGACGCTCAGGCTCCCGGCCGAGGCCGACGCGCGGGTGAACCTGCACTCGCTGTCGGGCGACGTGCGCAGCGACTTCGCGGAGCTGAAAAGATCATCTTCACCGGCGTCTCGGAGCGTTCGCGGTAACCTCGGGGCCGGCTCGGGACGCGTTTCCGTGACCACCATGTCGGGCCGGGTCATCCTGCTCAGGCGTGGCGAGCGCGGAACCGTGCCGCCCGACGGCCGGCCTGATAATGAGAATGAGATGGAAGGCGAAACCAGTTGAGTCCGGTATTCCGCCACGGCAGCCTCCGGCTGTACCTGCTCAGGCTGCTGGATGAGGAGCCTAGGCACGGCTACGAGGTCATCCGGCTGCTGCGCGACCGGTTCATGGGCGTGTACTCGCCCTCACCAGGCACGATCTACCCCCGGCTGGCCCGGCTGGAGGAAGAAGGCCTGGTCACGCACGATGAGGTAGACGGCCGCAAGGTCTACCGGATCACCGAGGCCGGTCGCGAGGAGCTCCGCAGCCGGAGCGACGAGCTCGACGAGCTCGAAGAAGAACTGTCCGCCTCGGTCAGCGATATCGTCCGCGAGGTCAGGGAGGACGTCCGGCAGACCGTACGCAGTCTCCGCGAGGAACTGACGTTTGCGGCCCGTGAGTCCCGCCGGGCGAGCAAGGACGCGGCCGCCGACGTCCGCGACCAGGCCAGGCAGGCCCGCGAGCAGGCCGGACAGGCCGGGACAGAAGGGCGCGAGGTGGTCAGGCAGGGCGGCCAGGACGCGCGCGAGCAGGCCAGGCGGATCCGCGACGAAGTGCGGGAGCAGGTCAGGCAGGCCCGGGACCAGGCGCGTGAGCAATCGCGGCGGGCCCGGGAGCAAGGATCGCGATCCGGCGGCCAGGAGGCGGGCTCCGACTCCGCCCAGCGGGTGCACGAGCAGGCGCGGCGGCTGCACGAGGAAGCAGCGAACGCGCGATTCGGTCCCGGCGAGCAGGACTGGGACACGCCGCCAGGAGCAACGGGATGGTCGGGCTGGACGGACTGGCCGGGGCGCCGCAGCTGGGAAGACTGGTCGCGGGCCCGGGGCCGAAGCCATGGCCACGGCTGGGGTGAAGCGATCGACTTCGGGACCTTCCGCGACCTGGAACGGCTGGCCGTCCAGTTCACCGCCGATCTGAGGAAACTGGCCATGCAGTCATCTTCGGCCGGCGAGAACGTCATCACTGACCTGAGGACGATTCTGGAAGAAGCGCTAGAGCGGATCAAGAGCGAGATCTTCGGGTCACCGCACGAGGCCCCTGGCCCCGACGCGCCGCCCGATGGGCCGGATCAGCCGACGCAAGAGCACCCCGAGCAGGGCTGAGGTGCCGGCTAAGCGGTGACAGGCTAGAGAGTAAAGACGATCTTGCCGAAGTGGTCGCCCGCGATCATGGCCGCGAAGCCGTCGCGGGCCTTCGCCAGCGGCAGCACCCGGTCGATCACCGGGCGCGCGCCGGTCTGTTCGCAGAACCTGGCCAGGCGGCCCAGCTGGTCACGGGAGCCCATCGTGGACCCGATCACGGACAGCTGCGTGAAGAAGACCCTCGTGAGTTCGGCCGGCGGTGCATCGCCGCTGGTGGCACCGGAAATGACGATCCGGCCGCCGGGCCTGAGCGACCGGATGGAATGCGCCCAGGTGGCCTGGCCCACGGTCTCCATCACCACGTCGACTCGCTCCGGCAGCCTGGCTCCGGTCGCGAATACCTGATCGGCACCGAGTTCCAGGGCCCGGTCACGCTTGGCCTCGGTCCGGCTGGTCGCCCACATCCGGTAGCCAGCGGCGCGGCCCAGCAGGATCAGCGCGGTCGCCACGCCGCCGCCCGCGCCCTGCACGAGCACCGTCGCGCCGGGCTGGACGCCAGACTTCTCAAACAGCATCTTGTACGCGGTCAAATAGGCCGTCGGCAGGCACGCCGCTTCCTCGAACGACAGCGCGGACGGCTTCGGCACCAGGTTGCGGCGCGGCACGCAGACCTGTTCGGCGAAAACGCCGTCATAGCGCTCGGACAGCAGTGACCGGCGCGGATCGAGGGTCTCGTCCCCGCCGCCCGCGTCAGGGTCGGCGATCACCGCATGCACGACGACTTCGTTGCCGTCCGCGTCGATCCCGGCCGCGTCACAGCCAAGCACGATCGGCAGCCGGTCCGCCGAGATGCCCACCCCGCGCAGGGTCCAGACATCATGATGGTTCAGCGCGGCTGCCCGCACCGCCACCGTCGTCCACCCGTCGGGCGCCACCGGGTCCGGTCGCTCACCGAGTTCGAGACCGGCCAGCGGATCTTCCGCGTCGATACGCACCGCAGTCGCAGCAAACATAATCCACACCCTACAGAACCTCGATGCCGGGACCGGCGGGCGGAGGCGGGAGAAGGAGCCGCGCGGCCTGGCGGGCAGAGGCTGAGAAGGAGCCGCGCGACCAGGCGGGCAGAGGCCGAGAAGGTGTCTCAGTAGTCATTGCGCCACAGATCGCCGGCGCGCTGCTGGCGCCGGCCGCGCTGATGGTGTCATACTCGATACCGTTAACCGGCATTACATAATCAACCTCCCTGCCATCAGGGCAGGCAGCTAGGGAAACGGGAGTGGATCTCAACTCCTACGCTGAACTCGCGGTACGGCTCGTGAACACGGCGGGCGCTGGGGGCCAAGATGGCGACCGGCTAGCCAACCTGGACGGGTTGCGCAACCTGGTCGCCGACCGGCAGCACCTCAACACCGGCGTGACCCGCAACGACCTTGATGAGCTGCGGGCCCTTCGCGCTGAGTTCCGCGCTTTCTTCGCCGCGTGCGCCGCTGGCGACGGCGAGGACGCCGCCGCCCGGCTGAACGCGCTGCTCATCCAGCACCCGGTCCACCCGCAGCTGTCCGGGCACGACGATCAGCCGTGGCACGTGCACTACACCGACAGCGGCTCGGTCGCGGACAAGTACGCCGCCGGGGCCGTGATGGGCCTCGCCGTCCGGCTCACCGACGTCGGCATCAACCGGTTCGGCCTCTGCCAGGCGGCGGGCTGCCCGGGCGTGTTCATCGACACCAGCACCACGAGCACCAAGCCTTACTGCTCGGATCGATGCCTGAACCGCGCCAACGTTTCCCCGTTTCGTGCCCGTAAACGAGACGAAGACGACGGGGAAGCAAAGGCCCCGACCGCCAGCGCGTAGCATGCCAGCGTTTCAGCACATGCCTATGGGGGCGTCCCATTCGCGCCGGCAATCACGCATCTCCGATCGTTACATCAAGTTATTCCAGGGACATCTATGCGTGATATCGGTCAGAGAGCCCAGGCGACCGCTTTAGGTTAGCAAACTGCGCTGTGACCTGCGTTATCAAAACGAATCCGGGTTAACACTTCTCAGTTATGTCGATGATCCCTACGATGTTCTCACTCGATGCATACGAGAAGCTCCCGTCCGGGGCGGGGATCTCGCACCGTGGGAGGCTCGCCCTGCGGGGCACGATCGGAAAAGAGATCGATCATGGCAGTTGAAACTGGGGCCGAGGCGGCTAGGCCGGCTGATGTCGGCCTGCGGCGGGAAATCGGGCTCATCGGTGCCACCTGGGCATCGGAGACCTCGATTATCGGCTCGGGATGGTTGTTCGGCGCGCTGTTCGCCACGCAGGCGGCCGGGCCTGCGGCCCTGTACGGCTGGGTCATCGGGGGGGCCTGCGTTATCGTCCTGGCGCTGCTGCACGCCGAGCTCGGCGGGATGTACCCCATCGCGGGCGGGACGGCCAGGTTCCCGCACCTGGCCTACGGCAGCGTGGCCGGCATCTCGTTCGGCTTCTTCTCGTGGCTGCAGGCGGTCACCGTCGCGCCGGTCGAGTGCTTCGCGGTGATGACGTACGGGTCTTACTACTGGCACAGCCTGATCAACGCGCAGGGCCACATCACCACGACCGGTTTCATCGCGACGATCGTGCTGATGGCCATCTTCACCGCGGTCAACTTCCTCGGGGTCCGGCTGTTCTCCCGGGTCAACAGCGCCATCACCTGGTGGAAGGTCGCGATCCCGGTCCTGACCATCATCATCCTGTTCTTCCATTTCCACTCCGGCAACTTCAGCCCCCCCGGCGGGTTCATGCCGAACGGAATCAAGGCGGTGTTCGCCGCGATCCCCTCGGCCGGTATCGTGTTCGCCTACCTCGGCTTCGAGCAGGCCGACCAGCTCGCCGGGGAGATCAAGAACCCGGCGAAGAACCTGCCGCGCGCGATCATCATCGCGATTCTGCTTGGCACGGCGATCTACATCCTGCTCCAAGTGGTCTTCATCGGCGCGATGCCTCCGGACCAGCTCACCAAGGGGTTCGGGGGGATCACCAACACGGAAATCCTCAACGGGCCGTTCGCCGCGGTGGCCGCCCTGAGCGGGCTCGGCCTCTGGGCGACGATCCTGCGCATCGACGCGTTCGTGTCCCCGTTCGGCACCGGCTTGATCTACCAGACCTCCACCTCGCGGGTCGGTTACGGCCTGGCCAGGAACAGGTACTTCCCGCAGATCTTCCAGTCGGTCGACAGGAGAGGCGTGCCCTGGTTCAGCCTGATCATGGCGTTTGTGTTCGGCCTGTTCTTCCTGCTGCCGTTCCCGAGCTGGCAGTCGCTGGTCGGCCTGATCACCAGCGCGAGCGTGCTCATGTACGCGGGCGCGCCGCTGTCGCTGGGTGCTTTCCGCAGGAAGCTCCCGGACGCGACACGACCCTACGCGGTGCCGGTCGCCGCGTTCCTGTCGCCGCTCGGCTTCATCATCTGCAGCATGCTGATCTACTGGTCGGGCTTTGTCATCGTGTGGAAGCTCGGCGTGTGCCTGGTGATCGGCTACATCCTGATCGGCATCGCCATGGTGTTCGACGCGCAGCGCCCGAAGCTGCAGTTTAAGTCCGCGCAGTGGCTGCTGCCCTACCTGATCGGCATGGGCATCATCTCCTGGCTGGGTCAGTTCCCGCTCAAGGGCGACGGCGGGGCGCCGCCGCTCAACACCTTCCACATCCCGTTCTGGTGGGACATTCTGATCGTGGTGGTCTTCAGCCTGGTCATCTACTACTGGGCGATGTACACCGGCCTGACCCGCGAGGAGACGCTGGAGCTGGTCGCCGCGCAGAGCGGGCAGGAGGAACTGCCGGACACCGGGCTGCACCACTGAGCCCGGCGCGCTGACCAAGCCCGGGTGGCTCCGTCTCGTGCGGGGCCACCCGGGTTTTTACTGGAACGTGGCCGGGGTGAAGCAGCACTGCCCGTTCCGTCACAATAAGGGCGCGGAGCCGTCGAGACGAACCGTCCTCAGCCCGTGCGGGGGCGCCAGTAGCGGAACAGGACGCGACCCTCGACGACCGGCACCGGGCCGAAGCGGCGGCTGTCCACGGCGCTGGCGCCGGGGTTGTCGGACGCCAGCCACCAGCCTCCGGGCACGCGCCGGGCGGCGCGCTTGACGATGAGCATGCCGGGCTGGCCCGGGTGGCGGGCGAGTACGATCTGACCTGGGCGGACCCGCCGGGTGCGCCGGACAAGCAGCCAGTCACCGGGGCGCAGGGCAGGTTCCATGGACCGTTCGGCAACCTTGACCCGAAGAATGGGCCAGTGCATCATCCATCCCTCCCGGTGTCAGGCCAGGCGAGCGGGGTAGTGTCGGGTCTGCAAGTTCACGAGTCGGAGAAAGGGAATCGATGAGGCTGCTCACACGCCTGCTCGAGCCGAAGGCCATCGCCCATGCCCACTGCGACCTGCCCTGCGGAGTCTATGACCCGGCGCAGGCCAGGATCGAGGCGGAATCCGTGAAGGCCATCGCGGAAAAGTACGCCCAGAACACGGATCCGGAGTTCCGGACCCGCGCCATACTGATCAAGGAACAGCGCTCCGAGCTGGTCAAGCACCACCTGTGGGTGCTGTGGACCGACTACTTCAAGCCGCCGCACTTCGAGAAGTACCCGCAGCTGAACCAGCTGTTCAATGAGGCCACCAAGCTGGCCGGGGGTGGCGGCGGCACCAAGTCCAGCGTCGACCCGGCCGTGGCCGACCAGCTCCTGGCCAAGATCGACGAGATCAGCAAGATCTTCTGGGAGACCAAGCAGGCCTGAGTCACCGGGCATAAGCCGGCCGCTGGGCCGCTTAGCTCTCAGCCTGATGAAACCCGGGTTTCGGTGGGGTTACCGCCCCGCCAGACCCGGGTTTCCCGGTTTTGCCGGGTTTTGGCGACTGTTCGACCGGTTCGGTTTTCCCGGTTTCGGCCGGATGCGGAGTGTATTGACGCCTTATCTCCGTTCAGTCGCTTCTCGTATTTCCCTCGCTGTTTTAGGTTTTTCCTACCTTCCGCGTCCGAGACCGAGCTGAGCTGCGGTTTTGCCGAGGCTCGGGGTGCACGGACGGCGCGGCACGTTTCTCGTCATGCCGCGCGGGCGGTAGGTTGCTGCTGTGGGCGGCGACCAGTAAACCTGCCCGGAGGAGAGACGTGACCGAAGACACCGCCGCGACGACGGAATACGGGTCGTTGCCGGGCCAGCGGGACCCGGACGCGGCGCAAGCGGATTGCCAGACGCAGGACCACGTGACGGTTTGCATGCCCGCCGAGGGTGCCTACCTCTCCGTGCTGCGGACCGCGACGGCGGGCCTGGCGGCGAGGCTCGACTTCACCCTCGACGAGATCGAGGACCTGCGCATCGCGGTCGATGAGGCGTGCGCGATGCTGCTCGCTCAGGCGATACCGGGCACCAACCTGGAATGCGCCTTCGACCTCGGCGCGGACGAGATGGCGATCACCGTGTCGGTGACCGCTGCCGAGCCCCGGACTCCCGCCAGGGACACCTTCGCCTGGACCGTGCTCTCCGCTCTGGCCGGGACGGTCGACTCGCGGCTAGGGGCCAACGACGAGGTTTCCATCGTGCTGCGCAAGCGCCGGGAAACACCGAAGCCAGCGTCGCATTCCGGGTCGAGGTCCGGGTGAGCAGCGAGTTCGAGGTCCAGGTGACCGAGGAGTTCGAGGTGGCCCAGGCCACCGACCACACGGTGCGGATCGAGCACGGCTCACCTGACCGGGCCCGGGCCCGGGAGCTATTCGAGCGGCTCGCGGTCCTGCCGGCCGACGATCCGGAGCGGGCGCGGATCAGGGGTTACCTCGTCGAGCTGCACCTTCCCCTGGTTGAGTACCTGGCCAGGAGGTTCAGGAACCGCGGCGAGTGGCTCGACGACCTGACCCAGGTCGCGACGATCGGCCTGATCAAGTCCATCGACCGGTTCGACCTGGAGCGCGGGGTGGAATTCTCCACCTACGCCACGCCCACCATCGTGGGCGAGATCAAACGGCATTTCCGGGACAAGGGCTGGGCCGTCCGGGTCCCGCGCCGCCTGCAGGAGCTGAAGCTCTCGCTGACCAAGGCTATCGGGGACCTAGCGCAGCGCGAGGGACGCGCGCCGACGGTGAGCGAACTGGCCGCGCATCTGCAGATGAGCGAGGAAGAGGTGCTGGAGGGGCTGGAGTCGGCCAACGCCTACTCCACCGTCTCGCTCGACGCCCCGGACTCGGGCGACGAGGACGCGCCCGCGGTCTCGGACTCGCTCGGCATGGTCGACGAGGCACTCGAAGGCGTCGAATACCGGGAGTCGCTGAAGCCCCTGCTCGAGCAGCTTCCCCCCCGGGAGAAGAAGATCCTGCTGCTAAGGTTCTTCGGCAACATGACCCAGTCCCAGATCGCCACCGAGCTCGGCATCTCCCAGATGCACGTATCCCGGCTGCTGGCCCGGACGCTGGCCCAGCTCAGGCAGGGGCTCACCACCGAGGACTTAGTTGGCCGAGCCGCTTACTTACTTAGCTGCCTTACTTAGCTGCCTTACTTAGCTGGCTGGCGCTTAGCTGGCTGCCGCTTGGCGGACTGGCTCTTGGCGGACTGGCTCTTGGCGGACTGGCTCTTGGCGGGCTGGCTCTTGGCGGGTTGCCTTTTCGCTGGCCTGTTCTGGGGGGACTGGTTCTGGACAGCCTGGCGGCCGGCGGGCTGGTTGCCGACGGGCGAGCTGTCGGCGGCCTGGCGGCCGGCGGGCGGCCGGTTGAGAGCCCGCAGGCTGGCCGGAGTCAGCAGCCCGGCCAGGCAGCCGACCGCAAGCAGCAGGGCCGGCACGCCCCACTCGGGCCGGTGACCGTCGAGCAGGGTGAATCCCGCGATGATCACGAACACCTGGGTCATGACTACCGGGGTGCGGCACCAGGGCCTGGCCCGGTCCAGCGCGACCGCGAAGGCGGCCAGCCCGGCGGCGGTGCCGAAGGCGATCACGGTCAGCGCGATCCCGCTGGCCGGCTGGTATGACTTTCCGTCCGCGGTGGCCACGGCCGCGAACACCGCCGCTACGGCCAGGCCCACGGCCTCGGCGGCCTGCGCGGCCGCGGCCAGACGGAGTGCTGCCGGACGAGCACCAGCTGCTCGCGTCGCCATATCCTCACACCCACCCATCCAAGATCCGGGGGTCGCACAGGTTCTCAGCTTAGGCGGCGGCTAGCCTGGGCGAGTGCGCGGCATACTGATCGTCAACCCGCATGCCACCTCCATGAGCGGAACCGTCTGCGAGCTGGCGGTCCGCTCGCTGGCCGGGCTGGTCGACGTCCGGGTCGAACGGACCAAGTACCGCGGTCACGCCTGGGAGCTGGCCGCGGCGGCCGACGACGAGCTGGTGATCGTACTCGGCGGCGACGGCTCCATCAACGAAGTCGTCAACGGGGTCATGAGCCGCGGCGAGGATGAGGGGCGGGATGGGGCCAAGGGGTCCGAGCCGCCGCTGATCGCGGTCATACCTGGCGGCGGCGGCAACGTGTTCGCGCAGGCGCTCGGGCTCCCGGCCGACGCCGCCGCGGCGATACGCAGGGTCAGGGACGTGATCGCGGCGCAGTCGTACCGGACCATAGGTCTCGGGCTGGCCGGTGACCGGTATTTCACCTTCAGCGCCGGCCTTGGCATGGACGCCGAGGTGGTAGGCGAAGTGGACCGGCTGCGCGACGCGGGGCGCCGCGAAAGCGCGGGGCTGTTCCTGCGGACAATGGTGCGCCACTATTACCGGACCGAGCGGCGCATCCCGTCCCTGACCGTGGAACGCGACGGACAGCCGCCGATCACCGATCTGTTCTTGACTATCATCACGAACCGCTCGCCCTGGACTTATTTCCGTACCCGCCCCGTGCTTCCCGTTCCGCATCCGGATTTCGCCTCAGGCCTCGACCTGCTGGCGATGCGCCAGGTCCGGCTGACCACCATCTTCTATCTGGTCAGCCAGATGCTGTGGGTCAGGCATCGTCCACCACGAGCGCGGGACGTGCTGGCCGTGCACGGAGCGGAATCGCTGACGGTCCGCTCAGCGCGCCCGATCGCGTTTCAGGTCGACGGAGAATATCTCGGTGAAATCGAAGCCATTAAATTTCAGTTCGTCCCACGTGCGCTTCGCGTCGCAGCGTGACGCGGAGCGCCTTACCTGAGGGTCAGCTGAAGGCCACCGAGAGCCCTACCGAAGCGGCGCGAGCAAAATGTGATCGATCTGACATTGAAATTC
>Ga0302235_10002624_pt1 | contig 12844 bp, 15 predicted proteins | sample II_Palsa_N3_3_FD_193577 | JGI IMG/M metagenome (GOLD analysis project Ga0302235, IMG submission 193577) | Peat permafrost microbial communities from Stordalen Mire near Abisko, Sweden - II_Palsa_N3_3 | ecosystem: Environmental > Terrestrial > Soil > Palsa > Peat permafrost | place: Sweden... | reverse complement strand
AGGAGTCGATCGCATGAAGCTGTGTGGTTTTGAGATCGGACTGAACCAGCCATTGTTCCTGATCGCTGGCCCGTGTGTGGTCGAATCCGAACAGTTGCAGCTGGATGTCGCGGGCAAGTTGAAAGAGATCACCGGCAAGCTCGGTGTCAACTTCATTTTCAAGTCCAGCTTCGACAAGGCGAATCGTTCGTCCAGCGAAAGTTTTCGTGGGCCAGGTCTGGAAGAGGGCTTGCGCATTCTTGGCGAGGTGCGCCGCCAGATCGGTGTACCGGTGATCACCGATGTGCACGAATACACGCCGATGGACGAAGTCGCATCAGTAGTCGACGTGCTGCAGACGCCAGCCTTCCTGTGCCGGCAGACCGACTTCATCCAGAAGGTGGCGCGCGCCGGCAAGCCGGTGAATATCAAGAAGGGCCAGTTCCTCGCACCGTGGGACATGAAGCACGTAGTCGCCAAGGCCAAGGCCGCCGGCAACGACGACATCATGGTGTGCGAGCGCGGCGCCAGCTTTGGTTACAACAATCTCGTCTCCGACATGCGTTCGCTCAGCGTGATGCGCGACACGGGTTGCCCGGTCGTGTTCGACGCCACGCACTCGGTGCAGTTGCCCGGTGGCCAGGGTGCAACCTCTGGCGGCCAGCGCGAGTTCGTGCCGGTGCTGGCGCGTGCTGCGGTTGCCGTCGGCGTCGCGGGTCTGTTTGCCGAAACGCATCCCGATCCCAGCAAGGCGCTCAGTGACGGCCCGAACGCGTGGCCGCTGGACAAGATGGAAGCGCTGCTGGAAACGTTGATGGCGCTCGATGCAGTCACCAAGCGGCATGCTTTTCTCGAAGATTCGCTCTAAGCGCAGGCGCCATCTTTGGCGTGCGAAAATTTTTGTTAGCTACGGCCAGACAGGAACTCCATGACTACTGACATCACCCACATTCATGCCCGTGAAATCCTCGACTCTCGCGGTAATCCCACACTCGAAGCCGAAGTCACGCTAAGCGACGGCAGTTTTGGCCGTGCTGCCGTTCCCAGCGGTGCGTCGACCGGTTCGCGCGAAGCGGTTGAGCTGCGTGATGGCGACAAGTCGCGCTATGGCGGCAAGGGTGTGAAAAACGCGGTGGCGAATGTCAACACGACGATTGCCGATGCGCTGAAGGGTTTCGATGCGGTCGACCAGAAAGGTCTCGATGCGAAGCTGATCGCGCTCGACGGTACGCCGAACAAGGGCAAGCTCGGTGCGAACGCGCTGCTCGGCGTGTCGATGGCGGCGGCGCATGCGGTGGCCGCCTCGCGCCATGAGCCGCTGTGGAAATATCTCTCGAATGGCAAGCCTGGCGCGTTGCCGGTGCCGATGATGAACATCATCAACGGCGGCGAGCATGCCGACAACAATATCGATGTGCAGGAATTCATGGTGCTGCCGGTTGGCCTGCCGAATTTCGCCGAGGCGTTGCGTGCCGGTGCGGAAATTTTTCATGCGTTGAAGAGCGTGCTGCACGGTCGCGGCTTGAGCACGGCGGTGGGCGACGAAGGCGGTTTCGCGCCGAACCTGCGCTCGAATATCGAAGCGCTCGATACGATTCTCGAAGCGATCGGCAAGACCGGCTACAAGGTCGGCAGCGAGATACTGCTGGGTCTGGACGCGGCGGCGTCCGAGTTCTACAAGAACGGCAAGTACGATCTGGCCGGCGAGGGCAAGCAGTACACGTCGACGGAATTCGTCGACCTGTTGGCCAGCTGGGCCAAGCAGTACCCGATCGTGACCATCGAGGATGGCCTGGCCGAGGGTGACTGGGACGGTTGGAAGTTGCTGACCGACACCATCGGCGATCGCATCCAGATCGTCGGCGATGACCTGTTCGTGACCAATCCGGCGATATTCCGCGAAGGTATCGAGAAGCACATTGCCAACTCGATCCTGATCAAGGTCAATCAGATCGGCACGCTGTCCGAAACGCTGGAGGCCATTGCGATGGCCGACGCGGCGAAGTATTCGGCCGTGATCTCGCATCGTTCGGGCGAGACGGAAGACACCACGATCGCCGATATCGCGGTGGCCACCACGGCGACCCAGATCAAGACCGGCTCACTCTGCCGCAGCGATCGCGTGGCGAAGTACAACCAGCTATTGCGCATCGAGGAGCAACTCGGCGCCGCCGCGCGTTATGCCGGCCGCGACGCGTTTCCCAACCTCCGCAAGCTGCCCGGCTGAGCGGGCGACTGACTGCCGATGTTGCGCTGGGTTGCCCTGATATTGATCCTGATCCTGGTCGGACTGCAGCTGAAGCTGTGGTCCGGTGCGGGCAGCATGCGCGACGTCGACAGTCTGCGCATCGCGGTGAAGAAACAGACCGATGAAAACGACCACCTGACGCAGCGCAACCAGGCGCTTGGTGCGGATGTGCAGGACCTCAAGCATGGCGACCAGGCGGTCGAGGCGCGTGCGCGCACCGAGCTTGGTTTGATCAAGCCGGGCGAAACGTTTTATCAGGTCGTGGAAACGCCAGCCGCAGCTTCCTCAGTGCAACCGGCAGCGTCGTCATCGGCGGCGCAAGCCGGCCAGCCGTGAGCGCGTCACTGCTCCCACCACCAGTGTTCTGGTGCGTGGTGCCGGCCGCGGGTCGCGGCACGCGGGTTGGCGGAGACTGCCCGAAGCAGTATTTGCCGCTGGCGGGACGTGCGCTGATCTTGCACACGCTGGAGCGTCTCGCGGCGCATCCGCGCATTGCCGGTTTGCTGGTTACGCTCGGTTCGTCGGATGCGCATTGGCCTGGCATCGAATCGATGCATGGCAAGCCGGTGTTGACGGCGGTCGGCGGCGTGGAGCGAAGCGATTCGGTTTTGGCCGGACTTGATGCGTTGTCGAATGACGTCAAGGCGGATGACTTTGTGCTGGTCCACGATGCGGCTAGGCCCTGCGTGCGACAGGCCGATATCAGCCGGTTGATTGAGCTGTGCACGACGGTAGACGGCGGCCTGCTCGGTGCGCCGCTGCGAGATACCTTGAAGCGAGCGGATGATGCATCGCGCAGCATGGCCACCGAACCGCGCGACGAACGCTGGCGTGCGTTTACACCGCAGATGTTTCGTCGTGGCCAGTTAAGTGCAGCGTTGCGCGACAGCGCGGCACACGGCGTCAAGGTCGGTGATGAGGCGATGGCGATGGAGCAGGCCGGTTTTGCGCCGCTGCTGGTCGAGGGCGCCGAGGACAACATCAAGGTCACCACAGCGGCGGATTTCGCGCTGGCCGAGTTTCTACTGGCGAGAACAGCATGATGCGCATCGGTAATGGTTTTGACGTGCATGCGTTTGGCGACGGTGATCACGTCATTCTCGGTGGCGTGCGGGTGCCGCATACTCATGGCGTGGTCGCGCATTCGGACGGCGACGTGGTGATCCACGCGTTGTGCGACGCGATTTTTGGTGCGCTGGCGCTGGGCGATATCGGTACGCATTTTCCACCGACCGACGAGCGCTGGCGCAACGCCGACAGCCGCCAGTTTCTCCGTCATGCGGCCATGCTGATGGCGCAGCACGGTTACGCCTTGGGCAATGCCGACATCACGGTGATTGGCGAGCGGCCGAAAATTTCGCCGCATGCGCAAGCGATGCGGGAATGCCTGGCGGCTGATCTGGACAGCGATATGGGCCGCATCAGTGTCAAGGCAACCACGACCGAAAAGCTCGGCTTTACCGGGCGCAGCGAAGGTATCGCCGCACAGGCCACCGTGCTGCTCGAGCGGCTTTGAGCGCTCGTTGAACTATTGAATGCCGGCGTGGCCGGTGGAGTGTCATGTCCGAATCCGAAGATAATCAAAGTCAAGCGACTTCGCGCGAACCCGCCGCGACCACATCGATAAACGCGCCGCTGCCGTGGGCTTACGGCACGCCGCCACTGCAAGCACAGCTGCGCAGTACACCAGACGATTTTCGGGTCGAGGAAGTGCTTGGTTACGATGCCGACGGGCAGGGTGAGCACGCCCTGCTGTGGGTGGAGAAGCGCGGTGCCAATACCGACTGGGTTGCCCGAGAGCTGGCGAAGTTTGCCGGCGTCTCGCCGATGTCAGTGGGCTATGCCGGCATGAAAGATCGGCATGCGGTGACGCGGCAGACGTTTTCCGTGCAGCTGGCAGGAAAGCCCGATCCGGACTGGTCGACCTTTCCGCATGCCGAAGTAAAAGTGCTGGCGGCGACGCGACATTCGCGCAAGCTCAAGCGTGGTGCTCTGCGTGGCAACCGCTTTGTATTGGTGCTGCGGCAGGTGCAGGGCGATCGCGATATCGCCGAGCGCGTATTGCAGCAGATGGCCAAACGCGGCGTGCCGAATTACTACGGCGAGCAGCGCTTTGGTCGCGAAGGCGGCAACGTGGCGCAGGCGCGCTTGATGTTTGCCGGACGGCGCGTCGAGCGGGACAAGCGTTCGTTCCTGCTCTCGGCCGCGCGCTCGCAGATATTCAACAGCGTGCTGGCCGCCCGGGTGGAACGTGGCGAGTGGGATACTCCGCTCGACGGCGAAATCTGGGCACTGGCCGGTTCGCGCTCGTGGTTCGGGCCTGAGCCTTTCAGTGACGTACTGGCCGAACGGCTGGCCCGTCTGGACATCCATCCATCCGGCCCGTTGTGGGGCCAGGGTGAGCTGCCCAGCAAGGGCAATGTCGCTGCACTGGAGCAGTTGGTCGCCGAAAGCTACCGCGATCTGGCGGCCGGCCTCATGGCGGCGCGTATGGATCAGGAACGCCGGCCGTTGCGACTGGTGCCGACCGACCTGAAATGGCGCTGGCTGGATGACGATGCGCTGGAACTGAGTTTTGAACTTCCCGCCGGTGCCTATGCCACGGTGGTTGTGCGCGAGTTGGCGCAGAGTTGACGCTGGCGCTCAGCCTTTCAGCAATACCACCACTGCGCCGGTGCCACCCTGGGCCGGGCGCGCCGATGCAAATGCAATCACGTCGTCGCGTCGTCGCAGCATGCGATCGGTCAGGCCTTTCAATACCGGACCTGCAGCGCGCGAACGCAGCCCTTTGCCGTGCACGATGCGTACGCAGCGCAGTCCGTTTTGTTTTGCTTCGGCGAGAAACATCACGATAGTCGATTGCGCCGCCGCGGCGTTCATCTGATGCAGGTCGATGTCGTCTTGCACGCTGAACTGCCCACGCTTGAGCTGACGTAGCAGCTTGGGTGAGTAACCGTCGCGCAAATAGCTCAGCTCTTCGCCCACTTCCAGTACAGCCGGGTCGAACGCCATGTCGAGCAGTTCGCCTGGGACCGCGGCCTCGTCGGCTTCGAACATATGTGGGTGGGGCGCTGGCTTTGCGGCAGCCGGCGGCGCAGTGACCGGATCCAGTCGACGCACGTCACCGATCGACTCGCGAAATAGTCGGCTGTCGTCATCATCGATGGGTGCGGGGGCGCGACGTTTCATGGCTCCATGCTAGCGAAAGCCCGCGTAGCTGTGCGAATGGACCGGATCGGTGTCGATTCATCGGGCCAGTTCGTGTGAAACCATGCACGCGCTCCGGTAGACTTCATGAGGTAACGCACGTTGCGAAATCACCGCAACGTGCCACCGTCAGCTTTCAACGGAGCACCATGCGAGTTCTGGTCAGTAACGATGATGGCGTGGATGCCCCGGGTATCCACGTGCTTGCCGAGCGTTTGCGCGAGGTCGGGGAAGTAACCGTGGTAGCGCCTGATCGCGATCGCTCTGGCGCCAGCAATTCGCTCACGCTGGATTCGCCATTGCGCGTGCTGCCGATGGGTAATGGTTATTTCCGCGTGGCCGGTACGCCGACCGATTGCGTGCACCTGGCGCTGGCCGGTTTGCTGGAGGAAGAGCCGGATATCGTGGTGTCGGGTATCAACAACTCGGCCAACCTCGGCGATGACGTGATTTATTCGGGCACGGTGTCGGCCGCGATGGAAGGGCGTTTTCTCGGCTTGCCGGCCATCGCGGTGTCGCTGGTCACCCGGGATCACAACGGTCAGCACTACGATTCAGCCGCGCAGGCCGTGCTGCTCTTGATGCAGCGTCTGCTGGTCGATCCGCTGCCGGCCGATACGATTCTCAACGTCAACGTGCCCGATCGACCGTGGAAAGAAATACAGGGTTTCGAAGTAACCCGTCTTGGGCGCCGTCATCGCTCGGCGCCGTCGGTCGCGCAGACTGACCCGCGTGGTCGACCGATCTGGTGGATTGGTCCGGCGGGTGAAGTGGACGACGACAGCCCCGGCACCGATTTCAATGCGGTGCAGCGCGGCTTTATTTCGGTAACACCAATCCATGTCGACCTGACCCGGTTTCAGGCGCTGGAGAAAGTCAGCAGCTGGATCGAGGAGTTGAGCGACAACATGTTGAATGACGGCGTGCCGCTTGACCGTACCGCCAGTCACGAGGTGGTCTGAGCGATGACGGTCTATCGATTGCCGGCGGCAGAATTGAAAGGCGAGGGCATGACCTCGCAGCGCGCACGCGACCGCCTGGCGGTCAGTTTGAAGGAAAGCGGCATCCGCGATCCGCGGGTGATCGAGGTGATCCGCGATCTGCCGCGTCATCACTTCATTGATCAAGCGCTGCATTCGCGCGCCTACGAAAACACCGCGCTGCCGATCGGCCACGGTCAGACCATCTCGCAGCCGTGGGTGGTGGCACGCATGACCGAAGTGCTGCTGGAATATTTCGACGCTAAACAAGGCATGCCGAAAAAGGTGCTGGAGATTGGCACCGGCTCGGGCTATCAGGCAGCCGTACTGGCGGCGATCGTGCCGGAGCTCTTTACGGTGGAACGGATCGAGGAGCTGCTGCGACAGGCGCGCAGGCGCTTTCGTCAGCTTGGCATCACCAACCTGCGCTCGAAGCACGATGACGGCAAGCTGGGCTGGCCGGATGAGGCGCCGTTCGATGCGATCATCCTTACCGCCGCGGGCGACACGATTCCGACGCGTATTCTCGATCAGCTCACGCCGACCGGCGTGCTGGTGGCACCGGTCGGCTCGGCCAGTAGCCAGACGCTGATCCGCATGCGCGGCGATGGCGAAGGCGATTTCATCCAGGAAGAACTGGGGCCGGTGAGCTTTGTGCCACTGCTCGGTGGAATTGGCTGATGCGGCTATTTGGAAAACTCTACGCCCAGGCGCTGCTCTGGGCGCGCAGCCCGAAAGCGATTTATTACCTTTGCGGATTGAGCTTCGTCGAGGCTTTCATTTTTCCGATTCCGCCGGAAGTGATGCTGGTGCCGATGATATTGGGCAAACGGCACAAGGCGTTCCAGTTCGCCAATCTGAGCCTGCTGTTTTCCCTGCTCGGTGCACTGGTGGGTTACTCACTCGGCCACTGGGCGTTCCAGGGTTTGCGGCCGGTGCTCGATTCGCTGCACCTGCTGGTGCCGATCGAGCAGGGCGTAACGGTGCTGAGACAGCAAATGGTGCAGCACCAATGGGGACTGTTCGGTGTGCTGATTCTGGCGGCGCTGCAGCCCGTGGTGCCGATGAAGTTTGTCACCTGGGCCTGCGGCATCATCGGCGTGCCGGTGCTGCCGTTCCTCGTGTGCATCGGGTTGGGGCGTGGCAAGCGGGTCTGGCTTTTGGCACTGCTTATTCGCTTGTTCGGTGAGCGTGCCGAGCGCATTTTGCACAAGTATATTGAGTGGATCGGCTGGACTGCGCTTGTGCTGCTCGGCCTGTTGCTGGTCTGGTGGCTCTGGCTGCGTTGAATTCAGCTCGGGGCGTCACACTAGGCTCTTATGAAAAATGGACTCTGCCTCGGTATGCTGCTCACCATGAATCGATCTTCATCCGCACTGACAATTACCATTGTCGCCCTATCTCTCGCGCTGGGCGCCTGCAGCACCATGCAGCATTCAGTGGTAGTGGAACCGGCTGGCGGTTACGCAGCGGGCGGCACAGTCGTGGCGCCTGTTCCGCATACGGCGATTCCCGGTGGCAGCTACCAAGTAGTTAAGGGTGACACGCTGTATTCAATCGCGTTTCGCAACAAGGTGGACTTTCGTGATCTGGCGCAGTGGAACGGCGTCGCTGCGCCTTACACCATTCATCCCGGTCAAAGTCTGAAGCTATCTCCGACTAACGCAGTCGCAGTGACCAGCGCACAGCCCAAGGGTCCGGTGCCACCATCGCCGACTAATCAAGCCGCGGTTGCCGCGCATGCTGCTCCACCTCCTGCAGTCGCTTCGGCACCGATGTTCGAGCCAGTTACTGCACCGGCTGCGTCGTCGTCTGCGTCGAAAACAGCTGGCGCGACGAGTACTGCGCTAGTCGCCGCTCCATCCAAACCGTTGGCGCCTGCTTCAGCAACGACAACAAGTGTGGTGCCGGTAGCGGGCGTAAAAACGCCTTCGCCAGCTGTCTTGCCGCCCCCGGCGCCGGCGCAAATGGTGTCCACCGGTCCGTCACGTGCGGTCAGCGGAGTGACATGGCGCTGGCCCGCGCAGGGCACGCTGATCAAGCGGTTCCAGACGGGTGACGCGATTCCCGGCATTGAGATTGGCGGCAATGCCGGCGATGCCGTGCACGCGGCCGCCGATGGCGTGGTGGTCTACAGCGGCAACGGGCTGGTGGGGTATGGCGAACTGGTGATCATCAAGCACAGCGACAGCTTCCTGTCGGCCTACGGCCATAACAGCAAGCGTCTGGTCAAGGAGGGCCAGCGCGTTACCGCCGGCCAGCAGATTGCCGAAATGGGTTCCACCGGTTCAACGCGCAACGAGCTGGAATTCCAGATCCGCAAAGATGGCAACCCGGTCGATCCGTTGGGTTATCTGCCGCCGCATTGAGGCGACAAGCGAACCGTGAACCTGCTGATGTCATGCCAAAGGTAGGATAAATCCGGCGATCACGCGCCGACCTTCGCCTGCGAGCAGGTTATAGGTGCGGGCTGCAGCGGCGTTGTCCATCACTTCGATGCCGACATTCCGGCGAAGAAAGCCTGCCATAAAGGCGGCTGCCGGGAATCTTTGACGCTCGCCGGTGCCGAGAATCACAAGCTCCGGCTGCAAGTTCAATAGAGCATCGACGTGATCGGCATCGAGCTGGCTGGCGTCGCTGATGCTCCAGTTCTCGATGGCCTGATCAGGCGCCAGCAAAAAGCTGCTGGACAGTTCCCGATCGATCAGCGTGATGCTTTGCGCGCCGACGCGACGCACAAGCAGATAGCCATCGGCCTGGTCGAGGGAAAGATCCATCAGCGAGGCAGGGCGATCTTCGGCTCGTCGATGTTACGGCGGAAAAGCACCACTACATGGCCGATCTGCTGGATCGTCTCCGCTTGGGTGCCTTCGGTTAGTACGGCAACTTGTGCCTGCCGCTCGTCCTTGTCGCCACCGGACAGCTTGACTTTGACCAGCTCGTGCTGGTTGAGCGCCAGCCCCAGCTCCTTGGTGACGGACTCGCTGGCGCCCTTGTTGCCGAGCAGGATGACCGGGCTCAGGTCGTGGGCAAGGCTGCGCAGGTAACGGATCTGCGAGGATGAAAGGGCCATGTGCTGCGTACTCGATTCGCTGTCTTAGAACATCTAAGGGTATCATGCGTCCACAAGCCGCACGCCGGAAAACATTCGGCCGTCACAAGTGATGAATCATCTTGTGTACTGTTCAAACCGTTAACGCGTGTTTCTTCGGCGCTTCAGCATTCCTCCTTTATCCTGGCTGTCTCCGACCATGACCCGCAGCAAAAGCAGTGCCGTATGGCTGCGCGAACATTTCAACGACGTTTACGTGAAAAAGGCCCAGGCCGAAGGGCTTCGTTCGCGTGCGGTTTACAAGCTGGAAGAGCTGATCGAGCGCGATCGCCTGCTCAAGCCAGGCATCCACGTGGTCGATCTGGGCGCGGCGCCCGGCAGTTGGTCGCAGCTTGTGCGCCAGCGTATGGGTGACACCGGCACGGTCGTGGCGCTGGATATCCTGCCGATGCAAAGCATTGCCGGGGTGGATTTCCTGCAAGGCGATTTTCGCGAAGAGTCGGTACTGCGCGAGCTGGAGGCCCGATTGAACGGGCAAAAGCTGGATCTTGTGCTGTCCGATATGGCCCCCAATATGAGTGGAGTAGCGCTAGCCGATCAGATCCGTGCCATGGATCTGGCCGAACTGGCGCTGGACTTCAGTCGGCAGTGGCTCAAGCCCGGTGGTTCTTTCCTGATCAAGTTGTTTCAGGGGGCCGGTTTTGACAATTACTTGCGCAGCTTGCGCGCGGACTTCACCCGCGTGACTATGCGTAAACCAAAGGCCTCACGTGCCCGTTCACGTGAGGTGTACGCACTGGCGATGGGTAGAAAGCCTTCTGCGGTGCAACCGGTCGAGAATCGCGCATGAATGAGACAGCTAAAAACGTATTGCTCTGGGTGATTATTGCGGCGGTTCTATTCGCCGTATTCCAGAGCTTCAATCCACATGGCACGTCCTCGTCGGATCTGCCTTACAGCGGATTCGTGCAGAGTGTCGATAACGGCAATGTGTCGACCGCGGTCATCAGTGCCGATCAGCCCGCCACCATCAGCGGCAAGCTGAAGGACGGCAGCACCTTCCATACCGTGGCGCCGGTGCTCGGCATCTCCACCAACGAGGTGGTGAAGCAGATGCAGGAAAAGGGCGTGGAAGTTCGCCAGGATCCTTCGGAAGGCTTTTCGCTTATCGGTCTGTTGATCAGCTGGCTGCCGGTGTTGTTGATCGTCGGCGTGTTCATCTGGTTCATGCGCCAGATGCAGTCTGGCGGTGGCGGCCGCGGTGCCATGAGCTTCGGCCGTTCGCGCGCCAAGTTGCAGGGCGAGGACCAGATCAAGGTCAATTTCAGCGACGTTGCCGGCTGCGATGAAGCGAAAGAAGAAGTAGGTGAACTGGTCGAGTTCCTGCGCGACCCGGGCCGCTTCCAGAAGCTCGGCGGCAAGATTCCCCGCGGCGTGCTGATGGTGGGCCCGCCCGGTACCGGCAAGACCCTGCTGGCCAAGGCGATTGCCGGCGAAGCCAAGGTGCCGTTCTTTGCGATTTCCGGTTCGGACTTTGTCGAGATGTTTGTCGGCGTCGGCGCCAGCCGTGTGCGCGACATGTTCGAGCAGGCCAAGAAACACGCGCCTTGCATCATCTTCATCGACGAAATCGATGCGGTCGGCCGCCATCGCGGTGCCGGCCTTGGCGGTGGTCATGACGAGCGCGAGCAGACGCTGAACCAGCTGCTGGTGGAAATGGACGGCTTCGAGGGTACCGAAGGCATCATCGTGATTGCCGCGACCAACCGTCCGGATGTGTTGGATCCTGCCTTGCTGCGTCCGGGCCGCTTTGACCGTCAGGTTGTCGTCGGTCTGCCTGACGTGCGCGGTCGCGAGCAGATTCTGAAAGTACATATGCGTAAGGTGCCGACCGCCAGCGACGTCAATGCGATGACGATTGCGCGCGGCACGCCGGGGTTCTCCGGTGCCGATCTGGCCAATCTGGTCAATGAGGCCGCGCTGTTTGCTGCTCGTGAGAACGCCCGTGAAGTGCGCATGATTCATCTGGACAAGGCGCGTGACAAGATTTTGATGGGTTCGGAGCGCCGCTCGATGGCCATGAGCGAGGACGAGCGCAAGCTCACCGCGTATCACGAGTCGGGTCACGCCATCATCGGCCGGCTGGTGCCGGAGCACGACCCGGTCTACAAGGTGACTATCATCCCGCGCGGTCGCGCGCTGGGCGTCACCATGTACCTGCCCGAAGGCGACAAGTACAGCATCAACCGCGTCGCGATCCAGTCGCAGCTGTGCTCGCTCTACGGCGGCCGCGTGGCGGAAGAGTTGATCTTCGGCGCCGACAAGGTCACCACCGGGGCGTCCAACGATATCGAGCGGGCGACCAAGATGGCGCGCAATATGGCGACCAAGTGGGGCTTGTCCGATGAACTCGGCCCGGTGACCTACGGTGAAGACGAGGACGAGGTATTCCTCGGCCGCTCGGTAACGCAGCACAAGAGCATCTCCAACGAGACTGCGAGCAAGATCGACGAAGTGGTGCGCGGGATCCTCGACCGGGCTTATGCGCGCAGCAAGGAGCTGTTGACGGCAAACATGGACAAGCTGCACATCATGGCCGAGTTGCTGTTGCAGTACGAAACCATTGATGCGCATCAGATCAACGACATCATGGCGGGACGCGAGCCCGGTCCGCCGGCAGACTGGACCAAAAATCCGCCGACCAGCAGCATGCCGCCACCGCCACCGCCACCGCCGAAAAGCGATGCAGGTCTGCCCGTAGGTAAGGTCGGTGATCCTGCAGCTCAGAATCGCTCAGGCTTCGATAGCTGATTAGGTCAGTAGCAGCGTGCGGCGCCGGCTTGACGAATAGTTCTTCAAACAGGCGGCCAAACGGCCGTCTGTTTGATTTTTACGGCTTCTAATTCATGGCCGTGCAACGGTTGCCGACCACTATGGTGTGGGGCGTTTCGAAGCGCGATTTATGTTGATCTTCAGTGCGGACATTAATTTTTTTGACGAAAAGTGTTGACGCATGGGGGCGGAGTCTGAATAATTCCGCTTCTTGGTTCGGCGTGTTGATGCCCAAACATCAATGCAGCGAAACAAACGTTTTTCAGTGCGCCCGTAGCTCAGTTGGATAGAGTACCTGGCTACGAACTAGGTGGTCGGGAGTTCGAATCTCTCCGGGCGCACCATTTATCAGCGAGGCGGGGTGCTTGCACCCCGTTTTGTTTTACGGAAAGCGAATTTTCTGTATAAATTTGAAGGTATGGAATCAAGGTGTGTGCTTCGATACGGATTGACGGATCGCAGTGTCACCCGTAACATTTGAAGGCTTCGATGACTTGAAATCTTCGATCATTCGTTGCGGGGTATAGCTCAGTCTGGTAGAGCGTT
>Ga0302235_10002623_pt1 | contig 12845 bp, 7 predicted proteins | sample II_Palsa_N3_3_FD_193577 | JGI IMG/M metagenome (GOLD analysis project Ga0302235, IMG submission 193577) | Peat permafrost microbial communities from Stordalen Mire near Abisko, Sweden - II_Palsa_N3_3 | ecosystem: Environmental > Terrestrial > Soil > Palsa > Peat permafrost | place: Sweden... | reverse complement strand
GCGCCTGCTCGCCGATCCGCAGCTGCGCGAGCGGCTCGGGCATGCGGGGATCGAGACGGCGCAGCAGTATGCATGGGAGGACCGGATCGACGCGCTCGAGGCCTTCTTCCAGCGGGTGGCCGCATCTGAGCGGATGGCGCTCGCCGGCGAGCTGCCACCGGGCTCACACGATCAGAGCGCTCAGACGCCGGGCTAGAGGTCCTCGGCGATGTGCGGCGCCTGACGGTTGAAGTACCAGAAGCCGAGCACGAACAGCGCAGTCACGATTGCGATTGGCTCAAGCAGCGTCGCCCAGCCCGCGAGTGCGGCGCGGGCGCTCAAGGCGGCGTGGTTGATCATCGCATGGCGGAACTGCTGGAAGACCGTCACGAGCGGATTGAGCAGATAGATGCGGTACAGGATGTGGTCGACTTGGCCGTGGGCGAGCGCTTCTTTGACTTTTTCGACGGGGATGATCACCGGCGAGCAGTAGAACAGGATCTGGGCGAGGACTTCCCAGATCGGCTGGATGTCCCGGAAGCGCACGAACAGCGCCGACAGCAGCACCGCCACGCCGCATGTGAGCACGGCGAGCAGCGCCACGATCAGCGGCAGCTCGATCCAGCTGAGCATCGGGCGCACCCCGGAGATCACCGCGAAGATCATCACCACGATCAGGTTCAGGCCAAGATTGAAGCCGGCCAGCAGCACGACCGAGATCGGGATCGCCAGCCGTGGGAACTGGATCTTGCGCACGAGGTTCTCGCGGTCGACCACGCTGCGGACGGAGCCGGCGATGGCTTCGTTGAAGAACGTGAACAGCACGATCGACCCGAGCAGCTGTGCGCCGTAATAGAGGCCGGCGGCGCCCGTCGCCTTGTCCACGTGGAAGACTTCCACGAAGAACACGTACAGCACGCCGAACAGCAGCAGCGGCCGCATCACCTGCCATACGTAGCCGAGCACCGAGCCGAAGAACTTCAATTTGAATTCGCTGAGCGCGATGTTGTAGGTGAGATGCCAGAATCGCGGCCAGCTGCTGCCGAGCGCACCCGGCCCGTGGATCGGCTGCCCCAGCGGCTCAGTGATGCCCGATGCGCTCATCGAGCACCTCCCGCCGGCTGGGCCTCGCCCGCGGCCGCGATCCGCGCGACACCGGTCTCCACCGGTATCTCCACCATCCCGCCACTGGCGTCCAGGCCCGTCACGACGAATGAGAAGGCGTCCGCGTAGCGGTCGATCACGTCCACGCCCTCGCCGCGGTGGGTGACCGTGAGGATCGGGTGATAGCGCCCCGGGGCCAGCAGATTCTGGAACGAGAAGGCGAACACGGCCCGGTCTCCAGCGTGGAAGCTGCCCGTCTCTTCGTGCTCCTTCGCCGTGGTTGCCACCACCACCGGCTGGCGATGCTCGTTCATCAGCGTCATGCTGAGCGCGGGGTCGAGCACGTCCGCGTTGAACGTCAGCAGCACGTTCAACGTCAACGGCTCGGACTGCGGGGCGACCACGCGGCGCTCGGAGACGTTGTCGCCCAGCCACACATCGCTCACGCGTGCCGCGCCGTCGCCCATGCGCGAGCTGCTCTCATCGGCGCCTGCCTGCTCGACCTGGCGGCCCGCCTCTGCCTGTTCGACCTGGCGGCCGAAGGCGATCTCCAGGTAGCGATCGGCCACGTCGCGCGGCTCGCCCATGGACACGATCTCGCCTCGCTCGAGCAGCAACGCGCGATGGCAGAAGCGCGTGACGGCACCCATGTCATGGGTCACGAGCACGATCGTGCGCCCTTCCTCGCGCATCCGGTAGAACACGTCGAAGCACTTCTGCTGGAAGGCGGCGTCGCCCACGGCCAGCACCTCGTCGATCAAGAGGATGTCAGCGTCGACCTGAATCGCCACCGAGAAGGCCAGTCGCACGTGCATCCCCGAGGAGTAGTTCTTGAGCTTGAGGTCCTTGAACTCCTCGAGCTCGGCGAACTCGATCACGCGGTCGTATCGCGCCCGGGCCTCGCGGGGGGACAGGCCGAGCATGATCCCGTTCAGGACCACGTTGTCGAACGACGCCAGATCGGGATTGAAGCCGACGCCTAGCTCGATGAACGTGGACATCCGCCCGTTGCACCAGATCTTCCCCTCATCAGCGCGGTAGATGCCCGCGAGACACTTCAGCAGCGTGCTCTTGCCACTGCCGTTGCGCCCCACGATGCCGAAGAACTCTCCGGGCTCGATCGCGAAGGAGATGTCGTTCAGCGCATGCAGGACCTCGTGGCCCGAGCGGCGCAGCGGGTGAAGCGCCCGCTCCTTGAGCGTGTGGCTGCGTTCCTCGGGGATCTTGAAGCGCTTCTGAACTCCTTGGGCGGCCAGCGCGGGGCCTCCCTGAAGGGCTTTCTGCTCGGCGGGCACGATGATTGCAGGGTACAGCCAGGGAGCACCGGCACCCGGGGGAACCCTTACACGGCGGGGGGTAGGCGGCCACGAACGGCGCGGCTGACCGCCCGCGTCGCCGCATATCCGCGGGACAGCAGGCGGAACAGCGGTCGGCCCACCGCCGGGTGTGAGCTGAGCGCGAGCAGCGCCCGCTGCAGGTCCTCTGGCAGTGTCCCGTTAGGGCCGATCAGGCTTCGCCCGAAACGGACCTCGGCGTGGAGCTCCTCGTACATTCGCTGGGCGACCTCGCGCTCGGCCACGAGCCGCTTCGCTTCGACCACGGAGTCACGGCTCAACGTCGCGGCGTCACGAACGGGCGCGACGGCCGCCTCGCGATAGATCTCGACAATCGCCGCTGCCGCTGAGGCCCAGGTCAACTCGCGACCCCTTGCGGCCAGCTTCTCGACCTGGCGCGCACGAGCGCTCGGGTCGGTCAGCAGGATCGCCGCCGCCGCCGCGCTCGCCTCGGGGTCCCAGGGAACGATCGTCGCCGTTCCCTCGGGCGCCGTCTCGGCGAGCGAGGATTGCAGTGCGAACAGGCAGGGGACGCCGTTGAGCGCCGACTCGAACGGGACCAGGCCGAAGCCCTCGTAGACCGATGGGTAGACGACGGCGCCCGCGTGAGCGATCAGCCACGCCTTCTCCTCCTCGCTGACCGGCCCCAGCGCCACCACCATCTCGCCCAGCTCGGGATGCTCCTGCAGGAACGCGCGCTCGAGCTCCAGCGACGATCCGTGCGGGATGTGCGTCCCGGCCAGCACGAGGCTCCCGTGCCAGCCGTGGTGCTCGCGAAGCGCGGCGAGCAGGCGCAGCGCGAAGATCCTGTTCTTGTGGCGGAAGTCGGTGCCGAGGCACAGCAGAAAGCCGTCCGCATGAGCCGGCCCGGCGTGATCGTCGAACGCCGCCGGGCGTCTCGGCTCGCCCGCTGTGCGATGGTCAAGGCCGGGGGGCACGATCCTGATGCGCTCCTCCTCGGCGAGCGCATCCGAGAGCAGCTCCGCGAGCGTGTGCTCGGAGAACACGATCACCCGCTCGGCGGCCGCGAGGCCCTGACGGCTCGCACGCCGGTACTCCGCCCAGGCGTCAGCGTCGGCGAAATAGCCCGGGTTGCGATAGGCGATCAGGTCGAGCTGGCTGAGCACGAACCGCTCACCGAGCGTTTGCGCGAGCGCAACATCGCCGATCGAGAAGGCCTGCTGGGGGCGGTGAAAGATGGTGCTCCTCGGCGTCGCGGGGCCGAGCTCCTCGAACGGCAGGATCTCCGTTGCCGGAAGGCTCGCCAGAAGCTCCAGAGTGTCCCGGTCGATGTCCTTCGCGGGCACGAGCAGGCGCAGGTTCAGCGCCTCGGTCCGAGCGAGCGCGATGATCAGCTCGAGGATGTGGACCCGCGTGCCGGTGATCGCTCCGTCGAGGGCACGCGCGTCGAGCGTCACCGACAGCCGCTCGCGAGGCCCGCGCGCCGCCTCCAGCGCACGGGCTAGGACGTCTGAGTCGGCGAGCGCCTGCGGCGGTGACAGGTAGGGATAGCGCTCAACCAGCGCGACGGGCAGCTCATCGGCGCTTCCGTATCGCGCGCGGGCGCCGGCTGGGTGGCTCGAGGCGAGCAGTCCGACGACGACATCGTCGGCGGCGACATGCGCCAGTCCGGAGAGCAGGCAGCGCTGGGCGAAATCGATCTCGAGCGCTGGGCGAAGGTCGAGCTGCTCATCCAGCGAGCCCGCCAGCTCGAGCGCGCCGCGGCGCACATACACGCACGGTCCCACCGCCCGGCTGAGGCGGGGCCGCAGCCTCAGCGTGTGCGCGGCAAGCGTGCCTGTCAGCTCCGCGAGGTCCTCCTCAGTGCGATCCCCCTCGCTCAGCGCGAGCTCGCTGCAGCCGTCGGCCAATCCGCTCGCGGTCGCCACGTTGGTGTCCGCGTGCGCCGCGTCGCGCATGCGCTCAAGCCAGCCGGAGCTGACGCGGCATGGCTCAATCAGCAGCAGGATATCCGCCGGGCCGAGCTGCTCGAGCGCGCGATTCACGGCGACAGCGGTCGGCGCAACCGCGATGGCGGGGACGCTCTGCGGCGTGTGCCGTCGCACCGATTGCAGGCACTCCTCGAGATGCTCGTCATCCTCGCGCGCAGCGATCACGACGCACACGTCGTCGCGCATCTCGGCTCGGGGCATCGGGGAAAACTCGTTCATGCTCGTCGCGATCCGGGCCGGGAGAGCACGGAGCGTTAGCCTAGAGCAGTCGCGCGGCCGCTCGCAACGTTTGGCGATAATGGCTTGCCACCCCCGATGAACGCCGCCCACCAGACCAGAGTGAGAGTCCGTCTTGCACAGCTGCCGCGGCGCTCTCGCCGGCGTCTGCGCTCCGTCCTACGTAGCGGCCTCTGGCGGGTGGCGCCGGCATACGCCGCTCGCCGCTCCGCGCGAGCCGAAGCGGTCTTCAGGTTGGCGCGCCTGGATAAGGAGATCGAGCACCAGGGCGAACAGCTCGAGCGCCTGGAGGACCTCGTCTCAGAGCTTGTCCAGACCGCCGAGTCGCTGCGGCGGGAGATCGCTGACACTGAGGACGCTGTCGCGCAGGGCAGTCGGGAGGCAGCGCGAGAGGGTCCGGTAGGGGACTGATGCAGGTCATCACACTGGCCACTCGCAGCAGCCTGTCGCGGGCGCGGACCTTCGCTCGTTCGCTGCAGCGACATCAGCCCGAGTGGCCCGTCGACGTGCTGCTCGTGGCAGGCGACGATGCGGCCGGCGCGGATGATCAGCGGGGCTTCCCGCGGGTTCGCTCAGTCGAGGAGGAGCTCGATCTCGACACCGAGGCGCTGCTCGCACAGCACGGCGAGGAGGATCTTGGCACGCTGCTCACGCCGCTGCTGCTGCAGCGCTACGCGGCGCGGACGCGCGAGCCGGTTCTGCACCTGCCGAGCAGCGTGTGGGTTCTCGCGAGCCTCGAGCCGATTGAATCGGCACTCTCATCGCGAAGCGTCCTGCTCGTTCCGCGGATGCGCTGCGACGTGCCGGACGACAGTCTGGAACCCTCGCGAGATCAGATGGAGCGAAAGGGGCGAATCGAGGACACGATCATGGGCGTCGACGGCACGCCCGCCGCGGATGGCTTTCTGGCGTGGTGGGCCGCACACGTCGAGCAGGCGCTCGGGTCGCTCGATGCCCGCAGGAGCGGCGCCCGGCCCGAGGATCGTGGCTGGCTGGCGCGTTTTCTCGAGCTCGCGCCGGCGCGCTTCTCGACTGCCGTGCTCGACGACCCTGGCTGCAACCTCAATATGTGGAATCTCCATCGCCACGCGCTGGCGGCGACCCCGGAGGGGGTGATTGTCGACGGGCGCTGGCCGCTTCGCTTTCTCAACCTGCCGGGCTTCGACCCGGATCGCCCATACCGCCTGAACGAGAGGGCGAGCCGGGCGCGCATCAGTCAGTCGCCCGTGCTTCACGAGCTGAGCGAGCGTTACGCCGCCGAGCTCAGGCAGGACGGTTGGCGCGATGCCGATCATCGCGCCGAGGTGGGACGTCGGCTGGACAGCGGGCTCATCTACGACGACGCTCTGCGGGCGCTCTACGCTTCGGCGATCGCGCTCGGCGAACCCTTCGAGGACCTGTTCGGGCAGGACGGTTCACGTGCGTTCGACGCTTGGCTTCAGGGGCCGGCTCCTCGGGGGGCTGCATATGGCATCAACCGGTACGTGTTTCATCGGGTGGCGCGCGAGCGCCCTGACGTGCTGTGGAGCTACCCCGACCTGGATGGTGCCGACGGCAGCGAGTACGTCACCTGGTGCTGGGCATTCGGGCGCACAGAGCTCGCGATCCCGGACCGCTTCATGCCTCCCCGATCCGCCAACGGCCGCGTGAGCGTGTCGTGGCGCAGAGGCCGGAAGCCACGTCGCGCAGTCGCCGCCGAGCCGGCCGCGAGTGCTCCCGCGCCGACGACCATCTCGGCCCCCGAGCCGCCCGCTCCAGCGCCGCCGCCGATGGCCGGCGAGGGTCTGACGGTCCGCGTGACCGGCTACCTCGGGCATACGCTGGGGCTCGGCGCCGCCGCTCGCGGATACGTGCAGGCCCTCACCGCGGCCGGCGTCCCGGTGCGGACTGTGAGCGTGCCGCTGCATCACCTGGCGCTGCCCGCGGAGCTTGCGGCCGAGTACGGCCGGCATGGCTTCGAGGACCTTGTGCACGACGGGCACCACAGCGCTGAGATCGTCGCCGTCAATGCCGCCGAGCTCCCCGACTTCGTCGAGCGCGTCGGTGCGGACTACTTCGAGGGGCCGCGGATCGGGATCTGGGGGTGGGAGACCAACAGCATCCCCCCGAGCTGGCAACGGGCATTCGCGCTCGTCGACGAGATCTGGGTCTACTCGCAGTTCATGGCCGAGAACATCGGCGCCGTCGCGCCGGTGCCGGTGCTCGCGCTGCCGCCGCCCGTGGAGCGACCGGCCGAGCCGGCGGCGCCGCTCCGTCTGGGGGTTCCCGCGGGTTTCCTGTTCCTGTTCGTGTTCGACTACCTGAGTACCGTGCAGCGCAAGAACCCGGTCGGGCTGATCGAGGCCTTCAAGCTCGCGTTCGCGCCCGGCGAGGGGCCCCAGCTGTTGATCAAGACGATCAACGGCCCCCTCCGCCCGCTTGCCGAGGAGCAGCTGCTGTGGGCTGCCCACGGGCGTCCGGATATCCACATCGTCGATCGCTCCCTCAGTGGCGAGCAGATGAGCGGGCTGATGGCGGCCTGCGACTGCTACGTGTCCCTGCACCGGGCCGAGGGCTTCGGCCTGACGATGGCCGAGGCGATGGCGATCGGCAAGCCCGTCATCGCCACCGGCTACTCGGGGAACGTCGACTTCATGAACGAGGAGAACAGCTATCTGGTCGACTACAGAATCGGTCGCGTCGGCCCGGAATGCGAGATCTATCCACCCGAGGGGGAGTGGGCCGATCCGAGCGTCGAGCACGCGGCTGACCTGATGCGCCGGGTGTCCACCGACACGGCGGAGGCCACCGCGAAGGGGGAACGAGCGAGGGCCGATGTGTCACGCCTGCTCTCAGCCGCCGTCACGGGACAGCGCATGCGCGACCGCCTGGAGCGGATCGCCGGTGTGACCCGCCCGGACGCCGAGTACGCGGTCGCGTCCAAGTGATCGGCGTCTTCCTGCTGGCCTGGGTCGTGTTCCCGGCCCTGATGCTGCTGCTGTCCGGAGGCGCGGGTATGGCCGTCCGCCGCGCCACCGGTCCGGCGGCGGTACCGGCGCTGCTGGTGGTGCCGGTCGGGTTCGCCCTGCTGGTCGTCGTCTGCGGGCTGCTCTGCTACTACGCCGCCCTCGCCCCGTTGGCCGGGCCGGCGTGTGTGCTCGTCGGCGTCGTGGGCCTGATCCTCGGGCGGGCTCCGCTGCGTCGCGTATTCGAGCGCCGCGGGAGGGGAACCGATCTGTGGGCGGTGGGTGCGGCGATCGGCGCCTGGGCGATCGTCGCAGCACCGGTCGTGCTCACGGGCAAGCCCGGCTTCACCGGCTACGGGCACATCGTCGACATCTCCTACCAGTTCGATCTCGCGGCCCACTTCGCGCACAGCGGCCGCAGCGTTCCCACCGTGTCGAACTCGGCCTACCAGAGCGACCTGATCAAGTACCTCAGCAGCGGATACCCGGGCGGAGGCCAATGGACGCTGGGCGCGCTTTCGAACCTGATGCCCGTGGATCTCTCCTGGCTGTATCAGCCGTTCCTGGCGTTTGTCTCGGCGATGAGTGCCCTGTCGCTCTATTCACTGCTGGGTGGCTTCGTGAAGCCACGGGGATGGCGGGCGCTCGGCGCGTTCGTTGCGGCTCAGCCCAACATCCTCATGGCTTATGGCCTCACGGGTGGCATCAAGGAGCTCAGCACCAGCTGCTTCCTGCTGCTGTCGGCCGCCCTGTTCGCGCGGGTGCTGCCCCGTCTCACCCCCGGGCGCAGCGTCCTTGCGGTGCCGATCGCGCTGTCCGCCACGGTTGCGTCGCTGTCGCTGACGACGCTGCCGTGGGTCGGCGTGCTCAGCGTCGGCGTGTGCCTGACCGTGCTGGTGGTTGAGCGCGACCGACTTTTGACACTGCTCGCGAGCGTTCAGATGGGCGTGCTCGTGTTCGTGCTCTCGCTGCCGACGCTCGCCGCCTCGCTGAAACTGCTCCCGGTCGCGAAGTCGGGCTTCGGCCCGGCGGAACTCGGCAACCTGACCGCGCCGATCCCGGGGATCGCGGCGGCCGGCGTTTGGATCACCCGCGACTTTCGCTTCCCCGAGTTCGCCGATCGCGGGCCAAGCGACGCGCTGGCGGTGCTCGTGCTGATCCTGGCCGCAATCGGCTTCATCTATGCCGTCCGGCGCAGAGCCTGGAGTGTGGCCTGGCTGGGCATCGCCGGAGCCGTCGCGCTCTACTACATCGCCCACCGCTACGGGCCATGGATTCAGCTGAAGGCCGATTGCGTGAGCTCACCGATCTCGCTGCTGCTCGCATTCGCCGGCATCGGGGCGCTGATGCGGATCAGCCGCCGGGTGGTCGCCGGGGCACTGCCCGCGGTCGTCGTCGCCGCGGGCGTGCTGGCGGGCAACGCGCTCCTGTATGTCGAGACGTCGCTGGCTCCCTACGAACGGCTTCACGACCTCGAATACATCGGCGAACGCTTCGCAGGCCAGGGCCCCACCCTCACCCCGGACTTCGAGGAGGACGCCGAGTACTACCTGCGCAACGACGACCAGGACAGCATGGTGAACGGTCCCGTGCTCGAGCTGCGGCCCGGCGTCAACCGCGCCGCCGAACCCGGCAGCATCTATTCATACGACCTGAACGAGTTCGTCCCCAGCTGGGTGGAGTCGTTCCGCACGATCGTCATTCGGCGAAATCCGCTGGCAAGCCGGCCGCCGAGCAACTACCGCCTGGCATACCTGTCGCGCTACTACGAGGTCTGGCAGCGCGTGCAGCCCGCCTCGACCGAGTACGCGTTCGTGCCGTTCGCGGACACGGCGGGCGTGCCCAACTCCGCCGCGGGCTGTGCGAGCGTGACAGCGTCTGCTCGCCGTGCGGGCGCGACCGTGCGGATCGCCTACATGCCCTCGCCCACGAACTACTACCAATTGGGCGTCAGCAACATGAAGCTCAGCCGCGCATTCGAGCCAACCGGCGGGGTGATCACCGCGACGGGCGCGGGCCACGCCACCCGCGGGCAGCCGATCCCGAAAGCGGGGCGCTACGACTTCTTCCTGAGCGGCTCCTTTGGACGGCCTGTCAACGTCAGCGTCGACGGGCACCATGTCGGCACCGCCGCCTACCAGGAGAGCTATCCCGCGGAGTGGCTGTTGGTCGGGTCTGATCAGCTGTCGGCCGGGGTGCACCAGGTCGAGATCACCCGCGGTGGGTTGAGCCTGCATCCGGGGAGCGGCGACGGACAGGACGGCTTCAACCGCACGATCGGCCCCCTCATCATCAGCCCCGCCGAACCGCCGGTGCCGGTGGTGCGCTACAGCAGCGTGCGCCAGTTTCAGGCGATCTGCCGGTCCTCACAATCGCTTCGCTGGGCAGAGGTCGTGCGCCCGGCCTGAGTCGCGCGGCGAGCTCACCAGTCATCGAGATGGACGACCAGCGATGGAGAGCCGAGCAGCAGAGCCTTCGTAGGCAGGTGCGCGCGCGAATGCGCACCGACGACGGACGCTCACCGCTCGCGGGCGCGCAGGGCCCCGCATCGCGCGAAGAGGAGCCGGCGGAGGCACCTCGTCCAGGCACGGCCCCCGAGCGCGGCGCCCTCGATGGGCCTGAGACGGTCCCGTTCGCGTCGGTGATCGTCGTCTGCTGGAACGTCGAGGACGTTCTCGGCCGGTGCCTTGATCAGCTGCTTGCTCAGGACTACGCCAGCTACGAGGTCATCGTCGTCGATGACGGCTCGAAGGACCGCACGGTCGAGGTGGCAGAGCGCGCGCTTTCAAGCGGCAGGCTCAAGATCGTGCGCAGTCCCCGCAACCGAGGCTGCCCGCACGCGCGCAATCTCGGCCTGCGCGAGGCCCGCGGGGAGATCATCGCCTTCGTCGATGCCGACGGGTTCGCCGCTCCCGACTGGCTGCGCCAGATCGTGGACGCGTTTGCGTCTGAGGCGAGCGTCGGCGCAGTCGCCTCGACCGTCTTCTTTGCGGGCAATCCGCTCGTGATCAACGGCGCGGGCGGCATCGTCAACCGCCAGGGATGGGCTGCCGACATGTCGATGAACGAGTCATACGAGCGCGCGGAGATCGCCGCCGAGGCGCTCTACCCGATGGGCTGTGGGATGGCGGTGCGGCGCTCGGCTGCCGGGCGCGTCGGGGCGTTTGATGATCGCATGCTCAACTACTACGACGACGTCGATTACGGCATGCGTCTGTGGCGCGCGGGATATCGGGTGCTCGTGGCAGCCGACGCGTGGATCGATCACGGCTTCGGCGGCGCGGTCGATGACTCGGCCGGCGCGCGCGGTGACTCGGCCCGCAAGCAGCTGCTCTGCGAACGCCATCGCATCCGTGTCGTGCTCAAGCACATCGCGCCGGACACGCTCGCTCGCTGGGCGCGTCACGAGGCGCTGGCGCTGATCAGAGCTCCCTGGTCGGGCCGCACCCTGAAGCTGAAGGCGATCGCGTGGAACCTGCGCCATCTACCGAGCGTGCTCGCGGATCGCCGGCGCCTGCGGCGAGCTCCCCGCGTGCCCGATCGGCTGATCGATCCCTCCTGGGGAGATGGATTCCCGGCGGGCGTGCCGGCGCTGTTGACACCGCGTCCGCAGACGGCCGGCAGCAGCATCGAGATGGCGGATCCGGACAGCACGGGAGCGCTGTTGTACGGGTGGTTCCCGCTGGAGCGGGTCGGCGGGCGCAGCTACCGCTGGGCCGGCGCGCAGGCCGCGGTGCTGGTTCGGCTGGACGCGCCCGTGAGAAGGCTGTGGCTCGACTACGCCCACGCGCCCGTCGACACGGGCGGAGTGGACGTCTTCATCCGGCGGCAGGGCGCAGCGGATCCGCTCGCCCGGATCTGGTCCACGCACCTGTCGTGGCAGTACATCGAGCGCTGCGTTGAGAACCACCCGCTCGCCCTGCCCGCCGGCGACTACGAAGTGCTCTTCAGCGCTCGCCGGCCGTGGACCGACCCGCCGCTCGAGACGCGATCGCTCGGCTTCACGCTCACCGGAATGTCCTTCGAGCAGTCATACGAGATCGCCGCCGGTGGCCTTGACATGGCCTCGTCGGCGGTCGAGCAGCAGCTGGTGAGCGGTTGGTTCGAAGCCGAGCAGAGCCCAGCCCGCAGCTACCGGTGGGCCGGCGCGCACGCAGCGGCGGTCGTGCGCATCGCGGAGAACGTGACCAGCGCCCGCTTGAGCTACTGCTTTCCGCCCGGCCCACTCGGAGCGTTGAAGCTCACCGTCCGTCCCCTCGACCAAGAGGCGCCGGCATGGTCGACCCGCATCGTCTGGCTGGATACCGACTGGCATGAGGAGAACTTCCCGCTGGCGCTCGCGCCCGGCGACTATCTCCTGTCTTTCGACGCCGAGGCGACCTGGTCGAACCCGGGACAGCGCGATCCCGCGCTGTGGGCGGAGAACCGCGCGCTCGGCTTCGCTCTGTCTTCGATGTCGTTCCGCGCGACCTAAGCCCGGCCACCCGCTGATGTTCCGGCCCCCCGGCGGCCGTTGCCGCCTATATCCTGAGAGCCGATGAGCGATCAGGTGCTGAGCAGCTCCGCCGAGGTGCCGGAGGTGCCCGAGCGATTCGACCCCGCAACGATGCAGGGCGAGATCATCCAAGCCGAGCACCTGGCGAGGTATCGGTGGGCGTCGCCGATCGCGCTCGGCCGCCGCGTGCTCGACGCGGGCTGCGGCACGGCATACGGTTCGATGCTGCTCGCCGAGGCCGGGGCCTCGGAGGTCGTTGGCATGGACCGCGCGCCGGAGGTGCTTGACTCGGTTCGGGCTGAGATGCCCGACACGGTGGTACTCGAGGAGGGTGATGTCACATCGTTGCCCTACGAGGACGGCCGCTTCGACCTCGTCGTGTGCTTCGAGGTGATCGAGCATCTCGATGATCCAGGCCGTGCGCTGGATGAGTTTCGGCGAGTCCTCAGCCCCGAGGGCATACTCGCCGTGTCCTCTCCCAACCGCGACGTATATCCACCCGGGAACCCCCACCATGTCCATGAGTTCACTCCGCCGGAGCTCGAGGGGGAGCTGTCACGTCGCTTCGCGTTTGTGAAGCTGGACCGCCAGCACACCTGGATCACATCGGGTGTCCTCGATGATGCCCGCTACCGGATAGGCGACGACGGAGATCTTGGGCCCGGACTGAGCCTCCACAAGCTCGAGGGCGATGAACCGGGTGCGGAGCTCTACACCGTCGCGCTGGCGGGGCAGAGCGAGCTTCCCGAAACGGCGCCCATGTTCGAGCTGGCGGCGCCGGTCGAACTACGCAAGTGGG
>Ga0302235_10002611_pt1 | contig 12882 bp, 10 predicted proteins | sample II_Palsa_N3_3_FD_193577 | JGI IMG/M metagenome (GOLD analysis project Ga0302235, IMG submission 193577) | Peat permafrost microbial communities from Stordalen Mire near Abisko, Sweden - II_Palsa_N3_3 | ecosystem: Environmental > Terrestrial > Soil > Palsa > Peat permafrost | place: Sweden... | reverse complement strand
AAGCGGGTCGACCGGGACCGGGTCGCCGTCCGCGAGCAGGCCGTAGCCGGCACGCTGGCCGGGCTGCTGCCCGTGCTCGACGCCATCGACCAGGCCAGGGAACACGGCGAGCTGTCCGGCGGTTTCAAGTCGGTCGCCGATTCCCTGCAGTCGGCCACCAGCCGGCTCGGCCTGGTGACCTACGGAGAAAAGGGCGACCCGTTCGACCCGAAGATCCACGAGGCGCTGACCAGTTCCTATTCATCCGATGTCGCCGAGGACACCTGCGTCGAGATCCTGCAGCCCGGCTACAAGGTCGGAGACAGGATCCTGCGGCCAGCCAGGGTCGCCGTCGCGGAACCAGCGACCGGCCCCGACGGCACCAGCAACGAGCCCGACTGGACCGTTACGGACGACGAAGACAACTAGGCAGCCCACCGAGTCCTCATGAGCAAGCCAAAGGGGCGGCGGCGCCGCCCCACCCCCGAGCCAAAGGGGCGCGGCGCCGCCTGGACCACCCCCGAGCCAAAGGGGCGCGGCGCCGCCTGGACTGAGGGGCGAGGAACGAGCGACGAGGGAAGGCGGCGCCTTAAAGCGCCCCGGAGGCGAGCAAAAAATTGAGCACAAAGGACTTCCTCGAGAAGGATTACTACAAGGCCCTGGGGGTCGCCAAGACCGCCAAGCCGGCCGAGATCAAGGCGGCGTACCGCAAGCTGGCCCGCAAGTACCACCCGGACGCCAACAAGGGCGACAGCTCGGCCGAGGAGCGCTTCAAGGAGATCTCCGAGGCGTACTCGGTACTGTCCGACGAGAAGCGGCGCAAGGAGTACGACGAGGCGCGCTCGTTCAGCGGCTTCCGGGTGCCCACCGGCGCGCAGCGGCCCGGGCAGGGCGGCTTCGGCTTCGATCTCGGCGACATCTTCAGCGGTGCCGGGGACGCGGGCGGCAGGCTCGGCGACCTGTTCGGCGGGGTATTCGGCGGCGGCAACACCCGCACCACCGCGGCCAACCGGCCGCGACGCGGCTCCGACGTCGAGACCGAGACCACGCTGAGCTTCAGCGACGCGATCGACGGCACCACCGTCGCGCTGCGGCTGACCGGTGAGGGTCCGTGCCCGACCTGCCACGGAACCGGCGCCAAGGCGGGAACGGTCCCCCGGATGTGCCCCTCCTGCCACGGAACCGGTCAGGAAAGCAGGAACCAGGGCTCGTTCGGGATCACCGAGCCGTGCCATGAGTGCCGTGGGCGCGGCATGGTGGTGGACGACCCCTGCCCGACATGCTCGGGCAGCGGTCACGCCATGAGTTCGCGCACCATCCAGACCCGGATCCCGGCGGGCGTGGCCGACGGCCAGCGGATCAAGATACCGGCTAAGGGCGCTCCCGGCGAGCGCGGCGGCCCGCCCGGCGACCTGTACGTCCGGGTGCACGTCAAGTCGCACCCGGTGTTCGGCCGGTCGGACGCCAACCTCACGGTGACCGTGCCGGTGACGTTCGCCGAGCTGGCCCTGGGCGCGGAGGTCAAGGTGCCCTCGCACCGGGGTGCGCCGGTGACGGTGCGGATTCCGCCGGGCACGCCGAACGGGCGCACCTTCCGGGTGGCCGGCAAGGGTGTCCGCCGCAAGGACGGGACCACCGGCGGCATGCTCGTCACCGTCGAGGTGATGGTGCCGCAGAACCTGAACGGCAAGGCACGCAACGCTATCGAGGATCTGCGTGAGGCCACGGCCGGCGCAGACCCGCGCGAGGAACTACTCGGGCGGGCGAAAGAGGCCTGAGAGGAGGAGATGACATGAGCAGCCCCTACGAGCATTCGGATGACCTGCCCGTCTACGTCATCTCCGTAGCGGCCCAGCTCTCCGGCATGCACCCGCAGACGCTCCGCGCCTACGACCGGCTCGGCCTGGTTTCCCCGGGCCGCAGCGCGGGCCGGGGCCGGCGCTACTCGATGCGGGACATCCTGGCGCTGCGTGAGATCCAGCGGCTATCCCAGGAAGAGGGCGTCAACCTCTCCGGCATCAAGCTGATCCTCGATCAGCACAGGGAACTCGATCAGGCGCGCAGGCTCGTCGCCGAGCTGCACGCCGAGATAGCGCAGCTGCGGGTCGAGCTCGAGTCCACCCGCGCCGTGGCGGCGCGGCTGGCCGAGCTGCGGCGCAGCGGTAGTGACACCAGATCCGGGCTCGTGCCGGTGCGCGGCGCCCGGGTCGCGGTCTGGGAACCAATAACTGGGCAGCCCGGCACGACCGGACAGCCCAGAGGAGATACATGATGGACGACAAGCTAACCCGTAAGAGCCAGGAGGCGCTGAGCGCCGCGGTGCGGCGCGCGGCCGCCGACGGCAGCCCGCAGGTCGAATCGCTGCACCTGCTGCTGGCACTCTTGGATCAGGCGGACGGTACCACCGGTCCGCTGCTGCGCGCGGTCGGCGCCGACCCGGCGCTGGTCGCCAAGCAGGCCGAAGAGCGGCTGGCCCGGATGCCGCGCGCCCGCGGGGCCACGCTGAGCGCACCGGAGATGTCCCGGCCGCTACTCACCGTGATTTCCACCGCAGCTGGGCGGGCCAGGCAACTGGACGACCAGTACATATCCACCGAGCACCTGCTGGTCGGCCTGGCCTCCGACGGCGGCGACGCCAAGTCGGTGCTGGCCGCCAACGGCGCCACCCCCGACGCGCTGGTCGAGGCGTTCAGCCAGATCCGCGGCAGCGCGCGGGTGACCAGCGAGGACCCGGAGAACACCTACCAGGCCCTGGAGAAGTACGGCGTCGACCTGACCAAGCAGGCCAAAGACGGCGGCCTGGACCCGGTCATCGGCCGGGACGCCGAGATCAGGCGCGTCATCCAGGTGCTTTCCCGCCGGACCAAGAACAACCCGGTGCTGATCGGCGAGCCTGGCGTGGGCAAGACCGCCGTCGTCGAGGGCCTCGCGCAGCGGATCGTGGCCGGCGACGTGCCCACGTCGCTGCGGGACAAGCGGCTGATCGCGCTGGACCTGGGCGCCATGGTGGCCGGGGCCAAGTACCGGGGCGAGTTCGAAGAACGGCTCAAGGCCGTGCTGAACGAGATCAAGAGCAGCGACGGCCAGGTGATCACGTTCATCGACGAGCTGCACACGGTCGTCGGCGCGGGCGCCGCCGAAGGCGCGATGGACGCGGGCAACATGCTCAAGCCGATGCTGGCCCGCGGCGAGCTGCGCATGGTCGGCGCCACCACGCTGGACGAGTACCGGGAGCGGATCGAGAAGGACCCGGCCCTGGAGCGCAGGTTCCAGCAGGTGCTGGTCGGCGAGCCCTCGGTCGAGGACACCATCGCGATCCTGCGCGGGCTAAAGGGCCGCTACGAGGCGCACCACCAGGTGCAGATATCCGACGCGGCGCTGGTCGCCGCGGCCACGCTGTCCGACCGGTACATCACCGCTCGCTTCCTGCCGGACAAGGCCATCGACTTGGTCGACGAGGCCGCCTCTCGGCTGCGGATGGAAATCGACTCCCAGCCGGTCGAGATCGACGAGCTGCGGCGCGCCGTGGACCGGCTGAAGATGGAAGAGCTGGCGCTGGCCAACCAAGAAGACGCGGCCAGCAAGGACCGGCTCGAGCGGCTCCGCGCCACCATGGCCGACCGGCAGGAGCAACTGGACGCGCTGGTCGCGCGGTGGGAGCAGGAGAAGTCCGGCCTGAACAAGGTCGGCGAGCTGAAGAAGCGGCTCGACGACCTGCAGGGCCAGGCCGAACGGGCCCAGCGTGACGGTGACTACGAGAGCGCCTCCCGGCTGCTTTACGGGGAGATACCCGCGGTCAAGGAGCAGTTGGATGAGGCAAGCACCACGGCTCGTTCCGTGCCTTCTGGGGGATCCGGAGCGGCCGGAAGCTCCGCTGCGGCGCCGATGGTGAAGGAGGAGGTCGGGCCGGATGACGTCGCGGACGTGGTGTCATCGTGGACCGGGATCCCGGCCGGACGGCTGCTCGAAGGGGAAACGGCCAAGCTGCTGCGGATGGAGGAAGAGCTCGGGCGGCGGGTGATCGGCCAGACGCGGGCCGTTCAGGCCGTCTCGGACGCCGTGCGGCGAGCCCGGGCCGGGGTGTCCGACCCGGACCGGCCGACAGGCTCGTTCCTGTTCCTCGGGCCGACCGGCGTCGGCAAGACGGAGCTGGCCAAGGCGCTCGCGGCGTTCCTGTTCGACGACGAACGGGCGATGATCCGGATCGACATGAGCGAATACGCCGAGAAGCACTCCGTCGCCCGGCTGATCGGCGCCCCGCCCGGCTACGTGGGCTACGAGGAAGGCGGCCAGCTCACCGAGGTGGTGCGGCGCAGGCCATACTGCGTGGTGCTGCTGGATGAGGTGGAAAAGGCGCACCCGGAAGTCTTCGACGTGCTGCTCCAGGTGCTCGACGACGGACGGCTCACCGATGGCCAGGGTCGCACAGTCGACTTCAGGAACACCATCCTGGTGCTGACCTCGAACCTCGGATCGGCGTTCATCGCCGATCCCGCGTTTGGCGACGAAATAGCCAAGCGGGACGCGGTGATGGCCGCGGTCCGGGCCGCGTTCAAGCCCGAGTTCCTGAACCGGCTCGACGACGTGATCGTGTTTGACGCGCTGTCCACCAGCGAGCTCACCAAGATCGTCGACCTGCAGGTCGAACGGCTGGCTTCACGGCTGGCCGGCCGCAGGCTGACGCTGACGGTGACCCCGGCGGCGAAGGAATGGCTGGCGCTGACCGGGTTCGACCCGGTGTACGGCGCCCGGCCGCTGCGCCGCCTGATCCAGTCCGCCGTCGGCGACCAGCTCGCCCGGGCGCTCCTGGCGGGAGAAATAGTGGACGGCGATGAGGTGCGGGTCGACGTGGACGGGGCCAGGGACGCGCTCGCCGTCACGCGCGTCGAGCGGGTGGCGGGCTAGCCCGGCGCGTCGTTTGGTGCCTCGCCTGGCGCCTGGTTGGGCGCCTTGGTTTGTGCCTCGCCTGGCGCCTCGCGGTCCGGGATTCTGCTTAGTTCAGGCCCCGGCCGCAGGGGCCGCCGGTCCGGGTCGGCGGTCGTCGAGCATCTTGTCGTAGTCGTCTTCCGGCAGGCCGAGGTCGACCCGGAGCCGGTACCTCAGCCGCAGCAGCAACTGCAGCTCGGCGCGGTCATCGCTGCTCAGGCAGGCGTCAACGCCCGCAGTCGTCCAGTCGAGCGCGCCTTCCAGGTCGCCCTGCTCGGTGAGCAACTCGGCCACCAGGTCGCAGGTCCGAGCCAGTGACCTGCCCTCGGATTCCTTCAGCTCGCGGAGCAGGGCATCGGCCTCGGCGCTGCGGCCGAGCGCGAACATCGCCCGGGCCAGCGGGACCCGTGGATCATCGAACGTCGGCCCGGCGTCCGCGATGGCGATGCGGAACTCCTCGACCGCAGCCTCAGGTTCGTCCGCGAGCAGCCACTGCTCGCCCGCGCGCATGTGGGCTTCGGCCCGTGACATGCCGACCGGGGTGGCCTGCGCCGCCAAGCGGCCCATCCGCACCGCGGCCCTTTTGTGGTTGCCGGTACGTGCCGCGTTTACTTCGATGGCATCGAACAGCTCTCCGGACAGCGCAACCACGCTTGCAAACCTACCCACCGTTGCTGTGGACAATCCGGACGCCTTCTCGTTTTTACCGGCGGGTACGCTCAAGCGCATCCCAGAAACCCCGTCGCAGCGCGTGCCGTACCTCGTCGTGCAAGAGGAAGTCGATCGGCAGCGCCGAACCTTGCAGCAGCCGGGCCTCAAGGTCCGACGGCATGCGCGGCTTCCTCGCCAGCACCGCCTCCAGCCACAGCGCCGGCGCGTCCCTGGCCACCGAGCTGCCGAACTCCTGACCTTCTTCGTGCGCGGCCTGGACGGCCTCGGTGAGCGAGACCCCGCCTGAGGAGGGAGGGTAGCCGGGCGTCCCCGGGGCCGCGACCGGCTGTGGACCGCTGTAAGGGGCGCTGCGGGACGAACCCTGGCCTGGCACGCTGTGCTGACCCGGCGGCGGGATTGAGCCCTGGCCCGACCCCTGGCCACCACCCATCGGCGGGCCGCCCATCGGTCCTATCGGCGCCATCGGCGCCTGCGGCGCCTGACTAGGCGTTCGGGCGGAGGGCAGGCGCCTCAGCTGCCCGGGAGGCGACTGGATGGGCTCCGGGCCGGTGGTGCCTACTGATCCGGGAACCGCTTCTTGCGTACTCTGCGATCCCGGGATCCCTTGGGGGTAGCCGGGGGCTTCTTCGGTGCCGCGGACCCAGCTGACCGGGTTGGGCGGCGCCGGTTCTTGCCGTTCTTGCCGTTCCTGCCGGCCGCGCGTGGGGGCGGCGTAGATGTCCTGCCGGGAGGGAATGTCCGGCCGCGGCGGCGCCGACGGCGCCTCGCCGTTAACGGCAGGTTGCGCTGTTCTGTCGTCGCGGGCCCTGTCGTCGCGGGCCCTGTCGTCGCGGCTGGCCCTGTCGTCGCGGCTGGCCCTGTCGTCGCGGGCCGGGGCCCTGGGCAGCTGCAGGGCGGGCCGCTGGTACTCAGCCACGACCGGCGCGGTGTAAATGGCAGGAGGCGCGTGGTTAGCCGCCGCGGGCAGCGGCTGGTAGGACGCCGCGCCCGCCGTCGAGTGCCCGTTGGACAGTGGCCTGGCCGCGACCGGTTCGGCATCGTCCTGCTCGTTGGCATGGACGGGCTCGGCTCCCGCGATCAACTCCACGTAGGGGCGCAGGTGCTCGGCGCCGATCTCGAGGATGTCGTCGGACTCCTGGCGGAGCGCGCGCGAGATGGTCCAGTTGCCGTCCACGGCGATGTGCACCAGGGTGACCCGCAGGCCGAGATCCTGCACATCGGCGACGACCTGTGCCAGGTCCTCTTCCGCGCTGACCACGAGCGCGTCGCTGATCGCGTTGTTCCGCGCCAGCGTGGTTAGATCACGGTGGATCTCGGTTTCCACGCCTTCCCGGCGGCCGGGGCGGATCTTGGCGACGCGGAGCTTGATCCCCGGCACGTCGGCCAGCGCGTCCTGCTCGGTGGTGCGGCGGCCGTCCACGGTCGCCTCGTACCAGTAGCAGCGCAGCAACGGCAGGCCTGACCGTTCCCTGGCCAGGCTGGACAGGAGCTGCAGGAGCCCCTCGTAGTCCCAGGAGACCGACTCGCCGCGGCGCGTCCCGTGCACAGCCATGGCACCATCCGCGAGCACGTAACCTGCGTCAACGAACAGCGCGCAGCGATCCACGGCCCCACCGTCCTTCCTCTCGGTGCAGCGGCCAATGTTCAGGCACCGATGCGGATCCGACGCCCTCAGCCTAGTGAAGTAACCTTCCGCGGGATGCCTTTCCGCGCATTCCCGCCGCCTAGAGAACCACAGTAACTACGCAAACCCCCACCACATTGACTATCCGGGTCATTAACAGCCTCAGGTGCCCCAGAGGTCCCAGAGGCCTCATGGGTGCGTTCGATACCCTCGCAGCCTGAGGTTTTCGGCCCCACATCTCGCGCGATCCTCACGAGACGAAATGAATGGTTGTGGCACCCCACACACGCTTTGGTGCAGGGTGCCACAACCATGCACTGGAACTTGGGGCTGCTGGGACGGGAGGTAGTGGAGATAGCGGCGACATAGGCGCGCTGTTCGAGGTGCTCGACGGCGAGCACGGCCAGGACGACGAGCAGCTCGACGGCGAGCACGGGAAGTATGGCGAGCAGTTCGGCCAGGCTGGCTCAGCGCGATCGGCCGCTGCGGGTATCAGGCATGACGGTCCAGGCCAGCCGAACAGCGGGCCGCCGCTGACGCTGGTCTGTTCCGTCGCCGAAGGCTGGGCCGATGAGGTGATGGCCCAGTGCTGCTGTGTGAGGGGGACCGGAGACCGGCGCCGGCGGACTATGACCGGACGAGGCGCGGACGGGATGACCCTCGTCCCGTAGGATCGGCTACCGTGACCGAGCGCGCAGAACTGCTCGAGGCGATCAAGGCAAAAGCCGTCGTCCACGGTGACTTCGTCCTCTCCTCGGGCCAGCGGGCCGACTTCTACGTCGACTTGCGCAGGATCCTGCTGGACGGGCGGCTGGCGCCGCTGGCCGGCCGAGTCATGCTCGACCTGACCTGGGACCTGGGCTACGAGGCGGTCGGCGGGCTGACCATGGGCGCCGATCCGGTCGCGACCGCGATCATGCACGCCGCGGCCAGCCGGGGCACGCCGGTCAACGCCTTCGTGGTGAGGAAGAAGGAAAAAGATCACGGCACCCAGCGGCGGATCGAAGGCCCGGACGTGACCGGCAGGCGAGTGCTCGCGGTCGAGGACACGTCGACGACCGGCGCTTCCCCGCTGACCGCGGTGGATGCCCTGCGCGAAGCCGGGGCCGAGGTCGTGGGTGTGGCCGTGCTGGTCAACCGCGGCGCGAGGGAAAAAGTCGCCGACCGCGGCCTTGCGTTCCGCGCCGCCTACGAGCTATCCGATCTCGGGGTGGGCTAAGCCAGGCTGGGCTGCTCGGTGAGCTGGCCGGACTGGATGAGCTGAGCCGTCTGAACGCCCGGAGCTATCCGATCTCGGCGTCTGAGCTATCGGCCCTCGGGGTCTGAACGATCCCCACCCCGGCGTCCGGCTTGCGCGACCGCGGCTTCGCGTGGCTGCCCCCAGCCGGTGCCGGCCCGCCGGAGCCAGGCCCGCCGGAGCCAGGCCCGCCGGAGCCAGGCCCGCCGGAGCGGGCTTCGCGCCGGAACTGGCGCCAGCGGTACACCACGAAACCGACGATGGCGATGACCAGCAGGGCGAACAGGATATAGCCGACGATGGTCAGCCCGTGGCTGACGCTCTGCCAGGCGCTGCCGAGCCCGTACCCGATCGAGGAGAGCGCCGCCGCGTAGACGACGGTGCCGATCAGGCTCAGCACCCCGAAACGGGCCGCCGGTATCCGCACCAGGCCCGCGACGATCGAGGTGAAGGCGCGGACGAAGGGCAGCATGCGCCCCACAGGAACGGCCCAGGCGCCGCGGCCGGTCAGGAAGCGCTCGGCGCGGTCAATGTCGGACTCGGTCACCAGGACGTAGCGGCCGAGCCTATGTACCAGCGGCTTGCCGCCGATCCGGCCGACCGCGTACGAAGCGTAGGACCCGGCGAGTTCGGCCAGCGAGCCGATGATGATGACCAGGGCGAGGTTGAGATGGCCCTGGTAGGCGAGTACTCCGGCGAATCCGAACGTTATCTCGGACGAGATCGGGATGCACGCTGCCTCAAGGAAGCCGAACAAGATCAGGGCAGCGTAGCCCGCCGAGGTGAGGAAGCTCTCCATGGCTGCTGTTGTACCGCATCCGCGGCACTGCCCGGTGCATCTTCATGCCCGCTTAATGTCTGGAGCCATCAGGGCTAAGGTCCCTACAGAGGTTAAGGCCCAAGTGTCTAGAGTGGGGTCAGTCCAAAACCCAGGGAGTTATCGTCATGCCAATCGCGACCCCAGAGATCTACGCGCAGATGCTCGACACTGCCAAGCAGCGGGGCTTCGCGTATCCCGCCATCAATGTGACGTCAAGCCAGACGCTGAACGCCGCGCTACGCGGGTTCGCCGACGCGGACAGCGACGGGATCATCCAGATGTCGACCGGCGGCGCGGAGTACCTCTCCGGGGACGTCAAGAACATGGTGACGGGCGCGGTCGCGCTGGTCGAGTTCGCCCACGTCGTCGCGGCCAAGTATCCGATGAACATCGCGCTGCACACCGACCACTGCCCGAGCGGCAAGCTCGATGGCTACATGCGCCCGCTGGTAGCGATCTCAAAGGAAAGGGTCGCCCGCGGAAAAGAGCCGTTGTTCCAGTCCCACATGTGGGACGGCTCAGCGGTGCCGCTGGCCGAGAACCTGCGCACCGCCACCGAGCTGCTGGCCGAGTGCGCGGCCGCCCACATCATCATGGAGGCGGAGATCGGAGTGGTCGGCGGTGAGGAGGACGGGGTCGTCGGCGAGATCAACGAGAAGCTGTACACCACGCCGGAAGACGCCCTGGCCACCGTCGAAGCGCTCGGACTCGGCGAGCGTGGCCGGTACATCCTGGCGGCCACGTTCGGCAACGTGCACGGCGTCTACAAGCCCGGGAACGTGAAGCTGCGGCCAACCGTGCTGAAGGAGATCCAGGAGGCCGTCGGCCAGAAGTACGGCAGCCAGAAGCCGTTCGACCTCGTCTTCCACGGCGGGTCTGGTTCCGCGCTCGAGGAGATCAGGGAAGCGATCTCCTACGGCGTGGTCAAGATGAACGTCGACACCGACACCCAGTACGCGTTCACCCGGCCCATCGCGGGCCACATGTTCAGCCACTACGAGGGCGTGCTCAAGGTCGACAGCGAGGTCGGCAACAAGAAGCAGTACGACCCGCGCAGCTGGGGCAAGGCGGGCGAGGCGGGCATGGCGGCGCGCGTCACGCACGCCTGCGAAGACCTCATGTCCAGCGGCCACCACCTCAGCTGAGGACACCTATGGAACGCAAGAACCTCCTCGGCGGCCCGCCCGCCACCTACCTGCTCGAAGAGCAGGAGCCCGCGGACGCGCTGCAGGCGGGCGAGGACCCCGCTACCGTCGCGGCGCGCTTCCCCTCGCATTCGGCGGCCTGGGCCGCCCTGGCCGGCCGCGCGTTCACCCAAGGTGACACCGTGACCGCGTACGCCTACGCCCGGACCGGCTACCATCGCAGCTTGGACCAGCTGCGGCGGGCGGGCTGGAAGGGACACGGCCCGATCCCGTGGGAGCACGAGCCGAACCGCGGTTTCCTGCGCTCCCTGTACCTGCTTGGCCGGGCGGCCGCCGCGATCGGCGAGAACGACGAGGCCAGTCGCTGCGCGGATTTCCTGCAGGACAGCAGCGCCACGGCCGCCGCCAAGCTAGCCGCCGAACTCCCCATCCGCCAGCTGTAGCCGGAGGGCGGACCAGACCGCACGGCCGGAGAGCCGGCCGGAGCGCCGGCGCAGACATAACGGGGGTAATTCTGGCTTGGTACCTGCGGGTATTGCAGGTAACCTCAGAGCGCAAGAGCCCCTGCCGCGCTTGCGCCCGTGCGGGGGCTCCATCGCGGGAGTTCAGGTCGGCCCATGGAGTCAAGGGCGAGCCGCGGGGGTCTAGCCGGAGCCTGTGCCAGCGGAAGGGATAAGCCAATGCCCGCCATCGTTCTTGTGGGCGCCCAGTGGGGCGACGAGGGCAAGGGCAAGGCCACCGACCTGCTCGGTGACCGGGTGGACTACGTGGTCAGGTATCAGGGCGGTAACAACGCCGGCCATACCGTCGTGATCGGCGACGAGAGCTACGCCCTGCACATGCTGCCGTCCGGAGTACTGTCACCCGACGTCGTCCCGGTGATAGGCAACGGCGTGGTCATCGACCCGCAGGTGCTCCTGGACGAGATCGACGGCCTGGCCGCCCGCGGCGTGGACTGCGGCAAGCTGCTGGTCTCGGCGAACGCGCACCTGATCATGCCCTACCACCGGGCCCTGGATAAGGTCACGGAACGCTACCTGGGCAGCTCGCGGATCGGCACCACCGGCCGCGGCATCGGCCCGGCCTACGGCGACAAGATCGCCCGGGTCGGGATCCGGGTCCAGGACCTGTTCGATCCCGGCATCCTGCGCAAGAAGCTCGACCTCGTGCTGCGCGACAAGAACCAGCTCCTCGGCAAGGTCTACAACCGGCGCGGCATCGAGCCGCAGGCCGTAGCGCAGGAGTACGAGCGTTACGCGGAACGGCTCAGGCCCTACGTGGCCGACACCGGGCTCGTCCTCGGCCAGGCCCTGGACCAGGGCAAGGTGGTGCTGCTCGAGGGCGCCCAGGCCACCATGCTGGACGTGGACCACGGCACCTACCCCTTCGTGACCTCCTCCTCGCCGACGGCGGGCGGCGCGTGTGCCGGGTCGGGCATCGGCCCCACCCGGATCTCGGAGGTCCTCGGCATCGTCAAGGCGTACACCACCCGGGTCGGCGAGGGGCCCTTCCCTACCGAACTCACCGGCGAGCAGGGTGAGTGGCTGCGCAAGACCGGCGCGGAATACGGCGTGACCACCGGCCGGGCGCGCCGCTGCGGCTGGTTCGACGCGGTCATCGCCCGGTACGCGACCCGGGTGAACGGGATCACCAGCTACTTCCTGACCAAGCTGGACGTGCTGTCCGGTCTGGAGAAGGTGCCGGCCTGCGTGGCCTACGAGGTGGACGGCAAGCGGCAGGACGAGATCCCGATGACCCAGACCGAGTTCCACCACGCGGTACCGGTCTATGAGTACTTCGACGGCTGGTGGGAGGACATCTCCAAGGCCCGCTCATTCGACGACCTGCCGCGGAACGCGCAGAACTACATCACCGCCGTGGAGAAGATGATCGCCGCCCCGGTGAGCGCGGTCGGCGTCGGGCCCCGCCGCGACCAGACGCTCCAGCTCCGCCCCCTCCTCCCGTGAACGCTGCTCCCGTGAACGCTGCTGCCTTAGCCACGCGTAGGCTCGCGGCGTGCGCATTCTCGTCATCGGGTCCGGAGGTCGCGAGCACGCGGTCGTCCGGACCCTGAGCCCGGACACCGACAGCCTGCACGCGGCGCCGGGCAATCCCGGCATGGCCGCGCTGGCCGAAATCCACCCGGGCACCTCGCCGGCCCCGGCCGGGATCCTCGCGCTGGCCCGCAAGCTCCGCCCGGACCTGGTGGTGATCGGCCCGGAGGCGCCGCTGGTGGCCGGGGCGGCCGACGTGTTGCGGGAGGACGGCTTCAGCTGCTTCGGGCCGGACGCCGCCGCCGCCATGATCGAGGGCTCGAAGTCCTTCGCCAAGCAGGTCATGGCCGAGGCGGGAATCCCCACCGCGGCGTCGTTCACCTGCCGGACGAGCGCCGAGACGGACGCGGCGCTGGCTGCGTTCGGGCCGCCGTACGTGGTCAAGGATGACGCCCTCGCGGCGGGCAAGGGCGTGCTGGTCACCG
>Ga0302235_10002610_pt1 | contig 12883 bp, 22 predicted proteins | sample II_Palsa_N3_3_FD_193577 | JGI IMG/M metagenome (GOLD analysis project Ga0302235, IMG submission 193577) | Peat permafrost microbial communities from Stordalen Mire near Abisko, Sweden - II_Palsa_N3_3 | ecosystem: Environmental > Terrestrial > Soil > Palsa > Peat permafrost | place: Sweden... | reverse complement strand
CGCATGGGGCGTGAACGCTCAGCGGTGTGCGCGGCAAGCCTTCGTCGGCGTTACCCACTCCTTCGAGAGCTACTACCAGGCGCTCCGGCGCTCGTGGCGGTTCGGTCAGACGCGCGAAGTGCGCGCTCACGTCTTCGCGAGCGAGCTCGAGGGCGCCGTGGTGGCGAGCTTGAAGCGCAAAGAGCGCGACAACGAGGAGATGGTCCGAGCGATGATCATGGAGACGCGCGACGCCGTGCGCAAGTCAGTGCTGGGCTCGAGTCGCAGCGTGAACGACTACGAGCCCGCGGTCGAGATGAGCGTGCCGGCGTGGCTGAGGAGCGAAGATCCATGAGGACGATCCGGGAGTGTCGCATCCACGGCGAGACGGAGCACGGCGCGCAGAATCGGTGCCTGCTATGCAAGAAGGGCCACTCGCGCGCGTTCCGAGCCTCGCGCGGAGCCCCGGCTGGCGCGACGGGCGCGGAGATCGCTTCGAAATTCGGAATCAGCAAAGCTCAAACTAGCCGCGTCCTTCGCGGCGCGAGATGGGGTCACGTCAAGTGAAGTGCATAGATCAGGTCATCACGGATCGCTTCGCCGCCTACCACGGGGACGCGTGCGAGGTCGTCAAGGGCCTTCCCGACCGCAGTATCGACTACGGCATCTGGAGCCCACCGTTCTCGTCACTGTTCTGCTACAGCGCATCGCCTCGTGACCTCGGGAACAGCCACGACTACGAAGAGTTCTTCACGCACCACGACTACCTCGTGCGCGAACTGCTCCGCGTCGTGAAGCCCGGTCGGCTGATCTCGTTCCACTGCATGCTGATCCCGTCGTCGAAGGTCATGCACGGTTACATCGGACTCCAGGACTTTCGCGGCGACCTCATCCGAGCGTTCGCGAAGCATGGGTGGATCCATCACAGCGAAGTGGTCATCTGGAAAGATCCCGTCACCGCGATGCAGCGGACCAAAGCCCTTGGACTCCTGCACAAGACCGTGCGCGAGAACGCGTCCATGGCCCGGCAGGTGATCCCCGACTACCTCGTGACGATGCGCGCTCCCGGCGAGGTGCCGCGCGAGGAGCGCGTCACGCACGATCCGATCGACTATCCCGTGTCGCTCTGGCAGCGGATCGCCTCTCCGATCTGGATGGACATCGTGCCCAACGACACGCTCCAGAGGGAGTCCGCGCGCGAGGACGAGGACGAGCGACACATCTGCCCACTACAGCTCGAGGTGATCCGGCGCGCGATCCGGCTCTGGACGAATCCGGGCGACACGGTGCTCTCGCCGTTCGGCGGGATCGGCTCCGAGGCATACGTCGCGCTCCAAGAGGCTCGCAAGGCCGTGACCGTTGAGCTCAAGGACTCCTACTTCGCGCAGCTCGTGAAGAACCTCCACGCGGCCTCACAGACGCAGCACGGACTCTTCGCGTGACGCGCGTGCTCGAGTGAGGCTCGTCGTCGTCGAGAGTCCCTACGCCGGCGGCGACCGCGAGCGCAACGCCCGCTACCTGCGCTCGTGTCTGCTCGACTGTCTGCGTCGCGGAGAGGCCCCGTTCGCTTCGCACCGCCTCTACCCCGGCGCGCTCGACGACGACCAGCCCGAGGAGCGCGCACTCGGGATCGCAGCCGGCAACGCGTGGCGCGTCGTGGCGGAGGCGACCGTCGTCTACATGGACCTCGGCGTCTCGCCGGGCATGCGGGCCGGGATCGCAGATGCGGAGCGCCTGCCGCTCGGGCACCGCGTCGAGTATCGCAGGCTTGGCGCATGGTCTTGAAGATGCTTGAGTTACGTAAATATGTGGACTCGCTTGCAATGGTGTCACTGTGACGCTATCATAGTGCTCAGTGAGGACTGGGCCGAGTCGAGCGGGTAACTCGACACGGCCCCTGACCACGAAACCTGTAGAGGAGGTCACCCATGGCTGACGCGCAGGCTACCACGGCAGACGAGACTCGCCGCGCTCACGCGGCCGCTATCCACGCCGCCTCGGTCGCCGACTACCTCGCGTCCGGGACAGGACTCGCACCGACGGCCCTCGCGCACCGGGCGCCTCGCCAGGACGCGCAGGTGAGCCGGCTGCACGAGGACTCGTATTTCCGTCGCCCGCTCAATGGCGCCGAGACGGTCTCCGTCAAGAAGCACATGCTGGACCGAGGATTCGAGGCCGTCCGCAAGGTCACGGGTGGCACGCTCTGGCGCCACGCTGACGGGACCACCGCCGAGACGCGGACGCGGACGGACGGCGACTCGGACACCACGTTCTGGTCGGCGCTCTAATGAGCGCCACGGCCAGGACGTATACTGTGCGCGCGCCGGGGTGCACCGCCGAGCTCGAGGGGGTGACGCTCGCCGCTGCGGAGCGCCACCTGGGGCACGCGGTCGGGTCCGCGGGGGCACTCGACCGTCGCATGATCGTGTGCGACGCGTGCGGAGACGAGGTCTATCGAGACGAGGACGCGGGGGCGCTCCGCTGCTCGTGCACAGGCGCATTGTCTTGAGGCTGCTATGGTTACGTAAATTCCTGGAGTCGCTTGACATGGTGTCACTGTGACGCTATTATAGTGCTCAGTGAACGGGGCCGAGTCGAGCGGGTAACTCGACACGGCCCCTGACCACGAAACCTGTAGAGGAGGTCACCATGGCTGGGACGAACGGTAGCATGACCAACGGAATGGCCCCCGGGCTCGCCGCCTCCGCAGCTCGCCGCCTCCGCAGGTGCTCGAGCCGGGACGACGCCACCATGTTCCACCGAGCGCGCGCGACGCTGCGTGCGCTCGCCCGCGCCTGCGGGCCCGGGACGGACGGCGTCCGCAGGGCGGGCGACCTGAGCGCCGAGGTCTCCAACATGGACGTGGACGAGCTACGCCAGGCGATGCGGAGCCTGGCTACTGACGTGGAGAGGAGCGTGCGCTCGAGCAGATCGTGATCGCGGTCGGCAGGGAGCACGGCCGCCGTGTGAGCGTGAGCCGCGCCGCGTCGATCCTGTTCTCGCTGTCGCTGGAAATCGACCAGGCCGCCTCACAGATCGTGGGGACGCTCGAGGCCGACGAGGATTTCGGGAGGAAAACATGAAGCGCTTGACGTTGCGCATCCGCGACCCAAAGGACCACAAGCGGCTCGCCGCCCTCGCGGCTGGACGCGTCCCGCCGCGGAGCCTGAACGACGAGCTGCTCGCCGCCATTGCGCGGCACCTCGACGCGGAGAAGTCGGTGCGTCCGTGACCCGCGTCGCGTGCCAGGGCTGCGGATCGCTCGTCTGGGCGAACGGGCCGCACGTGCGCGGCTACTGCGCGCCGTGCATGGAGAAGATCGAGGCCGCGAGGCCGAAGCCCGCGCGCAGCATGACGGCGCGGGAGTGGTTCTACGGGCAGTCGTTCAACGGAGGCGACCGTGCCGCGCTGCGCTGACCACGGTTCCGAGCGTCTTCGTGCGCCGCGTGGTCGACGAGGAGCGACGCGGCGAGGTGGACGGCGTGCCGCGAGACAGGCTCCTTCGAGGCCATGGCCCGGCACTCGACCGCGGCGAGGAACGCGCGAGCGCTCTTCCTGAGCGATTCGTCCGGGACGAGTCGGCCGGCGTCTCGGTGGTCGCGCGCCTCGCGGCGCTCCTCCTCCAGGTCGCTCTCGTCGATCACGGTGCAGCGTTCCCGGCGGCCAGGCCCTGCTGGTAGACGTGGACCTCGTGCGAGATCAGCGCGTGGAGGAGGAGGTCCGCGCCCTTGAGCGCGAGGCCGGAGAGCGGCGCCCCGACGAACGGCGTGATCAGCATGGACGCCGCGCCCTCGGCCAGCGCGAGCCCGTCGTTCACGACGACCTGATCCTCGGGCAGCGCGAGCAGCTTCCCGATCGCCTCCTCGACGATCTCCCAGCGGCTCTGCGTCGGCACGCCCGCGTAGGCGAGCCGCTCGGCGCGGAGCTTCTGGAGGATCGCGTCACTTGCCTGCGACACGCGGAGCCCTCCCGGGCGAGACCGGACCGGACGGCACCTTACCGTCGATCGCGAGGTCCGTGTCCGACGCGACGGACGCGGCCTCGACGCGCCACGCTGCGGCGTTCTCGGGGTCGAGCGCCGCGCACGCCTCGCCCATGTTCCTGATTCGCCGCTCGAGCGCGATCCGGTGCTCGAGGTCGACCGTGCAGCCGGCGAGGAGGACGAGCGCGACGAGAGCGGACCGCTTCGCGCTCACTTCGGAGCGCTCGGGGCCGGAGCGCTCGGGGCCGTGGCGCCCTGGACCTTCTTCGCCGCGGCGACGAACTTCGGGCCCCTCACGGCGACGTTCTGCGGTGTGATCGCCGCCGTGAGGTCCGCAGCCACGGTCGGGTCGCCCGCGCGCTGCGCGAGGTCCGCGCCGACGGTCGCGAGCTCCGTCACGACCTCCGGGTTCGCCGCCGCCTCGGCGACGACCTCCTCGCCGAGCCCGACGGCGACCGTGGCGCCCGCGTGGAGGTCGCCCTTGAGCGCCACCGCGTCCGCCTTGAGCGCGGCGCAGCCTACGGCGAGCGCGAGGAAGATCGCCGGCAGGAAGAAGCGGCGCAAGAGCGCCGCGCCCGTGACGAGGAACGCTGCCGCGGTGCCGAGGACGAGCACGATCGCCAGGACGACGCGCTCCGTGCGCAGCGTGCGCGGACGAGCCGCGAGTGCGCGCTGGACCTTGAGCGACGGCGAGTTGACGGGGTCGCGCTCCCGAGCATGGGACGCGTCGCCATCGATCGGCTGGAGGACGTTCCAGTCGACGACAAGCTCTCTCGGCTCAAGCGCGGGTCGGCTGGACGCGTCGCCATCGATCGGCTGGAGGACGTTCCAGTGCGCGTGCACCTCGAGACGACTCACGAAACACCTCCAGTTGCCGCCCTGATCGCCGGGTGGTCGACGCCCTGCGACGCGGCCTGCTGAGCGAGCGCCTGCTTCTCGGCGGCCGTGGCGACCTTGACGAAGTTCGCGACGAGGAGATCCACGGCCTCGGCCGCCTGCGGGTGGCCCGCCGAGCGCAGCTTCGACTCGAGCAGCGCGACGCCGCGCGTCCCGAGCCACTGGCCGACGTAGCCCGCGGCGGGGATCAGGAGCGCGAGAACGAGGTGCTTCCAATCGAACGGGCCGAGCGCCGTCACGGCGTCGGCGGCTTGAGCGAGGATCACTTGGCGCCTCCCTTGGCTTCGACTACGTCGAGACGACGCTCCATGCCGCGGAGCCTGGACTCGTGATCCTCGACTTTAGCGGCCAGGTTCGCGCCCTCGATCTTGTCGAGCCTCGAGATCACGGAGTCGAGCTTGTCGCTCATGGTCGCGTTCGTCTTGACGACGACGCCGAACGCGCTCGTCGGCAGAAGGGACGCGGCGACGAGCGACAAGAGCATGTTCGTCGGCTTGCCCGGCAACTTGAAGGAGCCGGAGTCTGGCTCCTGATGCGCGCCTTGTCGCTCGCCAGAAGTCACGGACGGCCTCCCGCGCTCAGTTGTAGTAGTATCGGCAGGTGCCCGAGACGGTGGTGGTGGACCCGAGGTTCTCGATCAGGATCGAGTCCCCCGCGCCGGGAGTCGACGCGGTGCCGGCGGTCGTCACGTAGCCGTAGCCGCCGAAGAAGTCGTTCTGCGGGAGCGGGAAGGGCGTCGTCGCGCCGAGCCCGACCGTCGCGATGTTCGCGTTCGAGCCGGAGGTCGGGTGGTCCTGGAGCTGGATCACGGTCGCCGCCGCGGCGCTGAACTCCGCGTAGAGGATCACGATCTTCTTCGTGCCGGAGGCGGCGATCAGGGTGCCCGTGCTCGAGCCCGTGATCGAGGCGGAGAAGTTCGCCCAGGCGACGGTCGTGCCGGGAGGTCCGTTGATCGACGCGGACTGCGCTTGCGCTTCGGGGATCACGACGGGCTGCGGTCGCAGTCCGATCGAGAGGACGAGCGCGACGCAGAGCGAAACGAGGATCGCCTGGTAGGTCTTCATGCGGAGGTCTCCTTCGGTCAGTTGAGGATGTAGCGGACCGTCCCGGAGAGGGTGACGGTCGACGCGCCGAGGTTCGCGATCACGACGGACGAGCCCGAGCCCGTCACGTAGCCGAGACCGTTCCAGAAGTCGTCTTGCGGCAGCGGGTAGGGCGTCGTCGCCGCCACGTTCGCCGTGCCGATCAGGAGGTTCGGGCCGGTCGCGGGGTGCTCCTGGAGCTGGAACGTCGCCGCCGCGCCGCCCGAGAACTCCGCGTAGAGGACGATCAGCCGCCGCCCGCTCGTGGCGGCGATCACGGTGCCCGGCGTCGAGGACGTGACCGCGGCGGAGAAGTTCGCCCACCGCGTCTGCGCGGTCGAGCCGGGCCCGTTGATCGTGGCGGACTGCGCCCGCAGCGACGCGGTGCCGGAGGCGAAGAACAGCCCGGAGACGACGAGCAGCGCGAGGACGAACTTCCGCATGGTCACTTCTCCGCTCCGTTCGTGGCCGCGACGGGCATGGGCAGGATCTTGCCGTCTTCGGGCGCAGCGTCCGCCGCGACGTGCGCGTGCTCGTGGATCAGTGTCTCGGGCTTCTTCGGCCGCGGGTCCGGTCCCGGGATCACGATCTCGCCGACGCCGTCGGGCCGCACCCACGCCGCGGCGCCCTGCGGGACTGGGCAGCCGAGGACATGCTCGAGCGCGTTGAAGAGCTGCGCCGACGCGGCCTTCTTCTCGCGGTCGTAGCGCTCCGAGCGGCGCTTCATGCGGCGCTGGATCTTCGCGAGGTAGAGCTTCGCCTCGGCGTCGATGCGCTTGCCGGCCTGGTCGGAGGCGGAGACGAGGGCGCTGGCGACGGGGTCGAGCTCGATCTTCGTCGTCCCGGGCTTGTCCATGACCGGATTCTAGACGGACTTGCGGGCGGAGCGCAAGATACTTTGGAAGCCAGTAGACGGCGACAAACGCGCGTGATATGATCATAATCATAATCACTAAGCGAGCGGTCGGGTGCTCACGGTGGTCGTGGCGCCGCTCGCGTCTACAGAAATGCTTCGAGCCTTTGGCTCGAAGCGCCGTCGGGCCACCGAAAGGCCCAGCGCGAGGAAGGACGGATGCCGTGCGCTCTGATACCGCTCGCGGAACGCTGACTAAGATCCGAGGATACCCGCTCTTGTGGTGGCAGCCCTCGGGAGGTCTCACCGATCGGTAAGGTCTCTCGGGCTCAAGAGCGAGGGCTTCCCGGAGGAGGCCGTCGTGCACCACCTGAGCTCGGGAGGTCTCACCGATCGGTAATGTCTCTCGGGGACGAGGAGACCGCTCCATGCTCGGGAGGTCTCACCGCTCGGGAGGTCTCACCGATCGGTAAGGTCTCTCGGGCGCCCCTCGCGCGTCGGTCGGCGCGTCGTCTTCGCGCTCGGGAGGTCTCACCGATCGGTAAGGTCTCTCGGGTGGCGCGCCTGCCGCACCGGGCGCTCGGGAGGTCTCACCTCGGGAGGTCTCACCGATCGGTAAGGTCTCTCGGGATGTGGCACCCCGCGCCGCCCGGCCGAGCGTGCTCCCTCGGGAGGTCTCACCGATCGGTAAGGTCTCTCGGGCTCTCAATGCCTAGAGTCGTGTGCCCCAGTTGCCCCACTCGGGAGGTCTCACCGATCGGTAAGGTCTCTCGGGCCGTGGTGGAGGTTCCCGTGCGACCGACTCGGGAGGTCTCACCGATCGGTAAGGTCTCTCGGGGACCAGGGACGCGCTCGTGCCCATCGGGAGGTCTCACCGATCGGTAAGGTCTCTCGGGGGGAGCAGCAGGAGGCGAATCACCGATGAAGACGACCAAGTGCGGCAAGTGCGGATACCAGTGGGTGCCTCGCGTCGAGCGCCCGAAGGCTTGTCCTGAGTGCAAGAGGCGGATCCATGGCCGGTAGGTTCGCGGTGTGTTCGCGCTGCAAGGCTCGCGTGTCCGGGGCGTCCATGGCCGACGGCTCGGTCAGGGCTCCTCGCGGTTGGAAGCGAGACCAGTCTGACGCGCTCGTCTGCGCCAAGTGCTGGCGCACAGCCTTCGTGCTCAGGGCCGTCACGATCCCCGTCTCTGGGCCGATCCCGGAAGCCAGCCGCGCGGAGGAGATCGGCGGCCACGCCGCGATCGAGGAATCGTGGCGGGCGCTGCGGGCAGCGCTCAGGAGCGGCTGGGGAGCCTGCACCCGAGTCGCGAACTGGGCCGTTCGCGAGCTTGCCAAGTCAGAGCCTCCTCGGACCGGAGACCGTCTCGGACCAAGGCCCCATGCTTACCTCTATCCCGGAGCCCGTTCCCTCGCCCCCGAGCTCGGCACGGCGAGCGTGGTAGCGCTGCTGCACGCGGTCGAGGGCAAGTATGGAAAGGAGCGCTTCGATGCGATCTGGCTGTGCGCTCGATCTCTCCCGTCTTACCGCTACCCGACTCCGTTGCCGATCGGCGGCCGAAACGTCACGGTCGCCGAGAATGCGGGCGTCTTCTCGATCGCCGTCCCGTTCGGAGCGGACGACTCGCTCCAGCGCTTCGCGCTCAGACTCCGCGGGGGGCACAACTACGCTAGGGCGCTCGCCGCGCTACGCCACGTCGTTTCTGGAGCAGGTAAGATCGCAGAGGTCGTCTTCCTCGAGCAGGACGCACAGGCGAGCGACCACCGCGCTGGCGCCGAACGCAGGGATCCTGGTGGCGCTCCTCGACGCGCGACGCGGATCATGGCCAAGATCGTGCTCTGGCTCCCGGTGCAGACCCGAGACCGGAGCGGAGTCCTCTACGTTAGGACGGCGAAGGACGCGCTCCTTACGTGGTGTTCGGTCGCGGATACAAAGGGCGCCGAGCTCGGTGACGAGGCGGCTACCGTCTACCCCTACAATGCCGACCACGTCCGGCGCTGGGTCGCCGAGCACCGATCAAGGCTCCAGCGGGCAAGCGACGACCTCAAGCGAGAGAAGCGGTGGCCCAAGGCCGTGCGTGAGGCGCAAGTCGCTGCGCGCGAGCCGTGGGTCGAGAAGTTCCACCGGCGCATGGACTCGCTCACGCACGAAGCGAGCGCCATGATCGCCAGGATTGCGGACGGCCGCAAAGTCGCCACCGTGATCTACGACGACAGTGAGCGCCGCTACGTGGACTCGTTCCCGTGGCACGCGCTCAAGACGAAGATGCAATACAAGCTCGAAGGGCTCGGGATCGAGTTCAGGGAGTCGACCACATGCCCCACAGACGTTGCCGGTGCGACTCCTGCCGAGCCTTCCACGAGTGGAGGACCGAGGCTCGAGCGGTCAGGCTCCGCGCGGAGGTCGCGCGGCGCCTCGGGATCAGCCAAGGCGACGCGGACGCGCTCGTGAGCGCGCTCGGGTCCAAGCACAGTAAGGGAGTGACGAAGAAGTGACGACGACGGAAGCGAAGCCGAAGAAGACGATCGACCCCAAGGCCATGGCGGCGTTCTCCGCCGAGTGGACGGCGCTCGAGGTCCAGTCCAAGGCCCTCGACTACGACCGCGCCGCCCTGGTCCGCAAGTGGGCGCCCAAGCTCGGAGGTCTCGAGGCCATGAGCAACGCCATGCTCGATCTCGGCATGGTCGGTCCCCCGAGGCTCGGAAAGATCCTCAAGCAGGTGGCCACGCTCGAGGTAATCCAGGACCGGAAGACATGGATCGCCCTCGGCTGGCCGTGGGTCAGCCGGCTCGCGTCGGTCGAGGACGCCACGCTCCGCGTCCGGCTTGAGGGCGAGCTCAGGGGACAGGCAGCGCTCAAGGGCGGCACGCTCTCCGACAAGGCGATCAAGGACGTGCTGGCGGAAAGCGGCGGCGAGATCTTGATCCCCCAGACCGGCAAGCGCGACAAACCCGAGGCCGACATCTTCTTGGCCGAGCTCCGCCGGCTCGTTCGATCGAAGATCCTGCGGCCCGACCAGGTCGACCCCTACGTGCGGAACGCGGCCGGACTCGACGATCTCGCCGATCTCGCCAAGTAACAGATGGCGCGAGCGGTCGCATGGTGCGGACCGTCCGCACGCCGCTCGCGTCTACAGAAATGCTTCGAGCCTTTGGCTCGAAGCGCCGTCGGGCCACCGAAAGGCCCAGCGCGAGGAAGGACGGATGCCGTGCGCTCTGATACCGCTCGCGGAACGCTGACTAAGATCCGAGGATACCCGCTCTTGTGGTGGCAGCCCTCGGGAGGTCTCACCGATCGGTAAGGTCTCTCGGGGCGGACTTCGCAGCGTGGCTCCTCGCGGAGGGGCTCCGCTCGGGAGGTCTCACCGATCGGTAAGGTCTCTCGGGGCGTCGCCTTCGGCCGGCTCACGCTCGAGGACTGGGCCCTCGGGAGGTCTCACCGATCGGTAAGGTCTCTCGGGTGATGGGCGCGGACGAGCATGCGGGTCTCCGTGGTAAGGGCTCGGGAGGTCTCACCGATCGGTAAGGTCTCTCGGGGCGCAGCCGGAGTAATTGCCCGGCACAAGCGCACCGCGGCTCGGGAGGTCTCACCGATCGGTAAGGTCTCTCGGGACGAGATGACGACCCACGGGAGACTACCAAACGCGCGCTCGGGAGGTCTCACCGATCGGTAAGGTCTCTCGGGAGCGGGGGCGACGGCGGCAACCCGGGCGGTTACGGCGCTCGGGAGGTCTCACCGATCGGTAAGGTCTCTCGGGGGCCCCCTGACCCTTCCGCGGTCATGAGGGCGGGAGCCTCGGGAGGTCTCACCGATCGGTAAGGTCTCTCGGGTCGCCCGACGCTCGGACGATGGGCTCGGGAGGTCTCACCGATCGGTAAGGTCTCTCGGGAGCTCAAGGCGACGAGGGGCAGTCTCGGGAGGTCTCACTCGGGAGGTCTCACCGATCGGTAAGGTCTCTCGGGATGAAGGAGTGCGAGTGATGCTCACGCCAGTGAACCAGACCGACGTGGACGACGGCTACGACGCGCTCGCGCTGACCGTGCGCGCGAGGATCGCGAACGTCACGCAGTCCCAGGAGCCGGTCTTCGCGACGAGCGTCGACCCGAAGGCGCTCTGGGGCCACTTCCTCCACAACCTGCCCGAGGATCGGCGCCAGCACTACAACTGCCGGGCGTGCGCCAAGTTCGTCGAGACCTACGGCGGTCTCGTCACGATCGACGAGTCCGGCCGCGAGTGGCCGCTCGTCTGGTCGCTGTCCGTTGCAGTCCCCGAGGCGTTCAGCCGCGCGTGGGCGGACCTCGCCGCGCTCTCGGTCGCCGGGTCCGTGACCAGCGTCTTCCTCTCGCCCGACGCCGTCTGGGGCCAGCCCGAGACGCCCGACAAGAAGCGCGGCGTCACTTGGCGCCACCTCTCCGCCGCGAACTTCCGCGCCTTCCGCCACCCGCTCCTCACGGCGGGGCAGAAGATGGCCGAGCTGCGCGAGGAGCGGAAGATGCTCCTCGGCGCGCTGCGCGACTTCCCCAAGTCGCTCGTCGACGAGGCGGTGCGCGTGCTTCGCTCGGACGCGCTCAGTCGCTCCGAGAAGGCGCTCGCAGTCGCGGAGTGGTTCGCGCAGCGCCACGGCGAGAACTCGGGCCAGACCTGGCGCGCCGTCGCGGCGGCACCCACCGGATTCTGTCACGTCCGCTCGACCATGATCGGCACGCTGCTCGAGGACTTGAAGTCGGGGCTCGGCTTCGAGGCCGTCTCGCGCCGCTGGGGCGAGAAGATGCACCCCCTCCAGTATCAGCGCCCGCAGGCTGCCCCGAGCGTCGATCAGGTCCGGGTGGCGGAGGAGACCGTGGAGAAGCTCGGCGTCGCGCGCTCGCTCAAGAGGCGGTTCGCGCGGCTCGAGGACGTGCCGGAGTCGGCTCGGATCTGGCAACCGAAGCCCGCGGCTCCTTCCCAGGCCGGAGCGTCCGGCGTCTTCGGCCACCTCCTCCACGCGCAACAGGCGCCCAAGCTGGTCCTGCCGTCACAGAGGATCACGTGGGACAAGTTCCGGCGAACCGTCCTCGAGACGGCGCGAACGCTCGAGGTCGAGTGCCCGCGAGTCGGCGCCTACTACGGGCTCGTGACGGCGGAGGATCCCGACGCGCCGCCGATCCTCCAGTGGGACGGAGACCCGCGTTGTCCCGTCTCGTGGTATTTCTACCCCGGCGGATCGGCCGCCAGCCGTTGGGGGATCTCGGCGGACTGGCAACCCGTCGCCGCCGTCTTCGAGTCGCCGCACCAGTGGCACCACCCGGAGCGGTTCCGGCACCAGCCGTGGAACGCCCTCTTCGCCGTCTCGGCCATGCACGACCAGGAGCACCACGGGCGCGGCCTCGCGCTGTTCCCGGAGAACCTCCGCGCCGAGCTGCACGGGATCAGGTCCGTCGTCGAGGCGCACTCGAAGACCGGCACGATCACGGGCGCCGGGACGGCGAACGGGCTCGCGTTCGCGTTCGGCGGCACGCATTCGAGCGAGGTCACGGTGCGCGTCGACGGCACGGACCGCTACACGATCGACAGGAGGGACTGAGCCGTGAACCGCCGCATCGCCCGCAAGATCGCCAAGCGGATCAACGCCGGAGCCCAGTGCCCGCGTCGCCACGGTCGCGGCTACACGGAGGCCACGCGCTACCGGGCGCATCACAAGCTCGTGCCGCACCAGACCGGTGGCGTCGTCGAGTCGTTCGACTACGGGCGAGGTCTCGCGGAGATCCTATGGGACTTGTGGTGGAGCGCGTGGAGGGCTACGGCTGGAAGCGCAAGCTTACCCCGTGAGCAAGTCGCACATCGCCCCGAGTAGCTCGCCCGGCTCGAAGGCGTCGGCGGTCCACAGGAACAGGCCCTGCACGTTCGTCTCCAGCGCCACGTAGCGTCCCTCCGGCGTCACGATCAGGTCCGCAGTCCCCATGGCGAGCCCGAGCGCCCGGTGCCACGCGACGATCTTAGCCTCCACGTCGGCAGGGAGGGCGTGCCGCGTATGGCGCACCGAGCAATAGGCGTGGCGGTAGTCGACGAGTGCCCGCGGGTCGTTCTGCGAGTCGATCTCGCACGCGAACACG
>Ga0302235_10002603_pt1 | contig 12903 bp, 10 predicted proteins | sample II_Palsa_N3_3_FD_193577 | JGI IMG/M metagenome (GOLD analysis project Ga0302235, IMG submission 193577) | Peat permafrost microbial communities from Stordalen Mire near Abisko, Sweden - II_Palsa_N3_3 | ecosystem: Environmental > Terrestrial > Soil > Palsa > Peat permafrost | place: Sweden... | reverse complement strand
ACTGAGGGACCGTGGAACTTGAGCTGAAGGGCATCACCAAGCGTTTCGGCCCGCTGGTGGCCAACGACCGGATCGATCTGTCCGTCGCCCCCGGTCAGGTGCACGCCCTGCTCGGCGAGAACGGTGCGGGCAAGACCACCCTGATGAACGTCCTGTACGGCCTCCTGCAGCCCGACGAGGGCCAGATCCGCCTCGACGCCAAGCCGGTCAAGTTCCACTCCCCGCGGGACGCCATCGCGGCGGGCATCGGCATGGTGCACCAGCACTTCATGCTTGTCCCGGTGTTCACGGTGGCGGAAAACATCACCCTGGGCATCGAGGAGACCAACCGGGCCGGACTGCTGAACCGGCGCAAGACCCGCCGGGACGTGCGGGACCTGTCTCGCCGCTACGGCCTGGACATCGACCCCGACGCGATCGTGGAGAACCTGCCGGTCGGCATCCAGCAGCGGGTCGAGATCGTCAAGGCGCTGGTCAGGGAGGCCCGCGTGCTGATCCTGGACGAGCCGACCGCGGTGCTGACCCCGGCCGAGACCGACGACCTTTTCCGCATCATCACGCAGCTGAAGGACGGTGGCACCTCGGTCGTCTTCATCTCGCACAAGCTCAGGGAAGTGCAGGCCATCGCGGACACCGTCACCGTGTTGCGCCGCGGCGCGGTGGTCGGCGAGCGGCCGCCATCGGCCAGCGCGGACGAGCTCGCCGCGCTGATGGTCGGCCGGAACGTGCAGCTGAGGGTGAGCAAGACCACGGCCAAGCCCGGCGGCGTGGTGCTCGACGTCTCGGACCTGACCGTGACCGACGAAACCGGCCGGATCTGGGTGAACGGCATCTCGTTCGAGGTCCGGGCGGGCGAGATCCTGGGCGTGGCCGGGGTGCAGGGCAACGGGCAGACCGAACTGTGCGAGGCGTTGATGGGGCTGCGGCCCACGGTGGCCGGCCAGGTGACGCTCAACGGGCGCGACCTCAGCCACGCCACGCCCCGGCAGCGGCTGCGCGCCGGGTTCGCCTACGTGCCCGAGGACCGGCAGGAAGACGGGCTGATCGGCGACTTCTCCGTGGCAGACAACCTGGTGCTCGACGTGTTCGACCAGGCGCCGTTCGCCTCCGGCATCAACCTCAACCTGGCCGCGATCGCCAGCCATGCGGCCGAGCGGGTGACCGAGTTCGACGTCCGCACGACCTCGGTGGACACCCCGGTCGGCACGCTGTCCGGCGGCAACCAGCAGAAGGTCATCCTGGCCCGGGAACTCGGGCGCGAGCACAAGCTGCTGATCGCCAGCCAGCCCACCCGCGGCCTTGACGTGGGCTCGATCGAGTTCGTGCACCGCCGGATCGTGGAGCAGCGTGACCAGGGCGACGCCGTGCTCATCGTGTCGGCCGAACTCGACGAGATCTACGCCCTCGCCGACCGGATCGCGGTCATGTACGAGGGCCAGATCACCGGCTTCCGGTCACCGGACGTACCGGTGTCCGAGCTCGGGCGGCTGATGGCGGGCGGCAGCGACGACGACTCCGCGCCGGCCTCGGGCGCGGCGGCCGCGCCGGGTGCAGCGGAGCCCGGGGATCCGGAAACCTCGACCCCAGCACCGGGAGCGGGCCAATGAGCGAGCACGAAACACCCGGCCGTTCGGGCCCAGACGACCCTTCCGGCGCAGACGACCCTTCCGGCGCGGGCGGGCAGCCGTCCGCAGAGGAGCCCGGCGTCATCGAGCCGAGTCCGGACGACGCGCTCGCACTCGAGAAGGGCCCGGAGGACCGGGACGAGCTCGGGGTGGGCCGGGGCCGGTTCCTCACCTTCATCCTCCAGGGCAACACCGTGGTCGTCACGATGCTGTCGCTGCTGGTCGCGCTGGTGGTCGGCGGCCTGCTCAACGCGTTCACCAACACCACCGTGCTGCACGCCTGGGGCAACTTCTCCTCGGCGCCGGGCAACGCGCTGTCGCTGGCCTGGGACACCGCGATCGGTGCCTACGTGGAGATGTTCGAGGGATCGATCTTCAACCCGCACACTTTGGCGGCGCTGTTCCAGCAGGCGTCCTTCAGCGCCGCGATCCACGACGGCTACCTGTCGGCGGTGTTCAACCCGCTGTCGGAGACCTGCGTACAGGCCACGCCGCTGATCCTGGCCGGGCTCGCGGTGGCGCTGCCCTACCGGGCGGGCCTGTTCAACATCGGCGCGCAGAGCCAGTTCATCGGCGGTGCGCTGTTGTGCACCTACCTCGGTTACGGCGTCAACCTGCCGGTCGTCATCCACGTGGTGGTGTGCGTGCTCGGCGGGTTCGTCGGCGGCGCGGCTCTCGGCTGGATCGTCGGCTTCCTGAAGGCGCGGACCGGCGCCCACGAGGTCATCACCACGATCATGCTCAACTACGTGATGGAGTACCTGCTGGCCTATCTGCTCTCCTATCACTACCTGATGCAACAGCCGGGCAGCAGCAACCAGATCACCTCGACGATCGCGGGGAACGCGCATCTGCCGCTGCTGCTCGGCTCGCACCTGCGGATCAACGCGGGCTTCCTGATCGCGCTGGCCTGCGCGGCGGGCATGTGGTGGCTGCTGAGCCGGACCACCACCGGGTTCGAGTTCCGCAGCATCGGCAAGAACCCCAGCGCGGCCCGCGTGGCGGGCATCAACGTGGAGCGGAACTGGATCCTGGTCATGCTGCTGGCCGGCGGCCTGGCCGGCCTGGCCGGGTCCGCGGTCATCCAGGGCACCGACTTCAGCCTCAACTTCCAGAGCTACGGCACCTACGGCATCGACGCCATCACGGTCGCGCTGCTCGGCGCGGGCCGCCCGCTCGGTGTCGTCCTCGCGGGCCTGCTGTTCGGGGCGCTGCACGCCGGGGCACCGCTGATGCAGTCGGTCACCGGCACCCCGGTGGACATGGTCCAGGTGCTGGAGGCGGTGGTGGTGCTGTTCGTCGCCGCGCCACCGCTGATCCGGACGATCTTCCGACTGCGGGGGGCGGGCGGCGTCCTCGTGGTGCTGTCGAGGGGGTGGAACGCATGACCGTCACCGAGCGCGAACTGCCCGTCCTGGCCACCGGGACCGCTCCGGTCAGCACCTTCCGCCGCTGGCTCGCGCCCGCAACGTTCCTGCTCTTCGGGCTGATCGACATCTTCGTGCTCGGCTACTTCACCCACAAGGGCGACGCGACGTTCGCGTTCTCCCAGCCGTTCGCCAAGGTGAGCGTGCCGAACCTGTCGCTACCCGCCGCCGTCACCTGCTACGTGTGCGGCGGGATCACGATCGCGATCGCGGTGGCCCGCGCGTTCCTGCCGTTCGGCAAGGTGTTGCGGCGGGTGGCCATAGCCGTGGTCGTGTTCCTGTTCATCATCGCGCTCCTGTGCTGGGCCGACGCCGGGCTGACCACCGCGTTCAACGTCGTGAACCTGCTGCAGGGCACGCTGGCCGGGTCGATCCCGATCATGCTCGGCGCGCTGACCGGCGTGGTCTGCTCACGGTCCGGGGTGATCAACGTCGCCATCGAAGGACAGCTGCTGCTCGGCGCGTTCACCGCCGCGATCGTGGCCAGCGCCACCGGCTCGCTCTGGCTGGGCCTGCTCAGTGGTGCACTGGCCGGGTGCCTGGTCGGGGCGCTGCTCGGCTGGTTCGCCATCGGCTACCGGGTGGACCAGGTGGTCCTCGGCGTGGTGATCAACACGCTGATCCTGGGCCTGACCGGGTACCTGTACGACGACCTCATGGTGCCCAACGCCAACACCTGGAACTCCCCCGCGACGTTCTCTTCGATCAAGATCCCGCTGCTCGGCGACATCCCGATCATCGGGCCGGTCTTCTTCGACTCGACGATCTTCCTGTACCTCACCTACCTCGCGCTGGCCGGCGTCCAGGTGGGCTTGTTCTCCACCCGGTGGGGCCTGCGCACCCGGGCCATCGGCGAGCACCCGGTGGCGGCCGACACCGTGGGCATCGGTGTCATCGCGATGAGGTACCGCAACGTCATCGTGGCCGGGGTGATGGCCGGCGTCGGCGGGGCCTACTTCACGATCGGCTCGGTGGGCTCGTTCGGCAAGGACATGTCCTCCGGCGAGGGCTACATCGCGCTGGCCGCGATGATCTTCGGCCGGTACACGCCGTTCGGCGCGATCGCGGCGGCGCTGCTGTTCGGCTTCACCTCGCAGCTGCAGTCGATCCTGTCCACGATCAACGTCCCGATCCAGTCGAACCTGCTGCTGATGACCCCCTACATCGTGACGATCATCGTGCTGGCCGGCCTGGTCGGCAAGGTCCGCGGCCCCAGGGCGGAAGGCATCCCCTACGTCAAGGCGTAAATTGCTGTGGTTCGGCATCTACGCGGGATCCGGTTTGCGCCGCGCGTGTGGCTTCTTCGGCGAGAGGGACCTGACGGGGTGAGGTTCTGATCGCGAATGGGGCTCTGGTTTGCGAGTGGGGCTCTCGCTGCGAACGGGCTCTCGGTGCGAACGGGCTCTCGGTGCGAGTTCCGCTCTCGGTGCGAGTGGGGCGGCGGAGGGGTCTTCCACGCGGGATTCAGGCGGATTTGCGCGGAAGATTTTGGCTCTACGGAAACTTTTGGGGGCTATCGTCCACAATCTTCCACGAAGCCAAAATGCTCCAAGATCTTTCCGTACGCGATGGGGGCGAGTGAAAGAGGGCGTGGAAGTGACGATTGAGGCTGGCTTCCGGGCTGAGGTCGAGGCCTGGATCGCGGATGACCCCGACTTGGGCGACCGAGCTGAGCTGCGGGCGCTGCTTGATCGCGCGGATGTCGGCGGGGGGACACATTCGGGTCCGGGCGCTGAGGCGGTCGCTGAATTGCGAGATCGATTCGCGGGGCGGCTTCGGTTCGGGACGGCCGGGCTGCGTGGTGCGGTCGCCGCGGGGCCGAACCGGATGAACCGGGCCGTGGTAAAGGCCACGACCGCGGCCGTGGCTGACTGGCTGCTGGAATCTGGTGCCGACGCAGCGGGCAACGGCACCGGCGTCGTGGTGGGGTGCGACGCGCGGCACCGGTCGGCGGACTTCGCTGACGAGGTGGCGGGGGTGCTGGCCGGGACGGGTATCGCGGTGCACCTGCTGCCGCGGCCGTGCCCCACTCCCCTACTCGCGTTCGCGGTCCGGCAGCTAGGCACGGCGGTCGGCGTGATGATCACCGCGAGCCACAACCCGGCGGCCGACAACGGGTACAAGCTCTACCTGAGCGACGGCGCCCAGGTGATACCGCCCGTCGATGCCGAGATCGAGGAGCGGATCGCCAGCGTCGGGCCGCTGGCACAGATTCCGCTCGCCGAGGCCGCGAGCCCGCTGATCATCCGGCACGGCGACGAGGTGGCTCAGGCGTACCTCGACGCGGTCGTCCCCGTGGCGGCCGGACCCGGAGCGGCCGGACCCGGAGCGGCCGGACCCGGAGCAGCCGGACCCGGAGCGGCCGGACCCGGAGCGGCGGGCGCTGTTCTCGGGCCTGCGCTGAACGTGGTCTATACGCCGATGCACGGGGTGGCCGGGGACCTCATGCTGCGGGCTATCCGGCAGGCGGGCTTCGCGTCTCCGCATGTGGTGGCGGCTCAGGCTGAACCCGATCCGGATTTCCCGACGGTCGCGTTTCCCAACCCGGAGGAGCCGGGCGCCCTCGATCTGGCGCTGGCTGATGCCCGGCGGCTCGGGGCCGAGCTTGTCGTGGCCAGCGATCCGGACGGCGACCGGCTGGCCGTGGCCGTACCCGAACCTGCGGACGGCACCGCCCTCTCGGCCACCGCCCTCTCGGCCACCGCCCTCTCGGCCACCGCCGCGAGCGACTGGCGCGTGCTGACCGGGGACCAGGTCGGCGCGCTGCTCGGCGCCAGCCTGCTGGAGCGAACGGCGGCGCAAGCCGCGCCGCGGACGCGGCTGGTGGCTTCCACTATCGTCTCCTCGACCCTGCTGGCCAAGATCGCGGCGGCAGCCGGCGCCGGATACGCGGAGACCCTGACCGGGTTCAAATGGATCGCCCGGGCGGCCGATGGCCGACCCGGGACCCGCTTCGTCTTCGGCTACGAGGAGGCGCTCGGCTACGCGGTCGGCGACGTGGTGCGCGACAAGGACGGCATCGGCGCCGCACTGGCCATGCTCTGGCTGGCGACCAGCGCCAGGGCCGCCGGGCGGTCGGTGCTCGAGGTCTACGACGCGCTGGAAACGGTGCACGGCGTGCACCTGACGTCCCAGCTCACGCTGCGGACCGCCGAGCCGGCCAGGATCATGAGCCGGCTCAGGGCCGATCCCCCGGCAGAGTTCGGCGGCGAGCCGGTCGCCGGCATGGTCGACCTGGCCGGTAGCCCGGGCGGCCCCGGAGCGGATGGCCTGCCGCTGCCGGCCGCGGATGTGCTGATCTTCCGGCTGCCCGGTGCCCGCGTCGTGCTTCGTCCGAGCGGTACCGAACCGAAGATCAAGTGCTACCTCGAGATCACCGAGCCGCTCACGGGCCGCTCGCTCGCCGCGGCCCGCCGCGCCGCAGCGCAGCGGCTGGCTCCGCTGCGGTCCGCTCTCGAAGCCGTGCTGGCAGCGGCCTAACCGGCCGGATAGCCGGGTTCAGAATGAGACGAGCCGCCGTGGCTATGGCATGGTATGAGGGAGTTGCCGCCTGAGCGGCCACCACGTGAACGGCGTAGTTCGACATAGGAGGTCACTCATGAGCACTGCTTTCGACGGGACGGCCATCGACAAGGTACTGCAGGACGCGGTGGACTCCGGTGCCGTACCACAGGTCGCCGCGATAGCGGCCGACCGCGACGGCGTTATCTACCAGGGTGCGGCAGGCCCACGGGAAGCCGGCCAGAGCGATCCGGTCACCGTGGACACGGTGTTCCGGATCATGTCCATGACCAAGACGCCCTGCGCGGTGGCCGCGCTCCAGCAGATGGAGCAGGGCAATCTCGACCTGGACGCGCCGGTCGTCGACTACCTGCCGGAGTTCGCCAAGGTGCAGGTCATGACCGGATTCGACGGGGACGCACCGATACTGAGGCCCCCGGCCCGACAGGCCACCGTCAAGAACCTGATCACGCACACGGCCGGCTTCGGCTACTGGTTCTTGAGCGAGCGGCTGGTGCGCTGGGAGACGATCACCGGGGTGCCGAACGTCGTCGCGGGATCGGCGGCCTCCTTCACCGCCCCGATGCTGGCGGACCCGGGTGAGGCGTTCATCTACGGCATCAACTACGACTGGCTGGGCAAGGTCATCGAGGCGGTGACCGGCGTCGGTCTTGACGTCGCCATCAAGCAGGGCATCACCGGACCACTCGGCATGGACCAGACCACGTTCCTGATGAACGACGACCAGCGGCCGAATTCCACCCCGGTCCACGTCAAGGGCGAGGACGGTACCTGGATTTCGGTCGGCGAGGTCCTGAACCAAGAGCCGGACTACTGGGCCGGCGGGCACGGGCTCTACGGGCCGCCGAGCGACTACATCAAGTTCGAGCGGGCGCTGCTGCGCGGCGGCGAGCTCGACGGCACCAGGATCTTGCGGCAGGACACGGTGGACGCGGCCTTCACCAACCAGATCGGCGAGCTGGATTTCCCGGCCGAGCTGCCGACCGCCGACCCCGCGGCGGCCTGCACCTTCACCGCAGGCCCCGGCTTCAAGTGGGGCTATGGCCTGCTGCTCAACACCGCGGATATCCCCGGCATGCGCCGCGCCTGGTCCGGAGCCTGGGCGGGCCTGTGCAACACCCAGTTCTGGGTAGACCGCACGGCCGGCGTGTGCGGGTCCATCTACAGCAACTTCCTGCCGTTCGTGACGCCCGAGGCGGTCAAGCTGTACAACGACTTCGAACGGGGAGTCTACGCGGCGCTGTGATCGGGCCGACGACGGCCAGAACGCGTCAGCCGGTGGTCAGGGCGCGGGCCTGATCCACGTCCTGGCGCATCTGGGCGACCAGGGCCTCAACGGAGTCGAAGCGCTCGGTGCCGCGGAGCCTGGCGGTGAAGTCGATCGCGGCATGAGTCCCGTAGAGGTCTAGGTCGTCCCGGTCGAGCGCGTACGCCTCGACGGTCCGGTCCCCAGCGCCGAAGGTCGGGTTGGTGCCGACCGAAATCGCCGCCGGCCAGCGGCTGATCTCTGATCCGTCCAGGTCCAGGCTCGTCAGCCAGCCGGCGTAGACGCCGTCGGCGGGAGTAGCCGTGTGCGGCGGAGTCTCCAGGTTCGCGGTCGGGAAGCCGAGTCCCCGGCCGCGCATGTGCCCGCGGACGACAACGCCCTCCACCCGGTGCGGGCGGCCGAGGACATGGGCAGCGGCGGCCACGTCACCGGCGGCCAGGCGCTCCCTGATGTAGGTCGAGGAAATCGTCACGCCGTCGACCACCAGCAGCGGGACGCCCTCGGCGGCGAAGTCGTACTTCTCGCCGAGCTGGCCGAGCAGCGGCACGTCACCCGCCGCCTTGTGGCCGAACCGGAAGTTCTCCCCCACCACCACGGCCGCCGCGTGCAGCCGTTCGGACAAGACGACCCGGACGAACTCATCCGGGCTGAGCCGGGAGAATTCCAGGCTGAACGGGAGTACGAGGACGGCGTCGGCGCCCAGGCCGCCCAGCAGCTCCGCCCGCCGCCGCGAGGTGGTGAGAAGCGGCGGGTGCGAGCCCGGCCTGATGACCTCGTCCGGGTGCGGGTCGAAGGTGATCACCACGACCGGGAGGTTCCTGGCCCGGGCGATCTCACCGGCCCGGTCGACGATGCGCTGGTGGCCGCGATGCACGCCGTCGAACTCGCCGATCGTCGCGACGCACGCACCCCAGCCGGAAGGCACTTCGGCCAAGCCGTACCAGCGGTACACGATCCCCGTTCCTCCTTCGTCGCCAGACCCCAAGCCTAACCATCACCGGCTGCGGGTCGCGATCAGGTTAGGACCGACACGTTAACCACGCGTGACCGGCGCGAGCACGCCCTCATGCGAAGACGACGAGCGGCCGGGCCTGCCCTGACTCTTCGGTCAGCAAGGCGATCAGCGTGCCGTCAGGCGCGTAGGCAGCCGTGGGGGTCCGCGGGTCGATGACGGCGGCAGCACCGGCGACACCGGCGCCTGTGGCGGCATCGGCGCCTCCGGTCGCCGCGAGACGGCCGCCGTGGGCGAGGCGCCGGGCCTCGTCCGCGGTCAGCTGACGGCCCGGGAACGCCGCCGACGCCGCCTGGGCCAACGGCAGCACCTCGAGGTTTTCCGCCAGCTGATCCAGGGTGTGAGCCTGGTCTATGCCGTACCCGCCCACCCGGGTGCGGCGCAGCCGGGTCAGGTGCCCGCCGGTACCGACGGCCGTACCGAGATCACGAGCCAGCGCCCTGACGTACGTGCCGCTCGAGCAGCGGACGGTCGCGTCGAGATCCATCAGCCCGTCCTCCCTGAGGAGACGCACCGAGGTGACCGCGAACTCGTAGACCGTCACCGGCCTGGGCGCCAGTTCCGGAGCGGCACCCGCCCTGGTCAGCCGGTAAGCGCGCTGGCCCTCGACCTTGATGGCGCTGACCGCGGGCGGAACCTGCTGGATCTCGCCGGTCAGGCCGGCTACCGCCTTCGCCAGGGTCTCCGCGGCAACGTCCACCGCCGACGCCGTGCTCGTGACGTCGCCTTCCGCGTCATCGGTGCTGGTGGACTGGCCGAGCCTGATCGTGGCGGCGTATTCCTTCTCGGTCAGGGTCAGGTAGCCGAGCAGCCTCGTGGCCTTCTCCACGCCGACCACCAGGACGCCTGTCGCCATCGGATCCAGGGTGCCCGCGTGCCCGACCCTCCTGGTTCCGGCCAGCCGCCGGATCCGGGCCACGACGTCATGCGACGTGATGCCGCCGGGTTTGTCCACGATGACGAGCCCGCTCGGAACGCTCATGCTCTGTTTCCCGCTCGCCGGTCGTCATTCATTCGTCGTCGCTGGCCTCGTCGGATTCCTCCGCGGGCTTGCGGTAAGGGTCGGGATCGCCGGCGTAAACCGCGCCGTCGCGGCTGCGGGCGAGCTCCTCGTCGGCGGTCCTGGCCAGGGTAACGAGGTCCTCGATTCGCTTGGCCTCCGCCGGGATCACGTCGGCGACGAACTCGAGCGATGGGGTATGGCGCAAGCCGAGCTGGCGTCCCACCTCGGATCGGATGATGCCGGTCGCACTGTGCAGGGCCGCCGCCGTGTCCGCCCGTTCCTGGTCGGACCCGTACACCGTGTAGAACACGGTGGCCTCGCGGAGGTCGTTGGTCAGCCTGGCCTCGGTGACGGTGATGAAGCCGAGGCGTGGGTCCTTGATCCGCCGTTCCAGCATTTCCGCGACGATCTGGCTGATCCTGTCGGCGAGCTTGCGCGCCCTCGCGGCGTCCATGCCGTCACTCCTCCTCGTTGAACAGCCGCTGCCGTGCCGACAGCAGCTCGATCTCAGGGCGCCGGGCCACCAGAGCTTCGCACTCGGCGAGCACGCTCATCGCGTTACCTGCCGTCGCCGATACCACGGCCACGCCTATCTCGGCCCGCCGGTGCAGATCCAGGTGCCCGGTCTCGGCGACCGCGACACCCGGATAGCACCGGCGTAGCTCAGCGACCAGCGGCCGGACGACGCCCCGCTTGCCCTTCAGCGAATGCACATCGCCAAGCAGGACGTCAAGCGTCAGCGCGGCAACGTACACGGCATCACTCCGATCCTGCCCACCTAGCTCGGCCCGCCCGCTCGGCCCGAGTAGGCTCGGGCCGATTTGGGCGGGCCCGATTTAGGCGTTATGGGGTGGGCCCGACGGGTACCTGGTCAGGTCCTCGGTATCTCCCTCATCTCGAAGGTCTCGATCGTGTCGCCGATCCTGATATCGCTGTAGCCGACGCCGATACCGCACTCGTAGCCCTCGCGGACCTCGGTCGCGTCCTCCTTGAACCTGCGCAGCGAGTCCACTGTCAGGTTGTCGGAGATCACCACGCCGTCCCGGATCAGCCGCGCCTTGCTGCTGCGGTGGATCGTCCCGCTGCGCACGATGCAGCCGGCCACGTTGCCGATCCGCGGCACCCGGAAGACCTCGCGGATCTCCGCCGTGCCGAGCTGAGCCTCGACGAACTCGGGCTTGAGCATGCCCTTGAGCGCGGCCTCGACCTCCTCGATCGCCTGGTAGATGATCGAGTAGTAGCGGATATCCACGCCCTCGCGCTGCGCCAGCTCGCCCGCCCGGCCAGCCGGCCGGACGTTGAAGCCGATGATTACCGCGTCCGAGGCGATGGCCAGGTTGACGTCGTCCTGCGTGATCGCACCGACGCCGCGGCCGATCACCCGCAGGCTGACCTCTTCGCCGACATCGAGCTGGAGCAGTGCATCCTCCAGGGCTTCCACCGAACCGGACACGTCGCCCTTGATGATGAGCAGCAGTTCCTCACGCTCACCGGCCTTGAACGCCTGGTCCAGGTCCTCGAGCGTGACCCGCCGACGGCCCTGGGCGAACTGGGCGATGCGCTCGCGAGCCTCCCGGCGCTCGGCGATCTGCCGGGCCATCCGGTCGTCGGAGACGACAAGGAAGTTGTCGCCCGCGCCGGGCACGGCGGTCAGGCCGAGCACCATCACCGGCCGCGATGGCGGCGCCTCGCTGATCTGGTCGCCGTTCTCGTCCAGCATGGCCCGGACCCGGCCGAACGCCTCGCCACAGACGATCGAGTCGCCGACGTGCAGCGTGCCGCGCTGGACCAGCACAGTAGCCACCGGGCCGCGGCCCTTGTCCAGATGGGCCTCGATGGCCACGCCCTGCCCGTCCTGCGTGGGGTTGGCCCGCAGGTCGAGCGAGGCGTCGGCGGTCAGGACGATCGCCTCGAGCAGCTCGGTGATCCCGGTGCGCTTGGTCGCGGACACGTCCACGAACTGCGTGTCACCGCCGAACTCCTCCGCGACGAGCCCGTACTCGGTCAGCTGGGCCCGCACCCGGGCCGGGTCAGCGCCCTCCTTGTCGACCTTGTTGACCGCCACCACGATGGGCACGCCCGCGGCCTGCGCGTGGTTCAGGGCCTCAGTGGTCTGCGGCTTCACCCCGTCATCGGCCGCGACCACGAGAACCACCAGGTCCGTGGTCTCGGCCCCGCGGGCCCGCATGGCCGTAAAGGCTTCGTGCCCCGGGGTGTCGATGAAGGTGATCTTGCGCTCTTCGCCGTCGACCTCGGTGGTGACCTGGTAGGCGCCGATGTGCTGGGTAATGCCGCCGGCCTCGCGGGCTTGCAGGTTGGTGTTCCTGATCGCGTCGAGCAGCTTGGTCTTGCCGTGGTCGACATGGCCCATGACCGTGACGACCGGCGGACGGGCCACCAGGTCGGTGTCCTCGCCCTCGTCCTCGCCGAACTCGATGTCGAACGACTCGAGCAGTTCCCGGTCCTCTTCCTCGGGGGAGACGACCTGAATGTTGTAGTTCAGCTCGGCGCCGAGCAACTGAAGGGTCTCGTCGTTGACCGACTGAGTAGCGGTCACCATCTCGCCGAGGTGCAGCATGACCTGCACCAGCGACGCGGGGTTCGCGCCGATCTTGTCGGCGAAGTCGCTCAACGACGCGCCGCGGGACAGCCGGACCACCTGGCCGTTGCCGCGCGGAACCGAGACGCCGCCGATCGACGGCGCCTGCATGTTGTCGAATTCCTGACGCCGCTGCTTCTTCGACTTCCGGCCCCGCGACGGGCGCCCGCCCGGGCGCCCGAAGGCACCCTGGGTGCCGCTCCGGCCGCGACCGCCACCCGGACGGGGCGGACCGCCGCCGACACCGGCGCGGGGCGCGCCCGCACCCGGGGCGCCGCCGGTCCGCGGACCGCCGGCTCCGGGACCGCGGCCACCACCGCCGCCACCGCCGCCACCGCCACCGCCGCCACCGGGCCGGGTACCAGCCCCGGCACCAGGACCACTGCGGCCTGCGCCGCCGGGGCCACCACGCCCGGCACCGGACGGAGCCGGGCGAGACGGCATGTTC
>Ga0302235_10002598_pt1 | contig 12910 bp, 10 predicted proteins | sample II_Palsa_N3_3_FD_193577 | JGI IMG/M metagenome (GOLD analysis project Ga0302235, IMG submission 193577) | Peat permafrost microbial communities from Stordalen Mire near Abisko, Sweden - II_Palsa_N3_3 | ecosystem: Environmental > Terrestrial > Soil > Palsa > Peat permafrost | place: Sweden... | reverse complement strand
GCCGACACCTTCTCTTATGCCGACCTTGAGAACCTTGCCCGCCGTCATGATCCGGACCTCGACCTGGAGGCAATCCAGGATCATCTCGCTGGGGTCAGCGTCTTCGCCGACGCAGATTTTGCCGAATACGGGCTTGATGGGCATCGGATCGCGGACCTGCGCAACTGGGTCACGCGCTGGTATGACAACCTCGCCCTCCGTCTCGCCGCCGACCTTACCGACGATGAAGCTCCAGATGACCTCTGACCAGACCGACAAGCGGTGATCTTCGCTCACCCGTGTAACGTTGATTCTTTGCTGATGACTTAGCGCGTACTGGGATCGCGGTCGGCACCCAGATCAACCATTCCGGCGTCACGAGGTCGGTGTCGCTTGCCAGAATCATGGGACCCCCCCGAGGGGTTTTCTGCCACCAGGATGGGACCACCTGGTTGCCCCACTGTAGACGCCTGGTTGCCGGGATCGAGATCCCCGACGAGCTGGCGGATCTGGGCCGCGATTTCGGCGCTTGACCATGTTCCGGCGGTGGCGGCGGAGATCTCCACCATGGCTCCGTCAGCGCGGCGGAGTTTGATGACGGTCGTGCTCGTGCGATGACGCTGGCCGTAGCGCTGGCGGATCCACGACATTATCCCGGCGACGAGCACGGTGACCGCACCGCCGGATTCAATACTGACCGAAAGGGCTTCCATTGCCATGCCGAGCGTGCCTGATCCCGGCGGTCCGTCCTGGGTGAGGATTACCCGGCCGCGGAGCTGTTCTTCCTGTGTCAGCCACGTGCGCAGGGCACGCAGTTCGTCGAGGCTGCCATCGGTAATGGTGAGGGTGATAGTGAGATCAGCCGACATCGTGCGCGCACCTTCCCGGTCGCGGGGTTCTGCTCATTGGCTGGTGCCGCATGGCGGGTTGTAGGAAAGTTCCGACACGTACTGATGCCACTGCGCAGGCGTGAGGACATTAGCCGTAGTGGCACAAATGCGCTGGATGGCGGTGACGGCATCGAGGTTCCAGAGTCTTACCGCGTAAGAGCCGTCACCAGCGATGAGGACGTGGCCCCCGGAGGCGAAAACGAGGGAGTTGATACCCCCGTGTCCCCGGTTAGGGGACCGCCGATCTCTTGCGCGCGACTGGGGTTGGCGACATCCCAGAGCCGGATCGAGTGATCCAGGCTTCCGCTGGCCAGCGTGTGCCCGTCCGGACTGAACGCCAGCGAGTAGATGTCCGAGGTCTGACCCGTCAGCGGCTGTCCGAGCAGGCTGGCCCGGGCGGGATCCTTGACATCCCAAAGCTCTATGGAGCCCGCGGCGTCGCCGATGGCCAGGGTTTGCCCGTCGGGGTTGAAGGCCACCGCGTCAATGCTGCCGACATTTCCTGTTAGCAGTGAGCCGAGTGGCACGGGACGGGAGGGATCGGCAACATCCCACAGCCGGATCTTGCCGTCGTCACCCCCAACAGCAAGCGTGCGGCCGTTGGGGGTGAAGGATACTGACTCGACGCCCTGGGCCGGAACACCAGGCAGTGGCGGGCCGACGGCCACGGGGTGGGCGGGATCGGCGACGTCCCAGACCTGGACCGTGTGGTCGAAGCTTCCCACCGCCAACGTGCGGCCATCGGGGCTGAACGCCACGGACGTGACGTAGAACGCAGAGGTGTTTGGCCCGAAGCCGGGCAGCGGCAGGCCGATCCGTACCGGGTGCCTGGGATCGGAGACCTGCCACAGCTGGACGACGTTATGTTCCGCGGCGGCGAGTAGCCGGCCATCGGGCCGGAAGCTGATGGAGTTGACCATTCCTGACGCTGCTACTGCGCCGGAAAGGTCCGTGGGGGCGGCCGGGTTCGCCACATTCCACAGCGTCATCGTGTCGCCATAGCCTCCGCTGGCGAGGATGTCACGGCTCGGGCTGAGGGCCAGGCCGTCAACGAAGCCGGATTGAGCGAACAGAACGGTGCGCGGGAGATGCCACAGCCGGATCGTATGGTCGGCGCCCGCGGTCGCCAGGGTGCTTCCGTCCGGGCTCATGGCCACGGCGAGGATTGCGCCGGTGTGCCCGGTCAGCACTGGGTAGAGGTTAAACCAGCTGTAGGCGTCGGCACCGGTGACGTTGTACACCCAGGCCATGTCATCGGCGCTGCCGGTGGCCAGCGAGTCGCCGTTGGGGCTGAAGGCCACCGAGGTGACGCTTTCGGTGTCAGGCCGTGCGTACCCGAGGGATACCGGCCGGGCGGGGTCCGCGACCCCCCACAGGTGAATAGCGGCGTCGGCGGCGCCAGCCGCGAGCAGACGTCCGTTGGGACTGAAGGCGACGGACAGGAACGGGGACAGGTGCCCGGAATAGTAACCCAGCGGCGCGATCGTGGCGCTGACCCGGGGGGCCATGGGATTGGCTACGTTCCAGAGCTGGAGGCTGAGGGCGCCGACGGCGAGAGTGCGGCCATCGGGGCTGAAGGCAACGCTGTTGACGGCGCCAGCCGCGCTCGTCGGCAGGGTGCCAATGAGTCCGGGAACGGAGGGGATGCTGAGGTTCCAGAGCTGGACACCGGCGCCGGTCGCGACTGCGAGGATGTCGCCGTCAGGGCCGAACGCGATGCTGTCCGCCGAGCCCGAGGCGACGGGAGGCAGGGGACGGGGCCGGGGGGCTGCCGAAGAACTGATCGTCCAGAGCTGGACACCGATACTGGTCGCGGCGGCCAGCAGGTCACCTTTAGGGCTGAACGCGATGCTGTCTGCCGTGCCCGGGCCGACCGGTAGCGGGGACCCGAGCGACCGGGGTACCGCCGAGGGGCTGAAGCTCCAGAGCTGGACACCAGCGCCGGTCGCGGCGGCCAGCAGGTTACCTTTAGGGCTGAACGCGATGCTGTCCGGGGTGCCCGAGGAGACCGGCAGAACGGATGCGAGCGGTGTGTCCTGGGCGCTGATCAGCTTGGTGTAGGTGGTGCTGGACGGCTTCATCTGGTAAGCGAGAACATTCAGCTCGGCGGCCAGGGACGAGTCCGTGCTGGCGGCCTGGTCAGCTTCCGCAGTGACCTGGTTGAGGATGGCCTCGCGGCTGCTGGCCTCCGCAGCGCCGCTCCGGTTGACCGCGAACCAGGCCGTCGTGGCGGCCACGAGGGCCGCGACGGCGAGCAGGGCGACGGCCGCGCGCCGGATGTGTCCGGCCCGGGCCTGCTGGCGCCGGGAATCGCGGAGGAAGCTGCCCACGAGGGGGCTCACATCGCCGTCGCCGGGACGGTCCCGGGCCCAGCTGAGGGCCGTGTCCAGCCGACTGCCCCAGAGCAGGGCGGAGTTGTCGTGCCCGGACCTCTCCCACGCGGTCGCGTCATCCTCTAGCTGCTGACCGAGCAGGTTGCCGGTCCGGTCGTTGCTTATCCACTGCCGGAGCCGAGGCCAGGCCTGCAGCAAGGCCTCGTGGCTGATCTGGACGCTGTCCTCGCTTGTGGTCAGCAGCCGGGCCCGGGTGAACTCCTTGAGGGCCGCCTCCGCATCTGAGCTCACGGGACTGTGGCTCAGCAGTTCGGCCTCACTGACGCTGCGGCGGGTGTCCTGTGTGCCTTCACCGATCTTGACCAGGCGCAGGAACAACGGCCGCGTCGCCTGCTGGCTGGCCTCGGGCAGCGTCTCGTAGGTCTGCTCCGCGGCGGTGGCGATGGCGTCACGGATCCCGCCGGTCTTCTCATAGCCCGCGACCGTCAAGGTGCTGCCCGATCGCCGCTCCCAGGTTTCCCGCAGGGCATAGGCGATCAGCGGGAGCCGACCCGCCTCATAGTCCCCGGCCCCGGCTTCGCGGCCGCCGTCGGCCCCGATGTCGCGCAGCAGGAGCTCGACCAGCCCGGGTTCGAGTTCCAGGCCGACTTCCTGCGCCGGCCGCTCGATCGCTTCGCGCAGTTCGGCCGTTGACATCGGGCCGACGAGAACCTGGTCTTGCTCCACGGCCTCGCGCAGTTCCGGGTACTCCGCGCACCGGCCGTAGAAGTCAGCTCGCAGGCCGATGACGACCAGCCCGGCGGGCTCAGCTTCGCGTGTGCCGGAGGCCAGTGCGCCGAGCAGCCCGATAAAGGTACGCCGTTCGGTCTCGTCCGCGCACAGGGTGAAGACTTCCTCGAACTGATCGACGATCACGATCACGCGGGCTCCCACGATGCCGCGGCCGGCGGCCTGCTTGCGCAGGACATCGCGAAACCGCTCGGCGCCGTAGCCCGGGTCTTGCCAAAAATTGCTGGCCAGTTCAGCCGAGTCGACGCTGGCCAGAGGTGCGATCTGCGTGGCAAGCGCGGTGAGCGGGTGCGGCCCCGGCCTCATCGGCACGCGGGGCCAGTGACCAGATCCGGGCCGTTAGCTCGCCACGGGTAAGGGCTGGTATCAGGCCAGCCTGCAAGAGCGACGATTTCCCGGCCCCCGATGGCGCTACCACCACCAGTGGGCCGCCCCCGGCCAGCCGGCCGGCCAGTCTCGCGGTCAGATCGGTGGTGAGCCGGTCACGCCCGAAGAACCAGGGGGCCTGTTCCGGTTTGTATGCTACGAGGCCCGGATAGGGGCACACGTTACCGCTAGAGGGCAGTTGCGGACGCAGAGTCGGACGCGCCGGCTGGTACGCCGGATTAGCCGAGAGGATCAGCTCACGTCCCCAGCCGCTGGTTGTGCAGCGGGGCCGGGGACCGCCGCGGGCCGGAAGCACACGGACCAGGTAGTCGTAGATACTCTGCAGGGTCATCTGCGGCGGCCCGTCAGGGTCGCCATCCCGCAGCAGTTTCAGGAACTCCCCGGTGAATGCGGTATAGGTATCGCCTTCGGGTGCCAGGGCCAGCTCGTCGGATGCGGCCGAAGTCAGCACGAAGGCGCCGTGCACCCGCGCCATAATGATGGCCTCGTCTTGAATGCTCCCCAGAACGCCAAGCGCACGCCCCGAATAACAGCAATCCAGCACAACTACAACGGAGGTGGCACGGCTATCGAGGAGCGAACCCCGGACGGCGTGATACGCAAGGGCGGTGTACGCGAGCCGGGCAGGTCTGCGGGCGGCGGTGGACTGAGCAGCCAGGTACAACTCTCCGCCCAGACCCACTAAGCCATGACCGACGTAGTAAACCAGCAGTACCGACGTGGCCTGCTCCGCCTCTTCGGCTAGCGCCGTTCCGATTTCCGCCGGGGTGGCCGCGTCAATAATGACCCGCAGCCTTTCCCGGGCCAGACCGCACCGTTCTACAAGAACCTCGCCTAGGTCCCGCACCGAGCGCTCGACAGCAGGCACCGACTCAAGTTCCGAATCCGCGGAATGCCGTCCGGTGCCGATCAGCACTACTCGGGCGCCCGCGTCATTCAACGCAGCCATAATTATCCTCCCTATAGGGCATCATACTGTCAACCACTTCGAAGGATCGCGAGGTGGCCGCCTCGCATCACGGCGACACGCCATACTACGGTTAACTAGTCCGTCACTACCGGTTACCCCATACACCACTTCCGTCGACGTGAACCGCTAACGAGACACCCTGCAATCATCCGGGAAGGTGCACCTTCGTTCACTCCCTTCCCGGCAGATTCGCAGGTTTCAAGCATCGCTCCACAAAAGTGTTATGCTAGCCGTTGCCGAGCGAGGAGACGGATTCCCAAACATGCTCTAACGGCTGCGGTGCAGAGGCTTGATGTAGTAACTTTTGGGGGCGGTGCTCATGACCCCACAGCAGGTCGGACACTTTCGCCTCGATTCTCTGCTGGGTTCCGGCGGAATGGGGGAAGTTTACAAGGCGTACGACACACACCGTGGCCGGTACGTCGCCCTCAAGCTCCTGCCCGAAGCGCTCTCTAGTGACCAGGAGTACCTCAAGCGATTCCAGCGTGAATCGAACGTCGCTGCGCAACTGCAGGAACCGCACGTCATCCCCATACATGACTTCGGCGAGATCGACGGCCAGCTCTTCATCGACATGCGCTTGGTGGACGGCGCCGATATCTGCGCGCTACTCAATACGGACGGTCGGATCGCGCCGCAGCGGGCAGTTTATCTTATCAGTCAGGTCGCCGAGGCCTTGAATGCCGCGCACGCTAACGACCTCGTCCACCGCGACATCAAGCCTTCGAACATCCTGGTCACCTCGAGCGACTTCGTTTATGTGGTCGACTTCGGTATGGCCCGGTCGGTCGGCGGCGGGCAAACATCGCTGACAATCACCGGGGCAACGATCGGAACGCTGCACTACATGGCCCCGGAGCGGTTCGCTGGCCACGACGTTGACGGGCGGACCGATGTCTACTCCCTGGCTTGTGTGCTGCACGAGTGCCTGACCGGCGCACCACCCTTCAGCGGCAAAGATCTGCCCGCGCTTATGTATGCCCAGCTCTACTCCGGTCCTCCGCAGGCCAGCAGCCTGGCCGAGGGCGTACCGCCAGCATTGGACGCCGTGATTGCCCGCGGCATGGCCAAAGACCCGAAGGACCGCTTTCCGACCGCTGGCATGCTGGCAGCGGCGGCCCGCGAAGCCTTGCTGGCTCCGGCGCCGACGCCGCAAATGACGGAGTTGCAACATACGTGGACCGAGATACCGGCTCCAACGTGGCAGGCTGCGACCGTAGCCGCAGCCTGGCCAGGCGCGGCGAAGCCGCCGGGTCCCGAACCGGAGCCAGCAGGCGAACCCGCCACACAGGGCGTCCTTTACCGCCCGTCGCAAACGGTGGCCGCGGGCAGCGTTGACGATTGGGGCGACACCCGACCACCGCAGGACGTGCCGCAGAGCACAAGTCTCGACCCAGCAGACGGCGGTCGCCTACCACCTGGCGTGGCGACAGGCGGGCCGGCGCGCGGGCCTGCGTGGCGTCGGCTTGGCGTGCCGATTCTGGCCGCAGCCGCGGCACTGGCAGTTGCGATCGTGCTCGTCCTTATGGCTTCCGCTAGGCCGAACGCAGGCGGCGTTGACGCTACGCAGAACGCAGGCGACGCGACAAGGACCGGCACTGCCGGGGCGGCCAGCGTCGCCGTTCCCACGGTGGCGGGGCCGATAGAGGTCGAGGGAACCCCCAACTACGTTCAGGTCGCGCCAAACGGCAAGTTCGCCTACATCGCCAATCCAGGTGCAGGCGTGATCGACGTGCTCAACACGGCCGATGACCGGGTATCCGGGACCATCAAGATCCCCCAGGGGCCGCCCCAGTCCGTCTCGTTCTCACCTGACAGCCGGACCGCCTACGTCAGCGTCTACAACGGCAGCAACACGGTGCATCTCATCGCGTTCATCGACACCGCTACCCGCACCGTGACGTCCACCGTGCCGGTGGATAACCATACACCGGGCCCTTCGGAGACAAGCCCGGACGGGCCGTACCTCTACGTGCCGAACCACAACATGGCGATGAGCGGCCCCGACGAGAACGTCATCGATGTGATCAACACGGCGAGCAAACAGCTGATTGGCAGGATCCCCGTCGAGGCAAACCCGCACTGGATCGTATTCGATAATAAAAACGGGCTGTTTTACGTCACGGATCACATGTCCGCCACTGTCACGGTCCTAAATGCCCACAATAACGGCATCATCAAAACGATCACTGTTGGCGAGACCCCGCACAGCGCAGCCCTCTCGCCGGACGGCAGCCGCCTGGCGGTCACGAGCTACAGCGGTGACGTGGTCTTTCTGATCAACACCGCGACCAACCAGATGATCAAGCAGATCCCGGTCGGGAAGGAGCCGCTGGACATCACGTACTCGCCAGATGGGCGCTACCTCTTCACGGTGAATAACTTGGACAACACGGTCACGGTGATCGACACCGCGGACTATAGCGTCATCGGCGAGATCCCGACCGGGAAGGCTCCGACGAGCATCTCCGTGCTGCCCAACGGGCGCCAGGCATACGTCACCGACGAGAACAGCGGCACGATCGAAATCTTGAACATTCCGTAGTAAGGGCAGTGCGGCAATAAGGCATGACGCCGACCATGGTCCACGCCTCACCCGGTACGGACGCGCGCCGGGTGCTGCAGCTGCTCCTCGCGGCGACCTGGCTGCTGGATGGCCTGCTGCAGTACCAGTCGTTCATGTACACCCAGGCGTTCGGGCAGATGATCGGAGGTACCGCGGCGGGGAACCCCGGTGTCATCGCCGACCCGATCCGCTGGAACGCGGCTCTGGTGGCGCACCATCTGGTGCTGCTGAATACGGTCTTCGCCACCGTTCAGCTGCTGCTGGGGCTGGGAATTGCCTACCGTCCCGCAGTCCGGGTGGCGCTGGCCGCCTCGATCGCGTGGTCGCTGGGCGTGTGGTGGTTCGGCGAAGGCCTCGGCGGTGTGCTGAGTGGCGGCGCGAGCCCGGTGAGCGGCGGTCCCGGCGCGGTGATCTTGTACGCGCTGCTCGCTGTGCTGCTGTGGCCGGCCGGCCGGCCGGGCGTGACTGCCCCGTCCGTGGCGTTCCGGGCGGTCGGGGCCCCGGCGGCGCGGCTGCTGTGGCTGGTGCTGTGGGGCAGCCTGGCCTACTTCGCGCTGACCCCGGCGAACCGGGCGCCGCAGGCGCTGCACGACATGATCGTGAGCATGACCGGCGGGGAGCCCGGCTGGGTCACCTGGCTGGAAAGCCAGGCCGCTGCGGTGCTCGCCCATCAGGGGCTGACCGCCTCGATCGTGCTGGCCGTCGCGCTGATCGCTATCGCGGCCGGGGTGTTCCTGCCGCCGCCGCTGGCCCGGAGCGCGCTGATCCTGGCCCTCGTGGTGGCCGCGTTCATCTGGGTGTTCGGCGAGGCGTTCGGCCAGATCCTGGCCGGCGGCGCCACCGACCCGAACTCCGCCCCGCTGCTGGCCCTGCTGGCCCTGGCCTACTGGCCGCCCGCCACGGCCGGGCCACGGGCTCGCCGCCCGCAGGCCGACGGTCCGCCCGCCATGGCACTCGGCCAGGCCGAAGGCAGCGCGATGGACGCCGCGCCCGGCAAGCCATGAGAACCGGTACATGTGCCCGCGCCGTATCGTCAAGGCATGCGGGTGCACGAGATGATCGTGGCCGAGCGGCAGCACATGGCCGATCTGCTCGCCAGCCTGAGCCAGGAGCAACTGACCCGACAGAGTTTGTGCGACGCGTGGACGGTACACGAAGTCGGCGCGCATCTGGTGACCTACCTGCGCTTCGGGCAGCTGAAGATCTACCTGTGCATGCTCGCCTACGCCGGGAACTTCGCACCTGGCAATGAACGGCTCGCCCGCATGTATGCGCAGCGCTCCACTGCGGACCTCGTCGGCTGCCTGCGCCGTTACGCAACGGCCAAGACGACGGTCCCCGGGTCCGGATACGACCCCGTGCTGGCCGACATCGTCCTGCACGACCTGGACGTGAGGATTCCGCTCGGAATCGACCGGGTTATCCCGGAGGATCGTCTGGCGGTGACCTTCCACCATCTGGCCAGCGTGCCGAGCCCCGGCTTCGCCGTCGGCGGCCGGCTCAGCGAGCTGCGATTCGAGGCTGTCGACACCGGATGGACGTCCGGCCACGGCGCGCCGGTACGCGGCGACGCCGAAGCGATAGTCCTGGCGATGGCCGGACGCGCTATTGCCTTGCCGCGGCTGGACGGGGACGGCGTGGATCTGCTCAGCGAACGGGTGAACCAGGCGTCGCGGATACCGCTGGCCCAGCGGCTGACGAAAATGGCCGCGACTGTCCTGCGCCCGTCCCCGCGCCGGGCACGCGACCTAGGTCCGCCGCCGCTGACGTCGTCATCGCGCGACGGATGAGCGCGCACGGGTTGCCTCCGCAGCGCCGGAGCGCCGCGCGGATAACCAGCAGGTCCAGAGCGCGATCACGCCTGAACTATTGAGGTGCCCTGAACCTTAATGCTCACCGCGGCCAGCGGAAGGGTGGCCGGGCCGTTCACTACTGACCCATTGACGGCGCTGTACTTACTGCCGTGGCACGGGCAGTCGATGGTACCGGCGGACACGGCGTTGACGATGCAGCCCTGATGGGTGCAGATGGCGGTGAACGCGTGGAAGGAACCGGCCTGCGGCTGCGTGATCACGATCTTCTGGGCGGTAAGGACCTTGCCGCCGCCAACGGGGATGTCGGCCGTGCTGGCCAGGACGGCGGACGCGTTGGTCCCCGCTGATGACGCAGCACCGCTCGTCGACGAGGTCGTGGCGGCCGGGGCGGGCGCACCCGCGAGCCCGTTGCTCGTGGTGTAACGAGCGCATCCGGCCAGTGCGGCGGTACACGCGGCGCAGGCACTAGCCAGTACGGCGCGACGGCTTGACGATCGGACGCGGTGCCCGGTCATGACTGCCTCCTCAGCGGTGGAGCCCGAAGGTCGAGAAGAACCAGAAGGCAGAGGTGAACCAAATTCCGACCAGCACGGTGAACACCACGGCGCCCGCGAGCGGGAGCGTCCAGCCTGGTAGTCCACGCTTGGGCAGGATCAGCATCTTGATGGTGAAGGCGCCGAAGAACGCGCAGCCAAGCAGCGAGTGGATCAAGACCCGGGTGCTGTAGGTCTGGAATCCGAGCCCGTAGAGGCAGTCCACGGCGACCGGCACAGCCACCAGGAATGCGGTTCGGCCGGACCACTTGTGCAAAGTGCCGATCCACGATGGGGCCGTGACACGCGGGATCTTGCCGTACATCACCAGGGCCGAGATCACCTGGACGATCGCGAAAACGGTGGCGACCGTGGCGAGCCACGATTTCGCATAGCCCGCGCTGGTGAACCCGGCGATACTCTCCACGGCACCGGTCGGGTGGTGGAGGCGTCCGTAGACGCCGAGGGTCAGTGCCACCAGCCCGCCGATCAGGCTGGGCACGACGAGCTTGCCAATGCCCAGGGAAACGTCGCCGGGCGCGGGCGAGGACGCCTCAGGTTGTGCGGTCACGTCGGTTCCAAGTCGTTGGGGAGATTACCGCTGATTAGAATCCGCTACCGGTAAAGCCGCTGATCAGGCTGGCGACAAGGGTGATTCCGTCATACTGGGCGGTGCCCGTCGTCAGGTCGAGCACGGGAGCCTGGGCCGTCGGCGCCACGGCGGAGCTCGGATCGTACTCGACCGAGCCCACCTGGCCGCCGCCTGGCAGCACGACCCAGCCGGCCTTGACCGGGACGCCGTCCACCATCCCAGTGGCCTCGTACAGACCGGGCGGCCTGTGTCCGGAAGACACCCTGTGCACTAGGGGCGCCGAGAAGGTGTACTTGGTGCCGTCTGCCATGATGGAACCCGTCGCCTTCCCGGTACGGTAGCTCACGTCGAGCCGAGCACCGTTCTTGCCGGTCAGGTCCAGTTTCCCGGCTGCCGCAGTGCCCTTCAGCCAGGCTGCGACCGCGTGGCCGTTGCAGACGTAAGCGACCGCCTTTCCCGAGTGGACCGAGATCGCGACCGCTGCGCCACCGCCATTTACCTGAGCGACGTAGTCCGCCTTGGACGGGACGTCCGCCTTCTGCGCGGATGCAGTCGCTGTCGGCACGGTCCCCGGCACGGTTCCCGGTGCCGTGGCTGGTGCGGTGGCTGGTGCCGTGGCCACTGCGGTGGCCGATGCCGTGGCTGGTGCGGTGGCCGATGCCGTGGCCGGCAAGGTGGCCGATTCGCTCGCCGATGCGGTGGCCGGCGCGGGTGGCGGCGTGGCGGCCGTAGTCGCCGACGCGGGCGACGTCGCACCATAGCCGCTGGCGGACGCCGTACTGGAGGGCGACAGCATGCTGACGACCAAGACACCCACGCCAAGTCCGACGCCGCTCAGTAGCGTGACGAGGGGCATGTTGGGTTTCATGCCGAGCAGTGCGCAATCCAGACGGTTCCCGATTCAGTCGCACCCGAGGATCGGGCGGTCATGCAGCGAAACACGGCGGGACCGCACGCCAAGGCAGGCCGGACGAGGTGACGAACCTCATCGTGGCGGTGAGCCTTCATAGCGCGGATAGTAGCGCAGATGGACAGCAACAGGTGGCCCCATCTGCAACGATGTTAAGCCCCGCGCCATTGCTCTTCCGCGCGGGCCGACCGGCCGAGGTCTAGAGCGGGTGGACAGTGGGGGTGGTGGCGTAGCTCCGGCCCGCCGGGGTACGCCACACCAGGACGCCTGGTTCCGGCTGCTCTAGACGCCAGCCTTCGGCTTGCTTGCACCGATGGTGATGACGACACAACGGAGCGAGATCACATTCGCAGGTAAGTCCGCCCTGGTCCCAGGGGACGGTATGGTCCAGGTCGCAACGGGCCGCGGGCCGGCCGCAGCCGGGGGCGGTGCACCGGGCGTTGCGGGCGCGGACCAGGTGCCGGAGTTTGCGGCTGGGTTGATATCCGGGTTCGGCGTGAGCGTGGTCGCAGGAGCCGCGGGCGATCGGGAGCATGCGGATGCCCAAGCTGCGTAGATCGTCCCGGGAGGGAGGGTCCGGTCCGGGGGCCGGGCCGCCGGGGGCGATGAGGTTGGCGAGCACGGGTGGGGGATGGCGGCCGACGCCGCAGCCGTGGGCGGCGGCGGTCCCGTCGGGGTGCAAAGCGGTAACGCACCAGCGGGTCCGGGGGTGTCTGGCCGCAGCGGCGACGACGGCGCGGACGTCGGGAGCGTCCAGCAGGCCGAAGCCGCCGACCTCGCCGGGTGTCTCGGACAGGCCTTGCATTGTCTCGACAGGCACAGTAATGGTCACCAATGCCGCGATGCTTGGCTCGGCACCTGAGGTCGGACCGGGGGCGGGACCGCCAGGACCGGGGCCGCTAGGGCCAGGACCGCCGGGACCAGGACCGCCGGGACCGGGGCCGCCAGGGCCAGGACCGCCGGGTCCGCTAGGGCCAGGGCCGCCGGGACCAGGACCGGCGGGGCCGCCGGGGTCGGCAGCGGGTGGTTGGCTGTCGGGTGGAGACTGCTGTGGGTCCGCTTCCGCGCCTTCGGCTGGATGGGCGGGAAGGGTACGGCTGTCGGTCTCCTGCAACAAATTCAAGAACGCGCGAACGCGCAGTTCCTG
>Ga0302235_10002596_pt1 | contig 12915 bp, 13 predicted proteins | sample II_Palsa_N3_3_FD_193577 | JGI IMG/M metagenome (GOLD analysis project Ga0302235, IMG submission 193577) | Peat permafrost microbial communities from Stordalen Mire near Abisko, Sweden - II_Palsa_N3_3 | ecosystem: Environmental > Terrestrial > Soil > Palsa > Peat permafrost | place: Sweden... | reverse complement strand
ATCCCGCAGACCGCCGCGGGCTGCCGGATCGAGCCGCCGGTGTCGGTGCCGATCGCCAGCGGCGCCTCGTAGGCGGCCACCGCGGCGGCCGACCCGCCGGACGAACCGCCCGGGATCTTCGCCAGGTCCCACGGGTTGTGGCTGGGGCCGAACGCGGAGTTCTCCGTCGAGCTGCCCATCGCGAACTCGTCCATATTGGTCTTGCCGATGATGATCGCGCCCGCCTGCTTCAGCCGCTGCGTGATCGTCGCGTCGTACGGCGGATGCCAGCCGGCCAGGATGCGCGAGCCGCAGGTGGTCGGCAGGCCTACGGTGGTGAACACGTCCTTGACCGCGACCGGCACGCCGGCCAGCGGGCCGAGCCGTTGGCCGTTGCTGCGCCTTTGGTCGACCGCCGCGGCCTGCGCGAGCGCGCTGTCCGCCGCGACGTGCAGGAAGGCGTGCACCCGGTCGTCGACGGCGGCGATCCGTTCCAGGTGCGCCTGGGTGACCTCGGTCGCGGAGACCTCGCTTGCCGCCAGCGCGCCTGACAGTTCGGCGGCGGTCATGCGCGTGAGCTCCATCAGTCCTCCCCGAGAATCCGCGGCACCTTGAACCGCTGCTGCTCCACCGCGGGCGCCTGGCTGAGGGCTTGTTCAGGGGTGAGGCACGGGCGTGGCTCGTCGTCACGGAACACGTTGGTCAGGCCGGTCGCGTGCGAGGTCGGCGGGATGCCCTCGGCGGTGACCTCCTGGACCTGCGCGACCGCCGTGATTATCTGATCCAGCTGGGGCGCCAGGTGGTCTAGTTCCGCGTCGCTGAGCGCGATTCTGGATAGCCGCGCCAGGTGCGCGACCTCGTCACGGGTAATCGGCATGGACGCCATACTAGGGCGGCTGCGGGGGCAGGCTGTAACCAATAAGGCCGTTACGGTGGTCAGGCGCGGTCATTTAGTGTCGTTCCGTTCGTCAGGGTTATGAAGGAAGGAGGCTGGCGGCCATGGACGCTGACGTCAAGGCCGTTCGGGTCGCGGTCGACGCGGCGTTCCGCGATGAGTGGGGCCGGGTGGTCGCGACGCTGATCCGGACCACCGGCGACTGGGATCTCGCCGAGGAATGCGCGCAGGACGCGTTCGCGATGGCCCTGCAGCGCTGGCCGAAGGACGGCATTCCGGCCCGGCCGGGCGCGTGGCTGACCACGACCGCCCGTAACCGGGCCATCGACGTGCTACGCAGAAGATCCGTCGGAGCCGCCAAGCTCCGGGACCTGGCCGCCACGTCCGACCAGCCGGATGCGTACGCCGCCCACGACAGCGAAACTGGAACCGACGACGGGGACGTTCCCGACGACCGGCTGCGGTTGATGTTCACCTGCTGCCACCCCGCGCTTGCGCTCGAGGCGCGGGTGGCGCTGACGCTGCGGACGCTGGCCGGGCTGACCACCGCGGAAATCGCCCGGGCGTTCCTGGCCAGCGAGCCGACGATGGCCAAGCGGCTAGTCCGGGCCAAGCAGAAGATCGCCCAGGCGGGGATCCCCTACCGGGTACCTCCGGCGCACCTGCTGCCCGAACGCACCTCCGCCGTGCTCGGTGTGCTTTACCTGCTCTTCAACGAGGGCTATGCGGCGACCGCGGGCGCTGATCTGGTCCGGCAGAACCTGAGCGCCGAAGCGATCAGGCTGGCCCGGGTGCTGACCCGGCTGATGCCCGGCGAACCGGAGGCGGCCGGCCTGCTGGCCCTGATGCTGCTGCACGACGCGCGGCGTACCGCGCGGCTCGATGCCCGCGGTGACCTGGTGACGCTGGAGGATCAGGACCGCGGCCAGTGGGACGCCGCCCAGATCAGCGAGGGCGTCTCGCTTCTGGAGGGCGCAGCGCGGCTCGGGCGGCCGGGTCCCTATCAGGTGCAGGCCGCCATCGCCGCCTGCCACGCGACCGCGCCGACCGCGGACCGCACCAACTGGCCGCAGATCGCGGCCCTGTACCGCGCGCTCGCGGAGTTCCTGCCCACCCCGGTGGTCGAGCTGAACTACGCGGTCGCGGTGGGGATGGCCCGCGGCCCGGCGGCCGGCCTGCCGCTCGTCGAGGCGCTTGAGGCCTCGGGGAAACTGGCCGGCTATCACCTGCTCCCGGCGACCAGAGCCGACTTGCTTCGCCGCCTGGGCCGCAGCCACGAGGCGGCCGCCGCTTACCGGGAGGCACTGGAGCTGACCAGCACCGACGCCGAGCGCCGTTATCTGGGCCGCAGGCTGGCGGAGACCAGCGAGCCACCAGGCCAACCATGATTGTGTGTCGCGGCCACCCCTGGGAGGGGTGCAGCGACACACGATAAGGCGCCGGCAGGCTCCGGGCGGACGGCTTGGGGCCCTTGTTTGTAATGGCTACCTGGCGTGGATCAGGATGCCGTACCGGGAAGGTACGTCCACGCCCGGGCCCGAGTTTGCTTGGCCTGGAACCTGACGGTCCGGAAGGCATCCGGGCTCACCAGGCTGGGGTAGCGGCAGACCAGGTTCCGGTACATGTAGTCCGAGACGATCAGGGCCAATTCGGCACCAGTTGCGGCGATCGCGCGTTTGAACAGCCGCGCTTCCAGCATGCGGAACAACAGGTTAATGTCGCTGCCGACGAAGCCGTGACCGTCGTGATCCACGGGCCCGATGTGGGCTGCCGCCCGGAGTTGGATGTCTGCGGCCGCGCAAGATAGGTGATTGTGGCGGCGGATGAGGCTGCGGAGTCTCTCAGGGAGCGGGTCGATGATGCCTTTGCCGGCGATCCCGGGCGGTACGACGATAAGGGCACCGTCGCCGCGGTCTTCGCAGAAGCAGTCCGCCCACGGGATGCCGGAGTCGTCGAACGCTTTCTGCAGGAACTTGTAGAGCTGGTCGTGCAAGTAAAAACGGATCTCATCATCACGGTCCGGCCTGGTGAAGCCGACGATGTCGACGGCGAACAGGACGCACATCTGGCCGTCAACTGGAGGCGCAGGCGTCTTGCCCAGTGACACGCGGGCGGCGTCGTAGATGCTGCTCCTAACGAGCGGCGCGGGGATGACGCCGAGCGGGGAACGCTCGGCGAGGATGGCCGCCACGATGGCCGCCACGATGCCGCCGACGAACTCGGCAGTGAGCGGGCTGGCCGCGCCGAAAGCGGTAGGGACGCCCACGGCGGCGGACAGATCGTCGAGGAGGGCAGGCTCGCGAGACATGCCCGTCAGGCTGGCGAGGTCTGCCGCGGGGATGTCAGCATCGAGGCCAGCAGCGGCCGGGCTCACTCGCAGCATAGGCCCTTTTCCGCCGGCCCGGTCCGGGCCATGGCAGGGCTGGAGGGGAGGGCTGACGATTCACTAACGTGCCTGCGGCTGTGCGCGGGGTCCGCGTTCATCGGGTTCTCACCTCCTGGCCTGGTCGGCCTGATCTCGCTTATCTGCCAACATCAAGATACCTGACTTAGAGCAGCTTATCAACATCAAAGGCACAGCTTTTTGCTGCAACACGTGGCGGGCTAGCTCATTTGGTGAGAACTTGCATGGTCGAAGGCGGCAATTAAGGAGAGGCACCCGGCCCGGGCACGGCCTTCAGGACGCCGGCCCCGGTCGCCGCGATGCGGGCCAGGAGACCGTGCGCGCCAGGTTGCGACCTGCCGTGAGGAGGCCGACGGTAAAAATACCAGCGCCGCTATAAGGCATGCTGCGATCACCACCAGCATGATCGTGATCGCTGTACTCAACCTTGTTCTGGGTAGCACCCTGGCCGCCGCCTTAGGGAAGGCCACCATGAGTGCATCCTTGGCAACAGAAGGTTCCGGCTCATCGCGCCGAACTCCTCTTAGCCTGTCTAGGCTTCGATGTAGAGACCTAGTGGAAGTCCCGAACAAGAGGGTGGGAGTCCCCCGTCCTACCGACTCGCGGAGCTCGTCATAGTAAGCAGCATCTCTTCCCTGCGCTCCAGCACTATCGTCGCCCACGGGATGCAGGTTGATTACGATCCTTGCCGCTGCGCTTGGCTGGTCAACGCGTGCCGCTCGCCGGGCAGGCGGCTGGCGTTCCGGCTCTGTCATGGCTTCTCACTTCCATGCCGAGTACCACAATGCTAGCCCCACTGCCGTGATGGTAGTCATCGCCTGAATTGTGAAGAAGATCCGCATTGTTAGCAGACGACTTAGGTTAGCCATCAAAATAACGATCTTGTCGTCGTAGAGCAGCGATGAGGTTCGCTCCGAAGGGCCGCGGGCGGCCCAGCTAGCTAGCGATGTAGCCAGGGGCCCAACCGTCAGCGATGGCATCAGAGTGACAGCAGCCGCCAAGGCGGCTCCTCCGAAGGCCAGCAGCGCCAACACCAAGAGAATCTCATGGCGGCCTGGCACGACACGAGGAGCCAGGATAGCGGCGACGGCGGCCGCCGAAGCGATCAGAAGCCCTGATCTGGTCGCTAGCCCGTCACAGGCCGCCCTCACCTCCGCGAGCTGCCGATCGACCTCGGCATGTAGCCGGTCGTCGTGGACCACCACGTTTCGTCCTCCCACACAACATCAGCGCGTAGCATATCGAGCTATGGTCGACTAGGGGGAGAACTCAGGACATCGCTGACAGTGGCCGCTGACCGGATCGCGGATAAGCGCTTCCTTGCCCTTAGGGAGCGGCGTGTCAAATAAACTCATAAAGGGAAGATGGCTCGGTGCTGCTGCCGGATAGGCTCCACTAGATAGTGTTACCGGCCGGGTTGGCAGACATTCCCGCAAGCTCCTCCTTTATGCGATTCTTTCCAGGGATCAGGCCGGGACCGCCTCGGGGCCCTGGGCCAGGAGGAGGCGGAAGGCGGGTTCGTCCAGGATCGTGACGCCCAGCTCGACGGCCTTGTCGTATTTGGAGCCGGCGTTCTCGCCCGCGACGACGAAGTCGGTTTTCTTGGACACCGAGGACGTCACCTTGCCGCCGGCCTGCCGGACCGCCTCGGCGGCTTCCTCGCGGCTGAAGCCGGCCAGCGAACCGGTGATCACCACGGACACGCCTGCCAGGATGCGGGCCGCGGCGCGGGTGGGGTCGAAGCCAGCGTCTTCGAGCTGTACCCCGGCCTCCCGCCACTTGGCGATGATCGCCCGGTGCCAGTCGACGGTGAACCAGTCGCGCACCGAGGCCGCGATGGTCGGCCCGACCCCTTCTACCGCGGCCAGCGCGTCGACGTTCGCCGCCTCGATGGCCTCCAGCGAGCCGAACTCGGCGGCCAGCGCTCGCGCTGCGGTCGGCCCGACGTGTCGGACGGACAGCGCCACCAGGATCCGCCACAGCGGCCTGGTCCGCGCCTGCTCCAGGTTGGCCAGCAGCCGGGTGGCGTTGGCGCTCAGCGTGCCCTGCTTGACGACGAAGAACGGGCACGTCACCAGCTGCTCGGCGGTGAGCGCGAACAGGTCGCCCTCGTCGGCGACCAGGCCGCAGTCGAGCAGCGCGCTGACCGCCTCGAAGCCGAGCACCTCGATGTCGAACCCGCCCCGGCCGGCCACGTGGAAGAGTCGCTCGCGGAGCTGAGCCGGGCAGGACCGGGTATTCGGGCAGCGCCAGTCGACCTCGTCGTCCTCGCGGGCCAGGGGGGTGCCGCACGATGGGCACGCGGCGGGGAACTCGAACTCACGCTCCGTCCCGGTGCGCAGGTCGGCGACCGGCCCGAGCACCTCGGGAATCACGTCGCCGGCCTTGCGCAGGATCACCATGTCGCCGATCAGCACGCCCTTGCGCTTGAGCTCGTCGGCGTTATGCAAGGTAGCCCTGTCCACCGTCGACCCGCTCACCTTGACCGGCTGCATCACCGCGAACGGGGTGACCCGGCCGGTCCGCCCGACGTTCACCCGGATGTCGAGCAGCCTGGTGGTGACCTCCTCCGGCGGGTATTTGTACGCGATGGCCCACCGCGGCGCCCGGCTGGTCGAGCCGAGCTGGCGCTGCAGCGCGATCTGGTCGATCTTCACCACCACGCCGTCGATCTCGTACGGCGGGCTTTTGGGTTCGTGCCGGTGCTCGGCGTAGTAGGCGATGTAGTCACGCACCCCGGCCATGTCGGGCACGACCTTATACAAGCTGCTGACCGGCAGTCCCCACTCGCGCAGCCGCTGGTACCAGCCCGACTGCGTGTCGGGCGCCCCCTCCAGATGACCTTCCTCGCCCGGTCCGGCCGCGGTACCGCTGATGCCGGCCTCGTCGGCGGGGCCGCTGATGCCGGCCTCGCCTGGCGAACCTTCGACCCGGCCGATGCCGTGGATGATCGCGTCGAGCGGCCGGCTCGCCGTGACCCGCGGGTCCTTCTGCCGGAGCGACCCGGCCGCCGAGTTCCGCGGGTTGGCGAACGCGGGCTTGCCCGCGTCGAGCAGGGACTCGTTCAGCTTGGCGAACGCCTCGACCGGCAGGAACACCTCGCCCCGGACCTCGAGCGTGGCCGGGTACCCCGATCCGGTCAGCCGCGCGGGGATGGAGGCGATCGTGCGGATGTTCGGCGTGACGTCCTCACCGGTGCGGCCGTCGCCCCGGGTGGCCGCCTTGACCAGCGCGCCGCCGGAGTAGACGAGGTCGATCGCCAGCCCGTCGATCTTCAGCTCGCACAGGTAGGGCCCCGCGCCGCCGAGCCGGGTGGCGCGGTCGGCCCAGCTGCCCAGGTCCTCATCGGTGAAGACGTTGTCCAGGCTGAGCAGCCGCTCCAGGTGCTCGACCGGGGTGAACAGCGTCGAGATCGAGCCGTGCACGGTCTGGGTCGGCGAGTCCGGCGTGCGCAGGTCGGGGTACTGCTCCTCGAGCGCGCGCAGCTCGCGCATCTTGGTGTCGTAGTCGATGTCGGAGATCGTCGGCGAGTCCAGCACGTAGTACCGGTGATCAGCCTCGGTGATGTCCAGGCTCAGGTCGGCATGCCGCCTCCTGGCCTCGGCCGGCGCGTCCTGGAGCTCCTCGCCAGTCCCGCCCGTATCGTGCTCGCTCACCTGACATCTCCCCCGGTCTCTTCTATCAGCTCGGGCAGCATGCTGGCGGCCTCCCGGCACCTGGTCAACACGGCTCGCGCCTGGGCCATAGACGTCCCGGGCAGCCCGCACGCGGGCGTGATGACCGCCTGCTCTGCGCACGTCGCCAGCGGGAGCCCCAGCCGCCGCCAGAAGCGGATCACCCGCTCGGCCGTCTCACGAGCCTCACCCCGGCCACGAGCCTCATCACCCTGGCCACGAGCCCGATCACCCCCGCCGACCCGAACTTGCCTGCTCCTGGAGACCCCAGCGGCCCCGTCGCCCCGGCCCGTTTCGGCGACCCCGTCGGGCATGGTGGAGACCGCGCCCGTCAGCAGCCCCATCCCGGCCTCCGCGGCCTCGGCGACCGCGTCTTCTTCTCCCCGCCGTAGCTGGCTGAGGTCGAAGGAGACCGCATCCGTCCCCGCCGCCCGGATGATCCCGAACGGGACCGTGGTGGCACAGCAGTGCACAACCGTATAGCCGCGGATGCTCGCGAGCACCTGGGCCAGACCGTCCCGCAAGGTATCCGCCTCGACCGCGGCGAGCCGCGACAGCCCGCTCGCGGTCGGCACCTCGCCCTCGGCCACGGCGGGAAGCGAGGGCTCGTCGAGCTGGACCACCAGCTGCGCCCCGGGCACGCGCTTGAGGACCTCGGCCACGTATCCGGCCGCGCCTTCGGCCAGGGAGGCGGTCAGGTCGGCGACCGCGCCCGGGTCGGCGACCGCCACGTTCATCGTGCGCGGCAGCTCCAGCGCAGCGGCCAGGGTCCACGGGCCGCAGAGCTGGATCTTGACCAGACCCCGGTAGCCGTCGAGCACCTCGGCCAGGACATCCAGGTCCGAGGAGAGCATCGACCTGGCGCGGCCCAGGTCACGCCCGGGCCGTTCGGCCAGCCGCCAGCCGCGGGGGGTGACCTCGACTGGAATGTCGATCAGCAGCCCGGCGGTTCGCCCGACCACGTCGGCTCCCGGCCCCCGGTCCGGCAACTCCGGCAGGAACGGGAAGTCGGGCAGCTCCCCCGCGACCACCCGCGTCGCCTCCGCCGCATCGGTCCCCGGCATCGAGCCGATGCCGGTCGCGCTGCCCTGCGCCCATGGAAAGCCCGGCCCGTTCTGGTCATCGCTCACATGCTGAGCTTAGGACGGCCTGGTGACAAACCTCGACCCGCGCCAGCGGCGCGGCGTGGGCGCGGGGCGCTCAGTCGGCGCGCGTCTGCCACCACGGAGGCTTGTCATCTGGCTCGCCGTCGTCGGAGTAGCCGGAGCGGGCCGCGGGCGTTTCCGGGCGGCGGTTCCAGCGATCCGCTCTGTCCGCCCGGTGGGCAGACAGAGCGATCACGACGACCACCCCGACTGCGACTCCTACCGCGAAGAAGACGAACAGCACGATGGCCATCACGTCCGCGGCGACGCTCATCGCAGCACCCGCCCTTCGTCCGGCGGGATGATGTCGCGGAGCCCGACGGCGGTCAGCCGCCGGACCCCGCGTGCGGCGACGTCCGGCGCCCGGCCGGTCAGTGTGTACCGTCTGTCCTCTCGGCGCACCGCCATCGCGATCATGGCGACGATTCCGACCATCATCCCCGTGCCGAATACCAGGCCCATCCCGATTGCCACTGCCACCACGATGCGGTCCATCAGGACCTCCCCGCACTGCCGCCGACGGTTCGAGCACCGCCGGGCCCACCGCCTGCGACTCAGCGAGATCCGCAGGCCCTGGTGCCGCCGGGCTTACCTCTTTGTAACCCCCACGAGCTGGTCATGCCGTCTAGGCCTGTCCCACGTACCCGCCGCGCTCGGCCTGGTAGGGTCTATCTGGCATGTTCTTCTGTGACCAAGCAGCTGAACAGCTAGAACGTTTCTTATCATTCTGGCCATCCCAACCTTTGGTATCTACTCGCCGAAATACCCGTCGGTAGGCAGGGCAAACCGGTTCATGCCAAATATTCCTACCGTATGAACAGTTCTGCTATGTGGAGCAAGCCCAGCAGTTGGGATGGCTGGCATGGCAGTTCCACGCCCGCCCTGGGCTGACAGAAGCACGCTATGCCGCACGATCCGACGGGGATGCGGCAGATGACGCAGCCCACCCGACTCATCTGAGCCAGACCAGGACGAAGCCGACCGAGCATCCCGGCCGAAGGCGCCGGGGGGCGCTGGGACTGACGGTGGCACCTGGTCACGAGCGTCGGTGAGGGCCCCAGGCCCGGGCCCTCGCCGGTTCAAGCCTCCTGGGCCGTGATTGGGATAAGAGGGCTGGTCAGTGCAATGATGCCTGGTGCACAAGCTCGCTGACGGGACGGAATTCCGAGTCCAGATCCCTGCGGCCCAGTCCGTTAAGCCTGCGGGCGCTCTTGGACATCCGGCCGGGCGCAGCGCCCAGGAGGGTGTAGGCCCGGTCTTCGCGGCGCACCGCGACGGCGACCACGGCGATTATCCCGACAACGACTCCGGCGAGGAATAGAGCGATTATGACACCGGCCATGATGGCCTCCCGCATTTTCGGCCCGCGGACTTCGTCCCGCAGGTTCCGCTTACCGTCACCCAGGCCTGGCGAAGTGCTGTCGCGCGCCTGGTGCTTGTGGACCACGATGTCCCCGTATGTCCGCGATCTGGATCTGCTGTCCCGTACGTCCAGTTGAGACTGGCTGTTCGGCTCGGTGGAGCCGTCTGACAGGTTCTGGTGCATCCAAGCAGACCTACTGCTAGGATAGATCCCATGTTCCGTGTCATCCAGGTCATCCCAACCTTTGGTACTTACCCTGGTGTGCTACCACTACTAGGCAGGGTATAAACCAGCCGGGATAAAACATTCCGGCGAGCCGGACGGCAGGGATGGTCCGGATAGGCAGGATCACTCAGTTACCGAGCGCCGAGGAGGGTCGAGGAGGGTTGATGGCGAATCCCATGTACCGGCAGATCGCCGAGGATCTGCGCGAGCAGATCGAGTCGGGCCGACTCGAGCCAGGTCACCAGCTGCTGACCGAGATCGAGTTGCGGGAGCGCTACGGGGCGTCGCGGAACACCGTCCGCGATGCGATCAAACTGCTCACCGCCCTGGGACTGGTCGAGACGCGTCCAGGCCAGGGCACCTTCGTCCCGAAGAAAATCGATCCCTTCATCTACACGCTGTCCGGCGAACCGGCCGGTGCAGGCCCCACCGAAGGCGCGAGCTACCTGTCGAAGGTGACCGAGCGGGACAGAAAATCCTCGACCAGCCCGCTCCAGGTCGAGATCCAGGAAGCCTCCGATGATGTCTCCTCTGGGCTGGGGATAGCCAAAGGCACCGAGGTCATCAGCCGGCATGAGCGGCACTTCATCGACGGCACCCCCTGGTCGATGCAGACGTCGTATTATCCGATGGAGTTCGCAGACCGTGGTGCCGAGCGGCTCAGGAGCGCCCGCAACATCGCAGAAGGAACCGTAAAATACCTGGCCGAGGCACTTCGCATCCGCCAGGTCGGTTATCGCGACTGGATCACTGTGCGCGCACCTAACCCGACCGAGGAAGACTTCTTCAAGCTGCCTCCGGATGGCCGGATCGCGATGTACGAAATATTCAGGACCGCCTTCGACGGGAACGGCGTACCCATGCGTCTTACCGTCACCGTCTACCCGACGGACCGGAATCAGTTCATTCTCAACGTTGGGAAGGTGCCGGAACCCCAGCCTCAGCAGGAGACGGGCAGCCGGGATAAATAAAGCGAATCCGCTCAGTCAGGCCCATCCCGTTCCGTGGACCTCACTAGTAGAGGAGGAACAATGTCTAACCCACAGAACCTCCCTGATGTCCGTGGGGACCGGGAACACCAGGTTAAGGAGCCCGAACGTGCCCAAGAAAGAGATCATGCCGAATCCAGCCGCACCGGCCGGGTTCGAGGAGCCAACGCACAAAATGGACGTGACCTGCGGCAGCGCGATCTTTTTCAGGCCGCAGCTGAGAGGAGGGTAGTAATGACAAAGCAAGTCGGTTCAGAAACATCCGCCAATCACCCAGCGGTGTCCCCCCGGGTTTCAGCAGAACCCGAGTTCCCTCCACCGTCGGCAGATGCGTTCCTTACCATCATCCTGATGCCCGAATACTCCGGGCATATCCGCTGGATACGTTTCTTCCTGAAGTTCTTCCGGAAGTTCTTCTCCAGAACTGAGCACACCGCCCCAAAGACATATATATAGCCTGAACGAGCGAAGCCAACGAAGCTAACCTGTGCTGCGCTTGTCCGACGGAGCCCGCCACCAGCCTCGGCCCGTCGGGTCTTGATTGTCGCGAACACGCCTTGATCGAATAAAGCCGCTACCGGACGGCTGAGCTTTCTTTTCCTAATATCACTACTCTGCCTTTAATGCTCGCTGCGCACCGTCGCGCAGCGAGCATTAACAGGTAGATCAGACCATAGATGGACGATGACGACTATGATGCGAATCGAACGCGCGAGAGCTACGCGCAGGAACCGAAAGGCAGTCCTCCGCCTCGTCAAGGAGGCCAGCGACTGGCTGAGAACCAAGGACACAGACCAGTGGGCCGTGCCGTGGCCGGATAGGAAAGGTCGCGACGCCAGGGTGCGCCGGGACCTGGAGGAGGGAAAGATCTGGATCGTGTGGGACGGCAAATGCGCGGCCGCCACGGTCACGATCGCGGAGGAGCCCAACGACGCCGTCTGGTCGGGCTGCGAATGCGACCTAACCGAGCCAGCCGTCTACGTACATCGGCTGATCATCTCGCGACGCTACGCCGGCCGCGGGCTGGGTGCGGAACTGATCGACTGGACCGGGCTGCGCGGTCGTGACCTTAAGGGGGCAAAGTGGATCCGGATCGACGTATGGACTAATAACACTAAGTTGCATCATTATTACAAAATGTCACAGTTCGAGCCCTGCGGCTACTGCACTGACCCCGCCTACCCATCGGGTGCGCTGTTCCAGAAGCCTGTCTCGGAGATCGGGGAGCTCGCCATCCCCCAGGTCGCTGGAATCTCTGCCGACTTCACGATGGCCCGCCGTCATGACGTAGCCGCACTCGCGTGAGCATCATCCGCTGCCCGCGGCCAAGACCGCGGAGCTCGTGAAATCACCTGCAAGATATTTTTTTGTTACCTTCCAGGCGTCCCGTCGGCTTCGACCGGAAGCGCAACTGGCCTGGTCATCTAGTTGGATAGGCGTCGAAGGCGGGCTTGGACGCAGCAGAGTTGATCTTCTGGGCGAAAGGTTGAACGTGACGGCAGGGACTTTGTAGCGGATACTCAAGTTGAGTGGGCACGACGGACATCACCGGGGCTGCATCCTGCTACCGGGCATCTCGGAGGATGCTCATGCGGCCAGGCCACAAGCCAAGGCGATGCGAGCCGTCTAGGCCAAGCAAGGAGGTGTCATGGCCAAGCGTCACAGCCGCCCTTCCACGCAATACCGGTACGAGCATTACGATCCCCGTTTCGGGTAACCCGCCGGTAGCGCGCGAAACGGCCGATGACGTCCCCTGCGGGGCCTGATCGCCGTTTTCACTAAGCCGTTGGCGCCGCCCGGGGTGCGGGTGGCGCCAACGGCTTAACTCATCTCAGGCACCCAGGCGTCACAGAAGCAAGACGGCCTGGACTTCCCGCGTGCTGTTGTCCCGGATTAGCACGTCCCGGCCCGCCGCCAGTTGTGCGGCAATGAACTCATAGAGCGTAAGAGCACGGTTAACGATATCCGTCTTGGACAGGCCAGTCCGGTCGTGAAGTCGCTGGAGATCCTCCCCGGCCTTCGGTATCAGGGCGATGGTGACTCGTTCAGGAGGGTGTGAACGGCAAGGAGCATCCGCAAGTTCAGCAGCAGGCGAACGGTAGGGCAGACCCGTAAGATCGCCAGGAGGCGAAAGGTCACCGGACTGCGAAAGCCTGGATTCCCCCGAAGCGCTGTTACCGGCGTCAGTAGCGCTATTTCCGGTGCGGGCAGTCACCATGGATGGCCTCCCCCTGCGCAGTA
>Ga0302235_10002586_pt1 | contig 12937 bp, 11 predicted proteins | sample II_Palsa_N3_3_FD_193577 | JGI IMG/M metagenome (GOLD analysis project Ga0302235, IMG submission 193577) | Peat permafrost microbial communities from Stordalen Mire near Abisko, Sweden - II_Palsa_N3_3 | ecosystem: Environmental > Terrestrial > Soil > Palsa > Peat permafrost | place: Sweden... | reverse complement strand
ACTCACGTGTTACTCACCCGTTCGCCGCTCGAGTACCCCGAAGGGCCTTTCCGCTCGACTTGCATGTGTTAAGCACGCCGCCAGCGTTCGTCCTGAGCCAGGATCAAACTCTCCGTTGAATGTCTATTAACAACCGTAGCTATTGCTAACGGATTGTTGACATAAGAGAGCTTCCTCGACCGGTCTAATAGATCGGTTCCGGAAGCGATCATGGCCACCGTAGTGAGATCAGTTCGTGATAGTCACGAACCGCCCCACTGACGGGGTTTTTGTGCTTCAAGTGCACTGGCTTTTAGCACGCTGTTGAGTTCTCAAGAAACGGGCGCGCACCTTCTGGAAACTCTCGTTTCCATCCGGGGCAACCACTCCACATTACCAGGCGAGGTATCTTGTGTCAACTCGGTTCGCTAGAACTTTGCTAACCCTTGAACCTTGCCCTGCCATCAGGCTACCCGCTGTCCAGACTCGCGCGCACAGCGCAAGGCTTAATCAGAAGGACTTCCTGGTGGCTTCCCGGGACCTGGCCGCTTCCGCGTCCATCCCCTCGGGGCAAGAAGAACTCTAAGGGCGCATGGCACCTTCGTCAAATCGACGTTGGCTACGGGTTGTTACCGCAGGTCAGGCGCGATGTTACAGGGCGTAAGCAGACGGAAGCCTCAAAACACACAGTGCAGGACCGCGCCAGGGCATGCCGAACCGGCGCGGAAGATTCTTCTGCCACAGGGCGTGACATGCGCCAGAAAAGCCCGTGTTTACGCTCACAGCCCCGCATACCAGCGCATGAATCCGTCAACTGGACACCACTTCGACCGTGCCGATCGTGCGCTTACCCACGCGCAGAATCAGGTAACGACCGTGCAACAAATCTTCACGGCCGGGCACCGCGTCCGCCAAGGTCACCTTTCGGTTGTTCAGGTACGCTCCGCCCTCGGCGATAGCCCTCCTGGCCGCCGACTTGCTCGGCACGATCTTGAGCTCGCCCATCAGGTCGACGACGGTCGGTAGGTCCCCGGCAGGTACCTGGACCGAGGGAACTTCCGCGACCGCGGCCGCCAGGGTCCGCTCGTCCACCTCGGCCAGGTCGCTGCGGCCGAACAGGGCCTGGCTGGCCGCGATCGCGCGACGGGTTTCCTCGGCGCCGTGGACGAGCGTGGTTATCTCCTGCGCCAGCGCGCGCTGGCCCGCCCGGGCCGCCGGGCGTTCGGCGCTTTCCCGCGTCAACTGCTCGATCTCCTCCCGCGACCGGAAGCTGAACACCCGCAGCAGGCCCGGCACCTCGGCGTCGGACACGTTCAGCCAGAACTGGTAAAACGCGTACGGCGACATCAGGTCGGCGCTGAGCCAGATGGCGCCGACCTCGGTCTTGCCGTACTTGGTCCCGTCCGGCTTGGTGATCAGCGGCGTGGCCAGGGCGTGCACGGACTCGCCCTCCACCCGCCTGATCAGGTCGACTCCCGCGACCAGGTTGCCCCACTGGTCGCTGCCGCCGAGCTGGACAGTGCAGTCATACCGCCGGTAAAGCTCCAGGAAGTCCATGGCCTGCAGGAGCTGGTAGCTGAACTCGGTGTAGCTGATCCCGCCGGCTTCGAGCCTGGCCTTGACCGACTCCCGATCCAGCATCCGGTTGACCGAGAAGTGCTTGCCGATATCCCGCAGGAACTCCAGCGCCGACATCGGCCCGGTCCAGTCCAGGTTGCTTACGATCAGCGCGCTGGCCGGGCCGGCGTCGAAGTCCAGGAACCTGGATACCTCGCCGCGGATCCGTTCCAGCCACTGGGCTACCACCTCTCGCGGGTTCAGCACCCGCTCGGCCGACTTGCCGCTCGGGTCGCCGATCAGCCCGGTGGCCCCGCCGACCACCCCGATCGGGCGGTGCCCGGCCAACTGCAGGCGGCGCAGCGTGACCAGCTGCACGAGATTCCCGATGTGCAGCCCGGGAGCGGTCGGATCGAAGCCGCAGTAAATCGTGACCTGGCCTGAATTCAGCGCCTTGCGCAGCTCGTCGATATCGGTCGTGACCGCGAGCAGACCCCGCCAGGAGAGTTCGTCGAAGATGTCGTCCACGCCTGCATGGTGCCACCTTCGGCCCGCTAAGGGGTAACCAGTTTGCGCCGTCGCGGCACATGCGCGCGATACACCGAGACGGTCGGATCGCCCGCGAACCAGAACCGCCAGGGCACCTCGGCGGCCAGGGCGACTCCGACCCGGGGCCCGGCCACTATTTTCCTGGAGGTTCCAGCGGGTTTCCCGCCAATTCCAGCAGGGCTTTTGGGTCCGTCCCCCTGGGCCACCACAGTCCCCGAACGAGCGGTGCTGCGTCCGCCCGCATTGGTGCCCAGCCGGGCCGGGCGGAGCCGAAGCGGCGAGCTAGCGACGCAGACGTCCGTGCCGTCCAGCGATCTGTCGATGTCCAGCGCCTGGCACAGCCGGGCCGGTCCGCGGGCCAGGTCACGCCAGGCGAGCGGAGCCTGGTGGGACGGAGCCTGGTCGGACGGAGCCTGGTCGGACGGAGCCTGGTGGGACGGAGCCTGGGGCGAGGTCTCCTGGTTCCGCGCGCCGCCGGGCCTGCGGCTGGATCGCCGGGCCCGGGCCAGGTTCTCCCCTTCGATGACCGCCCCGGCCCGCAGCAGGACCGCGGACACGTTGCCCTCCCCGAGGCAAACCAGGTTCACGCAGAAATGCATGCCGTAGGTGAAATATACGTAGGCGTGACCGGGCGGGCCGAACATGACCGCGTTGCGCCGGGTCATGCCGCGGTAGGCGTGGGACGCGGGATCGGCCTGGCCGCCGTACGCCTCGACCTCGGTGAGCTCAACCGCGACCAGGCCTGCCGCGGTCTCGTGCTCCAGGACGCAGCCGAGCAGCTCGGGCGCGACCTCCGCGGCATGCCGGGCAAGGAAATCGCGCGAAACCAGCACCGACCGCTACCCCACGTCCTGCGCCCAGGCGGCGTGGCCCTGGACCGTCACCCGCAACGCGGCGAGCTGCTCGGCGACCCGTTCGGGCGCCGTGCCGCCGCGGCCCTGACGTGCCGCCAGGGCGCCCTCGACCGTCAGCACCTGGCGGACGTCGGGCGTCAGGTGCTCGGAGACCTTGGCCAGATCAGCATCGCTCACCTCGTCCAGGTCGCAGTCGTGCACCTGACACCACACCACAAGGTGCCCGACGACTTCGTGGGCCTCACGGAACGGAACACCGCGGCGCACCAGGTACTCGGCCAGGTCGGTGGCGAGGGTAAACCCGACCGAGGCGCCGCGGCGAAGCTTGTCGGGATTGATCCTCAGCGTCGCGATCAGGCCGGCCATGGCGGGCAGCACGAGCAGGAGGGTGTCCACCGCGTCGAAGACCGGCTCCTTGTCCTCTTGCAGATCCCGGTTGTAGGTGAGCGGGAGGCCCTTCAGCGTGGCGAGCAGGCCGGTCAGCCCGCCGATCAGGCGGCCCGCTTTGCCCCGGGCCAGCTCGGCCACGTCCGGGTTCTTCTTCTGCGGCATGATCGAGGAACCGGTCGCATAGGCGTCGTCAATCTCGACCCAGCCGAACTCCTGTGAGGACCAGAGCACAATCTCCTCGCCGAGCCGAGACAGGTGCACCCCGATCAACGCCGCGGCGAAGCAGAACTCGGCGGCGAAGTCCCGGTCGCTGACCGCGTCCATAGAGTTCGGCGCCGCCTCGTCGAAGCCGAGCTCGGCGGCGAGCACCTGCGGATCGACCAGCAGCGAGGACCCGGCCAGCGCACCGGATCCGAGCGGGCTGACCGCGGCGCGCTTGTCCCAATCCCGCAACCGGCCGACGTCGCGGGCAAACCCCTGGACGTGCGCGAGCAGCTGGTGGCCGAACAGGACCGGCTGAGCGTGCTGCAGGTGGGTCATGCCGGGCGCGGGTACATTACCGTTCGCAGCCGCCTGGTCGATCAGCGCGGTCTCGAGCTCGGCGAGCCTGCTCGCGACCAGCCGGGCATTGTCCCGCAGGTACAGGCGCAGGTCGGTGGCGACCTGGTCATTACGGCTGCGGCCGGCCCGCAGCTTGCCGCCGAGCGAGCCGAGCCGTTCGAGCAGCCCTCGCTCGAGCGCCGTGTGCACGTCCTCGTCGGCGACCGTGGGCCGGAACGCCCCGGTCGCACAAGCCCGGTCCAGGTCATCGAGGGCCTTGAGCATGGCACTGAGCTCATCGTCGGTCAGCAGGCCGGCCCGGTGCAGCATGCGTGCGTGCGCGCGGGAAGCGCGCAGGTCGTACCGGGCCAGCCGCCAGTCGAACTGCACGCTGACGGAAAGCCGGGCCAGCGCGTCGGCGGGCCCGGCGCCGAACCGTCCGCCCCACAGCCGCGTCGACCCCTCCCCGGAGTCCCCGGAGTCTCCCGAATCCCCTGCAGCCTGTCCCGGTGCTTCCACAGTTCTTCTTTCTACCGCACTAATGCCTCAGTTTTGTCGCATCCGGTGCCGCCCCGAGTTCGTGGTCATCATCGTCGGCGTTCGGACCGGTGCAGCAGGTCGGCCGCCGCGGCGTCGCCGCCGGCCGGGTCGCGCGTGACGATCAGGACCGTGTCGTCGCCGGCGACGGTGCCGAGGATTGACGACAGGGCCGCGTGGTCGATGACCGAGGCGAGGAACTGGGCCGCCCCGGCCGGCGTCCTGAGCACGACGAGGTTCGCACTCGGCTCCGCCGAGGTCATCAGCTCCGCCAGGTATCGCGCCAGCCGCGCGTCGCGCGTTGACTCTGCTGTATTCTCCCGCTGCCTTTGACCTGGTGAGTCCCCGGAGCTCAGGGGCTCATCGGTCACCGTCCCGCCGATGGCGCCGCCGGGACGGGAGCCGGGGCCGCCTGGCTCTTCCGGCAGGGCATAGACGAGCGCACCGCCGGTAGCGCGCAGCCGCACCACGCCGAGCTCGTCGAGGTCCCGGGACAGGGTCGCCTGGGTCACGTGCACGCTGGCGTACCGTTCCAGCAGGTCGGCGAGCTCCTCCTGGGAGCGGACCTGCTCGCGGGCGAGGATGGCCGCGATGCGCGCGTGCCTGGCGGTCTTGGTCACCGGAGTCATGCTCGCTCCACCAGCCAGGCCAGGAGGGCCTTCTGCGCGTGCAGCCGGTTCTCGGCCTGCTCCCAGACCACGCTGTTGGGGCCGTCGAGCACATCGGCACTGATCTCTTCACCACGATGGGCCGGCAAGCAGTGCAGCACCAGGCAGCCGGGCCTGGCCAGCGCGAGCTTGGCGTTGTCCAGCTGGTAGGAGTCATCGGCGCTATACGAGCCGAGGATCGCGAGCCGCTCGGCTCGCTCGCTGTCCTGGCCCATAGATGTCCACACGTCGGCGGCGATCACGTCGGCGCCCTCGCAGGCCGCCCGGGGGTCGGTGAGGTGCTCGACCCCGCCACCGGTGTTGCGGGCGATCTGCCCGGCGGCGATCGCGACCGCCTGGTCGGGGCGGTAGGCCTCTGGCGAGCCGATGCGTACGCGCATCCCGGCGGTCGCCCCGCCGAGCAGGTACGAGTGCGCCATGTTGCTCGCGCCGTCGCCGAGGAAGGTCAGCGTGCGGCCGGCCAGCGAGCCGTAGTGGGCCCGGATAGTCTGCAGGTCGGCCAGGACCTGGCAGGGGTGGAACTGGTCGGTGAGCGCGTTGATCACCGGAACGGTGGCGGCCGCGGCCAAGGCCTCGATGCGCTCCTGCCCGAAGGTGCGCCAGGCGATCGCCGCGACCTGCCGCGACAGGACCCGGGCCATGTCCTCGATCGGCTCACCCCGGCCCAGCTGAGTGGTGGCGGTGTCGATGACGAGTGGATGGCCGCCGAGCTCGGCGATGCCGACCGTGAACGATACCCGGGTCCGCAGTGACGGCTTGTCGAACAGCACGGCGACCGCACGCGGGCCGGCCAGCGTCCGGTAGCCGAACCTGTCCTTCTTCATCTCCTCGGCGAGGTCGAGGACCGCGGCCTGCTCATCGGGCGTGAGATCGTCGTCCCGCAGGAAGTACTTCATGGCTAGCCGATCTCCTGGACGGCGTCGAGTATGGCGGGCAGCGCGCCGGTGAACTGGCGGGCCTGGCCGGCGGACAGGATCAGCGGCGGAGCGAGCCGGATCGCGTCCGGCTGGACCGCGTTCACCAGGAAGCCGGCCTGCCTGGCGGCCTGCTCCACTTTCCCGGCCACCTCGGCGGTCAGCACGATGGCTAGCCACAGCCCACGGCCGCGGACGCCCGCGACCAGCGGATGCCTGACCGCCTCGAGGGCGGTCGTCAGCTGCTCCCCCACCTGCGCGACGTGAGCCAGCAGCCCGTCGCGCTGGATCACCTCCAGCACCGCCAGGGCGGCGGCGCACGCGACCGGGTTGCCACCGAAGGTGGAACCGTGATCCCCCTTGGCAAAGCCAGTGCCACTGGCGCCGAGGCCGATGCAGGCCCCGATCGGGAGCCCGCCGCCTAGCCCCTTGGCCAGGGTCAGCACATCGGGCCGCACGCCCTCGGCCTGGTGCGCGAACCAAACGCCGGTCCGGCCGATGGCGCTCTGGATCTCATCGAGGACGAGCAGCGCGCCGGCCCGGTCACAGGCGGCACGAGCGGCGCGCAGGTAGCCCGCGGGGGCGGGCACCACGCCGCTCTCGCCCAGGGCGGGCTCGAGGAAGACGGCCGCCACATCGGCGCCGACCGCGGCGGCCAGTGCGTCGGCGTCACCGAACGGTACGAACCGCATGGTCAGGCCGAAGGGACCGAACGGCTCGCGGATGGATGCCTTGCCGGTCAATGCGAGCGCTCCCATGGTCCGGCCGTGGAAGCCGCCCTCGGCGGCTACGAACACCGGCCGCCCGGGTCCCTGGCAGCGCCGCACGAGCTTGATCGCCGCCTCGTTGGCCTCGGTACCCGAGTTGGCGAAAAATACCCGCCCCTCAATGGGGGGCCCAGGGGGTACGGGGAGGCGGGTAGCCCCCCCGTGAGCGGGGGGCCCAGGGGGTACGGGGAGGCGGGTAGCCCCCCCGTGAGCGGGGGGCCCAGGGGGTACGGGGGGCGGGTAGCCCCCCGTAACGGGGGGGTCTGGGGGGGTCGTCCCCCCGAGGAGAAACAGCAGGCGTTCGGCGAGCTCGATCTCGCGCTCGTGCATGAAGAGGTTGGAGGTGTGGGCCACCTGGGCGACCTGGCGGCTGACCGCCTCCACGATCGCCGGGTGAGCATGCCCGAGCGAGCTCACCGCGATCCCGGCGATCAGGTCCAGGTACTCGCGCCCGTCCGGGTCCCACACCAGGCAACCCGCGCCGCGGCTGATCGCTACCGGGGGCATGCCATAGTTCGGCATGATGGACGCTGCGAACCGCTTCTGCAGGGCTTCGGTTTCACTCACGGCTGGATTCCTTCCTCCGGGATGACCATGGTGCCGATGCCGGAATCGGTGAAGATCTCGAGCAGGATCGCGTGGCTGAGGCGGCCGTCGAGGACGTGGGCCTGCGGGACACCGCCATGCACGGCGGTCAGGCAGGCCTCCATCTTGGGGATCATCCCGGCCGATAGCCCGGGCAGCAACAGCTCGAGCTCGGGCGCGGTGAGCTGGCTGATCACCTCGGCCGACGCCGGCCAGTCCCGGTAGAGTCCGGCAACGTCGGTGAGCACTACGAGCTTGACGGCGCCGAGCGCCACCGCGAGCGCGGCCGCCGCGGTATCCGCGTTCACGTTGTAGACCTCGCCGTCCTGCCCTCCGGCCACGCTGGAGACGACCGGGATCCGGCCGTCGGCCAGCAGCGCCTCGATGGCACCGCAGTCGGTGGCCACGATCTCGCCTACCATGCCGATGTCGACCGCCTCGCCGTCGACCACGGCCGCCTTGCGGATAGCGGTGAAGGTGCCGGCGTCCTCTCCGGACATCCCCACGGCGAACGGACCGTGCCGGTTGATCTGGCCGACAAGCTCTTTATTCACCTTGCCGGAGAGGACCATCCGGACGACTTCCATGGTTTCGGGCGTGGTGACGCGAAGGCCCGCGGTAAAAGTACTCTCCAGGCCGAGACGATCCAGCTGCTCGGTGATCTGCGGGCCGCCCCCGTGTACCACGACCGGCCGCAGACCCGCGTAGTGCAGGAAGACCAGGTCCTGCGCGAAGGCCAGGCGCAGCGCCTCGTCCTCCATCGCGTGACCGCCGTACTTGATCACCACGGTCTGGCCGTGGAACCTGGTCAGCCAGGGTAGCGCCTCGATAAGCGTCGCCGCCTTGGCCGACGCGGCTTGCTGCCCGTCGGCGTTCACGGTCATGTGGAGTAAGCCCTCATGTGGAGTAAGCCCTCAAGTGGAGTAAGCCCTCAAGTGGAGTAAGCGCTGTTCTCGTGCACGTACGCGGCGGTCAGGTCGGTGGTCAAGATGATCGCGGAATGCGGGCCCGCGGACAGGTCCACGGTGATCGTCACGTCCTTCGGCTTCAGGTCCACCTTCGAGCGCTCATCACCTGCGGCGCCGTGGCGGCAGACCCAGATGCCGTTGATCGCCACGTTCAGCCGGTCGGGCTCGAAGACCGCGTCCGTGGTGCCGACCGCGCTCAGCACCCGGCCCCAGTTAGGGTCCTCACCACCGATGGCGCACTTGAGCAGGTCATTGCGCGCGACGGCACGCCCGGCGGTCACCGCGTCGGACTCCGAGGCGGCCCCGACCACCTCGATCGTGATCATCTTCTCGGCGCCTTCGGCGTCCAGCTGGAGCTGCCGGGCCAGGTCCGCGCACACCTCGGTAAGGGTCACGGCGAACTCGCCGTGGTCAGGGGTGACGCCGGCCGCCCCGCTGGCCAGCAGCAGCACCGTGTCGTTCGTGGACATGCAGCCGTCGGTGTCCAGCCGGTCGAAGGTCACCGCGGTGGCCGACCGCAGCGCGGCGTCAAGTTCGGTGGCTGGCAGGTCAGCATCGGTGGTGAGCACGCACAGCATGGTGGCCAGCGCCGGCGCGAGCATCCCGGCGCCCTTGGCCATCCCGCCCACGGTGTAGCTGCCGGTACCGCGCCGGAAGGCAATCTTGACCACGGTGTCGGTAGTCCTGATCGCGTCAGCGGCGGCCAAGCCGCCGGCCCGCGAGACTTCCGCGACTGCGGCGTCGACGCCAGGGAGGAGCTTGTCCATGGGCAGGCGCTCGCCGATCAGGCCGGTCGAGCAGACAGCGATCTCCCCTGGGCTCGCGTCTTCACCACCAGCGCCGAGGGCCGCGGCCAGGTGCTCGGCGGTGGCGTGGGTGTCCTGGAAGCCGAGCGGGCCGGTGCAGGCGTTGGCCCCGCCGGAGTTGAGCACCACGGCCTTGACCCGGCCGCCCCGCACCACCTGGCGGGTCCAGATCACCGGCGCGGCCTGCACCCGGTTGGAGGTGAACACGGCGGCGGCGGACCGTGCAGGCCCGTCGTTCAGGACGACGGCGACGTCCGGGTCATCGGACGTTTTCAATCCGGCCTTCACTCCGGCGGCGCGGAAACCCTGCGGGGCGGTCACGCTCATGGCGCTACTCCGTATGCGGTCAGGCCGGCGGTTTCCGGCAGGCCGAGCATGAGGTTGGCGATCTGTATCGCCTGGCCGGCCGCCCCCTTGACCAGGTTGTCCAGGGCGCAGACGACGATGGCCCGGCCGGCGTGGGAGTCGGCCGCCACTTGCAGATGAGCCGCGTTGGATCCGAGGGTCGCGCCGGTGGCGGGCCACCGGCCCTCGGGCAGCAGCTGGACGAATGGCTCCAGGCCGTAGGCGTGGTGGAGCGCCTCCCGTAGCTGGCGAGTCGAGGCGGTAGACACCGCGGCGCAGGTGGCCAGGATGCCGCGTGACATCGGGGCGAGCGTGGGCGTGAACGAGACAGTCACGGGGCCGGACCGAGATACCCGGGACCGTTCGGAGGAAAGGGCTTGCTCTATCTCCGGCGTGTGCCGGTGCGTCCCCCCGGCCTGGTACGCGGACATCGACCCCATCACCTCGCTGCCGAGCAGGTCAGGCCGGGGCGCGCGGCCCGCGCCCGAGATACCCGAGGCGGCGACGATCACGATGTCGGCCGGGTCGGTCAGGCCCGCGGCCAGCAGCGGAGCCAAGGCGAGGATGGAAGCGGTGGCGTAACAGCCGGGCGCGGCCACCGTGGTGGAAGCCCTGATCGCGTCTCGGGCGCCGGGCAGTTCGGGCAGTCCGTAGGTCCACTGGCCCGCGTACGGCGTCGGGTAGTACCGCGTCCAGGCCTGCGGATCGGCCAGCCTGAAGTCGGCACCCAAGTCAATGATCTTGAGCTGGGCCGGGAGCCTGGCCGCCAGCTGTGCGGACTCGCCGTGCGGCAGGGCGGTGAAGAGCAGGTCGGCGTCGGCCAGAAGGTCCGGATCGGTGCGGGTGAACACGCTGTCGTCGAGGCCGGGATGGCCGGTCAGCTGCGGGTGCACCGCGGTCACGAGCGTCCCGGCGTTGGCACCCGCGGTCAGCGGGCCGACCTCAAACTCCGGATGACCAGCCAGCAGGCGCACTAGTTCGCCTCCGGCGTAGCCGCTAGCCCCCGCTACCGCTACCCTCGCACCCATTTGCCCGGCCCTGTCCCTCGCGTCTGCGTTGTCATGTAAGAGTATTCATCTCGTCGCATTAATATGCAACCCGGGGACGGCCATAGGCTGGGAGCGTGGAGCGGGATGGCGTGGGACGGCGACTCCGGCCGGGGTATTTCGGCGGCCGCGCGGTGCTGATGATGGGTGGCCGGGCCGTGCTCGTGGCGGGCTGCTGCGCCGGACTGCTCGGGGGCTGCTGCATCGGGCTGCTCGCGGGCTGTTCGTCCGCGAAGGCGACACCAGGCCCTGGGGCCGCTGGGGCGGGAGCGACCTGTGGGACCACGCGGACCGCGGCGAACGTGCCGGTCGTCATCAAGGTCGTCAAAGGCACCGTGGTCTGCGGGACGGCGATGCACGTCGAGGACGAGTACGCGGCCAAGATCAGGACCGGGCAGGTGCAGGGCAACGGTGGCGGCGCGCCGGTCACGGTGAGCGGCTGGACTTGCCAGGGATACGCCACCCCGGAGGTACTGAGCACCGGTAACGCGTCGCAGTGCCACACCAGCAGCGCCGCGATCCTCGCGGTCCTGCCTGTCCCCACGCCTACGACCACAGCCGCCTAACCGGGCTTCGTCACGAGCTCACGGCGCGGCTCGCCGGGCGGCGGAACACACTGGGCGCCTCTGCGGCCTGCCCGCCTGCGCGCGGGATGCTGCTGACTGCGCTCAGACCCCTAGTGGTGCTGATCATCTGCACCTGATCCCGGCCGCCGGCCTTGGCCCGGTACAGGGCCGCGTCGGCCGCGGCCATCAACTCGGCGAACTCGCGGCGGCTTCCGCTGTCCAGCGCCGCCACCCCGATCGACACCGTGACATGCACTCGCTCGCCGCCGGACGCGCCGGGAGCGATGATGCACAGGCCCGCGATGTTAGCGCGCACCCGCTCCGCGATGCGGAAGGCGTCAACGGCCCGAGTCTGCGGCAGCAACAGCGAGAACTCCTCCCCGCCGAAGCGGCCCGCGAGGTCGTAATCACGCAGCAGGCTGGTCAGCGCACGGGCTATCTCCTTGATCACCTGATCTCCGACCATGTGACCGTAGGTGTCATTGATTCCCTTGAACCGGTCGATGTCCAGCATGGCCACCGCCAGCGGTGTCCTGGTCCGAACCGCGCGGGCGACCTCCGCCGCCGAGTCGCGCTCCCAGGTCGCCGCGTTCAGCAGACCCGTCTTGGAATCGGCCCGGGCGTCCTTGAGCAGCTGGGCGTGCCGGAAGGAGCGCTGCAGCAACGTCACAAGCGGCAAGGCTATGACCACGGCGAGCAGGCTCATCGCTATCGCCAACGTGGCGAGAACTGCGACGCACAGCTCAGTGACGTCGTTGCGCAACGACTCGCTGCCGAATGCCGCTTTCCGCACCTTGGTCTCTGGCTCCGAGGCCTTGATCGCGGTCAGGACCAGGATCTGATTCACGACCCACTGAATGACGGCGCACGCTGCTACGACCAGGATCCAGATGCTGACGTCGCGTGCAGGAGTCTGGCTAGAGCTGAGCACCCCGTGGGCGAGGCCCCTGAAGGCAAGGGAAGCAGAACCATACGCGATCCCAATAGCCGCCGCGGTGAACACCCGACGGTAGGTGGGAGCACGCCGGACTCGCCACTGAGTCAGGGCCAGCCGGGCGATCGGCATGAGCAGCGCGTAAAGAAAAGGCAGCAGGACGATAACGGGAAGCTCCCAGATCGTATAAACGTCCTTGACGACGCCTTCTGGTTCACTCAGCCTTCGGGTAAGTTCGACCGTGGCTGCGTTGCACGCTGCCAGCACGCCAAAAGCGATCAGGTCGTGAGCATGGACGGGCAGTACGGCTGCGCCAACCGCGATCGCGGCGACGTCGATGAGTACCACCGTGACGATGAAAACGATCAGGGAGCGCGGCAGTTCGGATATCGGCCAGGCCTGGACCTTAAGCAGTCGCTTGCGCCCGGCTGGCCGGAAGGTGGCATCCACAGGGTGCGTCCTTGGGCTCCGTAATGCATATCCGGGCCGACCTCGACTATGAGCTAGATGCGACCCAGGCTCTACCTTGTCACAGTATCGGTGAGCTCGCCGCCAATATGCCGCTACTCGCCGGCAGCCCGGCCGACTGCGTGTCCCATCTCGGCCAGAACGAAACCCATTGGACCAGATCATCGGATCGACCGGCGTAAATTGGGGCGTTTCAGACATGATTCGGGTGGCACGCCGGCGCCATGAGCCATCCGCGGCGACGGCACGTTCTTCAGTAAGGACGCCCAAGTACGCAGCACTCACCGGGGCCGAACCCCCCGTACCCCCGCCCCTAACCACCTCGCCAGAAAGGACACCGCCATGCGCAGCACTGGCTGGGCCTGAACCCCCGCACCCCCACTACCACCTCGCCAGAAAGGACACCGCCATGCGCAGCACTGGCTGGGCCTGAACCCCCGCACCCCCACTACCACCGCGCCGGA
>Ga0302235_10002584_pt1 | contig 12941 bp, 12 predicted proteins | sample II_Palsa_N3_3_FD_193577 | JGI IMG/M metagenome (GOLD analysis project Ga0302235, IMG submission 193577) | Peat permafrost microbial communities from Stordalen Mire near Abisko, Sweden - II_Palsa_N3_3 | ecosystem: Environmental > Terrestrial > Soil > Palsa > Peat permafrost | place: Sweden... | reverse complement strand
TGGCCGACCAGGAACCCGGCGTTCACCCCGAGGTTCCCTTCGAGCGCCCCGAGGTATTCGGCAAAGCTGGACCAGCTCCACGGGACACCGTGCTCGAGGGCAGCCAAGGGCATGCCCTCGACCTTGGCCATCATCCGTCGGATGTAGTCGGCGTCCGCCGCCCGGATGGGGGCCAGGGTGAAGCCGCAATTGCCCCCGATGACCGTGGTGACACCGTGCACGTTGGAGGGCGACGCGGAGGGGTCCCAGAAGAGCTGGGCGTCGTAGTGGGTGTGGGGATCGACAATTCCCGGAGCCACCATCAGCCCGGTGGCATCGAACTCGATCTGGCCCGGGGTGGAGATCTCACCGATCTCGACGATCCTTCCGTTCGAGATACCGACGTCGGCCGTTCGGGCGGGTCCCCCGCTGCCGTCAATGACCGTGCCGGACCGGATCACGTAGTCGAGCATGGAACCTCCGATGTGTCGATGGACGGCTGCCGAGTCCCAGAATCTGACGCCGGGTCAGTTTAGGGCCACATACCGCCCTCGTTGCGAACGACGGTGCGGCGTGTGGCTGACCTGTGGATAACAATTGCGTGCCTGGGCAATGCGCATCTATCCCGAAGTCATCCCCAGGTCGTCCACAACCCCTGCGCACCCGGTTTGCTGCCGGGTGCTTTTCTGTCCCCATGCGACGTGGTTTGCTCGTATCGTGACCATGCATGACCCCACCTGAACGAGCGCGCGGATGGTACTGAGCCTGCCGCCCACGGCCGAGGGCGTCCTTCCCGGACACCTACTCGAACGCGCCATTCGGGCCGGGTACGTCGACGCCGGGAGATTCAAGATTCCCGAGAGCAACATTCAGCCGGCCAGCCTCGATCTGCGCCTGGGGGAGCGGGCGCTGCGCATCCGCTGCAGCTTCCTGCCCGGCGACGACACGGTGGAGCGCAAGCTCAAGGACTACATCCTCGATGAGATCGACCTGCGTGGCAGCGGTGCCATGCTCGAGGCTCGCTGTCCGTATCTCATCGAGCTCAAGGAGCGGCTCGATCTCCCGGCCGGGCTGCGGGGCAAGGCCAACCCCAAGAGCTCGACGGGCCGGATCGACGTCTTCACCCGCGTCATCACCGACCACAGCGATCGGTTCGACGAGATCGCCCCCGGCTACCAGGGCCCGCTCTACCTCGAAGTGGTGCCCCTGTCGTTCGCTGTCCGGGTGCGCGAGGACCTCACGCTGAATCAGCTGCGCCTGTCGGTCGGACGACCATGGCTCAGCGACGAGCAGGTGCGGGCGGCCCACGAGCGGGAACCCATTCTCTTCCGGGACGGAGAGCCCGTTCCCCCGGAGCGCCTCGTGCTCTCCGACGGGCTGTTTCTGGGCCTGGACCTGCACGGCGACGAGCAGGGTCGCGTCGGGCACAGCACGCGGGACAGCGCTCCCCTGCTGGACCTCACGGCGGACCACGTGGTGGATCCGGCCCCGTTCTGGGACGCGGTCTACCGGGAAGACGGCGACCGCCTGGTGCTCTCGCCGAAGCGCTTCTATCTGCTGATGTCCCACGAAGCGGTGAGCATCCCGCCTCACCTGGCGGCCGAGATGACCGCCTACGACCCGACGAGCGGGGAGCTGCGGACCCACTACGCCGGTTTCTTCGATCCGGGATTCGGCTTCGACCCGAGCCGGCGGTTTCGCGGCTCCCGGGCTGCGCTCGAGGTCAGGGCACACGACGTGCCGTTCATGGTCGAGAACGGGCAGGCCGTGTGCAAGCTGACGTTCGAGCGGATGCTCGAGCCGCCGATGGCGCTGTACGGGTCCGACATCGGATCGTCCTACCAGCAGCAAGAAGAGACGTTGAGCAGGTACTTCAGGCGCACACGGGAGTAGGTTGGGCCCCAGTGGTAAGCCGTGGGCACACGCCACGGCGGCGAGCGGTTCACAAAGAGGTCAAGAGTGCACTACGTCAATTTGGGATCGTCGGGCCTTCGGGTTTCCAGGGTCTGTCTGGGCATGATGGGGTTCGGCAAGAGCAGCGACCGACCCTGGGCCATCGGCCGGGACGAAGCGGAGCCCATCGTCCGGGCTGCCGTCGAAGGCGGGGTCACCTTCTTCGATACCGCCGATGCCTATAACGGCGGGGCCAGCGAGGTGGCGACCGGCAAGCTGGTCAGCAAGTTCATGAGCCGCGACGAGGCGGTGGTGGCCACCAAGGTGTTCATGCCGGTCACCCCGGGGGAGAACGGTGGCGGACTGTCCCGCAAGCACATCCTCTCGGGCATCGACGCCTCGCTCGAGCGCCTCGCCCTGGACTACGTCGATCTGTACCAGATACACCGCTGGGATCCCCGGACGCCCATCGAGGAGACCATGGGCGCGCTGCACGACGTCGTGCGGTCGGGCAAGGCGCGGTACATCGGTGCCAGCAGCATGTTCTCGTGGCAATTCGCCAAGGCGCAGTACACGGCCGAGAAGAACGGCTGGACCAAATTCGTCTCGATGCAGAACCACTACAACCTGATCTACCGGGAGGAGGAGCGCGAGATGATCCCCCTCTGCATCGATCAGGGCGTCGGGGTCATCCCGTGGAGCCCGCTCGCCCGCGGCGTCCTGGCCGGGAACCGCACCCGTTCGGGCGAGCGCATGACCACCCGTTCGAACAGCGATCCGTTCACCGACTACCTCTACGAGCAGCCGACCGACTTCGACGTGGTCGAGAGCGCGCAACAGGTGGCCGCCGGGCGCGGCGTCCCCACGGCCCAGGTCGCGCTGGCATGGCTGCTGGGCAAGCCGGGTGTGACGGCACCGATCGTCGGCTCGACCAAGCTGGGGCACATCGAGGACGCCCTGGCGGCCGAGGAATTGACGTTGACCGATGACGAGGTGGCGACCCTCGAGAAGGCCTACGTGGCCCACCCGGTTCTGGGGCACTTCTAGGCGCATGCGGGTTGCGTTGACGGTGGCGGACTTCCTCCGCCGGGGGGCGCTCGTGTACGGCCCCAGAGTGGCCGCAATCGACGAACCGGGCGTGGCGGGCTCGCTCGGGACCATGACCTACACCGAGCTGGAGGCCCGCGCACGGGGGATGGCCCTGGGCCTCGACCACCTCAACGTCGAGCACGGTGAGCGGGTGGCCATCGTCAGTCCGAACTCGGCCCGGTTCTTGACGTCCTACTTCGGCGTCAGCGGATTCGGGCGCGTCCTGGTGCCCATCAACTTCCGGCTGACGGCGGCCGAGATCGCGTTCATCGTCGAGCATGCGGGCGCGTCCGTCCTCCTGTACGACCCCGAGCTCACCGACGTGGTGGCCGACATAAAGGTGCGCCACCGTTTCGCGCTGGACGGCGTCGATGACGCCGACCTCCTGGCGCCGGCGGCCGATGGGGCGCTGCCCCGGGAGTGGGCGCGCGACGAGGAGGCCACCTGTTCGGTCAACTACACCTCGGGCACGACGGCCCGTCCGAAGGGCGTGCAGCTGACGCAGCGCAACTGCTGGCTCAACGCGGTGACCTTCGGGTGGCACACCGGTGTCGGTGATCGGGACGTCCTGTTGCACACACTGCCCATGTTCCACTGCAACGGCTGGGGCATGCCGTACGCCGTGACCGGCATGGGGGGCGCGCACGTCGTGTTGCGCAAGGTCGATGGCGAGGAGATCCTGTCCCGTATCGAGGAGCACGGCGTGACCATCCTCTGCGGTGCACCGGCCGTGGTGGCCGCCATCCTCGATGCGGCGGCCGCACGGGCCCGGGAAGGGCGTTACGTGCCCGGCCGCGGCACCGTCCGCATCGTGGTGGCGGGTGCCCCGCCGCCCTCCAAGGCGATCGAGCGGATCGAGACCGAGCTCGGATGGGAGTTCATGCAGATCTACGGCCTGACCGAGACCGCTCCCCTTCTCACGATCAACCGCGCCCCGGCGGAATGGGACGGTGCCGGGGCCGGGGAGCGATCGCAGTGGTTGAGCCGCGCGGGCGTGCCGGCCCTCGGCGTGGACATCGCCGTGGACGAGGAGGGCGAGATCCTGGCCCGCTCCAACCATGTCTTCGCCGGCTACTGGGAACAGCCCGACGAGAGCGCGGCCGCACTCGACGGCGGGTGGTTCCATACCGGCGACGGCGGCTACCTCGACGGGAGCTACCTGGTCATCGCCGACCGCAAGAAGGACGTGATCATCACCGGGGGGGAGAACGTGTCCTCCATCGAGGTCGAGGACTGTCTCTACCAGCATCCCGCCGTGGCCGAGGTGGCGGTGATCGGCGTCCCGCACGAGAAATGGGGGGAGACGGTCAAGGCTCTCGTCGTGCTCCGCCCCGGCACGACGGCGTCGGAGGGCGAGCTCATTGCGCACTGCCGGGATCGCATGGCCCACTTCAAGGCGCCGACCAGCGTGGAATACCGCGAGGCGCTCGACCGCACCGCTACCGGCAAACTGCAGAAGTACAAGCTCCGCCAGTCCTATTGGTCAGGGCGGGACCGGGCGGTGAACTGAGGCAGGGGTGGGGGCGCGGGGCCGGCTCGGGCCGGGCGTGACGCTTCAGCTCGGGGGGCGCGGGACCCGGTCCTCCAGCACCAACCGGCCGTCGGGCTGGAACGCCGCCGCTACCTCGCCCGCCATCAGCCGGCGAATCGGGTCGCCGGCGATGGTGCTGCGCCAGCCGACGTCCAGCCGGCTCGGCTCGCCGCACAACAAGTTGCCGATGTCGGCCCGGGTGGCCAGCAGTCCTTGATCGAAGTGGAGGTCGTCCGCCACCTGGCGCACGAGCCCCGAACACACCGCCACCGCTGCCAGTGGTGCCTGGGCCTCCCGGCCTTCGGGAGGCAGCCGGATGTCGCCCGGCGCCAGGTCGAGTCCCCGCTGTATCGCAGCGAGGATTTCGGCGGCGCCCCCCTGAGCCAGGTGGCGACCGTCGACGCCCCGCGTCTGCTGCAGCTCCTGGCGGCTCTTGGGGGGTCGTTGCGCGATGGCCAGCAGAGCCAGGTCGGACAGGACGCTTCGCCGGGGCCGATCGATTTCCGCGGCACGGCGGTCCCGCCAGGCCGCCATCTCCTGGGCCACGCCCCGGGAGCGACCGGTGAGCTTGCGGACGTCGCCCATCTTCCACCAGAGCTCCTCGGGCACCACGCTGCGCCGCCGGGCCTTGAGCACCTGGGCGCACTCCTCGAGGGCCCAGGTGAGGCGGCCCGACTCCTCGAGCTGCTCGCTGATGGCGGTCCGGAGCTCGAGGAGGTAGGCCACGTCTCCGGCGGCGTAGGCGATTTGGCGGTCTGAGATCGGGCGCTGCATCCAGTCGGAGAGCTGGTCGGCCTTGGGGAGCGTAATCCCGAGCAGGTGATCGACCAGGCGGCCGAGCGACGGGGTGGAGAGCCCCAGGAAGCCAGCCACGATCTGGGTGTCGAAGACGGTCGCCGGCACGGCCCCGCAGGCGGTCTGGAGGACGTCGATGTCCTGCTCGGCCGCGTGGGCCACGGCGATGCCCGGTCCCGAGAAGACCTGGGCCAGCGGGCCGGGATCGATGGCCAGCGGATCGACCAGGGCTACGTTGCCGTCCCACGCCAGCTGGATGAGGGCGAGCTTGGGATAGTAGGTGCGTTCGGTGTGGAACTCCGTGTCGAGCGCGTAGTAGGGCTCGCCGGCGATCTCGGCGCACAGCCCCTGCAGGTCATCCGCCCGCTCCACCAGCCTGGGCCCCGGGGTCGTCCTGCTCACCCTGCTCATCGTGCACCCCCCGCCAGCCGGGAGCTCCCCGCACGTCGCGCCCCCACAGCGTGCTTGGCGGCGGGCGATTTCGGGGAGTGCATGGTGGGGTCAGCCGTCGTGGTCGCTTTTCCGGGCGTGGATAGGGGGACCTTATGCCGTTCGCCACGGGGTTTGTGACTTTTTCCCCTATCACAATAGGGGTTGTAATAGTGATAATGACCTTGCGTGACTCGGTTCGAGGGTCACGAGGGCAGTTTGGAATCGGGGGGAAACCGCCGGGCTTGGTCACCGTTCGAAGAGGGGGTCGGACGGTGCCACCCGGCTGTGCCGGTTGTCGGCTACAGGGGGACAGAGCAATATGTCGGCCGACTCTGCTTGTAGGGGAGCTGCACCGTGCGATGGGTGTCGGATGGGTGCGGCTCCCCCACAAGCAGAGGGGTCGGCGCGACAGAAGCGCGATCAGCTGCCAGTTTTGCGCATTTTCGCCGCGTGGTGCGGGATGGCAGCGGGGGTTTTCTTCTCGGGCGGGCCGAAATACTGACCGACCGCTGCCGCCAGGCCGCGGGCGATCACCTGTTGCCCGTGAGCGCTGCTGGCGATCGTTCCTTCGTACGGGTCTGTGATGAACAACGGCTCGATCAATGCGCCCGGCATCGTGCTCGGGGTCGAGAAGTATCCAGGGTCGGCCGGACCGAGGAGAAGCAGGTGCCCGTAGGCCGCAGCGGCATCCGACAGCGGCGGTCCTCCGAGGAAGTTGTCGGTGACGACGCCATCGTCGGGGATGTCCCAACCCTGGCCGTTCATGGCCGCCAGGACGTCCTTCTGGACGAACGTGGCCAGGCGGAGGTTTGCAGCGGCGAAGGGCCGTTCGGCGTCGTAACCGGTGATGCTCCCGGCGTTCTCCGGCGACCCGCCCGCGTCGAAGTAGATCCCGATCAGAATGTCAGCCTTTGCCATGTCGGCACAGATGTCGCGGCCGGCCACTTCGCGAAGGTCACCCTGCAGGGTGTACAGCTGATCGGAGACGTCGCCCGGCCCCGGCCGGACCACCGGCGAGGCGCGGGTCCGCGAGACGATCACCGTGAACCCCTTCGCCCGGAGCAGCGCTGACGCGTCGAGTTCGACGGCCAGTGTCTCGGTTGCCTCGTAGATGGTCTGGCCGGTTTCGGTGACCCCGACGCTGCCCGGGTCGATGCCGCCATGGCCGGCATCGAGGAAGACCGATTCGTGGCGATCACCGCTGGTCGGGCCGTACGACCGGCAGGAACCGGATGCAAAAAGTTTGGCGTCAATGGCATGGCCACCGGGCGGAACGGCCGCCGCAGCGGTGAGGTGAGCCGACGAAGCCCCCGAAGCCCCCGAACCCCCGACCAGCGGCGGACGGCCAACGAGCACGAGGAGAACGGCCAGCGCGGCCGGGGCGACCAGGAGGCCGCGGGTCACCGCGGAGCGAACCAGGGCGGGAGGCTTCCCATGACCCGAACTGTAGGGCGCGCTCTCCCGGCCATTGGTGCACGGTCGGTGGAGTTTCGGGCCGAATATTGCCACCGGCTCCTCCTAGTGTTGGCTCCGTATGCTCCGGCGGCCCGTCATCGAGTACCGGCGGGAGTTCGCGTTCTCGCTCACGCCGGCCGAACTGTGGGAGGGCATCGGACGGGTTGACCAGTTCGAGGGCTGGTGGCCCTGGCTGCGGGAATTCCGGTTCGAAGGGGACGGCTTCGTGGCCGGCTCGGTGCTGACCGGCGTCGTCGTTCCGCCCCTGCCGTACCGGATGCGCATCCGGGTGGAGCTCGTCCGGTGCGAGGCGCCGACGGCCATCGATGCCATTGTCACAGGCGACCTGCATGGCGAGGCCACGCTCCGGGTGCGGCCCGATGACGCAGGCTCACGGGCGGAGGTGGCGTGGACCGTCGAGATGATGCAGCGCCCGATGCGGCTGGCCAGTCAGTTCGGGCGACCGCTCCTGCAGTGGGGTCATGATCGCGTCGTCGAGATCACGGTTGCCGGGTTCAGGCGACGACTGGAATCGCCCGGCTGAGCGGTTCAGCCCAGACGGACGACGGCCACGGAGGCCGCCAGGAGCACGATGCCCCACGAGAGCGCGTGCAATGCAGCTTCGAGTGGGGCCAGCAACGTCTGCCGGTCGAGGGGAATCGATTCGCCGCTCTCGAGCGTGATGTGGCCCGCCACCTCGGAGGAGCGGCGTCGGATGGTGCGGGCGGGCGTGCTCAGCCTGCGCTGGGCCAGGGACAGTGCGAAAGCAGCGACGGCGGCGATGACCGGGCCGGCGGCGAGGCGCCCGGTCTGGGCCACATAGGCGACCAGCACCGGGAAGGAGCCCCAGGCCACCGCGAAGCCCACATCGGTGTGAATGGCGCCGCCGAACAGCTCGAAGTTGTAGGCGACGACCAGCAAGGGCCCCAGCACCATGAACGGGATCAGGGGCCAGCCCACGCGGGAGAGCCCGGCGATTCCCACGGCGATCGCACCGGCCAGGCCGGCGACGGTCACGATCACGAGCGCCGGCGTGGGAATGCGGGTCCCGAGGGGTCGTCCATGCAGCTCGTCGAGGGCGTGCGCGGCGAATCCGACGGCGAAGAGGAAGGCGAGGAGGGTGGCGATCAGCCGCAGCAGGTCGACGTGGGGGGCCAGCGATGCGCCGATGACGACGTAGGCCAGGTGCCAGGCGGTATAGGGGGGGTGGAGCAGCGTCCACCAGTCCCGCCACCCCCCGGATCGGGCGGCATAGAAGGCCGGCCGACGCTCGACGCCGGCCCCGTCAATCACCGCTCCGGGTTCCCCACATCACGAGGCCGCCGCCGAGGCTCATGACGCGCGCCCCCACGTTCACGAACCCGGCCTGGCGCCAGGCGTCTTCGGTCCACGACAAGGGGTACTTCGCGTAGTGTCCCGAAATGTTCGGGCCCAGGAAGCGACCAACCCTGAACCACTCCCGCCCACCGGTCAACCATCCGCCCGCGGGCAGGAGCAACCGGGTGTAGAGCCACCACCACATGCGCCAGAAACGACTCGGTGGGAGATAGAACTCGAGACTGGCGACGGCTCCGCCGGGTTTGACGACCCGCGCCAGCTCGCGCAGCGTGGCCTGGGGATCGTCCACGTAGCGCAGGAGGTAGGTGAAGGTCAGCGCATCGAAGGCACGGTCGGGGAACGGCAACTGCTCGGCCCGGCCCGCCACGAGTTGGACCCGTTCCGCCAACCCGGCTCCGGCGACGTTGCGCCTGCCCTGGCCGAGCATGCCCATGGTGAGGTCCACGCCGACCACGTCGGCCGGCGTACGCGACGCCAGCTGCAGCGCCACGCCGGCTGTTCCCGACGCCACGTCGAGTACCCGGCCCGGTGCCGACGGGGCGATGTGATCGACCATCGCCCGTCGCCACCTTCCGTTCTGCCCCATGGAGAGAACCTCGGCCAGCCGGTCGTAGCGCTGGGGGAGGGGCGTGAACAGATCCTGCGCGAACCGGTTCCGATCGCCAGCAATGTGCGGCAACGTGCTACCTCCGGGGGTGGGAAGATCTCACTGTAGGCCCAGACCGCGGGGAAGGAGCTACGTGAGCCGGACACGCGTCGACGCCCTCGTGGTCGGGAGTGGCCCCGCCGGAAGCGTCGCCGCGCTGGTCCTGGCCCGCGGTGGGGCGCGGGTGGCGCTGGTCGACCGGGCGAGGTTTCCGCGTGACAAGGCATGTGGCGACATGGTCGGTCCACGGGCCCTCCGGCTTCTGGCTGACCTCGGTCTCCCGATCCCCGACGGGCCCCGCGTCGGAGACATGCTGGTGGTCGGGCCGACGGGCCGCCGGGTGCGCCTGCCGAGTCGCCCCGGCCTCACGTACCCCGGGTACGGGACGGCGATCACCCGGACCGCGTTCGACGCCATGCTGCAGCGGGCCGCCGTCGAGGCGGGGGCGGCACCGGTTCACGCTCGGGCGACCGAACCGCTGGGCACAGAGGGCCGGATCGACGGGTACCGGCTGAGCACCGACGACGAGATCCGCGCCGATTTCGTCATCGGGGCCGATGGGGCCACCAGTGGCGTGGGCGCCGCCGCCGGGCTCGTGGAGGCGGACAAGGTCCTGTGGGGGTTCGCCCTGCGTACCTACCTCCCGCAGGTGGTGGATCTGGCGGCCATCGTCATGTGGGAGCCGACACCGTGGCGCGCCTTTCCCGGTTACGGGTGGGTGTTCCCGGGAGCACAGGGCGGTGCGAACATCGGGCTCGGTATCGCAACGAGAGGGGACCGGCAGGCCGGCGCGCAGGCCGTGCGGGCGTTGCCGCCGTTCCTCGAGCACCTGCGCGCCGTCGGCCTCCTGGGCGGACCGCCGGCACCGGCACTCCCCGATCGCCTCGGCGGGTGGCTCAAGATGGGGATCGTCGGGACCACCCCCGCCCGCGGACGCGTGCTGCTCGTCGGCGATGCGGCCGGGCTGATCAACCCGCTGCAGGGTGAGGGCATCGCGCAGGCCATGGGGAGCGGACGGCTGGCCGCCGATTGCATCCTGGCCGCGCCGGGCCCGGTGGCAGAGAACTACTGCGCTGCGCTCGCCGCCGAGCACCTTCCGTATCAGCAGATCACGGCCACAGCCCAGCAGGCGCTGGTGGGCCGACCGCGGGCGATCGCAGTCCTGTCCCGGGCCCTCATCGCAGCCGGCGCGCTCGACGTGTTCGCCGGCGGGTGGGCGGTCTTCTGGAACGAGTTGCTCGACGGCGCGTCACCGGGCCGGCATCGTGCGGTCGCCGCCGCCCTCACCCGGGTCGGCCGCACCATGACCGCTCGATCCGAAGCGGCACGCTGGAGCGAAGCGAACCTTTCGGGGCCGTCGGGCCCACGCCGGGACACCTCGGGTCGGATGCAGCAGCGCGTCGGATCGGTTTAGACGCCGAGCGAAGCGGTGCGCAACTGCGCCGCCAGCTGCTCATCGCCGGCGATCTCGACCAGCGCCGCGCCCTGGCGCCCGGAACCGAACATGGTGAGCTCACCCGGGTCACCGGTCAGGACGAGCCGGGGACCGGTGCCACTCTCCTTAGCCGGGCGACCGGAGGACTCGATCACGATGGTCGCCGGGACTTTCTTCGCCAACCCGCCGGGTCCGACGCGCGCCCACAGGGCGTCGGCCAGCTCCGGGGAGATCACCCGCGGTTCTGACCCCGCCTGGGCCCGGCGCACGTCCTCGACGTGGATGAAGTATTCGACGGTGTTCATTGCGCCGTCGAAGGGTCGGAGGAGGAGCGGTGGGCCGTTACGCACCATCGTGACCAGTTTCTCGAACGAGGTCCGGTCCTTCAACGATCGGCGGACCTTGTCGGTGTACCCGGCCAGCGGCGGCCAGACGAGACCGGGCCCGCTGTCGGGACGCCGCTCCCGGACGACGAGATGGGCCGCCAGATCGGCGGCGGTCCAACCCGCACACAGGGTGGGCGCGTCGGGCCCGAGCTCGACAAGGAGGTCGCACAGCGATTCCCGTTCCTGCTGGGCGAGGGTGGGCGGCTTCATGACGGGCAGCGTAGGCGACCGGCAAAGAACCCGTGTTTTCTCAGTCGATCAGGGGTACGCAGAAAAACCTCAGGCGTGAACCTCGATCGTCAGGAGATCCGAGGCCAGGACGACGGTGCCATCGAAGTGGGCTCTGGCCTGACCCAGCCATTCCTCCTCGGTGCCCGGAGCCGGTGTGGGCACGAGGTGCGTGAGGAGGAGCGTCCCCACCCGGTTGCGCGTCGCCGTCTCCGCCGCATCGGTCACCGACGAGTGGTAGTCCAGCACGTCGGTGAGGCGGGGAAGACCGAATTGCTCGATCAGGTCGCGGCGGACCACGGTCTGTACCAGCACGTCGGCGTTGCGGCTCAGTTCGTCGAGGCCTGCACACGGGACGGTGTCGCCGGCAATGACGACGGAGTCGTCGCCGTCGTCAATGCGGTACCCGAGCGTCGGGCGGACGGGCGCGTGGTCGGTGGGGGCGGCCGTGATGCGCACGGCGCCGTCCTCGAAGACGAGACCGGCTTCAACCTCGGTCACCTCGGCCGACGGCCGCCATTGGAGATCCTCGTGATGGGCCAGGCGGTAGCCGATGTCGGGTTCGAGCATGGCCTCGGTGGCCCGCAGGAGCGCCGCCGTTCCACCGGGCCCGAAGACGGGCAGCGGGTTGGGCTGGAACGACAGCGCCCAGCGCATCGTGTAAATGTCGTTGAGATCGGTGATGTGGTCGCTGTGCAAGTGGGTCAGCAGCAGCGCCCGGAACGCGCCGGCGCCCGAGCCTGCCGCAGCGGCGCGCATGAGGACACCACGACCGCAATCGAACAGGAAGTCTCCCGCTGTCGTACGGATGAGGGTGGACGGCCCGGCGCGCAGCGGGTCGGGGAGCGGACTCCCGCTGCCCAGAATGATCACCTGCATGGTGCTGCTCGCTCGGGCCTCACGACGTGCATGGCTGAGCGTAGGCCATCGAATGCCCGGGCAAACGGGGCGGTGCAGTCAGCCGTCGCCCGCCGAGGCGGGGCGCCGGGACGCAGGCGGGGGAGCCGCAGTAGCGTCTCGCCGGGTGCAATGTGGCTCAGGGGAGGCTTCCGGTGGACGAGACTGAGATTGCGGCACTGCTCCGTGACGCCTACGAGAGCCTGGCGAAGGGTGACCCCACCGCCGTGCTCGATGCCTTTGCCGCAGACGGCGTTCTGCACATCACCAGCGGCGTCTTCAGCGGTGACCACGTCGGGCCCGAGGCGGTGGCGCAGGTGCTCGGCGGTCTGTTCGAGTGGACCGCAGGCACGCTTCGCCTCCAGGTGGAGGATGTCTTCGCCGACGATGCCCACGCTGTCGTCCTGCTCAGAGAGACCGGGACCCGGGCCCGGGACGGCGCCGAGCTCGATGTCCGCGAGACCCACGTCCTGCACCTGGAGAACGGACAGGTGGTCGACTTTTGGGATCTGCCGGCGGAAGCCGGGAGGGATGCCCACGACGCCTTCTTCTCCGAGAGTCGCTAGGAGGGCGGACGGCTCGTTGGTGACGCACCGTGGCGCGGGAACGAAGGGCGCGGCGTGGTGACGCGGGCGATGTTCGCGCTCGGTGTCGTGGTGCTCTCGGCGGTGCTCGCGGCCGTGCTCGCGGCCGGCTACGGCCCAGGGCGCACAGGCGCAGCGTGTCGAGGCCTGGGGTGATCCCTGGTCGAGTCAGGGCTTCGGCCATCAATACGACGGACTGACAGCGGTGAGCGGGGTGCGGGGAACCGTCGTGCAGATCTCGACCTCTGACTCA
>Ga0302235_10002571_pt1 | contig 12968 bp, 13 predicted proteins | sample II_Palsa_N3_3_FD_193577 | JGI IMG/M metagenome (GOLD analysis project Ga0302235, IMG submission 193577) | Peat permafrost microbial communities from Stordalen Mire near Abisko, Sweden - II_Palsa_N3_3 | ecosystem: Environmental > Terrestrial > Soil > Palsa > Peat permafrost | place: Sweden... | reverse complement strand
CGACCTGCTCGACCTGCCGCTGGCGTCGGAGGAGATCGCAGGCTCGCTCGACTCGCCCGGCCAGCGCGCCCCGGTTCCCTCGATCGTCGCCTCGATCGTGCCCGACGCGCCGTCGCACTACCAGGCGCACGACAAGCTCACCGTCGACGGGATCGAGCTTCCCTGGCGCTACCTCGACGGCGAGCTGCACGCCGCCTCGCCGGCCGGCCTCGGCTGCGCCCTCGCCTGGCAGGCCGGGCAGTGGACGCGGCGGCATCTGCTCACCGCCCTGCTGACCGACCCTGGCAGCGCCGGCCGGGTGCTGGCCGACGCCGACCTGGACCCGCTCTAGCCGGTCGGGACCGAGCCCGACGCGACCGCCTGGCCGGCGGCGTCGTAGGCGGTCCAGCGGGAGTCGGCCTGCTGGGACGAGCTGAGCGGTACGCCCCAGAACTTCTGCCGGCCGACCGCGGTCGCCTCCGCCCGCACGGTGCTGCCGTCTTTGAGCGTGATCACCAGGTAGGACACCGAATCGGCGGCCGTCCCCACGACCCAGGAGTCCGAGCCGCCGGCCCAGCCGGTCGCGGGCCTCCGCTGCGAGCCGAAGCAGTCGACGTCGTGGCCGACGGTGAGGCAGGTTCCCCACGGGCCGAGGTACACGGTCGCTCGCTGGCGCGGGCCGAGCCTGCGCAGCGCATTCAGCAGCGCCGCGCTGTCGCCGAGGGCGTCGGCGGTGTCGGCCGCCCGCTGCCCGGATGGCTCTGGCACCGCGTCGACCAGGCGCTCCGCCACCCGGCGCCTGCGGAACCGGCTGTTGTTCTCGTTGATCACGATCCGCCGGACGTAGGCTTCAGGGTTGCCCGTCCGCGCCACCCGCGACCACGACGCGTAGGCCCGGGCGAAGGCCGCCTGCGCGACGTCCTCCGCGTGTCCCAGGTCCCCGGTCAGCCCGTAGGCCAGCCGCACCATAGCGGGCCACCGCCCGCGCATGAACTCCCGGAACTCCTCGTCCGACTCCGCGCTCACGGCCCACCTCCTCGCCCGCACAGACAACCGTCTGGCGCTGCGAGGTTGCATGCAAAATCAAATCCATTATCCCGAACGGTCGCGTGGTTCCTGTGATCAGGAGCTAGCGATCGATGAGACGGCGGTCGGCGTCGTCGCCGAGCAGAGCGTGCGAGAACTTGGCCAGGACCTGGTCGAGCTCGGCGTGCTGCTCGGCCGACCAGCCGCCGAGCTGGTTTTCCATCCACTGGCGCTGGGCGTCGCAGACCTTGTCGGCAGTCACCCGGCCGGCCGGGGTGATCGCCAGTACGCCGTCGGCGCTCCTGGTGATGAGGCCGCGGTCGACCAGCAGCTGCGCCGCCGGATGGCCCTCTTCCATCGTCACCCCCGCCTGCTTCGCCAGGTCGGGGCCCGGCGTCGCGCCCTGGCGGGCCAGCTTGGTCAGCAGCCAGCAGGAACCGCCGGACAGGTCGAGTCCGGCCGCCCGGGCGAGCTTGGCGTAGCCGAAGCGGCGCAGCTCGACCGCGCTCAGCCGGGACATGACCCGCTCGACCTCCTCGGCCGAGGTGCGCTGGGTGGGCGCCGCGCCGAGCGCCTCGCCGAGGTCGGGCGCGCCGGACGAGCCGCGCGCCTGCTCGCCCGAGACCGTGCGCAGCGGCACCTCGCGCATGAACCAGGAGAGCACGAACGCGATCACGGCGATCGGCACCGCGGTGAGGAAGACCGGGTGCAGGGCGTCGCTGTAGGCCTGCAGGATGATGTGCTGGAGGTCGGCCGGGAGCCGCTTGAGCGCGGTGCTGTCCGCCTCGAGGGACGAGGCGCTGAACCCGCCCGGCAGGCTTCTTCCGTGCAGGGCGGCCGTGAGCTTGCTGCCGAGCTGGTTGGTGAAAATCGCGCCGAAGACCGACACGCCGAAGGCGCCGCCGATCGTGCGGAAGAACGTCACCCCGGACGTGGCCGCGCCCAGATCCTGGTAGGAGGCCGTGTTCTGGACGGCGATGACGAGGACCTGGATGATCAGGCCGAGGCTGGCGCCGAGAAGGAAGAAGTAGAGGTACATCAGCGGCGTCGGGGTGGTCTGGTCGAGCGTCGCCAGCAGTCCGAGCGCGATAGCCATCAGCGCGGTCCCGATAATCGGGAACACCTTGTAGCGCCCGGTCCTGGCGATGAGCTGCCCGCTGCCGATCGAGGTGATCAGCAGCCCGAGCACCATCGGGAGCAGGTAGACGCCGGAGATGGTCGGTGAGACGCCACGCACCACCTGCAGGAACAGCGGCAGGTAGGAGAGCGCGCCGAACAGCGCGAAGCCGGCCGCGAGGCCGATCGCGGCGGCGATGACGAAGACCGGGTTGCGGAACAGCCGCAGCGGCAGGACCGCCTCGGGCGCGCGCCGGGCCGACAGGTACCAGGCCAGCAGCAGCACCGCCGAGGCGGCGAACAGGCCGATGATCACCGGCGAGGACCAGGCGTAGGTGGTGCCGCCCCAGGAGGTCGCCAGCACCACGGCGGTCGCGAACGCGGCCAGCAGGGTGGCGCCCAGGTAGTCGATCGTGTGGTGCTGCTTATTGGAGACCTTCGGGAGCACGATCGCGATCACCACCAGCGCGATCGCGCCGATCGGCAGGTTGACGTAGAACACCCAGCGCCAGCTCAGGTTGTCGACGAAGAACCCGCCCAGCAGCGGTCCGATCACGCTGGCGACGCCGAAGACGGCCCCGAACGCACCCTGGTACTTGCCGCGCTCCCGGGCCGGGACGATGTCGCCGATGATCGCCTGGGTGAGCACCAGCAGCCCGCCGCCGCCGACGCCCTGCAGGGCGCGGAACGCGATCAGCTCCCCCATGCTCCGCGCCTGGCCGCACAGCGCGGAGCCGATCAGGAAGATCACGATCGCGCTGAGGAACAGGTACTTGCGCCCGTACTGGTCGCCCAGCTTCCCCCACACCTGGGTGGTGGCGGTGGAGGCGAGGATGTACGCGGTGACCACCCAGGACAGGTGCGAGAGGCCGCCAAGGTCGTTGACGATGGTCGGCAGCGCGGTGGACACGATCGTCTGGTCTAGCGCCGCCAGCAGCATCGCGAGCATAAGCGCGGCGTAGATCACCAGCAGCCGCTCGCCGTGCTCCTCGACCGCGTCCGGGTTGTCCGCGGTGGCAGTCGCCGACGATTTGCCTGGTGTCGTCACAAGCAACCGATACCCCGCCGGCGCTGACGGGCTACATCACGGTGGTCAGGAGACTAGGGGTGCTCGCGCTTCCACAGGTAGATCATGGTGGTGACGATGGCGACGAAGAGGATCGCCGCGATCAGGTAATCAGTCATGCCTGCGGATGCTACGCACCCTGCGTTTCAGGCTCGTTTTCCCAGGTTTCAGGCTCGTTTCCTGTCCGGATTCCCTAGAGGGCCAGTTTCGTCGCGATCACCAGCATCGTCGCGGCGATCAGCAGGTCAAGGACCTGCCAGGCGCGCTGGGTGGTGAGCAGCGGGGCGGCGAAGCGGGCGCCGAACCCGAGGCCGACGAACCACAGGATGCTGGCGGCCAGCGCCCCGACCGCGAACCACCAGCGGTCGACCGGGCCGCGGGAGTTCGCGATCGAGCCGAGCAGGACCACCGTGTCCAGGTAGACGTGCGGGTTCAGCCAGGTCAGCGCCATGATGCGGCGGAGCGTGGACGCGAGGCCGAGCTGGGCGCCTTGGCTGGTTCCCTCGGGTGCTGTCGACAACGCCGAGGGGCGACGCGCCCGCCACGCCGAGGACAGGCCGTACCAGGTCAGGAACGCGACCCCGAACCAGCGCACCGCCTGCAGCGCCCAGTCGGCGTGGTGCACGATCGCGCCGACCCCGGTCACCCCGGCCAGGGTGAGCGCGATGTCGGACAGGATGCAGACGGTCACAATCGCGCCCACGTGCGCCCGGCGCAGCCCCTGGCGCAGCACGAAGGCGTTCTGCGCGCCGATCGCGACGATCAGTGACAGTCCGGTCAGCAGCCCGGTGACGGAGGCGTTGAGCATGATCCGACGCTAGGCGGAGCTGATTGTGAAGGCAAACGAAAGCTTCTAATGATCCTTTAGCTGTGCTTCACTTGCCTGGTGGACCTCAACCCCGGCCAGCTCGAGGCGCTGGTGGCCATCGCCGACCACGGGAGCTTCGACGCGGCCGCCCGCCGGCTGCACATCACCCCGAGCGCGGTCAGCCAGCGCATCCGCGCGCTCGAGGGCGCGACCGGCCAGGTGCTGATCAGCCGGGGGACGCCGTGCCGGCCGACCCCGCACGGCGAATGGCTGGTGCGGCTGGGACGGCAGACGCGGCTGCTGTACGACGAGGCGAGCCGCGCGCTGGCCGAGGCGGGCGGGGTCGAGCTGCCGGTGGCGGTCAACGCCGACTCGCTGACGGTCTGGTTCCACGCCGTACTGGCCGAGATCGCGCGCTGGGACGGCATCGCGATCCGGCTGCACGTGGAGGACGAGACGCACTCGGCCGAGCTGCTGCGGAGCGGGGAGGTGCTGGCCGCGGTCACCAGCGACCCGGCCCCGGTACAGGGCTGCAGCGCCCGGCGGCTGGGGGCGCTGCGCTACCTGCCCGCGGCCGCGCCCTGGTTCGCGGACCGGTGGCGGCGCGGCGACTCCCCCGACTGGGCGGCGATGCCGGTCGTCATCTTCGGCCCCAAGGACGATCTGCAGTACCGGCTGCTCCGCCGCCACGGGGTCGGCGAGCCGCCGCCGGTCGTGCACCAGGTTCCCGCCACGGCCGACTTCTACCAGGCGGTCCTGGTCGGCCTCGGCTGGGGGATGCTCCCCCAGCCGCAGGCCGGCGCCGACCTGGCGGCCGGCCGACTCGCGCTGCTGTCGACGGATGTGGTCGACGTGCCGTTGTACTGGCAGCGCTGGCGGCTCGACTCGCCCCGGCTGACCGCCCTCACCAACGCCGTCCAAACCGCCGCCGAACGGCATCTGACGTGAGGCGGAACTGGGCCGGCGCGTACCCAGCCGAAGTTGCGCGAATGGGAAAGCTCACCGACACTGAAGTGTGACTGAGCGGAGATTTGCCCGGTTCGCTTGGCTGCGAGCGGGCGTGCTCAGCTGCTGCTTTGCCGCCGCGACGGTGATGGTCACGTCCTGCGCGCACGGGACCGCCGCGCAGCCCGGGCCCGGGCCGGCCGGGCCGACGGCGGCCGTTCAGGCCGCTCCGGCCGGACACGCGGCCGGTCCGACTCGGTCCAACCGGGTCCGGATGCTCGTGGCCGGCGATCAGTTCACCGCCTGCGAGCAGCGGATCGAGCGCTTGCCCGATCACGGCCCGACGATGGCCGTCGTCGGCGCGTCGTACACGGCCGGGGTCGGACCCGGCCGGGCCGCGCTTTCCTGGGCGGCCGACCTGGCCAGGACGCTGCGCTGGGACGCCGTCATCGACGGGGATCCCGGGGCGGGCTACGTACGGACCGGGGACAACGGACTCGGCCCGATGACGCGACTGCTGACGGACGAGCGGCTGTCCGGCCTGGCGCCGTCGCTGGTGATCGTCCAGGCCGGCTACGACGACGGCATGGTGCCGACTGACATCGAGCGGCAGCAGGTCCTGCGGACCGTCGAGCAGATCCGGGCCGAGGCCCCGCACGCCACGATCGGGCTGGTCACCGTCTTCACCAGCCCGGCCCGCCCGATCCCGGGCCGGCTCGACCGGACCGACAGCGCGATCGTGGCGGCGGCCAGGGCGGCTGACCCGAGCGCGATCATCCTGGACCCGCTCACCGGGCACTGGACGTACCAGCATGCCGACGGCGGCCGCGGCCTGCACCCGACCGCGGCGGGCGACGCCTGGATCGCGGCGAAGGTCGGGGCGATCCTGCGCGCGCACGGCATCCTCAGCCAGCCGGTCACGACGGCCGCCGACGCCCCGGTCATCTGCGACGTCGGCGTCCCGGCGCGCGCGCCGGGCAGCGACACCCGCGCTTAGGCGGGCGTCCAGGTCGCGTTGGCGCCGGACAGCACCAGGCACGGGCGGGCGCCCGGCACCTGGCCGGAGAGCCAGGCAGCGAAGACGGTGGCGGCGGCCGGCTCGACCGCCAGCCGGAACTCCTCCCACAGCCGGTCCCGGGCGGCGATGATCTCCTTGTCGCTGACCAGCGCGAGGCCGACCGGGTTGGCCCGGTAGGCGGCGAGCGCCAGCCCGCCGACGCGGCTCGCGCCGAGGGCGGACGCCGCCACCGAGTCCGCGCCGACGTCGACTGGCCCGCCCGCCTCGACCGCCGCGTGCAGGGTCGGGCAGCCCTCCGGCTCGACGCCGACGACCACCGTCGGACGGCCGAGCGCGGCGAGCCCGCCGCTGACGCCGGCCAGCAGGCCGCCGCCGCCGACCGGGACGGCGACCACGTCGCAGGCGGGCAGGTCGGCCACGATCTCGGCCGCCAGCGTGCCCTGGCCCGCGACCACGGCCGGATCGTCGTAGGCGTGCACGTAGCGGCGGCCCTGGTCGGCCGCGAAGGCGCGGGCGGCACGCTCGGCGTCGGCGTACACCCGGCCCGTCTTGACCACCTCGGCGCCGGCCGCGGCGATCCTTGACGCCTTGATGTCCGGCACCGTGACCGGGACGTAGACGGTCGCGGGGACGCCCAGCCAGCTCGCGGCGGTGGCGACGCCGAGCCCGTGGTTCCCGCCCGACGCGGTGACGACGGACGCGACCGGCCGCCCGCCCTCGCGCCCGGCCAGCAGCGCGTTGAGCGCACCGCGGATCTTGAATACGCCCGCCGCCTGCAGGTGCTCAAGCTTCAGGCTGACCTCGCGGCCGTCGGCGCGCACGGTCAGCACCGGGGTTCGACGCACGTAGGGAGCGATCCGCCGGGCGGCGGCGGTGTAGTCCTCGGGCGCGACGCGGGGCGGGGCGGTGTTCTCGGGCATGCCTCTAGCCTGGCACAGACCCTTACAGTTCGCTGTCGACGTCCTGCACTCTGCGGCGCCGGCGACGGCGGAAGTACTTGTCGTCCTCCGCCATCGCCGCGACATCGGCCGCGGCGGCCGCCTTGATCCGGTCCGAGCGGCGCCTGCTGAAGCTGGTGCTGCGCAGTTGCCGGGTGAGCTGCACCGGGCTGCGATGGGCGACGGCGTAGAAGATCAGAGCGATCACCACCACGGCCACAATGATGACCACGATGACGCCGCTAGCGCTCATGTCACACTCCGGGATCTGGTGCAGCAGGCGGTCCGGTGAACCGCTTGCTAGTTCTTATTAGACGCGATCGCGGACCTCACGCATAGGGCGGCGCGACGGTGAAGTGGGTGAGCAGGGCGTCGGTGACCGGTCCCGGTCGCTCGTAGTGGGCGAAGTGCGAGGCGGCCCGGATGACGGTCAGCCGGGCGCCGGGGATGGCGCGGGCGGTGGCGGCCCCGATCGAGGGCGGCGCGGCGACGTCGTCGGCGCCGGACAGGACGAGCGTCGGCGCTCGCACCGACGGCAGCAGCGGGCGCAGGTCGAGCGCGGCGATGGCCTCGCCGCAGCCGGCGTAGCCCTCGGGCCTGGTCGCGATCAGCATGTCGGTCACCGTCTGCACGGCCGCGGGCTCGCGGGCCATGAACGCCGGGGTGAACCAGCGCGGTACCGCCATCGCCGCCAGCGGCGCCATGCCCTCGGCGCGGACCAGGGCGGCCCGGTCGTGCCACGCCTGCGGGCTCGGCAGCGCGGTCAGGGCCGCGCAGCAGACGGCGAGGGAGGTGATCCGCTCCGGCGCGGTCGCCGCCAGCCAGAGGCCGGTCATCCCGCCGAGCGAGACCCCCGCGTAGCCGAACCGGTCGATGCCGTGGGCGTCGGCCAGGGCGAGCACGTCGCCGCCGAGGTCGGCGATCGTGTACGGGCCGGGCGGGGCGGGCGACTGGGCGCCGGGCGCGCCGTGACCGCGCGGCTCGTAGCGGAGCACGCGGAAGTAACGCGACAGGACCGGCAGCTGGTGCGACCACACGTCGCGGTTGGTGCCGATCGGGTTGCCGAGCACGAGCACCGGCGCATCCGGCGGCCCGTCAAGCGACGAGACCAGCTTCACCTCGGGCATGGATTCCCTTCTGCCCTCGTCAGGGGTGCCGTTCCGACTCTGAGCGGGTCAGGCAGAACTCGTTTCCGGCGGGGTCGGCGAGCACTACCCAGCCTTCGCCGCCGGGGGTGCGGTGATCGGCCAGCACCGTCGCGCCGAGCGCGAGGACGCGGTCGACCTCCGCGTCCCGGTTCCGGTCCTGCGGCTGCAGGCAGACGTGGACCCGATTCTTGACCGTTTTGCCCTCCGGCACCGCCTGGAAGTACAGCCGGGGGCCGTCGGCCGGCTCGATGACGACCTCCTCGTCCCCCGGCACGCACTCCGGATCGACCGGCTGACCGATCACCGCACTCCAGAACTGCGCCAACGCGTACGGATCGGGGCAGTCGAAGGACACGTTGCGGATAAAGGAGACCATGACCCTTACCGTAGACGGCTTACAGGTCGAAGAAGACGGTCTCGCTCGGGCCCTGCATGAAGACGTCGAACCGGAGCAGGCCGTCACCGCCGGGGACCGCGATCAGCGTCGCCCGGCGGTCGGCCGGGACGACCTCGAGCACCGGGTCGGCGGCGTTCGCGGCCTCCTCGTCGGGGAAGTAGATCCTGGTCACCGACCGGTCGAGCATCCCCCGGGCGAACACCGAGACGTCGATGTGCGGGGCCTCGGTCCGGCCGTCGCCGAACGGCAGCGGGCCGGGCTTGAGCGTCACGATCTTGAACGAGCCGTCGTGGTTGGTCTTGCACCGGCCGAAGCCGCGGAACGCCAGGTCGCCGTCGACGATGGGGCCGCGGGGATCGTCCGGGTGCGCGAACCGGCCGTTCGGGTCGGCCTGCCAGGTCTCGATCAGGCCGTCGGGGATCGCGGCGCCCGCGCCGTCGTACAGCCGGCCGAGGATGGTGATCGCGCCGGGCGTGCCGGCCGGCACCACGTAGGGCCCTTCCGGCCACGGCAGCCGCATCGAGAAGTAGGGTCCGACCGTCTGCGACGGGGTCAGCAGCTCGCTCATGCGTGGGGCTCCTCGAAGACGGACTGGTCGCGGCCGCGGAGCACGATGTCGAACCGGTACGCCAGGGCCCACTCGGGCTGGGTGTCCTCGATCGAGAACTCGGCCACCATCCGGAGCTTCGACTTCTCGTCCGGCACCGAGTTGTAGATCGGGTCGTACTCAAGCAGCGGGTCGCCCGGGAAGTACATCTGGGTGACCAGGCGCTGAGTGAACGCGCGGCCGAAGAGGCTGTAGTGGATGTGCGCGGGCCGCCAGGCGTTGTAGTGGTTGCCCCACGGGTACGAGCCGGGCTGGATGGTGATGAACCGGTACCGGCCGCCCTGGTCGGTGATCGCGCGGCCGACGCCGGTGAAGTTGGGGTCGAGCGGGGCGGGGTGGTGCTCGCGGCTGTGCCGGTACCGGCCCGCCGCGTTGGTCTGCCAGATCTCTACCAGCGTGTCCGGCACCGGGCGGCCGTCGGAGTCGCGCACCTGGCCGAAGACGATGATCCGCTGGCCCTGCGGCTCTCCCCCGTGCTGGGTCGTGAGGTCCGCGTCCTGCAGGGTGATCAGCTCGTCACCGAGCAGCGGGCCGGTCACCTCGGTGAGCCGGTGCGGCAGGAGCACCAGCGGCTGCTTCGGGTGGCGCAACGCGGTCGACTTGTAGCCGGGCGAGTCGAGCGGCGGGTGGTTGCCCGGCTGCGGCTTCATGTACTCGGGCAAGGCCAGCCTGCCGTAGTCGGGGACGACGAGCCCCTGTTCTGACACTGTCACGGTGGTCTAACTCCTTCAGCACGTTAACCCGACGATATATCCGCCGCGGCTGCCTATGCCGCCTAGGGTACAGATGTTCGCATGTCGGACAACCGCAACTGGGGGCGACCACAACGGCCGGCTTTCAGGGTTGTTGCTCGGCCCGGTACTCGTTGATCGCGCGGCTGGCGATGGCGAAGGCGCGGTTGGCCACCGGGACCCCCGCGTACAGGCCGACCTGCAGCAGCACCTCGCGGATCTCGTCCTCGGTGAGGCCGTTGCGGAGGGCGGCCTTGGTGTGCATGGCGAGCTCGTCCTCATGCTGCAGGGCGGCCAGCACGGTCAGCGTGACGATCGAGCGCTGCGGCCTGCTCAGTCCCGGGCGGGACCAGATCTCGCCCCGGGCGTTGCGGGTGATCCAGTCCTGGAACGGGGCCGTGAACTCGTTGGCATTGGCCGCGGCCCGGTCCACGTGGGCGTCGCCGAGGACCGCCCGCCGGACCGCCATGCCCTGCTCGGCGCGTTCTTCGTCGTTCATTGGCTCGCTCGCTCCGCTCGTCGCTTCTTGCTGTTATCTGGCATGATGGGCGGCCAGGGCGGCGGCGGTGAAGACGTCGGAGCCGCCCAGGTAGCCGGCCGGGTTGAGGGCCTGCTCGATCTCGGCCGCCGATATCCCGGCCTGGGTCAGCCGGTCGGCGACGTCGGGCGTCGCCAGCAGCACGTCGCGCAGCGGCACGCCGGAGCTCGCCGCCCGCGCGGCGGCGGTCGCGACCAGGTCGTGCGCCTGCGGGCCGCCGAGGGAGTCGCGCAGCAGGGCGGTGACCCGCTCAGCCATCGGCAGCCCGCCGGCGGCGGCGAGGTTGCCGGCCATCCTGGCGGTGTCGACGGTCAGGTTCTCGAGCAGGTCGCGGGCCCAGGCGGCGGCGGACACGGCCAGCTCGAGCAGGTGGCTGAACGGCTGCCATTCGGCATGCCAGGCGCCGGCCGCGCGCTGGTGCTCCTGCTCGGCGCTGGCGACCAGGGTGGCGAGCAGGCCGCCGGCCTGCCGCGCGCAGCCGAGGATGGCGACCGCGGCGACCGGGTTGCTCTTGTTCGGCATGGCCGAGGAACCGCCCCGGCGCGGCCCCGAACCGGCGCTCGCGGGAGCCGGCGCCCCCTCGCTGACCTCGGCGATCTCGGTCTGCGCGAGCAGCGTCACGTCCCGCGCGATCTTGGACAGGGCCGCCGTCACCCGCGCCATCGCGACCGCGACGTCGATGATCCTGAGCCGCTCGGTGTGCCACGGCAGCGGCGGGTCGGCCAGCCCGAGCTCCGACGCCATCAGCGACTTCACCGCCGGGCCGGACGAGCCGAGCGAGGCCAGCGTGCCCGCCGCGCCGCCGAACTGGACCGCCAGCCGCGTCTGCCGGACGGAAGCCAGCCCGTCGAGGGCGCCGTCGAGCCCGGCCAGCCAGCCCGCCGCGACCACGCCGAAGGTGACCGGCACCGCCTGCTGGAGCAGCGTCCGCCCGATCATCAGCGACGCCCGGTGCGCGTCGGCCAGCCGCGCGGCGGCCGCGGCCGCGCCCGCCAGCGAATCGGCGGCCGCGTCGATCGCGTCCCGAGCCAGCAGCATCGCCGCCGTGTCGAGGATGTCCTGGCTGGTCGCGCCCCGGTGCACCGCCGCCTTGGCCGCCGGGTCGGGCACCAGCCGGGTCAGCGCCCGCGCCAGCCCCGGCACCGGGTTGCCGGTCAGCGCCGACGACTGGCCGAGCTCGGCGAGGTCGAAGTCGCCCGCCCGGGCGGCCGCGGCGGTCACCGCCGCCCCGGCCCCGGGCGACGCCAGCCCGGCCTGCTCGAGGGCGCGGGCGAGGGCCGACTCGGCCGCCAGCATGGCCCGCAGCCAGGCGGCGTCGTCGGCGACCGGCCCGCCGCGCATGAACACCCCGCCGAAGATTCCGCCCTCGGGCACGTTGCTTCCGTCCCTTCGTTGCCGATCCGCCGTTCTAATCAGGCATCTGTGGATGTTATCGTCCGATCATGACCGCGCTCCCCGTTGGCGGCTCTGAGCTGCCGCAACGCCGTAACCTTGTCACCGAGATCCCAGGACCCGTCTCCCGCACCCTGATGGAGCGCCGCAACTCGACCGTCGCCCGCGGCGTCTCGACCACGCTGCCCGTCTTCATCACCGCCGCCGGCGGCGGGGTGATGCTCGACGCCGACGGCAACTCGCTGATCGACTTCGGCTCCGGCATCGCCGTCGCGTCGGTCGGCAACGCCGCCGACGCCGTCGTCAGCCGGGTGCAGCAGCAGGTCGCGCAGTTCACCCACACCTGCTTCATGGTGACCCCGTACGAGGGCTACGTGGAGGTCTGCGAGGAGCTCGCGGCCCGCACGCCCGGCACCCACGAGAAGCGCACCGCCCTGTTCAACTCGGGCGCGGAGGCGGTCGAGAACGCGGTGAAGATCGCCCGGCACTACACCGGGCGGACGGCGGTGGTCGCGTTCGATCACGCCTACCACGGCCGCACCAACCTGGCGATGGCGCTGACCGCCAAGAACATGCCCTACAAGCAGGGCTTCGGCCCGTTCGCGGGCGAGGTCTACCGGGTGCCGATGGCCTACCCGCTGCGCTGGCCGGGCGGCCCCGAGGCGTGCAAGGCGGAGGCGCTCGAGACGATCAAGACGCTGATCCACACCCAGGTCGGCGAGGACAACGTCGCCGCCGTGATCCTGGAGCCGATCCAGGGCGAGGGCGGTTTCATCGTTCCCCCCGAGGGGTTCATCGCCGCGCTGGCCGAGTTCTGCCGCGAGCACGGCATCGTGTTCATCGCCGACGAGATCCAGTCCGGCTTCTGCCGCACCGGCGACTGGTTCGCGTGCGAGCACGAGGGCGTCGTGCCCGACCTGATCACCACCGCCAAGGGCATCGCCGGCGGCCTCCCGCTGGCCGCGGTGACCGGCCGGGCCGAGATCATGGACGCGGTCCACTCCGGCGGCCTCGGCGGCACCTACGGCGGCAACCCGGTCGCGTGCGCGGCCGCGCTCGGCGCGATCGAGACCATGGAGGCCGAGGACCTGCCGGGCAAGGCCCGGCGGATCGGCGAGATCATGCTGCCCCGGCTGCAGAAGCTGGCCGAGACCTACCCGACCATCGCCGAGGTGCGCGGCCGCGGCGCGATGATCGCCATCGAGCTGACCAAGCCCGGCACCCTCGACCCGGCCCCCGCGACCGCAGCGGCCATCGCC
>Ga0302235_10002567_pt1 | contig 12990 bp, 14 predicted proteins | sample II_Palsa_N3_3_FD_193577 | JGI IMG/M metagenome (GOLD analysis project Ga0302235, IMG submission 193577) | Peat permafrost microbial communities from Stordalen Mire near Abisko, Sweden - II_Palsa_N3_3 | ecosystem: Environmental > Terrestrial > Soil > Palsa > Peat permafrost | place: Sweden... | reverse complement strand
GTGGCGCAGGCACGACAAAGGGTCATCGCCGCTCGCGCGGGCCGGCGCGCCCACTCAGTCACGGACGCCGGCCCCCGCCGGCGACGGCCCGATAATGGACCGACGTTGACATCTCCGCGTCGTCTCCGACGCGGGCGAATGGTCGGTCATGGCCGCGCGACGGGACGGTCTGGCTGACCGGCGGTCCGGGGCGGCAGCGGTACGTCGAGATCGGCGCTTGGACGGACGTAGACGGCGGACGTGTTACCGGCACGCAGGATAGGGACATCGTCACCGTAGTCAGTGAGAACACTGTTTCCGGGCCTGGGAGGCTAACTAAGACGCAGCGGTCGACGGGGTTGGATATGAGGTGTCCCTGCTCGTCGGCCCTATTAGCCGAGCGCGTTGGAGAACACCGACCGTTTCCGCCGCGGCTTGCCCGCGAGGGTGCGGGCGCAGGCGGCCAGCGCAAGCCGCGAAGGGATGGCTCGTCGAGCCCTAACCTCGCCGTCCTCGCCCCGGCGTCGCCCGGGTGAACGCCGCCAAACGTCGCCAGTACCGCGCGGCAGGCTCTTCGGGCAGTCCCCAGATGAGGGCGGCACTCGGGCCGGCGGACGTCATCGCGCCCGGCTCAGTGTAGAAAGGCGGGAACGTTCACCCGGTTTCCGGGGCGATGGCCACCAGCAGCTTGGCCCGCTGTTCCTCGGTGAGCTTGCTGATCGGGAGGCGCTCGCCGTCGATTTCGACCTCTATCTCCTTGACCTTGCCCGCTGCCTGGCGAGACTTGATGAAGTCGGAGAGCTTCTGGACCAGGTCGACGACCCCGCCGACGACCTGGATGATCGCCAGGATCTCGGCCAGCCCGACCCGCGGCTGCTCCACCTCGACCAGGACCGGGGCCACGCCCTCGGTCTGCTCGAGGTAGGCCTCGAGCTCGGCGGCGGCCTCGTCCGCGTCGGTCCCTGGCTCGGTCAGGCAGTGGATGACGACTTCAGCCATTGCTGGTCTCCGTTCTCGTTGCAGGTATGTCGGATGAAGGGCGCGGCATCGCCCTCGGTCGGCCGATGGCGGTGAGGGTGAGCGGCGCCCAGTAGTAGGCCAGGCGCTCCTTGCCACTGGCGGTGTCGAGGAACGACCGCTGCGCGTACGCCAGGGCGAGGTCGGCCGGCGCTCCCTGCGCTAGGTGCTGGTGGAACGCGGTGATCAGCCGGGCCATGGCCTGGTCGTCGGTCGGCCAGGTGGGCGCGAGCACGCTGCCGCAGCGCGCTTCGAGGAACGCGGCCGACAGGCCGAACAGCTCATCGCCCGGCTGCTGGAGGCGGCCGCGGCCGCCAATGGCCCGCTGCCCGGCGTAGCAGGCGGTCAGGACCACGACCGGGCAGCCCAGGACGGCCGCGGCGATCTCGTAGCCGTCGACCGAGCCGTCGGCGAGCTCAAGCATCGATTCGAGCGGCGCGTCGGCGGAGACCTCGTCCATCAGGCTGTGCCCGTGGGTGGCCATCAGCAGGCACCAGGCGCCGGCCAGCGTCCCGCCGCGCAGCGCGGCGAGCACCTGGGCACGGGTTGGCTCGGCGGTCAGCTGGGCGGGAACACACGCGGCGGCGTAGATCGCGGTGATATCGGCCGCCTCGTCGCGAACCCCGCGCAGTTCCTCCAGGCCGGGGCGGCCGGGAAACTCGCTGACGGCCAGCGCCGCTATCCGGGGCTCGGGCGGTCGGGCGGCCGGCAGCAGCAGGCTGGTGAGGTTGGGTGCGTACCGGATGGCGAACGACCTGATCAACGGCTCGCCCTGGTAGGGGGCGGCCGCGAACGGGAACCAGTGCAACAGCTGGTGCGGTGAGATGACCAGCCGCCGCTTCCCGTCGAGCAGCGGCTGGCCTTCGATCGGGATCAGCAGCGGACCGAGCGGGTTGATGAAGGTCGCGTCCAGGGTCAGGATGGAGCCCTTCAGCGATCCGAGCGCGACGATCATGCGTTCAAGCAGGGTCCGCTGGCGCTGCTCGACGGGCTTGCTCTCGACCGCGATGGCGTCGCTGGTCAGCGTGACCACCAGCAAGGTCAGCGGACGGAGCCAGTAGTAGTAGATGACGGCCTCGTCGGGATCGAGCTCGGCCCGCAGTCCGGCCAGGGTCACCGGCGGAGGCTGGGCGACCGGATCGCGGCGGGCGATGGCGCGCCGGTCCCACAGCTGCAAGCGCTCTCGCCGCAGCTTCCGGTCGGCCGCGGGGTCGGGCGGGCCTGTCGCGGCGGCCGGTGAGTTGAGCTGGTGGATGGCGTCGTTCAGCGTGCGCAGCTGCTGGTCGATTTCGGCGCTGTCCCCGGTTCCGGCCAGGAACAGCCGCCGGACCGAGGCCCTGGCCTTGGACAGCTCCATCCGCTGCAGCATCGTGTCGTAGTCGCCGCTTTTCCAGGCGCTGAACACGCCGATCGCGAAGACGTCGGCGTGCGCGGCGAGCAGCGCCGCCTGCTGGAACGGGGCGCTGATCCGGTAGCGGTCGCGCTCGATCAGTTCGATGACGATGCCGGCTGCCTGCGACGCCTCGGCGACCCGGTTCAGGCCCTGGCCGAGCTGGGTCTTGGCGACACTGGACATCGCGATGATCGCCTGGTCGGTCGCGAACTTGCCGCCGATCGCAATGGCTTGCCGGTATTCCTCCTCGAAGAGGGCGACGGCGGCGTCCGGCTCGCCGGTGACGAGCTGGACCCGGGCCCCCGCGTCCAGCGCCTGCGCCAGCGTCATCGGCTCGCCCAGGGCGCGTGCGCGGGTGATGCAGTCGTCGGCCAGTTGCCGCCATTGCACCACCGTCTCCGGGGTGTCGGGGTTGACGTTCTCGGTGAGCTCGAGCAGCTTGCTGACGATGTCCATCACCGCCAGGTTCTCGGCCGCGTTGTGATCAGGGCCGCCAGGCTGCCAGCCGACCGGGGAGCGGCCGAGCTCGGCCGCGAGCCTAGCCTCGACCGCCTGGGAGTGAGCCGGCTGCTCCAGGGCGATCTCCGCCATCCGGCGGAGCTCCGCCTGCAGGCCGGGGGCGTCGTCGGGCGCGAGCGCGAGCCGCAGTACGCCGACCCGGAGGTGCAGGGTGACGACGGCGGCGAACTGTCGCAAGAAGTGCATTGAGTCCTCAACGTCGCCCGGCGGAATGGTCTCGATCCATGTCTCGACCGCGCGTTCAATGCCGTCCGGTCCAGGGACCGGGTAGCCGGCCCGGGCTAGCTCGCCAATTGCGTCGCTCAGCAGACCCGCCGCCTCGAAGTCGTCGCTGTTCCCCTGGGCCAGCTCGGCCAGGCCGACCAGGATGCCGGATCTTTCCAGCGACGGACTCGCGATCGTGCTGAGCTCGGCCAGCAGCAGCTCGAGCCGGACGTCGGAGTCGGGGACCAGCCGCTCGTCGGCCGCGTCCCGTTGACTGAGGCTGACGGCGGCGGCGTTCCCCTCCCCCGCCTCGGTGAACGCGGCCACGGCGGCGGTGAAGTGAACCTTGGCCTCGGCATCGTGATGAGTGGTGGCACGGACCCGGCCGAGGCCGTCGAGCGCGGTGCCGATCTTCCACTGGAGCAGGTGCCGACCGGCCTCGGACAGTTCGGCGGCTTCGAGGATGGTCCGGTAGTCACGGACAGCGGAAGCGAGCAGGCGGGCGTCATCGTCGGTCCCGTCCCCTCCCACCGCTGCCTTGAGCGACGGGTCCATCCGCTCGTCAATCTGCACGGACTCCCGGACCGCGGCCAGATCCTGGGTCGCCAGCTGCTGCTTCCGCTTCGCGGTGCTGCTGTTCAGGGCGGCGCTGCCGGCCGCGCGCAGCGCGAGCAGCGCTTCGCGGTCGGGGCGCCAGCGCTCGGTATCGGCGCTGACGTCGTTGCCGGAAGGTCCGCCGGTGAGCTCCACCGTTCGGATATAGAAGCCGCGAAGATCGAAATAGCTCAGTCGGCCCAGCTCTTCGCCGACGGCCGCGTCTCGCGTGGCCGCGGGCCAGCCGATAAACCGCTCGATCAGCCGCTGGCCCCGGATGTACGGGGCGAGATAATGCTCAGCCGCGTACCGTCGCTCGAACGATTCCCACATCCCGCGCCCCCGCCAGAATTCGCCGCCTGTGGACCATCCAACACCTAGGCGCGGTTGATCACCAGGGGAGCGCGGCTGAGCAGAGGAAATGGCGGTCAGGGGTCTCGGTGGCGATGTTGTCAGGGCCAAACGACGTCGTGCGGTGCGGAAAGCCCGACGCTTCACAACACTTGCCCCTGCTCGTCGCGGGGGGCGGCCGGCATGGCCGCCACCTTCAACGCGCCGCTGGCCTCGGTTCTGCTGGCGGTGGAACTGCTGCTGTTCGAGCGGCGACCGCGCAGCCTCGTCCCGGTCGGGGCCGCCGTCACGGTCGCGGTCGTCTGCCGCGGCTGGCTGCTCGGCACCGCCCCGGCCTTCCCGGTTACCGACCTGGTGCACCCGGGACCGGCCGCGATCGGCCTTTCGCTAATCCCCGGCCTGACCGGCGGGCTGCTCGCGATCGCCGCGACCGGCCTGGTCCACTTGGCCGAGGACGCGTTCAGGAAGCTGCCGTTCCACTGGATGTGGTGGCCCGCGATCGGCGGCGCGATCATCGGCCTCGGCGGCCTGATCGAACCGCGCGCGCTCGGCGTCGGCTACGACGTCATCGATCAGCTGCTGACCGGCCGGGCCGGGCTCTCGCTGATTGTCGGCATCCTCGTCGTCAAGACCTGATCTGGTCGCTCTCGCTCGGCTCGGGCACCTCCGGGGGCGTGCTCGCGCCGGTCTTCATGATCGGCGGCGCGCTCGGCGCGCTTGAGGGGAACCTGCTGCCGCACGTCTTCCCCGGCTTCTGGGCGATGGCCGGGCTGGCGGCGGGGTCGGCGAGGTGATGCGCTCCCCGCCGCTGGTCGCCTCGGTCAGCGCCTACCTGCTGTCGGCGCTGCTGCTCAAGCGGTCGGTGCTGACCGAGAACATCGCCCGCCGCGGCCTCCACCTGTCCCGCGAGTACTCCACCGATCCGCTCGAGACCTTCTTCGCCGTGAGGTGATGACCACCGACCCGGTCGTGCTGGCGGCCGACGCGACGCTCGCCAGCGTGCTGCCCGCGGCGGCCGGGCCCACCGCCCCCGCCGTCGGCCGGGAGCCGGCCAGCCGCACGGTCGGCGAGCTGGCCCGCCCGCCGAAGACCCTGATCCGGGCGGACCAGACGCTGCGCGAGGTCGCCAATGCCTTCGCCGTGAACGGGACCACCCGGGCTCCCGTCATCGACCCGGCCGACCCTGGGCACTTCCTGGGCATGGTCTCGCTTTCGGCGCTCCTGCACGCCCGGCGGACCGACCACCACGAGGAACACCACCGCGAACGTCACCTGTCGCTGCGGATCTCAACCGAGACCGCGGCGTCGAGGCCTTCAGCGGGATGACCTATCCGGCCGGGCGGGTGATCGTGGCCATCGCCCGCTCGGGTTCCCAGTGCCCTCGGATCGAGGCGATCAGCCCGTCGTCGTTGAGGGTGTAGATCATCACGCCATCCACCGTCATCGTGGTGCCATCCTCGCCGAGCCACATGGTGATGGTGACGAGGTTGGCGCAGCACGGCCCGTTGGCGAATGAGTCCCTGACGTGGAAGTGGAACCGGCTCACAGCGCCGAAGTTCCGGTCCCAGAACCCCCTGATCCCCTCGTGCCCGTGGTGCCCCTTGCCCTCGGGGTCCAGCAGGGAAGGGCCGACCGGGTCCTCTACGATCGCGTCGGAGGCGAGGAGGGCAAGCCAGTCGTCCTTACGTCCCTCGGCCACGGCCGTCATCGATTGCCGCGCAGCATGGCGGGCGGGGTGATCGCCGTCGGGCGCTTCCCAGGTGATCGCGTCAGTCACAGCAAAACTGTAACGTGTTCTCGTTTTGCGTCAAGGCCGGGTCGCCGCGGAACATCGTCCGGTAGGCGTGCGGAGTGGTCTGGCGCCAGATGCGGAAATGATGGCGCAGCGCCATCGCGTTGCCGAATCCGCAGCGGTCGGCGATGGAGTCGACGGTCTCGTCGGACTCCTCGAGCAGCTGCTGGGCGAGCAGGATCCGCTGCCCGGTCAGCCAGCGCTGCGGGGTGGTGCCGGTGTCCTGAACGAACCGCCGGGCCAGGGTCCGCTCGGACATGTTCGCGCGGGCCGCCAGCTGGCGCACGGTCAGCGGCTCGTCCAGGTTGGCCTGCAGCCATTCGAGCAGGTCGCGCAGTGTGCTGCCGCTGCCGCAGGTGGGCGCGACCGGCCGCTTCACATACTGGGCCTGCCCGCCGTCGCGGTGCGGCGGCACCACCATCCGCCGGGCGATGCCGTTGGCGACCCGGGTGCCCTGCTCCTTCCTGACCAGGTAGAGGCAGGCGTCGATGCCAGCCGCGGTGCCCGCGCTGGTGATGATCGGGTCGTCGTCCACGTAGAGCACGTCGGGGTCGACCTCGGCGGCCGGGAACCGGCGGGCCAGTTCGGGCGCGTGCCGCCAGTGGGTGGTGCAGCGGCGGCCGTCGAGCAGCCCGGCCTCGCCGAGGATGAACGCCCCGCTGCAGACGCTCAGCAGCCGCGCGCCCCGGTCCACCGCCGCCCGCAGCTCGGCCAGGAACGGCTCGGGGTACTGGCGCGGGCCGAGACGGGCTTCGCTGATGGCGGGCAGCGCGATCAGGTCGGCCTCAGCCAGCCGGTCAAGACCGAACTGGGGCTGGATGGTGAAGTCGTTCCGTGACCGCAGCGGCCCGGGCTCGCCCGCCACCACCGCGAAGTCGTAGACCGGCAGGCCTTCCCCGGACCGGTCGATGCCGAAGACCTCGCAGATCACCCCGAACTCGAACGGGGCGAACTCGTTCAGCACGACGACGGCGACGTTCTTCAGCATGTCCCTGAGTATGACACCGGCATTGGCAGGATGTCATCTGAGGATGGCATGACTGCCACTGCCGGAGACTGCCGATCCCCCGGAAAATGGAAGCATGAAGACAAAAGACCTACTCAGCCGGGTAGCCAGCACGATTCGGGAGCTGAACGACGGGGTCAAGCTGTCGACCGAGTTCCGGCTCTCGCGCGGGCTCGGCTTCGCCGACGAACCCCCGGCCAGCTACGCCGAGTTCTTGCTCCGTACCTCGGCCACGTCGGTTCACGAGCCTTCGGCCGCCCGCCGCCAGGCGGCCGGGCGCGAGGGCGGTTCCCAGGACCGATCCTGCCGCTGCTAGCTAACGACGGGTCCGGCCCGTCGCTCGGGTGACGCACCGCGTACACCGCCGCCTGGGTTCGGTCCTGCACCCCGAGCTTGGCCAGCACCGAGCTCACGTGCGCTTTCACGGTCTTCTCGGACAGCTGCAGCAGGCGGGCGATCTCCCGGTTGGACCGGCCGTCGGCGATCCGGGCCAGCACCTCGCGCTCGCGCGGGGTGAGCATGTCGGCCCGGGAGCCGCGGACCAGCGAGCTGAGGGCGGCCGGCGCGAGCAGCACGTTGCCATCCCGCACCGAGCGGATGGCGCGGACCAGGGCGTCCGGGTCGATGTCCTTGTACAGCACGCCCGCCGCACCCGCCCGCATCGCCCGGGCCGCCGCCGACGGCTCGGTCGCGCTGGTCAGCACCAGCACCCGCAGCCCGCACGAGCGCAGCGACTCGAGCACCGCGACGCCGTCCATCCCGGGCAGCTTGAGGTCGAGCAGCACGATGTCCGGTCGCAGCGACGTGGCCAGCGACACGGCGGTCGGGCCATCGCCCGCCTCGCCCGCGACCACGATGCCGTCCTGCGCCTCAAGCAGCGCCCGCAGCCCCTGCCGCACCACCGGATGGTCGTCCACCAGCAGCACGCTGATCATGCCCGGTCCACGCCCGGCACCCTCCGTACCAGCGCCGACCGAGGCAGCGTCGTCGGCCATTGCGCCGGTCACCCGGGCACCTCCATCCTGACCGTGCTCCCCGCGCCAGGTGTGGAGCTGATCCGCAGCATCCCGCCGACCCCGGCCGCCCGTTCCCGCATTGACGTCAGCCCGAGCCCGGCCGAGGCCAGCGCCGGGTCAAAGCCCGACCCGTTGTCCGCGATCTCCAGGATGACCCGGCGCCGGGTCCGCGACAGCGTCACCGACACCTCGCTCGCCCCGGAGTGCCGGAGCGCGTTGTGCAGCGCCTCCTGCGCGACCCGGAACACGGCCGCCTGCGCCGCGGCCGCCAGCTCGGGCACGTCGGCCGCGGTCAGCCGGATCGCGACCCCGTGCGCCCGCCCCGCCAGTTCCGCGTACCGGCGCAGCGACTCGGCCAGCCCATCTAGCTCGGGCGGGGCGAGGCCGTCGATGACCGCGCGGAGCTCGCCGTGCGCCTGCGCGCCGAGCTCCGCGATCGCGCCAAGCTCGGCTGCCGCCCGGGCAGGATCCTTGGCGATCAGCAGCTCGGCCGCGCGGGTGTGGGCCCGGATCGAGAACAGCCGCTGCGACACCGCGTCGTGCAGTTCCCGCGCCAGCCTGGCCCGTTCCTCGAGCACGGAGAGCTCCCGGCTGCGCTCGTACAGCCGGGCGTTGGTGAGGGCGATCGCGGCGTGCGCGGCGAACAGCGTCAACAGTTCCTCGTCCCGGTCGGTGAACTCGCCGGAGCTCTTGTTGGCCACAAAGATGATGCCGAGCACCTCGTCGCCGTTCTTCACCGGCACGCCGAGGAACCCGGTCAGCTCGGGATGGGCGGCCGGCCACCACCCGCCGAACCGCGGGTCCTCCCTGATGTCGGCCAGCCGCTCGGGCGCGCCCGCGGTCAGCAGCGCGGCCAGCATCCCGTGCTGCCGCGGCAGCGGGCCGATCGCCCGCTGCTGCGCCTGGGTCATCCCGGCGACCACGAACTCGCCGAACGAGCCGGCGTCGTCGGGGACGCCGAGGGCCGCGTAGCGGGCGCCGACCAGCGTGCGCGCGGACCCCACGATGACCTCGAGCGCGTCCCTGGTCGACAGCGGGCGGCTGACCGCCAGCACCGCCTGGCTGACCAGCTGCAGCTCGGCGAGATAGCTTTCCACGTCTTCGACCGTATCCCCACCGGCACCGGACCGGATCGGCCGCTGGTCTTAGGACCATCGGCCCGCGTCGCTCGCGCCCAGCGGCCGATGCGCGGTCGCGGCCGCCTGCCTAGCGTCGAAGACATGAAGAAAGCACTGATCACCGGGGCGTCCCGGGGACTCGGCCGGGCGCTGGCGACCGGGCTCGCGGCGGCGGGCTACGCCGTCGTCATCGACGCCAGGGACCCCCGCGCGCTGCGGCTGGCGGCCGACGCCATCCGCGACGGCGCCCGCCGGGCCGGCCACGCCGGGGCCGACGTCACCGCGCTGCCGGGCGATATCACCGACCCCGCCCACCGGGCCGTGCTCTGCGCCGCGGGCGAGATCGACTTGCTCGTTAACAACGCCGGCACGCTCGGCGCGGCTCCGCTGCCCGCCCTCGCCGACTACCCGGTCGAGCAGCTCCGGGCTGCGTTCGAGGCGAACGTGATCGCCCCGATCGCGCTGACCCAGCTGTTCCTGCCGGTACTGCGCGAGCGCGGCGGCGCGATCCTGAACGTCACCTCCGACGCGGCGGTGGAGCCGTACGCGGGCTGGGGCGGCTACGGGGCGGCCAAGGCGGCGATCGAGCAGGCGTCGAACGTGCTCGCAGCCGAGGAGTCCGGGGTCCGGGTCTGGTGGGTCGATCCGGGCGACTTGCGGACCGACATGCACCAGGCGGCCTTCCCTGGCGAGGACATCTCGGACCGGCCGCTGCCGGAGTCGGTCGTCCCCGCCTTGGTCCGGCTGGTCACCGAGCGGCTGCCGAGCGGACGGTACCGGGCGGCCGAGCTGGTCCCGGCCTGACCATCCAGCCACAACGAAGAAGGGGACACCGATGACCGCCACCCTGACCGAGTTCACGCTGCCGACCGAGCTCGAGGCGCACGCGCCGCCGGAGGCACGCGGCCTGCCCAGAGACGGCGTGCGGCTGCTGGTCAGCCGGGCCGCCGACGCCACCGTCACGCATCACGGCTTCACCGACCTGCCCGGGCTGCTTCTCCCGGGCGATCTGCTGGTGGTCAACAACTCGCGAACGCTGCCCGCCGCGGTGCCCGCAGGCCCCGACCTGACGATCCACTTCTCGACCGCCCGCCCGGACGGGAGTTGGCTGGTGGAGCCGCGGATCCCGGCCGGCAAGTCCAGCCTCCCCCACGGCGACCAGCCGCCGCCGGAGGTCATCGCGCTGCCCGGCGGGGCCGAGCTGACGCTGACCGGCCGCGCGACCGCGCGGCTGTGGAGCGCCCGGCTGTCGGTGGCGGTCGTGCCGTACCTGCTGCGGCACGGTGAGCCGATCCGCTACTCCTACGCCGGGCAGCGGTGGCCGCTTGAGGCCTACCAGACCGTCTTCGGCCGTCTCCCCGGCAGCGCCGAGATGCCGAGCGCGGCCCGCCCGTTCACCCCCGCCGTCGTGACCGACCTGGTCGCCCGGGGCGTGACCTTCGCCCCGATCACCCTGCACTGTGGGGTCTCGTCGCTGGAGGCGGGCGAGGATCCGTACCCCGAGCAGTACGACGTCCCGCCGGCCACCGTCCGCCTGGTCAACCTGACCAGGCAGTCGGGCGGCCGGGTGATCGCGGTTGGCACGACCGTCGTCCGCGCCCTGGAGACGACCGCCCTGGGCGCCGTCCCCATGGCGGCCACGGCTGGCTGGACCTCGCACGTGGTCACCCCGGAGACGGGCCTGCGGGTCGTGGACGGGCTGCTGACCGGGCTGCACGAGCCGCGGTCATCGCACCTGCGGATGCTCGCCGCCTTCCACCGCGAAGACCTGCTCGGCGACTGCTACGACGCCGCCCTGTCAAACGGCTACCTGTGGCACGAGTTCGGCGATGTCCACCTGCTCCTGCCCTAGGCGCTCAGTCACCCATCGGCCATCGGCGGTGTGACAGTCTTGTCCTATGGAACCCGTGCTTCAGTACGTGGACGCGGTAACGGTTCCGGTGCCGGACCTTGACCGCGGGATGGCCTTCTACCGCGACGTGCTCGGCCACCAGCTGATCTGGCGGAACGAGGCGGCCGGGCAGGCCGGGCTCCGAATGCCAGGATCGAGCACCGAGATCGTGCTCACCACCCGGCAGGGCTACGAGCCGGACTGGAAGGTTGCTTCTGCCGATGCCGCCGCCGTGGCGTTCGCCGCTCACGGCGGGAGGGTGCTGGTCGAACCCGCGGACATCCCGATCGGCCGACTCGCCGTGGTGGAGGACCCCTTTGGCAACCGACTGGTGCTGCTCGACTCGACCAAGGGCACCTACGACACCGACGCATCCGGCACGGTCACCGGCGTCTCGTGACCGAAACCCTCCCCGCGTCGCTCGGTGGGGCTAGCCCCGCGATCTGCCGCCTACGACGCGTCAGTCACGGTCCTGCCATGTGCACACGCAGACTTCATTGCCCTCGGAGTCTGCCAAGATCCAGAATGCTCGCGCATGGTCGTCGCTGACGAGCCGACCGCCGGCCGCGAGGGCGGCTTCGACTCGGGCAACGGCATCGTCGTGCGGAACAGTCAGATCAAGATGAATTGTGTTGCGCTGCGTGCGCGGTTCGTCCATCTGCTGGAACCAGAGAGACGGACCGCCATCGGACGGGTCCACTAGGTCGGCGGGCGCAGTGACGTCGTCATACCCGAGTACCGCCTTCCAGAACGGGCGCACTGCGGGGATGTCCATCGCATCGATCGCGATTGCAAGCGACTGAACCGAATGACGGGCAGGGTGCGCGACCGTCTGGTAACCGGCCGTGCGAACTGCCTTCGTGATAGAGCGGGCTAGATCAACGTCCCGCGTAGTCACTCGAAATTTGCCACGTGTCTGCAGCGTGAGTTCCACTCGGTCGGCGGTCGCGCGCAGGCGCAGATGGTCGTTCGCGTGTGGGCCGGCGATGTCGACCGCAGCGCGGATAACTTCGCACGCGTCGAAGAGAGAGCCGACCGTGACAGCGGTGGTGAGGCAGTCGAGGAGGTACCGCCAGCCGAGGTCTTCAACTGCCAGCGACGCTTCGCCTTCTGTCAGAATCATGTCAGCCATACGGTCATGCTCTCCAGTGTCGTCGTGGCTCCTCTGCACCCTACTCGGTCGTTTCGTGGAGGCGTGGTAGCACGATCGGAGCTGGCTCGACGCAATTTCTCCGGTGGTGGCCGGGCGGACAGGAAGCCGCCCGGCCCGGTGAACAACGGCCGGATGCGGCCGATACCTTGAGCTCAGCAGATCTTTTGACTGAGAGGACTAACCCGGACGTGGAACTGCCCGACGGCCTGCTCGCCCTGCTGCGCCTGCCCAGCCCGTGCTACGTGTCGACCGTGATGCCCGACGGCTCGCCCCAGCTGACCCAGACCTGGGTTGACACCGACGGCGAGCACGTCCTGATCAACAGCGTGGCCGGCTTTCAGAAGATCAGAAATATCGAACGTGACCCGCGGGTCGCCCTGACCGTGTCCGACCCGGAGAACTCCTTCCGGTATTTCGCGGTCCGCGGACGGGTCCTGAACGTGACCGAAGACGGCGCGGCCGACCATATCGAGAAGCTGGCCCAGCGCTACCTGGGCGGCCCGTACCCGTGGTACGGGGGCCGCGACCAGACCCGGCTGCTGATCACCATCGAGGCCGACAAGATCAGCGGCGTCGGCTAAGTCACCGTCAGCCTGGGCGATCTCACATCATTTCGTCCGTGAACGGAAGGAGCACGGTCTTCAGCTCGGTGTAGGACTCGACGGCGGCGCGGCCGCCCTCGCGGCCGAGACCGGACTGGCCGAAGCCGCCGAACGGGGAGTTCGGCTCGAGCTGGTAGCCGTTGATGCCGACCGTGCCGGCCCGCAGGGCCTTGGTCACCCGCATCGCCCGGTGGACGTCCGAGGTCCACACGGTGGCGGCGAGTCCGTACTCGGTGTCGTTGGCGATCCGGACCGCCTCGTCCTCGTCGGCGAACGGGATGACTGACAGGACCGGCCCGAAGATCTCCTCCCGGGCGATGCTCATGTCGTTGGTCACATCCGCGAACAGCGCCGG
>Ga0302235_10002561_pt1 | contig 13001 bp, 13 predicted proteins | sample II_Palsa_N3_3_FD_193577 | JGI IMG/M metagenome (GOLD analysis project Ga0302235, IMG submission 193577) | Peat permafrost microbial communities from Stordalen Mire near Abisko, Sweden - II_Palsa_N3_3 | ecosystem: Environmental > Terrestrial > Soil > Palsa > Peat permafrost | place: Sweden... | reverse complement strand
GAGCATCTCCGCGGCGAAGCCCACCAGCCGGGGCCGGAGCTGCGCCATCTCCTGAGGGGTCATCCCGGCATGACACTACAAAGACCGGCGGCAATTCAGGCAAATGACCTAACAAAGTACTACTAGGCGCCCGTCAGCCGATGTAGGCAGCGTTGATTCACCCGTGTGATGGCGCCTTTACCCCGGCTCTAACCGGGGTAAAGGCGCCATCACACCGGTTTAACCGGTGCCCGGAGCGCGCCGCCCGCAGGCACATGCGGCTGCCCGCCCAGCGCGCTCCCGATCACCTGCAGTGGCCGCAGCAGCGCCTGTGGCGGGCCCATAGGCATCCGCGCCGCCCCCGCGTAGGGATCGCGGACCGCGAAGTACACTCGCCGGATGGTCGTTTGCACGATGGCGCCCGTGCACATGCAGCACGGCTCGAGCGTCGTCACCAGGGTGTGGCCTTCGCAGCGGCGGCCACGCGGCCTGTCCCTCAGCCGGATCCGGCTGGTCCGGCGGGTTCGCGGGCGGGCTGCTGCCGGGCCGGCGTCCGCTCGAAGATGTAGTAGATGGCGACCACGGCCGTGATGATCACCGCGACCGGGGCGCTGACGAACGCGACGCCGAAGGCCACGAGATAGGGGAGCTGCCCGATGTAGAACCGGGTGCGGACGGCCTTTCTGGCCGTCGCGGGCACGGGCTGGTGCATCCGCTCGTCCTCGTGCAGCGCCCACTCCAGCAGGCCCACGAAGGCCAGGCTCATTAGCTCGAATGTGCCCGCGTACAGCGCCGCCGCGACGTGCGCGTCCTGGCCGCCTGCGGTCAGGTAGCTGGCCATGGTGGCGGTGGCGAACGGAATAGCCACGATGACCAGCAGGAGCACCAGGTTGGCGAACAGCAGGGTCCGGTTTACGACGGCGATGTTCGCGATCAGCGTGTGGTGATTGACCCAGATAATTCCGATCGTGAAGAAGCTGATCAGGTAGGCGACGAACGACGGCCAGTGGTGCCCGAGCTGGTGCAGTAGCGGCCCGTGGCCCGGGCCCGCAATGGTCAGGTTCAGGGCCAGCAAGGTGATGGCCACGGCGAACACGCCGTCGCTGAAAGATTCGAGCCGCCCACGATCCACCGCTGCCGTCCCTGGGGCCAGAGAGTCGCCTGAGGATCAAAGGTAACCGGGAATGAGCCGCCCGGCCGTCCCTCGGTGACCGACGTCCCTACGCCGAACGAGGAATCGGCGGTAGGGGTTGTTGCGGGCGTGGTCAAGCGGAGGTGGCGGCGGGGTTGCTGCGGTACCCGGTGGGTGCGGACCGCCTGGCGGGGTTGGGGGGCATCTCACCGGACGATCGCGGCGGGGCTGGGGCGACGGGTGTCGGCGTCCGCGGGATGGGTGGCCCGGTTCGCTTCGCGTGTCGGCCCGATCTGCCGGGTGTTCACGAGGTGGCTGTGCGCTGGACGCCGCTGACCCGGGTTACCGGGCGGCTCATGCGCAGCGCCGGGACAGGGCCGCGTGCCGGACGGCCCTGTCCCGCCGTGAAGTCGTCCTTACCGGCCCGAGATGGTGGCGAGGTAGGTATGGGGGCCACTGGTACCGGTGGGGATGTAGAGCCCCATGACATGGTTCTGGAATACGGTATTTCCGGTCACGATGCTGCAGCCACCCGGGCATAGCGGGCTTGTCGCGACGTTGGCGGGATACCACCTGGCCGCGCCGAAGAAGCCCTGGCGGATGTTAGCGGGAACGAAGGCCATCGATGCCTCCTGAGCTGAACTGATGGCCACCAGGTTGAAGCCACCTTGCACGGCGGTGATTCCCTCGAAGTGCGTGACCAGCGCCGGAGCGTTGCCGTAGCTGAAGTACTTCGGCTTTCCGAACGTCTGGGTTCGTTCGTTGTAGTTCATGAGGAAGGCCCGCTGGGCTCCGCTGGCCTTGGAGCCGCCGGCCAGGGTGTAAATCGGGTTCTTGCCGCCGCTGTCCTGCCAGATGCCATAGAGCGTGGTCTGGCTCGACTGGCTCCCGCCGAGGTCGAGCAGCGTCCACCGATGCCGGGACATGTTGTAGATGAAGGCGTTGGCCGAGATCAGCCCACCCCGCACGCTGGGGTTGAGATCGTAGTCGCCCACCACCAGATCGCCCATCGTGCTGTGCGGAATGGTATCCATGACGAAGCACTTGACCTCGAATTTCGGGCAGGCCCGCACGTGCCCGACCGTATCTGCCCCATCGGCGGGCACGTCAATGGATGTCCAGGATCCGCCCGATCCGCTCACCGGCCCGAGGTAGACCATGCCCTGATTGATCACGCCAGCGGGCGCCGACGACGACTGGTAGCTCCCGACGGCGCGAACCTGGCCGCTCGGGATGGTCCAGTTGAACAAGTGCGTATCAGGACCGTAGAACGTCGCTGACGTCACGCCGGGGAACGAGGGCGTGCGCTGCGATACGGCTGCTCCTGCCGCGCTCGTGAGGCGGCCCCGGTAGAGGAACGGATTAGTCTGCCCGCCGTTCCCGGTCGCCGAACCCGTCAGTATGACGTCTCCGTTGGTCGTACCCCGAACGCCGGTAACGATATCCCCGGTTTGCAGAATCGAGGAGATGGAACCGTCACCTTTCGCATTGCTATGGCCAGCCGTGCTGGCAAGAGCCGGCACGACGGCCGTCACCAGGAGTGCGGCCGTAGCTCCCCCGATCAGCAGATTACGGCTTATGACTCTCATTTGCAGCCCCCGTTGTCCTATGGCGGCCCGAGCGATCCCGCCCTTGAGATGTAATTAACGAAATTCCGGCCCGGAATTTCATTTCAATCGGGCATCCTAGCAGCCCACGCCCAGCACTTTCATCGATACAGAATGGTAATATCGTGATAAAGGGAGCCCTATCGGCCTGATGGCGATATCGCGTATTAATCACCAGGTAACGCAGGGCCGGCGTATCGAATTATCGGATAGCTAAATGAGATCACCGGGACGGGGAATTCCTTTTCGGTGGCCGGAGCCTCCGTATCCGGAAGGGGCGGCGGCCGGCCCTTATAACCCCGGGATTCCCCGGACGGGGCATCGCGGTAGCCAGGGAGATCGGCACCAAATTTCGGCTGGTCATGAGACGGGGCGCGCTGCACACCAGTTCGCCCTCACCACAATCGCGGACCCGGCCACGGTGTGGACCGCGCTGACCGGCGGCGACCTGACCCGCCGCTACAATCAGAACCGGGGGCCAGCAGCTTAGATCACGTTGACCATTCAGCCGGGCACACTGGGTCGTCCCCCGGGCCAGCACAGCTCCCGGTTAAGTGCAGCTGGCGGACCGCGGCTTCGAACAGCTCGGTGTGCAGGTCAACGTCCGCGGCCGTGGTGGCCGGGCACATCAGCGCCATGTTGTGGAACGGCGTCAGCAGCACGCCCCGGTTGGCCATGAACGTGTGCAGGTAGTCGTCCAGCTGCGGATCGTCCGCCGCGGCGGCTTCGGTGCCGGTACGCGGCGCGGGACTGGCGAAGCGGTACTCGGCGCGGGCCCCGAGCCGGGTCACCGACCAGGGCAGCCCGTACCGGGAGATCACCCCGGCCACACCGTCCGCGAACCGTTCGGCGAGAGTGATCATCTCGCCGAACGCCTCGTCGGTCAGCACCTGGCTCAGCGTGGCGCACACCGCCGCGACCGACAGCGCGTTACCCGCCAGGGTGCCGCCCACGCCGCCGACATCGATGAGGTCGAGGTCGGACCGGGCCAGCAGCCGGTCGGCCAGCTCCCCGGACATGCCGTAGGCGGCGGCCGGGATACCGCCGCCGATCGCCTTGCCGATCGTGACCAGGTCCGGGCTCAGCCCCCACGCGGCGGTCGCGCCACCGGGCCCGGCGCAGAACGTGTGCGTCTCGTCGTTGATGAGCAGCGTCCCGTACTGCCGGGTGAGTTCCCGGACGCCCGCCAGGAACCCCGCCTCCGGCAGCACGATCCCGATGTTGGTCAGGGCCGGCTCCATCAGCACGGCCGCGACGTCACCGTGGGCGAGTTCCCGCTCCAGCCCCTCCAGGTCGTTGAACTCCGTGACCCGGCTCGTCACCGTGACGTCGACCGGGGCACCGACGTTGCCCGGCCGCGGCGCGCTTCCGCCGTCCGGCGTGGTGACGATCAGCGACTCGTCGACCGAGCCGTGATAGCAGTGACTATAGAAAAGGATCTTCCCGCGCCCGGTGAGCGCACGGGCCAGCCGGATCGCCCACCGGTTGGCGTCCGTCGCGGTGAGGGCGAACGACCAGCGGGCCGCGCCGAACCGCCGGGCCAGCTCGTACCCCGCCTCGGCCGCCTCCTCGGTCGGCAGCATGACCGCCAGGCCGCCCAGGTCAGCCGTGCGCCGCTGGATGGCCCGCAGTACCGGCGGCGGTGAATGCCCGGCCATGGCGGCGGTGTCGCCGAGGGAAAAGTCCGTGAGGAAGTGGCCGTCGATGTCGGTGACCCGGGCGCCGCGGGCCCGGGCCAGGTACAGCGGGAACCCGCCGGACGCCTTGTTCATCCAGGTCATCGGCACCCGGCCGAAGAGGGAGCCGGCTCGCCCGTGAGCGTCCGCGGAGCGGGGATGGCCGGCTGCGAACGCGGCCCGCTCCCGCCGGAGCAGTTCCGCCAGCCGCGTGCGGTCCAGACCGGTCCCGGGGGCCGCAAAGGTATCCATGACGGGCCTCCCGTCGGAAAACGTGGCAGAACGCTGACGCTACCATCGATCTGAACGCTCAACCAGGGCTCAGTCAACTGATTCAGTTGTCTCAATATCAGCCGGCCCCTGCAATCCATCCGCACCACATGACTCGGCGCGGTCACCTGGGCCGGTTGCCCTCAGCTCACGGGCCGCGCCGTTCAGGTCAGGCCGGCGGACCAGGCCAGCCCGGCGTCCGGGGCGTCCTCGCGGATCACGGTGGCCTCGATTAGCCCGTAGGGCCGGTCCGCCGCGTAGAACACCTCACCCGGGTTATCCAGCCCGAACGGCTCCAGGTCGGCGGCGAAGTGGTGCTTGTTCGGCGCGGCGAAGCGGATCTCCGCGACCTCGGGATGGGCCTTCAGCACCGCCGTGCCCATGGCCTGCAGGGTCTGCTGAAGGGCGCGGCTGTGCGTGCCAGCGAAGGTGTCCAGCAGCACGGCCCGGATGCCGGCGTGGCAGGCGGCCCAGTCGGCGGCGGGCTCGCCGTACCGCCAGCTCGCCACCAGGCTGGTGGCCAGGATCCGGTCATCGGTCTCCGCCAGCGTGGTGAACCGGTCGGCGAAGAAGCCGCGGAACTCCGAGCCGGTCGACTTCAGCACCACCAGGTCCTTGATCCCCGACACGACCCATGCGCCCGGCCCGTGCTCGGTCGCGCCGACCGTGACCGCCGTAGTGCGGATGTCCTGCCCGCGCCGGACGAACGCATGGTCGTGACCGGCTTCACCCGGCGCGACGCCAACCCGGTCCCACGCGTAGGCGTCGATCCCGACCCGTGCGCTGGTCACCGCGGGCACCGTCTCGACGAAGTGCCGGGCCAGATCCAGCGCGAAGTCCTCGATCTGGTCGACGCCGTACTGCTTGGCGAAGGCGAACACGGTGTTTTTCTGGCTGTCGGTGGGCAGCACGTTGGCCTGGTTACCGGACCTATGCGCGGCGGCGAAGTCGCCCCGCAGCGTGGTGGTCACCGACAGGTCGTGGATATCGTGCCGGGGCGTGTCCCGGTCGATCTTGACCACCCGGATCTCGGCCTTGCCGTACTGGTTGGCGCCGAGGATGATTCCCACGGTCAGCTCCCTCGGTAGGTCGTGTAGGCGTACGGGCTGAGGACGAGCGGCACGTGATAATGACCGTCAGCGGCGTCGATGAGGAAGCTGATCGCGACCTCCGGGTAGAAGGCCCGCTGCCCGGCCCGGGTGAAGTAGGCGCCGGTGTCGAAGACGACGCGGTAGCTGCCGGGCGGCAGATCGTCCGGCCCCAGCGCGGGGACCCGCCCGTCGTCGTTGGTAACGGCCTCGGCCAGTGCCTGCCCGCCGGCCGCCCGTTCGAGCCGCACCGTTACGCCCGCCGCGGGCCGTCCTAGCGCGGTGTCGAGCACGTGCGTGCTGACCGTGCTCACGGCGCTGTCTCCCCGGCGGGGCCCCGGACGGTGCGGCCACGATCAGTCTTCACGGTGCGGCTCCGACCAGCTTGGTCAGCCGCAGGTCGTTGATCTTGGCCAGTTCCGCCCGGACGACCTGGCGCTCGGTGCCGGGATCGTTGCGCAGCCGGTCCTGCAGGATGCCGAGCAGTTCCTGCGCGCTGCGCCCGCTCGCGCAGACCAGGTAGATGTGGCCGAACCGCTCCTCGTAGCCGCGGTTGCCCGCCGCCAGCTCCGCGCGCACCGTCCCGTCCGCTCCGTCCACCGCGGCTTGCTCGCTGCCCGACCGGGAGCTCTGCCCTGCGGCTGGGGCTTCCCCGATGCGTGGGTGCCCGGCTAGTGCCTCAACGACGTCCTCGCCGGTCAGCTGCGCCTGGGCCCGGGCCAGCAGTTCCTCCATCGAGCCGTACGGCCGGCCGTCCGCCACCGCCGCGGCCCAGTGCCCGGCGTGACAGCAGTCGAGCAGCAGTTCGCGCGCCCGCTGGTTCGGCAGGGCATTGAACGCCGCAAGCCCGATGCCTTCCGGCGCTTCGTCCGGGGCCGCCGCGCTGCTCGAGGTCACCGGCCTCCTTCGGGAACGTCCGCCACGCGCAGAAGACCTCCAAATTACGCCGCCCCGCCCCACCCCGTCCAAGCACTGAGCCAAGCTGGACTGAGGGAAGATGGCAGTCAAGCTAAGGGTGCGAAAGGGAAGGGAGAGCCTTGGCCCAGTACGTGATCGTCATCGAGGGTGACGGCTCCGCCAACTACAGCGCCTATGCGCCGGATCTGCCCGGCGTAGCCGCGACAGGAGACCCGCTCGAAGAGCGAAGCCGAGATGCGGCGGGAGGTCGCTCGGGTCTGTCTCGACTTCGTTCGCCGGTTCGTCTAGCCCGGCCCTGGTTCTAGCGGGTCAGCTGTGCCGGCTGCATGGTGCCCCGCTTATAGGGAGCGTTTCAGGGAATAAGACTACGCTCCCCGTAGTCTCGCCCCTGGGCCGCTAGCTTTCTGGGCCCGGGCAGCACACTAGCGGGTCAGCGCGGCCCGGGCCGGCGCGGGCAGCATGTCCCAGCGGCCGGCCGCCGCGGCGGCGATGCCGGTCGCGCGGGCCGCCGGGAGCCCGGCCTCGGCCAGCACGGTGGCCGCCTGTGCCGGGGGCAGGGCGTCGAGCCAGCGGCCGGCGGCCGCCTGGTGCGCGGCCGGATCGGCCTCGCCCCACAGCCGGAGCCGGGCCATCCCGCCGTCGGGATAGACGTCCAGCCGGGCCGCGGCCACGGCCGGCCTGAGCGCGAGCCGGAAGCGGTGCCGGGTGTCGGGCTGCAGCCGGGTCCGGGGCAGCAGGTCGAACCACTCCGGGCCCGGGCCCGGGCCTGAGCCCGCACCGGGACCGGCGCCGGACCCGGTGCCGGACAGCTGGGCCCAGCCGGGCGCGTTGCCCACGAACAGCGACGTGTCCAGCTCGGCGTGACGAATCCGGCCGGCCAGCGCGAGCCGCACGGACACCCAGTCGTTGCCGTCGTCCCGCCGCCGGGCGTTCTCCCAGCCTTCGCCCATGGTGCGGGCCCGGCCGGGCGCGATCAGGTGCGCCGCCGAGGAGTAGAACATGTCCGAGCAGCCGGTGATCGTCCCGCCGTTCTCGGCCGCGGCCAGGTCGAGGGTGCCGGCCAGGAAGCGCGGGTCCGGGACGACCTCGCCGTGCACGCGCAGCCGCGCGACGCCGCCGTCGGGAAAGATGGACAGCCGGACGTGGGTGTACCGGTGCGGGTTGCTGACCTCGAACGTGTTGCGTGCGTCGCCCTTGGCCGGTGAGCGGGGCACGAGCGTGACCCAGTCCGTGCCGGCCAGGTCTGCGGGGGAGGGGAAGCCCTCGGCGCCGGTGGCTTCCACCGAGACCTCGGGCGGGTAGTTGCCGGTGAAGAACGAGGTGTCGACCACTACCCCGTGGATGATCCCGGCCGCCCCGAGCCGGACGATGGCGTGGTCGTGGCCCGGCTCGCGGCGCCGCCGGGTCTCCCAGCCGTCGTAGACCTGGCCCTTCAGCCCGAACGTCGCCGGCGCGAAGACCGCCGGCGCCGCCGTGATCAGGTTCTCCCGCTCCGCGTACAGCTCGTCGTTGGCGTGCACGACGCTGCCGCCGAGGGTCCGGACGGCCAGGTCGGGAAGCTCGGTGAAGGGGATCGGGTCCGGTGCCTTGACGTCCTCCCTGCCGTGAGCGGCGGGGATTCCTCCAGCGCGGCTCACGCCGCGCTCCGGTGGGTTCCTGTTTCAGCGCCGGCTGCCACAGGGTGTGGTCTTGCACCGGCTTCGCAGGCGTTTTCCTTGTCCGCCCGCCCGGCGGCCAAAATGTTCCTCGCTGCATTGACGTCCCGGTCGTGGGCGGTCCCGCACGCCTGGCACGTCCACTGCCGGACCTGCAGCGGCTTGGGGCCGTCCTTGACCCCGCAGGCCGAGCAGACCTGGCTGGTCGGCTCGAACCGGCCGATCCGGGCGAACGTGCGCCCGTACTGCGCTGCTTTTTCCTCCATCAGCCGCAGCAGCTGCGACCAGCCGGCGTCATGCACGGACCTGGCCAGCCGGGTACGCGCCAGCCCGGACACGCACAAGTCCTCCGCATAGACCGCTTGATTATCGCGGACCAGCCGAAACGCGATCTTATGCGCATGATCCAGCCGGGTCTGCCGCACCTTACGATGCAGGACCGCGACCCGGTGCCGGGCCCGGGCCCGGTTCGCCGAGCCCTTCCGCGTCCGGGACAGGCCCCGCTGCGCGCGGGCGAGCTTGCGTTCCTTAGCCCGAAGGAACCGCGGGTTGGCGATGACATCCCCGTCCGAGGTGACGGCCAGGCTGGCCAGCCCCAGGTCGATCCCGATCTCCCGGCCGCAGCCGGGCAGCGGCGTGGCCTGGCGTTCCACCACAAACGAGGCGTAATAGCGGCCGTCCGCTTCCTTGATCACCGTGACCGACGACGGGACAGACGGCAGGTCCCGGGACCATTCGACCCGGATGTCTCCCACCTTGGCCACGTACAGCCGCTGCCCGCGCAGGGCGAACCCGTTGCGGGTCAGCCGGATGGACTGCCGCTGATGCTTGCGCCGGAACACCGGATGCCCCACCCGGCGGCCCTTCCGCCGGCCGGACAGCGACCCGAACCAGTTCCGGTACGCGCGGCGGGCATCGTTGCACGCCTGCACCAGCGCCACCGATGCGACCTCACCCAGCCACGCCCGCTCCGGCGCCTGCTTGGCCAGGGTGATCACCCGGCGCTGCACCTCCGTGTCGGAGATCTTCTGCCCGGCCGCGTGGCAGGCATCCCGCAGCCGCAGGCAGTCGTTATACACCACCCGGGCGCAGCCGAACGCCCGCGCCAGGGCCTGCTGCTGACAGAGCGACGGATAGAGACGATACCGGTACCTGACCTGCATGACACCACAGCATGCCACCGGCCCCTGACAATCGCGGCGGAGCACCACCGCGGCAGGCACCTGGTTTCCGCGCTCCATATGCATGTGACCTTCGTGACGACGCACCGGCGCGGAGTCCTCGATGCGGACGCGCTCCGGTCGTGCCAGGACGCGATGCGGAAGGTGCGCCGCGACTTCGCCGCGGAGCCGCAAGAGTTCAACGGCGACAACGATCACCTGCACCTGCTGCTGCAGTACCCGCCCAAGGTCGCCGTCCCGGCCCCGGTGAACAGCCTCTAGGGCGTGCCGGTCCGCGAGCTGCGATCGGAGGCCACCAGCCGGGTGAACCAGCACATCACGCACCGGCATTTCTGGTCGCCGTCCTCCTTCGCCGCATCCCCCGGCGGTGCGCCGCTGAACATCATCCGGCAGCACATCGAGCAGCAAAGACACCCGGCTCACGCAACTTCCGGCCTAACCCCGCCCCGAAGGACGGGGCTTGCGCCCGGCAATTTCGGTCAACCTCGTTCTCCTTCGGTGCGAGCGCCGGGCCGGGTCAGGAACTGACCGTGCGGCGCGCCGATGTGCACCCGGCGGCCCCGCAGCCAGGTGCCCGTGACCACCCCTGTCAGCTGGCGTCCGGCGTAGGGCGTGACCGGGTTCTTATGATGCAGCCGCGCCGGGTCCACCGTGAACGTCTCATCCGGTGCGAGCACGCAGAAGTCCGCGTCCCGGCCCGGCTCGATCGCGCCTTTCTGGCCCAGGCCCGCGATCTGCGCCGGACGCTGCGCCATCCACCGGACCAGCTGCTCCAGGCCGAACCCCCGCGGCCGCGCCTGCGTCCACACGGCGGGCAGCCCCAGTTGCAGCGAAGCGATCCCGCCCCACGCCGCGCCGAAGTCGCCGTCTTCGAGCCGCTTCAGGTCCGGTGTGCAGGGCGAGTGGTCAGACACCACACAGTCGATCGTGCCGTCGGCCAGCCCGGACCACAGCCGCTCCCGGTTGGCCGCCTCGCGGATCGGCGGGCAGCACTTGAACTGCGTCGCCCCGTCCGGTACCTCTTCGGCGCTGAACACCAGGTAGTGCGGGCAGGTCTCGGCCGTGACCTGCACTCCCCGGGCCCGGGCGGCACGGATCTGGCTGGACGCCGCGGCGCTGGACAGGTGCAGGATGTGCACGCGTGCGCCAGTCCGCCCGGCCAGGTCGAGCACCAGCCCGATGGCCAGGTCCTCCGCCTCCCCGGGGCGGGACCGCAGGAACCCGCCGTAGTCCCGCCCGGCCGCCTCCGGAGCCCGCTCGATGACGTGCGGATCCTCGGCGTGCACGATCATCTGCGAGCCGAGCGCCGCCACGATAGCCAGGTCGGCCTCGAGTTCGGCCGGGCTGAGCGGCGGGAACTCGCCCACTCCCGACGGCAGCAGGAAGCACTTGAAGCCGAGCACACCGGCGCGGTGCAGCGGCCCGAGCTGCGCGGCGTTGCCGGGGATCGCGCCGCCCCAGAAGCCCACGTCGACGTGGCAGCGCCCGGCGGCCGCGGCGCGCTTGGCCGCCAGCGCGGCCGGGTCGACCGTCGGCGGGAGGCTGTTCAGCGGCATGTCGACGATGGTGGTGACCCCGCCCGCGGCCGCGGCGGCGGTGGCAGTGTGAAAGCCCTCCCAGTCGGCCCGGCCCGGGTCGTTGACGTGCACGTGCGTGTCCACCAGGCCTGGCAGCAGCACCACGTCGTCGCCCAGCTCGACCACCTCGCGGCCGTCCGGCCCGGCCGCCAGCGGCTCGACCGCCACGATGGTCCCGCCGCTGACCGCGACGCAGCCGGGGCCCTCGCCGCCGGGCGTCACCATCCGCCGGGCCCGCAGCACGAGGTCGCAGGAGGTCATGCGCCGGCCGGATCGCCCAGCGCAGCGCGGTAGGCCCGCCAGCCGCCGTACTGGCTGATGTCGGTGTAGCCGCCCTGCCGCTGTTCTTCGTCACGCAGGATCATGCCGAACGAAAGCTGCCCTCGAGCCAGCTCCACGATCGACAGTTCCAGTTCCGGGGGTTCGCTCGCCAGCAGCGTGCGCAGCAGCGGCATGGGCACGTCGTACAGCTCGCCGAGGATGGAGTGCCCCTCCGTGGGCTCACGGTCGGCCGGGTAGAGGCCGGGGTACTCGTCACGGATGGAGTAGAACCGGTACCGCGGCGCGGTCCGCACCTCGCCGATCAGCGGAATGCCTGCAATGTGCTGGTGCACGGGCCCACCGCGCATCCCGCCGCCATTGAGGAACATCAGGGCCATCCACGTCTCCATCCGGTCCAGGCCGCGGGCAGGCGGGCCGGCCTGCGCCTCCCGGGTCGTTCCCCGCCACGTGCCCTCCTACGCCCCGCCGCACAGCACCGGCGGGCAGTGCATGGGCTGGCGGCATCCGGGCCCGGGTCGCGCTCAGCTGGTCGGCCGCTGCCCATAGCCGGTGAGCTTGTGCGTGACGCGGTCGATCTCTGCGGGCGGCAGCAGCCGCGGGGTCCCGGCGGCGGCCGCCCGCAGGTAGACGTCGCACAGCCACTCCAGATAGACGGCGCGGCTGTAGGCCGTGGCCAGGTCGGGCCCGGTCGTGACCGCGCCATGGTTGGCCATCAGGCAGCCGGTCCGGCCGTCCAGCGCCCATGCGACGTGCGCGGCGAGTTCTTCCGTTCCGTAGGTGGCGTACGGAGCGACGGCGACCGGCCCGCCGAACAGTGCCACGTAGTAGTGGACCGCCGGGATCTCGTCCACCAGGGTCGAAGCGGCCGTGGCGGCGGGGGAGTGGGTGTGCACGATCGCCGCCGTGCCCGTCGCGGCGTAGACGCTCAGGTGCAGGGGCAGTTCGCTGGTCGGCTGCAGCGGGGCCTCCACCGGGGAGCCGTCCAGCCGGTGCACGCCGACCAGCCCGGCGGTGAGCGACCCGTAGTCCAGCCCGCTCGGCGTCACGGCCACCAGGTCACCGTCGCGCGCGCTCACGTTCCCGGCGGTCCCGATCACCAGGCCCGCCGCGGCGAGCTGGCGGCACACCCCCGCGACCTCCGTGCGCAGCTCGCCGAGCAGCATCGCGCGTCCCTTCCTCGGGTAGCGTCAGGATATGGATTCCGGTCCCGATCAGCCGGCCGGCACGTTCGAGGTCCTCGGCTGGCGCGACGGCCACATCGTCGCCATCGACCAGACCGTGCTCCCGCACGAGATCCGCATGCTTCATCTCACCACGGTCGACGAGCTGGTGGACGCGATCACCCGGCTGGCCGTCCGCGGCGCCCCGGTGCTCGGCGTCGCGGGCGCGCTCGGTGTAGCCCTGGCCGCGCGGCTGGCCGAAGAACAGGGCTGGGACGAGGCCCGGCTGGCCGGTGCGGTCAAGCGCATCGGCGACGCCCGGCCCACCGCTGTGAACCTGCGCCGCGAGACCGAGGCCACCGCGGCCGTGATCCCGGACGGGCCCGCCGCCGTGGAAGCCGCGGCGCTGGCCACGCTGGCCGCGACCGTCACCGCGACCCACCGGATGAGCGAACGGGGGGCCCGCTACCTGCGGG
>Ga0302235_10002556_pt1 | contig 13014 bp, 11 predicted proteins | sample II_Palsa_N3_3_FD_193577 | JGI IMG/M metagenome (GOLD analysis project Ga0302235, IMG submission 193577) | Peat permafrost microbial communities from Stordalen Mire near Abisko, Sweden - II_Palsa_N3_3 | ecosystem: Environmental > Terrestrial > Soil > Palsa > Peat permafrost | place: Sweden... | reverse complement strand
TATCTCGCCCAGGTAGATCTCCACGATCCCGGTGGGATGGGCCAGCATCACCTCGACCTGGTTATCGGGCCGCGGCCGCCAGTACCCGGTCTCGGTGCCCAGCGGCGCTCCGATCTGTCCGTCCTCGTTCAGCCGCCAAGTCGTGCTGGCATAGCTGAGGAAAGGCTTGCCGTTGTGGCTGAAGCTGACCTCCTGGCCGAACCGGAACGACTCGATGGTCGGGTATCCGCCGATCCCGGCGCCTTCCCAGCGCCCGAGCAGGAACCCGAGCGGCGCGAGGTCAGGGTGGACCGGCGCGTCGGTCGTCATGGCCGTTCCTGTCCCGGCCCGGCGCCCGGGCCCCGGCGGGTGCCGGCCTGGTAGACCCGTACGACGGCGTACAGGCAGGCGGCGGCGGCCACGGCCAGCACGCCAATCAGGATCGCAGCGCTCAGCATGCCGTGCATAGCCCGCAGTGTACGGGCGAAGCCCGGACGGCAGCCCGCGGCACGCCGAATTACCGGCCGGACTAGAGTTCTGCCATGTCTGAACGCTTTCTGGTCATCAAGGTGACGGCGGGCAAAGACGATCCGGAGCGTAGCAATCAGGCCTTCACCGTCGCCGCGACCGCGGTCGCCAGCGGGGTACCCGTCTCGCTGTGGCTCACCGGAGAGTCCGCCTGGTTCGGGCTGCCCGGCCGCGCCGAGGACTTCTCGCTCCCGCATGCCGCGCCGCTCGCCGACCTGCTGGCGGGGGTGCTGGCCGCGGGCTCCGTGACGGTCTGCACGCAATGCGCCGCGCGCCGGGACATCGCGCCCGATGACCTGATCAGCGGCATCAGGATCGCCGGCGCGGCGACCTTCGTCGCCGAGATCATGGCCGAAGGCGCCCAAGCTCTCGTCTACTAGTCGAGTTGGGCTGCTAGGCGCTCGCCGCGCAGCTTCAGCACCAGGTCTTCCTGCCTGGGGTCGATGGCAGGCAGCGGGCCGGCCACCCAGCTGAGCAGCAGGTCGGCGAGGCTGGGATTGCGGACGAGCACCGGGCCGTGCAGATAGGTGCCGACCACCCGCCCGTAGCACGCGCCCTCGGTGCCGTCGCCGTTGCCGACGCCGGTGAGCACGGTGGCCAGTGGTTTCACGTCCGGGCCGCGTCTGGTCACGCCCTGGTGGTTCTCGAAACCGGTGAGCCGTTCCACGCCGAGTGCCGGATCGACGTCGGCCGTTACCTCACCGACCCCGCGCCGCTCACCACGGCCGCTGCGGATGTCGAGCAGGCCCAGTCCGGGAACCGGCTCACCTTCCGGGCCGCCGAACTCGGCTCCGATGATCTGGTAGCCGGCGCAGACCGCGAAGATCACCGCACCCCGGTCCGCGGCGGCTGTCAGGCCGCCGTCGGCGCGCAGCCGGCGGGCCGCGAGGACTTGCGGCAGGTCCTCACCGCCGCCAAGCAGGTAGATGTCACCGTCCACGGGGACCCGCTGATCGGAATTGACCTCGGCGACCTCGACACCGATGCCGCGCAGCCTGGCCCGGCGAGCGAGCATCAGCAGGTTGCCGCGATCACCATAGGTACTCAGCAGGTCCGGGTAAACCCACACCAGGCGGATGGCTCCACCAGGTCGGCGTACGGGCGCGCTATATCTTTGCGGTCGCTGAGGCTGTGAGCCGCTGGGGTTCCTGGGTCCCAGCCGGTGCCGCCCTAGGCCCTCGCTCAACGTTCCTCCCGCCGGTATGACCCGATGCTGTCCGCACCCTGGCTGTCGTGGCTGCGCACCGCGCGTTTCAGTCCGTACGTCCGAGCACCGTACGGATCTGCTGGAACGCCGTATAATTCGCGATTACTTCCATGGACGGGCTGCGGGCCGCGTCCACGGCCTCGTCGACGCCTGCCACGATGCGGAATGCCACCTCATCGGCCTCCAGCCTGACCGCGAGGTCGGTCTTGCGCTCCCCGGTCACGAAGACCTGGCGCCCGCGTAGCCTGCGGTAGTCCACGTCCCACAGCCACGAGGTGTCCCGTCCGTCTGGCACCTGCGCGTTCACGGCCAGCAGGACGGGCGCGGGCGGCGAGGCCAGCACGTCAAGCGCCTCCAGCCAGCCTGCCGGGTTCTTGGCCAGCAGCAGCCTGACCGCGCAGCCGCGACGTTCGATCTGGGTGTACCGGCCGGCCACCGACCGCACCTGCTGGACGGCGCCCATCGCCGGCGAGACGCCGACCCCGAAGACGTCCGCCACCGCGAGCGCGACCACGGCGTTCGACCGGTTGGCCCGGCCGGGCAGGATCAGGTCGAGCGGCCACGATTTCCCGGTCGGATCGATCACCTCGTCACCCGCGAGCACCCAGCTGACCGGAGGCCGCCGGTTCGGGCACTCGCCGCAGTACCAGTCCTCGCCGTCCCGCTGCAGGTGCGCGCCGCAATTCGGGCAGCACCACGAGTCGTCGTGCCAGCGCTGACCCGCCGCTACCCAGGTCACCTGGCGGGCCTTCCCGGCCGCCCAGGCGACGAGCGGATCGTCGGCGTTCGCGATGACCCGGCAGTCCGGTGCGGCGGCCAGGGCCGCCCGCCAGCGGCGTGCGAGCATCCAGATCTCCGCGGCGCGGTCCATCTGGTCCCGGCTCAGGTTCAGCAGCACCACCACCCGCGCGCCCGTCGCCTCGAGCATGGCCGGCATGTATTTCTCGTCGACTTCCAGCACGGCCAGGCTGGCATCGGGGGCCTTGGCGAGAGCGGCCACGAGGCCAGCATCCATGTTGGCACCGAACGCGTTGGACGCGATCTGCTGGCCGAGGGTGCCGAGTGCCGCCGTGACCAGCCTGGTCGTGGTGGTCTTCCCGTTGGTTCCGGTCACCAGGATGACCTGCCGGCCGCGGGCGAGCAGGGAGAGCAGATCAGGTTTCAGGCGCAGGCCGATGACCCCGCCGATCACTGATCCGTCGCCGCGCCCGGCCAGCCGGGAAGCCCGGCCGGCGGCGCCGCCGACCGTGGTGGCCAGACGTGCGCGGAGGGGAAGGCTGAACCGCCGCGACGGCGGGCTGCTAGTGCTCATCTCGGGCCTGATGCTATCCGGTCACGGTGACGCCGAAGTTCCGGGCTGGCCCGATGAATACTGCTGCGGCCACGACAGCACGGCCTCGAGCCAGCCGGGCTGGTCACCGGGACCGCCGGCCCCCATCAGCGCGGCCGCGTGGCGCAGCCGCCGCTGCGGGCTGAGCCTTATCCCGGCGGTCGCGAGGTCCGTGTCGAGGCTCGCCGGGCCGTCGACGCCGAGCAGCGCGATGGTGGCTAGCTGGCGGTTGCGCTCAGCGGCCATCGACAGCGGGTGCCGCCGCAGGCCGCTGAGCCGGTCCATGACCCGGATGCCCGGCCAGTCAGGCAGCCCGGCCAGGGCGAAGTCGAGCGGCGGCGCGAAGTCGCCGCCGTCCAGCCCGGCCTGCTTCACCCGCTCGATCTCATGCAGCCAGCGCAGCTGCGGGATCACCCAGACGTGCCCGGCGCGGAACGGCAGCGCGGACCGTGGCCGTACGGTGCCCGCGGACAGCGACAGGGGTGCGGCGGCGGCTAGCATCCTGGCTGTCACCACCCCGACCACCGACGTCAGGAACCGCGGGTCGTAACTTGGCCGCAGGGCCGTCGCGCGGACGGTCACCGCACGATCGATCACGATCGCCAGCACGCACTCACGGCGGCGCGGGCTGAGCGCCCGCCAGCCGGACTGCAGCGGCACGGGCACGTGCGGCAACGGCCGGCCGGTGAGGAACGCGAGCACGAGGGTCTGGACCCAGAGCCGAAGCCAGGCCTGCCCGTCATCTTGCGCGAGCACCGCGCCGGTGTCCTGCGGCGTAGTCACTTAAAGTGAATATCATCTTACTTTCAGTTCCGCCACCCTTATGGTCAAAGTGCCCGGGCGGGACCTTCCCGCCGCGGTCGCCCGGCGGTCAGGATCGCCGTTTGCGCCAGTCAAGACGGGGCGGCGGAGGCCCGAGGTTAGGGGCCGGCCGGTTGTCGCCGGTACGCCAGTTCACCGGGTCGCTTCCGCCGCCGGACTCGGGCACCGGGCGCGGGCCCTCGGCGGCCGGCCGAGCGGCGGCGGCCGGAGGTGCGATCCGCTCCGGCGTGTCCCCGAACTCCTCCAGCGTCAGCTGGGTGGCCGCGCCGAGACCGGCGATACCCGGATTGGCGTCGGCCATCACCACCTGCCGCCCGGCCGGAGCCGCGTACGTGATGATCATCGCGCTGGCCGGGAGCTGCTGGAGTTCGTGCTGCTCGACGAGGAATTCACGAGAACGCTGCAGGGCGCGGGCGAGCGATTCGCTGTCACCCGTCGCCTTCGTCGTCGTCAGCCCCCACGCGGTGCTCGAGCTGATGCCGGTGCTGACCGAGTCGCTTTCGCCGACGCTCCGCGAATCGCTGTCCTGCGCGCTGCGCGAATACGTGGCCCGCGACGGGAGCGGGCCGCCGGCGTCGCTGTGGCCACGTCCGGTGCTGCGGGAAGACCCTTCGGTGACGGACCGCGACGTGGCGGTCGAACTCACCGCGCCCGTGGTGCTTGTGTACGCGCTCGCGGTGGTGTCCGTTACGGAAAGGCCTATCGTCTCGGTGAGCTGGGACAGCACAAAGCGGTGCTCGGTGCCGAGCTGCTCGCTCGCGGCCTTGGCATCTTCGGCGTTGCCGAGCCGCATGAAGGCGACCGCGGCGTTCCCGCGCCCGAGCCGCTGCTTGACATGCGGGGAAATGGCCCGGTAGCCGAGCACCAGCCCGGTTCCGGTGCGCTCGCAGACATCGCTGAGCCGGTCGAGCGTGTCACCCCGCAGCCGGTCCGCGCCCAGCACGAACACGGTGCGCTGCCAGGGCCGTCCCGGTGGCGTCTCACGCAGCGCGTGGGTCAGCGCGACGGCCAGGTAGGTCCCGAACACCTTTCCCTCCACCGCGCCGGCCCGCTGGCTCAGCGCCACCACCCGCAGCGCGCTGCGCGGCAGCGGTACCGGCGCCGTGCCGGCCGGCGCCAGCTTGCGCAGCTGGGACTCCAGGATCCAGGCCCGCTCGAGGACCACCCGGTCGGTGGCGCCCCGGCCGAACAGCGCGGTGAGCCGGTCCACCTGCCCGGCCGTGATCAGGCCGGCGGCCACGTCGTCGCGCGGGTCGCCGACCTGGGCCAGCGCCCGCAGCGCGGCCGCGACGCTGGCGAAGGTCGCCTGCCCCCCGAGCGCGTCGATGACCCGCTCGAGGATGGCGTTGTCGATGGCCAGGTCACGGGCGGAACGCTCCTCGTCGCTGACGCTGGCCACCAGGGACAGCATGTCCGCCAGGGCTTCGGGGCCGAGTCCGGCACCGAGGTCGAGCCTGGGCAGGTCCTCGGGCAGCACCCAGACCAGCGGGTCGATGCCCGAGGACCGCGCGAAGCCGAGCAGGTCCAGGGCGACCGAGCCCTCGGTCAGGTCGAGCACGGTGACCTCGCCGCCCGCTGCGAGCCGGTACGCCCCGGCCGTCGCGAGCATCGCGGACCAGCCGGAGAGCGTGCCGCCCGCGACGTCGACGCGGTGCACGCCGCCCGGCGCGCAGACCGCATACCACCGCTTCTGGTGCTCGTAGGCGACCCGGAGAGCCTGCCACTCCCGGACCCGGGCCGCGTGTTCGGCCTGCCAGGCGAAGAGCTGGCTCTCCTGAGCCGTGCGTATCTTGCCGACCCGGGCCCGCTCCTCCGCGAGCCTGGACCGCAGCGCCCGTTCCCCTTGCCAGATCGCGTATCCGGACAGGGCCGCGACGAGCGCGCCGCAGATCACGCCGAGGCCGGCCACCAGAACGCCGAGCACGCCCGCGGCCGCGAGGGCGATGGCCGTGACGGCGAGGACCACGGCGGCCGCGAAGGCCGCCTTCAGCGGCCGGTGCAGCAGGCTCTCCTCACGCCGCTGGGCCATCGCCCAATCCGGGTTGAGCCGTTCGGCCTCGGGCGGGGTAGGCCTGCGCGGCGGCGGGCCGGGCTCCGGATGCGGCGTCGCGTACTGCCATCCGAGGTACAGACGGTCGGCGCGGGAAGACGTCACGCTCCCTCCCAGTGCTGCGATGGGTGCGCCCGGTGCCGCGGCGCGGCCGCGGACGGGGGGATCCGCGCCCGCACCAGCTGCGCGCGCGGGACAAGCCGGGGCGGGTTCTTGACCGTGAGGAGAAACTCCCGCTCGCGCAGCGGCAGCCCAGGGTCGCCCGCGGCCGCGGCGGCGCCCGCGGTCTCGGCCAGCTGCCTGGCGGCGGCGTCGTCGGTCATCCGGTGCATGACCACCACGTTGGTGAGCTCGGCCAGCTCCGCCGCGACCTGCGGGACCGTCGTGACGGCGAGCACCGGCAACCCGGTGCCTGGGCCGCGAGCGATCATGTCGGTCACCGGGCGCCGTGGCAGCGAGCCGCATTCGGGCAGCCAGACGAGGCCGTCGCCGTCGACCCCGATTCCGCTCAGGGCCGCGCCCGCGGCCAGCAGGTCTTCGCAGATCAGGCGGGTGAGCATCGCGGCGCTCGGGTCCGGCTCGCCGAGGCGGAAGAGCACCACGGCGCGTTCGGTGACCGCGCGACCGAGATCGATTTCCCCCGCGGGGCCTGGTGGGCGCAGCCACCGGCCGAAGGCAGAGGCCCGCAGTTCGCGCAGTTGCCTGGTGAGCTGGGCGGTGGTGGCCGGCTCGGCGTGGATCAGGCTCATCGAGACCCGCGTTCGCTCGGCGAGCGCCGCCCGGCGAGGGTAGGCCGCGGGCACGTACTCCATCCGGGCCCGCATCGCGGTGGGGTTCAGCAGGTGGATGACTTCATCCAGGACGGGAACCCGGGGATCGCCTGGTGCGGCGTCGAGCAGCTCGAAGACGTCCTCCAGGTACGCGACACAGCTCCGCCGGTACCGGCGGCCAGGTCCTTCCCAGCTCAGCATGGCCGTGATCAGCGAAGCCCGCCACGCGGGATCCCCGTGGCGGAAAGGCTCGTAGCAGGCCGAACCGACCGGGCCGAAGACCTGAAGCGGCGCATCCGCTTCGGTGCAGACCGCGGCCAGTCTGGCCGGCAGGTCGGGGTCGGACGTGAGGTCCACCGCGAGCACGGGCTTGCGCCGCCGCACCGCGGCGTGCACCAGCTGAAAGCTGGTGGTCAGCACGTCTTGCTCGGCCGAGCCGCACACCGATATCCCGCCGGCCGCCTCGGACCAGGCCAGCGCGACCCGCGCGCCGGAGCCCGCTTCCACCCCGAGGCATCCGCCGTCCCTGGTCACGACGGCGCCGGACCGGATCGCCCGCACGGTCACGGCGCGCCGGGCCGCCACGATCAGGCCGGGGCGGGCCGGCGGCATGTTCCGCTAGTCGGTGTGCAGCCAGCTCAGCCAGCCCGCCAGAGCGGCCTCGGCGGCGCCCGTGACGATGGCGAGCGGAAACTGCCGCGGCAGCCAGCGATCGATCCCGGCGAACCCGGCGGTGAAGTGCAGCAGGTGCCTGACCTGCTGGCCGCTGGCGCCCAGGTAGCGCGCCACCTGGGCCGGCCCGTCGGCGAACCCGGTAGCCGCGGCCCGGGGACCCACCGCCGCCGTCCACGCCACCGCGGCCAGCACCGGGACCGTCAGCCACGACAGGCGCCATCTGGTCACCTTGGTGACGAGGTAGAACACGGCCGCGAGGATGATCGTCAGCTGCGCGAACAGGACGTGGGCGAGGACGACGAGCACCACGCAAGCAGCAATGATCTCGCCACGGCGCGGTAGTCCCCGGGGGACGAGGTATCGGGCCCGCCGCGGCACCTGTTCCGCCTCTGTCACGACCTCAGCCGGCATCTCGGCTCCAGCGTTCCAGGTGGAACGCGCACGTGTCCAGGGAGGTTACCGCTTCCGAGCGGCTAGACCAATAAAGGCTCGCCGAGCGGCGCCTCGGTGGTGTCAACGCTGACCCTGAACAACTCGGGTTTCAGCATTACCACGGTGAGCCCGGTCGGCTCGCCGGTGGTGACGTCATCGAACCTGACCGTCACCGTGATCACCGGCTGCCCGGGTGTCAGCCGCAGGCTACGGGCGACGGCCGGCTGTGGCGGGCACATTTCCACGCTCACCGCGGCCGCGGGCACCGTCGTGAGCACCGAGTCAAACAGGGAGAATTCCTGATCGGACTCCACGTCCGCGCCGCCGTCCGCGCCGCCGTCCGCGCCGCCGTCCGCGCCGCCGTCGGCATCGTCGTCCGCGGCGGCGGGGTCGTGCAGGTAAGCGGTGGAGACGGCGGCCGGATCGCCCCCGGACACCCAGACGCACCGCACGACGCGGATGGGCGCCCCCGGCGGCAGGCGGAGAGCCCAGGCCACGTCCTGCGGCGCCTCACGCCGCGACACGTGCCGGGTCTGGCACGCGATGTCGCCCCCCATCGGGTCGAGCCGCGTACCGACCCGGGCCGCGCCCTCGATGGGGATCCAGTAGTCGGCCGGGCTGGCCCGGTACAGCTGCCCGTCCGGCAGCCGCCGGACCAGGGACCGGCGGGCCAGGTCGCTGAGGGCGGCGTCGATCTCGGTCAGGCTGACGTTGTATCGCCTGGCCAGCGCGCTGCGGCGGGGCAGCCGCCAGCCGGGCTCCCGGTGCACCAGAGCCGCCGCCATCCGGTCGGCCAGCACCGCCGCGGACCCCGTGGGCCGGACCGGTGCGCGCGCGGCGGCCAGGCCAACGTCACGTCGTGGCGGCGGCACCTCGGGGGGCGGCGATGCCGGTCGCGAGGGGACCGGATTGTCATGTCCGGCGGCGCCAGCGGTCATCCCGCATGTCGCGATCGGGTTGCGAGCAGCCGCCCGATCTGCGCCAGTAGAACCGTCAGGGCGGCCGAGCCGAGCGCGGTCGGGGCGAGAGCCAGCTGGCCCGCACGGCCGTAGCCGCCCTGGTGGTGCGCTCGGTCCGCGTCCAACGCCAACGTGCCCTCTCTCGTCCTCGATCAACCTGCGGACGGCAATACCCTGTTATCCACGCCACCCTGATGCCCACGCCATTGTTATTCACCCCAGGTGAACAGAAGCTGAATAGAAAAGTAACGAACAGACGGCCACTTGATGTCATATGGGTGAACACGAGAGAATAGGCGTCGGCCAGGAAGATCCATCGGGGGCAGGGCGGTCGCCGGATTATCGCCAGCCGAGACCGCAGCGGGCGCCGACGATCAGGGCCGCACCGGCTAAGGCCTGCGGCTTCAACCCCTCGGGCCTTAGGGCGGGTACCGATCTAAGACACCAGAAGTTAACCTTCTGGACTTCATTTGTCCACTAATGGTTTGCCCGCGTGTTCCACCGGCGCCGACAAACTGTACTCGCACACCTCGGTTTGACGCTGGCCGGCTGTGGGGGCTGCTCACGCGGTCGAGGAAACACATAAAACCAATAAGGAGTACCTGATATGCCAGTTGGACCCAGACAGCGCGTCGCGACGGTGGGGGTCGCCGCGGTGGCGACGGCTTTGGGCCTCGCCGCATGCTCTTCGTCGAGCTCCTCGACCACCGCGACGGGCAGCAGCAGCTCCGCGACGAGCAGTGCCTCGTCGAGCGCGAGCACGAGCACGGTGAGCGGCACCATCAAGGCGGCCGGCTCGACGTTCCAGACCAACTTCCAGCAGGAAGCTATCTCGGCATTCAAGTCGGTCGCCCCGAACATCACCGTCGACTACGACCCGGTGGGCTCGGGCACGGGCCGCGCCGACCTGTATGCGAACACCGTGCTGTTCGCCGGCTCCGACTCGTCCATCCCGGCCAAGGAGGCGTCCAAGGTTCCGGCGGGCAAGACGGTGCTGTACTTCCCGGTGCAGATCGGCCCGATCGCCATGGCCTACAACCTGCCCGGCGTCACCGGCCTGAAGCTGGACGCGACGGTCCTCGCCGGGATCTTCCAGGGCACCATCAAGACCTGGGACGACCCGGCGATCAAGGCCCTCAACTCAGGGCTCAGCCTGCCGAGCACCACGATCACCCTGGCCGTCCGCTCCGACTCCTCCGGCACGACGGCGAACTTCTCTCAGTACCTCGTTGACGCCGCCGGCAGCGCGTGGAAGCTCGGCACCTCCTCGACCATCACCTGGCCGTCCACGGCGCGCGCGGGTGACGGCGGCAGCGCCGTGGCACAGATCGTCAAGTCCACCACCGGCGCCCTCGGCTACGTCGACTTCTCGACCGCGACCGCGGCCGGCCTGCACGCCGCGTCGGTCAAGAATTCGGCCGGCGATTACGTCGCACCCTCCAGCGCGTCCGCGACCGCGGCCGCTACGCAGGTCACCCCGAAGGCCAACCTGACCTTCTCCACGGCCGACGAGCCGGGCGCGACCTCCTACCCGATCACCTACCAGTCATGGGACCTGGTGTACTCGGTGCAGCCCAACGCGAGCGACGCCGCCCTGCTCAAGGCTTACCTGGGTTACCTGCTCAGCTCCGCCGGCCAGGCGCTCCTCACCCCGCTCAACCTGTCGCCGCTCCCGTCGAGCATCGACTCGGCGGCCGTCGCGCAGCTGAGCAAGATCACCTCGTAAGGTTGCGCACATGATTCACCCAGCTCGGACCAGCGAACCGTCATGAGCACCGTGACGAAGGCGGACCCGGCCACCCCGGCCGGGTCCGCCAACCCGCTCAACCGCCGCAGGCCGCTCGGCGACCGGGGTTTCCAGATCCTGGCCCTAGCCGCCGGCCTGCTGGTCCTCGTCATCCTCGTCCTCATCACCGTCACCACGGCGCAGCAGTCCGCCACCTGGTTCTCCGGCGGCTTCAAGGACATCTTCCAGGTCTCGTTTGACGGCAACACCCACTTCGGGGCGATGGGCGTCCTCTACGGGACGGTCATCAGCTCGGTCATCGGGGTCATCATCGGGGTGCCGGTCAGCGTCGGCATCGCGCTGCTGCTGACGCAGGTGGTGCCCGCCCGGTGGGCGCGGCCTTTTGTGTACGTGATCGACCTGCTCGCCGTGGTCCCCTCGGTGGTCTGGGGCCTGTGGGGCATCATCGTGCTCGTCCCCTGGCTGCAGAAGATCTACCTGGACATCGCCTCGGGCGTCAAAGGAATCCCGGTACTCGACTCGCTCTTCGGCGGGCCGAACGTCACCGGTGCCTCGTTCTTCACCGCCGGCCTCATCCTGGCCATCATGATCACCCCGATCATCACCTCCCTGTCCCGCGAGGTCATCGCGACCGTGCCGGATATCGACAAGGAGGGCGCATACGCGCTCGGGGCCACCCGCTGGGAAATGATCCGCGGCACCGTCTGGCCGCACAGCCAGGGCGGCGTGGTCGGCGCGATCCTGATCGGGTTCGGCCGGGCGATGGGCGAGACCATCGCGGTCGCGCTCGTCATCGGCGACTCGGTCGAGTTCACCCCGCACCTCTTCTACAGCGGCCACTCGATCGCCGCGATCATCGCGCTGCAGTTCGGCGAGGCCACCGGGGGCGAGTTCCGGTCCGCCCTGATCGGGCTCGGCCTGTTCCTGTTCGTGCTGACGATCCTGGTCAACCTGGTGGCCCGGTGGTTCGTGGAGCGCTCCGCGCGGCGGGCAAGGGGGGAATGATGGCAGCCGCTTCCGATTCGCTGGCCCGGCCGGTCGACCTGCGGGAGCCGTCCGGCTGGCGGCGGTCCAAGAACCAGATCATGACCGTGCTCATGTGGCTCGCGTTCGTGATCGTCCTGATCCCGCTCGGCTTCGTGCTCGTCACGCTGGTCGCCAAGGGCGCAGACGCCATCAGCTGGCAGTTCCTCACCAACAGCACCATCCCGCCGAACGTCGTGCCCCTCGGCACCGGCGGCATGGGCGCCGCGGTGGTCGGCACGCTCGAGGTCACCGGCTTCGCCTCGGTCCTCGCGATACCGCTTGGCGTGCTCGGCGCCGTCTACCTCAATGAGTATGGCGGCAACCGCATCCTCGCCCAGCTGATCTCGTTCATGTCCAACGTCATGACCGGCGTGCCGTCGATCGTGATGGGCCTGTTCATCTTCATCATCTGGGTGACGCACTTCGGATACTCGGGATTGGCGGGCTCGTTCGCCCTGGCCTGCCTGATGCTGCCGATTGTGATCCGCTCCTCCTACGAGATGCTCCGCCTGGTACCGGACAGCCTCCGGCAGGGCAGCTACGCCCTGGGCGCCAGCAAGGCCCGCGTCACGCTGACCATAGTCCTTCCCGCCGCGCTGAGCGGCATCGTCAGCGGCGCGTTGCTGGCCGTCGCGCGGGCCGCGGGCGAGACGGCGCCGGTGCTGTTCACCATGCTCACAGTGGAGCAGACCAATAGCAACCTGTTCAGCGGCCCGAACACCACACTGCCGTTCCAGATCTTCATGAACGCGCAGTCTGCCTACACGGGTGCGAATGCCCGCGCCTGGGGCGCGGCGCTCACGCTGGTCGCGATTACCTTCATACTGATGATTGCGGCCCGCATCATCACGGCCCTGTTCACCCGCAACACGCGCTAGGGATCCCATGGAAGAGCAGCAGGATCAGCTGAACGTACAGCAGGATGAGGAAATCCTCCCCAAGCTGGCCGTACCGGATACAGCGCCTCGGGATAAGTTCAACGGCACGGCCGTCTTCGACGTGCAGAACACGTCGATCTACTACGGGTCGTTCCGCGCGGTGACCGACGTCTCGCTGACCGTCTACGAGAACGAGATCACCGCGTTCATCGGGCCGTCCGGCTGCGGCAAGACGACCGTGCTGCGCAGCCTCAACCGGATGAACGACCTGATCACGGGGGCCCGGGTGGAGGGCGACATCCGCTACCGGGGCGTGCCCCTGTACGGCAAGGACGTCTCGCCGATCGCCGTCAGGCGCCGCATCGGGATGGTCTTCCAGAAGGCCAACCCGTTTCCCAAGTCGGTCTACGACAACGTCGCCTACGGGCCGCGCATCAACGGCATCCGCAACAAGGGCAAGCTGGACGAGATCGTCGAGCGGTCGCTGAAGCAGGCCGCGCTCTGGGACGAGGTCAAGGACCGGCTGAACAAGTCCGGTCTCGGCCTGTCCGGCGGCCAGGCGCAGCGGCTCTGCATCGCCCGCACGCTCGCGGTGGAGCCGGATGTCGTGC
>Ga0302235_10002554_pt1 | contig 13023 bp, 18 predicted proteins | sample II_Palsa_N3_3_FD_193577 | JGI IMG/M metagenome (GOLD analysis project Ga0302235, IMG submission 193577) | Peat permafrost microbial communities from Stordalen Mire near Abisko, Sweden - II_Palsa_N3_3 | ecosystem: Environmental > Terrestrial > Soil > Palsa > Peat permafrost | place: Sweden... | reverse complement strand
CGCCGATGCGCCTGCTGCCCGACTATATGTTGGGGGGGCGCTGCCAGCGCTACTTGTTGATCCCGCCGCGCTGCAACGGCTGATGGGACGTCGTCCTGGGGGGACTGTGGCCGCACGCTCCCACGGGCTTTCGTAGCCACGCGACTCCGAGCCGGGCTGGACCCGGTGTGCGTCTGCTCAGCCGGCAGGTAGCCGGACGAGTCCGCGTTGCGTGAAGTGGTTGTCGAATGCGAATGCCGTCTGGACTTTCTCACGGCTCATCAGGGCGAACGACGTGGCGTCGACATAGCTCCAGGGCTTGTCGTCGTGGGACTCGAGGATCTGCCAGGCGTCGTCTTCGATGTCGGGCTCGATCCGGACGAGCTCGATCGCTTCGCTGGCGCGGAAGCGCCGGCCCCATTCGATCGCCTCGGTTCTTCCGACCCTCACGAGGAGGGCGGTGTAGGTCTCGGCGAACACGAAGTTGGAAGTGAACAGTCGAGCCCGCTCGGCGATCAGCTCTGTGAGGGTGGCTCGCGCGATCGCGTGTTCATGTTCGCGGCGGTTCCGTAGTGCAACGAACGCACCGGTGTCGATGAAGACCCTCGTCAACCGTAGAGGTCCTCGTCGAGCGTGGTCACGCTGGTGGCTGCACGGCCGTCCGCCGGAGGCTCCTCGGCGAGGTAGCTGAGCAACGGATCGCGCGACAAGTTTGGGCGGCGCACGCGTGCGGAGTCGATCAACTCCCGTACGACTCCAGCGATACTGCCCGTGCGGCCGGCCCGCTGCTTGAGCCAGCGATATTGGTCGTCGTCGAGGTAGAGCTGTGTGCGGTGACGCATAGCGTCATACAGCATACAGCACTCCACCAACCGCGCGCTCGACGTCGACGGCACAGGTCGTGGTCCTGGGCCCTATTTGACGGACCCGATGACCCACTGGCGGGCCCACGCGCTCGTCGCCTGCGCCCTGGCCTGCTCCGACATCGCGACCGAGGCCTGGGGACGCAGCAACGGCACCATCGACATGGAGTGGGCTTTCGACGAGGCGGTGGCGGCGGTGCGCGGCTAGCGCAGCGGTCTTGCGAGGCTTCGCGCGCGCCCGTGTTATCCCCGCAGACTGACTAGCCCCAGCCGCAACCGGCGATCAGCGAGCGCTAAACAAACGGAGAGGGGGGGATTCGAACCCCCGTCGGACTGATAGCCCGAACCGGTTTTCGAGACCGGCGCATTCAACCGCTCTGCCACCTCTCCGGGTGCGCGAGCAACAAAGGTAGACGACCCCGCCGGCCTGCGCCCGCCACAGGCGAGCGCCTTCGCCGCTACTCAGTCCAGGCCGAGCGCACCGCCCGCCGGGGGGGGCGATGCGGGCGGTGCGCTCTTGTTTGGCCTTTGGCGTCGGGGGGTACCGCAGCTCGCGACAATCCGTTGTCGGCGATGACCGCGATCAGAACCCCTCGAGCAGCGCCTGATCGTCGAGCACCGGCGCCACCGCGTCAATCCTCAAATGTGATGAGCTTGCGAGTCAGCCGAGGCTCGCGGCTCACCGTGCTCGCGCGCGTCCATGTCAACGCCGGCTCGCGAAGAACTCGCGCAGGAGCGCTGCGGAGTCCTCGGCCAGGAGCCCACCCTGGCAGGCGGGCCGGTGGTTGAGCTGGGGCATGTCGAGGACGTTCAGGACGCTGCCGGCGGCGCCCGCCTTCGGGTCGCTCGCGCCGAACACGACCCGGGGGATGCGCGACAGCACGAGTGCGCCGGCGCACATCGCGCACGGCTCGAGCGTGACGTAGATGACAGCGTCGAGCACGCGCCAGCTGCCGAGCGCAACGGCCGCCGCCCGCAGCGCGATCATCTCGGCGTGGGCGGTCGGGTCAGCGCGGAGCTCGCGCTCGTTGTGCCCCGCGCCGATCAACTCGCCCTCCTTCACGATCACTGCGCCGATCGGAACGTCGTCGTGCTCGAGCGCCCGTGCCGCCTCACGCAGCGCGAGCCTCATGAAGTACTCGTCGCGCGGAAAGAAGTGCGCGTACATTTGGGTTGTTCTTCCTCCGCGCCGCGGGCGCTCGATGATCGAAACTGAAAGAGCCATGATGTCCTACCCGTTGGCTTGACGTGGTCGGGCGCGAGTGCAAGGCAACGGATTGCCCAGCGCGGGCGTCGCGGCGCGCGCCCGCGCGTCCGCGCGTGCTGCGTCAGCTGCGGCGGTTCGGTCAGCGGCGGCGGTTCGGTCAGCTGCGGCGGTTCGGTCAGCGGCGGCGGTTCGCGTTGCTCCTGCTCGTTCCGCTCACGGTCGTGCTGACCTACGCCTCAGACGCCGGGCCGCTGTCGGCCGCGACCCGTCAGCACGGCCTCCCGTACGTCCCCGGGCAGCTGGTCGTGGGTTACGCCCCCCCGGTCGCCTCGGTGGTCGCCGACATCAGGAGCGCAACTTCGCTGCGGGTCGCAACCAGCGACGAGCCCGATCCGAGCGGTCAGCTCATCAGCCTCCCGCGCGGCGCGAGCGTACGCGCTGCCGCCGCGCGGATCCGCACGCTGCCGGGGATCGCGTACGCCGTTCCCAACTACATCGCGCACATGGCCGGCGGCTGGATCCCCGACGACCCGGGTCGGACCGACCAGCCCGGCGGCTGGCAGTCGCTGCAGTGGAACTTCGGTGCCGCGGACGGGCTCGACGCGCCGGACGCGTGGGCGAACCTCGGCGCGGAGGGTAGGCCCGGCGCCAAGGGCGTGGTCGTCGCCGTGATCGACACCGGGGTCGCCTTCAAGAACTGGGACGGCTACGCGCCATCGCCGGATTTCAAGGACACACGCTTCGTGGACCCGTGCGATCTCGTGCTCGGCAAGATCGTCGACGGCCGCTGCACCGACCCCAACGCGCTCGACCGCGAAGGCCACGGGACGTTCGTGGCGAGCGTGATCGCGGAGGCGACCAACAACGGGATTGGGGTCACCGGCCTCGCCTACGACGCCTCGATCATGCCGATCCGGGTCCTCAACGAGCAGGGGCTCGGTGACTCGAGCACGATCGCCGAGGGCATCCGCTACGCGGTCCAGCACGGCGCGCAAGTGATCAACCTGAGCCTCGAGTTCTACCTCGGGATCACGCCCGGCGACATCCCCGAGATCGTTCAGGCGATCAACTTCGCCCACCGCCGCGGCGTGGTCGTAGTCGCCGCCGCCGGCAACGACTCCTCGACCCAGATCGCCTATCCGGCGCGGGTCCGGTCGGTGATCTCGGTCGGCGCGACCACGATCGACAAGTGCTTGGCCGCCTACTCCGACGTCGGCACCGGGCTCGACATCGTCGCCCCGGGCGGCGGCGATGACTCGGCGGTCGTGTCGACTCCGAACTGCCATCCGGAACGAAACCTGCCCGACGTCTATCAGATGACGTTCAACAATCCCGCGCGCCCGGACGACTTCAGCCTTCCCGGCGGCTGGTACGGCACCTCGATGGCCGCGCCCGAGGTCGCCGCGGCGGCGGCGATGGTGATCGCGAGCGGCGTGGTCGGGCCCCATCCGACGCCCGACCAGATCCTCGCACGACTGGAGCAGACGGCCGAGCCGCTTGGCTCCGGCACGCCCAACAGCGACTACGGTTACGGGCTCGTCAACCTCGGCGCTGCAACCGCCCTGCCGTCGACCACGACCACGACCACGACCACGACCACGACGCCGACCACGACGCCGACCACGACCACTCCCGCCTCGACGACTGCCCGCGCTCGCTGAGGCGGCTCCTCACCCGGTCCGGACGATCAGCACCGAGCACGGGGCGTAGTGGGAGACCTTGTTCGGCACCGAGCCGAGCAGGAACCGCTTCGCGCCCGTCATGCCCCGGTTGCCGACAACGATCAGGTCGCAGCCCTGCTCCTCGGCGACGTCGAGGATCGCGTCGGCGGCATCCCCCTGGCGCGCGAACGTCTCGACGTCGGCGACGCCGAGCGCCCGCGCCTCGTCGGCCGCCGCCAGCAGCATCGCCAGCACCTCGTCGTGCGGATTGATCATCCACTGGAGAGGGCCGGCTGATATATGCGCCGGCTCCTGCTGTACCTCGAGCGGCTGCTCGCGCAGCCGCAGCTCGGAGATCGGCTCGTAGGCGCTGACGATCAGCAACCGCGAGGACAGCGCCAGCGCCACGTTGACCGCGCTGCGGACGGCGACGGTCGCGACTTCCGAGCCGTCGGTGCCCGCGAGGATCGTCGCGAACATCAGGCGAGCCGGGTGATCGCGATCACCATTCCGGCGAGAACGAAGACGACGATCAGGATCTGCGTGTAGAGCCAGAGTCGCGGCATCGAGGTCAGTCGAGGCTATCGGCTCCGCGCAGCTGGGCGGCCGAGAGCCCGTCGAGCAGCCCGACCGGCCGTGGCGGCAGCCCGTCCTCGAGCACGACCGCGCCCCCCGGCCAGTACGGATGTGGCGGCGTGGCTCGGTGTACGAGCAGCGGCTCGTACACCCACGACCCCGTGTTGACGAACGCGGTGGCGCCGGCCCGCCAGCGTGCCGGATCGTCGTCGGGCAGCGGCCCCAGACGGTGCACGTGCCCGAACACGACGGCGTCGGCGTCGATCGCCAGGTCCGCCAGCACGCGGGCGAGCGCGGGCAGGCTGTGGCGGCGCATCTGCACGCTCAGCAGCCGCGCCGTCAGCGGCGCGATCCGCCGGTGCAGGACGCGGCGCTGCACGCGGGGCATCGTTGCGGCGCGCACGAGGTCGCCGACGTCCTCGACGATTGCCGCCAGCGGTCGCGGCAGCCGCCGGATCGCCGGGCTCAGGTGGAGGCGCCCCGAGCGCTCGTATGCCGACGGCGACGCCGGCATTTCCTCGGCGCGCTGCCTGCCACCGCGTAGCACGCCCCAGGTCGAAACGGGCACGAGATGGCGGTCGAGGTAGTGGCCGTGCGTAGCCCAGACGCGCTCGCCCAGCCACGCCCCTGGGTAGCGGACCTCGACGCGCCTGGCGCCCAGCCAGGACACCACCTGCTCGAGGAACGGGCTCGCGGTCGGCGGGACCAGCTCGTCGGCGGCGAGCGCGGTGCCGCAGCCGCGGATCCACGCGCGGACCAGCGGCCTGTCGTGGTTGCCCGGCACGAGCACGATCGGCCGCTCGTCGCCGAGCCGCTCCCCGATCGCTCGTAGGATCGGGGCCGCCACCGCCATCGCCGAGCGCGGTTGCGCCTCGATCATCTCGACCACGTCGCCCAGCAGCACCAGCCGGTCGACACGCTCGAGCTCGCTCAGCAGCAGCTCGCGCGGCGCCTCGCGCTCGAGGACGCTGACTGCCGCGCGCGCCCCGATGTGCAGGTCGGAGATGACGAGCGTGCGGGCCACCGGGACTGCACGTTACGGGAGCCCTGGCCGGGGGCCCGTGGTCTCGCCCGTCCGAAAACGGCTGAGGCGCCCAGTCAGGCGCCTCAGCTTATGTCGGGGACGTGAGCGGACGGGTCAGCTCACGTACAGCGGCGCGCGGAAGCTGAGCGCCACGCCGCGGGCGACGACGAGCACCGGCGCGCTGCAACCCTCGATCGCATTCTCGGCCCGCGCGGAGATCATCGTCCGGCCGTGCGGCGCCTCGGGCCGCGAGCCAACGATCAGCAGGTCGACGGCCTGCGTGGCGTCGGCCACGGTGGCGCCGAAGTGCTCGGCGAGCTCGTGCGCGGTGTCGATCGCGGCGTGGTCGTCGAGCCCGGCGAGCAGCCCGATCGTGCGGATCGGCCGCTCCTGGTAGCCGACCGGGGCGATCGCGATCGCCGCCGGGCCGCCCTCGAGCAGGCTCTGGGTCGACTTCTGCGGCGAGATACGGCCGATCGGGGTCCGGTACTCGGAGCCGAACACGATCAGCGCGGCGTTCTCGCGTTCGGCGAGCGCCTTCAGGCCCTCGCTGGTGGACCCGTGGACGACGACGCGGCGCTCGCTGGCGACATCGCCGAGCGCCGTCGCGCCGCGCTCTAGCAGCGCTGTGGCCTGGTGCTCCTCGAGCTGCTCCCGGTCACGCCGCGTCTGAATGGTGTGGCGGACGTAGGCGAGTATCAGGCTCGCGCCGGCGCCTGCGAAGACCCGCGCCAGCGCAAGCGCATCGCGGTCATTGGTGGTGTCGTCGTAGGAAACGATGACGGTGGACATGTGTTCTCTCCCGAAGCTGTTGTGCAGTGGAATCTTTTGAAGGTCGTCAGCAACTGTCGCAACCTTTAACCATCACGGCTAGTGAACCTCATCATCGTTACCATTAGAAATGCTTATGCTGAACCTGGGTCGCCTGCGCGTGCTCGTCGAGGTCATCAATCGGCGCTCCTTCTCGGACGCCGCGGCCGCCCTGTCCTACACGCAGTCGGCCGTTTCGCAGTCGATCGCGCGGCTCGAGGCCGAGACGGGCGCGACCCTCGTGGTGCGCGATCGCCGCGGCGTCCGCGCCACGGCCGCAGGCGCGACGCTGGTCGAGCACGCGGAGGCGATCTTCGCCCAGGTCCGTGCCGCCGAGGACGAGCTGGCCGCCGTGCTCGGGGTTCGTGGAGGCAGGCTCCGAGTCGCCTCGTTCCCGTCCGCCGGCTCGACGCTGATGCCCCAGGCGGTGGCGCTGTTCCGCCGCCGCCACCCCGGAGTCGCGCTGACGCTCGCCGAGGGCGAGCCCGAGGACATCGCCCCGCGCCTGCACGCCGGAGAGTTCGACCTCGCCCTGCTGTTCCAGTTCCCCGGGGTCGAGCCGGCGCCCGCCGGGAACCTCGCGATCACCTCGCTGCTGGAGGATCCGATGCACGTCGCGCTGCCGGTCGAGCACCCGCTCGCGACCAAGCCCGAGTTGAGCCTCGCCGATCTGCGACTCCAGGACTGGGTGCAGACGTCGGCCACGAGCGCCTGTGCCCGGCACGTCGTCCGCTCGTGCCTGGCGGCCGGCTTCGAGCCGCGCGTGACGTTCGAGTCAGACGACTACGAGACCGTTCAGGGGCTCGTCGCCGCCGGCGTCGGGGTCGCACTGATCCCACGCCTGGCCCTGACGCGCCTGCATCCCGGGATCGTGGTGCGCTCGCTGGAGCCCGCCAGCCCCGTCCGCACGGTCGTCGCGGCAACGGCCTCCGGTCGCGCAGTCGCGGCATCGGCCTTGGCGATGCTCGCGATCCTCGAGGACATCGCCCCGGACTACGTCGATTCGCGCGGCTGGCTCGCCCGGCGATGAGGCCGGCACGGCAGCGGGCCCGGCCCGGCTAGGCCGGGCCCGCTGGAGGTAGGGTTACCCGATGGAGCTGACCGATCGCTGCGTGGTTGTCACCGGCGCCGCGTCTGGGATCGGGCGCGGGCTCGCACATCGCTTCGTGCTCGAGCGCCCCCGTGCGCTGATTGTCTCTGACGTCGATGCGGCGGGCGTGCAGGCGGTCGCCGACGCGATCGGGGCCGAGGCGGTCGCGGCCGATGTGGGCAGCGCCGAGGGCGTGGAGGGGCTGGTGGCCGCGGTCGAGGGGACCTTCGGACCGATCGACCTGTTCGTCTCCAATGCCGGGATCGGCGGCCCGATCGGTGGCCCCGAGGCGCCCGACGCCGAATGGCAGCGGACCTGGGAGGTCAACGTCATGTCGCACGTGTGGGCGGCGCGGGCGCTGCTGCCCGGCATGGTCGCTCGTGGCGACGGTTACCTGGTTTCGACGGCGTCGGCCGCCGGCCTGCTGACGCAGATCTCGGCCGCCGCCTATTCGGCCACCAAGCACGCGGCTGTCGCGTTCGCCGAGTGGCTGTCGATCAACTACCGAGACCGCGGGATCAAGGTCTCGTGCCTATGCCCGCAGGGCGTGCGCACACCGCTGCTCGACGCCGCGCTCGCGGATCCGGTCGGCGCCGCGCCGCTGCTGTCGGAGGGGCTGCTCGACCCCGAGGAGGTCGCCGAGGTGGCGCTGGCTGGGATCCGTGCGGAGCGCTTCCTGATCCTTCCGCACCCACGCGTCGCCGACTACCTCGCGCTCAAGGGCTCAGAGCCGGAGCGCTGGCTCGCGGGGATGCGCAAGCTCGTGCGCGAGGCCCGCCGCACTAGTGAGGGATGATCTTGTGGAAGTGCCGGAAGAAACGCCCGAGCCTCCCGTGGACCCTCGCTGCGATCCCGGTAGCGCCCAGGGTGATGGCGAGCGCGCCGGCGATCAACGCGAGGCCCGATAGCAGCACCGGCCAGTAGCGTTGTAGGAAGTCGCGGGCGCGCGCGAGCTTTGGCGCAGCTCTGTCGCCGAAGATCCACAAGGTCGCAATCGCCCCGAGCAGCGGCAGCACGAAGCACACGTTGAACAGAACCAGCACGAGAACCTGCCTGACGAAATCCAGGCGCGACCCGATCACCGCGAAGATCACCCCGAAGTACGGGAACGCCGTCGGTAGCTCGACCGCGGTGATCCCAGCGCCCAGCAGCGCGCTCGAGCGGCCTTCCGGACTCGGTGCCGGATCGATGCGGGCCAGATGCTTGCGGTGGCGCCACGACAGTGCCGCGATCGTGAGCATCACCACCCCCGCCAACACCTCGAGCAGCTGGCGCACGAGCGTTGACGGCCTGTGGGTCAGCGCAATCAGCAGCTGGCCCGGGCCTGCTGCGATCAGCAAGCCGCCGAGTAGATAGACGGCGAACACCCCGAAAGTGAACTTCGTGACGGACTGGCGCGGACGCTCGCCTGCTGCCAGGTACAGCGCCGGCGCGATCGTGCTCGGGTTGATCGAATCGGCGAGGCCGATCGAGATTGCGATTCCGATCAGGCGGAGCACGCGCGAATTGTGACCTTCCCGTTGCCTCCCCGCCCGGTGACGATAAGGTCCGGGCGCCGCGGCCTGGCGCTGGGCTGCCCGTCAACGACGGAGCGCTACACTCGCCCCAGCGCCGGGCGGCGTGCGAAAGCGCGCCCGCGCCCGGTCGACACCCTTTCAAACACCAGCCTGGGACAGACAAGATGGCCCGTGGAGACGTCCGGATCGCAGCCACGCTCGCGTGCGAGGAGTGCAAGCGCCGGAACTATCAGACCAACAAGAGCAAGCGCAACAACCCCGAGCGACTCCAGCTGCGCAAGTACTGCCGCTGGTGCAAGCGGCATACGCCGCACCGCGAGACCCGCTAGGCGGCGGCCCACGAGGACCTGTCGTGGCTCGCAACCGCAAACGAGGCAGGGACCGGCAGGTCCGGCGGTCTGGTGACCAGGCGGCGCTGGCGACCGCCCGGGACACCGATTCGGCGCCCGACCCGCTCACCCATGCCTCGGGCGAGGCGGAGCTCGCAGAGGCGCAACTCGCGCTCGGACGCCCCGAGCTCGCCGACGTGCCCGACGACGAGGAGCTGACCGAGTTCGAGGAGGAAGACGAAGCGGCGGCCGCCGGCGGGATCGCGGGCGGCGGCAGGTCCTCGCGGACCGGCGGCTTCGGTGGGCGCGGCGGCGGCGTGGGCACTGAGCTGATCGGGCCGGGCGACTCCGGCGGTCGCGGTGGCATCGTGGCCGCCGCCCACGAGAGCCTCCCGGTGCGCCTGGTCCAGTTCCTTCAGGGAAGCTGGCGCGAGCTCCAGCGAGTACAGTGGCCCGACCGCCGGCAGGTGTTCCAGGCCACGGGAGTGGTGATCGGCTTCGTGATCGTCGCCGGCATCTTCCTCGGGGTGGCGGATCTCGTCGCCTCGAAGCTGGTCAACCTGATCCTCAAGTAATTCCGCCCGCCCACCCCCGCAATCCCCCTCAAGAGCATGTTCCGCTGGTACGTCGTCAATACATATTCCGGACACGAGAACAAGGTCAAGCACAACCTGGAGCACCGGGTCGTGTCGCTTGGCCAGCAGCGCTCGGTCCGCCAGATCGTCGTCCCGACCGAGTCGGTGTCCGAGATGAAGGACAACCAGAAGATCACGGTCGAGAAGCGCACGATGCCGGGTTACGTGCTCGTCAACATGGACCTCAACGAGGACTCGTGGGCGCTGGTCAAGGGGACCCCGGGCGTGACCGGATTCGTCGGCGCCTCCAACGAGCCGGTGCCGCTGACCCAGGCGGAGGTCGACCGGCTGCTGCACCAGGAGACGGCCGAGCGCCCGCGCAGCCGCGCGCAGTTCTCGATCGGCGAGGCGATCAAGGTGATCTCGGGGCCGTTGTCTGACTTCTCGGGCGAGATCTCCGAGGTCAACGAGGACGCTCAGAGGCTCAAGGTACTGGTCTCGATCTTCGGCCGCGAGACGCCGGTCGAGGTCGGGTTCGATCAGGTGAAGAAGATTTAGCGCGGTGCGCTGAAGCCCCGCGGAGGACCCTAATGGCAAAGAAAGTTCTGACACACATCAAGTTGCAGGCGGTTGGCGGGCAGGCCAGTCCGGCGCCGCCGGTCGGCCCGGCGCTCGGTCAGCACGGCGTCAACATCATGGAGTTCGTCAAGGCGTTCAACGCCCAGACGCAGGGCGACGCCGGCACCGTGATCCCGGTCGTGATCACGGTGTACGAGGACCGGTCGTTCACGTTCGTGACCAAGAGCCCGCCGGCGGCGGTGCTGATCAAGCAGGCGCTCGGGATCGACAAGGGCTCGGCGGAGCCGCACCGCACGAAGGTTGCGAAGCTGAGCCAGGATCAGCTGCGGTCGATCGCCGAGAAGAAGATGCAGGATCTGAACGCGGGCGACGTCGACGCGGCGATGAAGATCATCGCCGGGACCGCGCGCTCGATGGGCGTGGAGGTGGCGTGATGGCGAATCATGGAAAGACATACGTGGATGCAAAGCAGCGGTTCGATCGCACGCGCGAGTACTCGCCGGCTGAGGCGGTCGCGCTGGTCAAGCAGCTCTCGCGCGTGAAGTTCAACGAGTCGGTCGAGGTCCACGTCCGAACCGGCCTCAACGTGCGTCACGCCGACGAGCAGCTGCGGGGCACCATCGCCCTGCCGAATGGCCTCGGCAAGGACGTGAAGGTCGCGGTGTTCGCGCAGGGCGACAAGGTCCGCGAGGCCGAGGACGCAGGCGCCGACGTGGTCGGGGCGGAGGATCTCGCGCAGCGGATCCAGGACGGCTTCGACGACTTCGACGTCGCGATCGCGACGCCCGACCTGATGCCGATCGTCGGCCGCCTCGGACGGATCCTCGGGCCCGCCGGCAAGATGCCAAACCCGAAGGTCGGGACGGTGACGATGGACGTCGGCAAGGCGGTCGAGGAGGCCAAGGCCGGCAAGGTCGAGTACCGCACCGACCGCACCGCGATCGTGCACCTCGTGATCGGCAAGCGCGATTTCGACGACCGCCGCCTGCTCGAGAACTACGCGGCGGTGATGGACGAGCTGATCCGCGCCAAGCCGTCCGCGGCGAAGGGACGCTACATCCGCTCGGTCACGTTCGCCTCGTCGATGGGTCCCGGCGTGAAGGTCGATCCCTCGCGCGTGCGGGACATCGTCGAAGAGCCCGTCGCCGCCTAGAGCGAGGGCGAGCCCTTAGCACCGGTGCACTAGCTCGTCTGGCCGACCGAGCGGATGCGCTGGGCCATCACCCTCATCACGAGCCGCGCGAAGTTCGGCGTCTCATGGACCAGCACCCAGAAGTGGCGGGTCGGGATGTGGACTACCTCGGCGTCGGTGACGGCGACCGCGGTGAGCGAGCGCGGCTCGGAGTCGATCAGCGCCATCTCCCCGAACAGCGTCGGACCGTCGACGTTCGCGACGATGGTGTCATCGTGCTTGAGCGCGACGGTTCCGAGCGTGAGGATGAACATGCCGTCCCCCTCGTCGCCCTCGTTGAAGATCACCTCGCCCGGCTCCAGCTTGCGAGGCTCCCGGCGATGGACGAACAGGCGGTACAGGTCCTCGTTGGTCTCGGCCATTCGCGTGGATCCTAATGGGACGGCGCGGAGCGCGTCGCCGAACGGGCCCGGACAAGTCGAGGCAAAGGGGAGCCGCGCGCTCCTCACTTGGGCGCAAATTGTGCCCGCGCAGGGCACTTTCCCCGCCCAAGTCGGTCGTCCCGCCCCAGGTCGGCCGATCCCCAGGGCCGCCGACGGCGCCCGGCATCACTCGCTACACTCGGCCCGACTGAAGAGACAACGCCCGAGACCTCCGGCCGCGTGACCGCGTAAGCCCGGAGCAGGTGGAGCCTCGAAGCCGCCGGTGCACGCCTGCCGCTCGACGCCCCCCAATCTTTCCGGGCGCCGCCTAACGCGACAACGGATAAGGCATGAACCGAGAAGAGAAGGCAGCAGTCATCGACGAGGTCGCGGGCGCGATCGGCTCGGCCCAGGCGATCTTCGCCGTCGACTATCGAGGCATCACGGTGGCGCAGGTCGCCGACCTGCGCATCAAGCTGCGCGACTCGAACACGAAGCTGCGGGTCGTCAAGAACTCGCTGTCCGAGCGCGCGGCAGACCGGGCGGGCGCGCCGGAGCTGAAGCCGTTGCTGGTCGGTCCGACGGCGCTCGCGTTCGTGGCGGGCGACGCGGCGCTGGCCGCCAAGACGATCAGCGACACGGGCCGGACGCTGCGGCTCCTGGAGTTCAAGGGTGGGCTGCTGAACGGCTCGCTCCTGAGTGCGACCCAGGTGCAGTCGATCGCGCGCCTTCCCGCGCGCGAGATCTTGAACGCGCAGCTTGTCGGCACGATCGCCGCGCCGCTAACCGGGCTCGTCCGAACGCTCAACGCGCTGATCGCCGGACTGGCGATCCAGCTGGGCGCGATCGCCGAGCAGGGGCTCGTTGGTGGCTCGGAGGCCCCTGGTGCGACCGATGCCCCGGAGGCGCCCGAGCCCGAGCCCGAGGCCGTCGCCGAGCCCGACGCCGAGCCCGAGCCCGCGGAGCCCGAAGGCGAGCCCGAGGCCGCCGAGCCAGCCGAGCCCGAGCCGGCCGCGGCGGCCGAGCCAGAGCCCGTTGCCGAGACTGAATCTGAACAAACTGAGGGCGCGTCGGACGACGCACCATCCGACGACGCATAAGGAGGAACAATGCCTACGACAGAAGAGTGGATCGACGAGCTGAAGAGCATTACGGTGCTCGAGCTGTCCGAGCGGATCAAGGCGCTCGAGGAGGCGTTCGGCGTCTCGGCGACAGCCATCGCGGCGGCTGTCCCTGCCGCGGCGGCGGGCGGCGATGGC
>Ga0302235_10002537_pt1 | contig 13062 bp, 13 predicted proteins | sample II_Palsa_N3_3_FD_193577 | JGI IMG/M metagenome (GOLD analysis project Ga0302235, IMG submission 193577) | Peat permafrost microbial communities from Stordalen Mire near Abisko, Sweden - II_Palsa_N3_3 | ecosystem: Environmental > Terrestrial > Soil > Palsa > Peat permafrost | place: Sweden... | reverse complement strand
TATGGCCCACCGCACCGCTCGTGCGGATGGAGGATTCGCCTAGTCCGGTCTATGGCGCCGCACTGCTAATGCGGTTAGGGTTAACGCCCTTCCGGGGTTCAAATCCCCGATCCTCCGCATCGGCAGCCGCAGTCCTGCCCGGATGCAGTACCGGGCCAGGCTGCTGCCTCGTTTCCTGTGCTGCGGCGCCCGCCGCGGCGGCATCGGCCCGGGTGATCGAAGCAGCGACGGAGAGGGAGGCCCGACCATGACGGGGCCCGAGCACTACCACGAGGCGCAGCAGCTTCTGGCCGACCCCAACTACGGCGAGCCGAAGGGGATCGGCCGCAGTGAAACCATCGCCGCCGCCCAGGTCCACGCGACGCTCGCGCTCGCCGCGGCCACCGCGCTCAGCGGCGACAGCCCTCTCGACGTGCAGGCGTGGCGGGATGCCGCCGCGACCAAGCCGGCCGGCCCGCCCGGGTCATAACGGCCGGCGCCTGAAGGATGTTTGGGTCCGCGCCCGCGGCGATATTGCTCTCTGCTAGGTCATTTCCATAGACTTGGGCTGGCCAGCGGCCGGACGAGGAGGACGAATGCCAGTCGACTGGGTTGTGGTTGGCCTCGACAACGGCGGAACCATGAACAACGGAACGATCCTTGATTCCAGCGGCCGGTTCCTTCTTGACCGGCTGGCCGAGGCGCCAAGCGACGTCAGGGAGGGTCCGGACAAGGCCATCGGTTCACTGGTCGGCTCCGTGCAGCAGGTGCTCGAACTGACCGGCGTGCCGATCACGTCGGTCCGCGCGGTGGGCCTGGACACGCCCGGCCCCGCCAGCCGGGACGGGGTCATCTCGTCCAAGGGCGCGACGAACTTCGGCCACGCGGGCTGGCGCGGTTTCGACATCAGGGCCGCGCTGGCCGATCGCATCGGGCTCCCGGTGATCTACAACAACGACGGGAACGCGGCGGCGCTGTACGCCCACCACGTGCGGTTCGGCGTGGAGTCGGGCCAGCGCGGTTCGGTGGCCGCGATCGTGGGGACCGGGCTCGGGGGCGGGATCATCGAGGGCGGGCAGGTGATCAAGGGCGCGGCCGGCATGGCCGGGGAACTCGGTCACGTCCCCATCCCGCTGGACGGCCTGCTCGAGCCGGGCCAGCCCATGCCGGCCTGCAACTGCGGACAGTCGGGCGACGCGGAGAGCGTGGCCTCGCTGACCGGCATCCAGAACAACCTGCTGCCCTACTGGCTCACCAGGTACGAAGGGCACGAGCTCGGCGGCCTGCCGATCGGCAAGGCGGCCAAGCTCGTCCGCAAGTACGCCGAAGACGGCGACGAGATGGCGCTGGCGATCTTCCGGCAGCAGGCGATCGCGATCGGGCGGCTGTTCACCATCGCCGCGAACTTCCTCGATCCCGACGCCTATTTTCTCGGCGGCGGCGTGGTCGAGGCGGCGCCGCACTTCCGGGACTGGTTCTTCGCCGAGGTGCGGGCCGGCACCTTGCTGCGTGCGGAGCAGGCCAGGGCGGCCGAAATCACCCTGGTGCCCGACCTGGACATGGCGGGCGCCCGCGGCTCGGCCGTCGCCGCGCGCGACTGGTTCATCAGCGAGGGGCAAGGCGTCCTGCCCAGCGGCGTGTTATCCCTGGGTCGCCCTGCTCCTGTTCATTCACCGCCCTCGGGCGGTTTGCCGCCCATGAACATCAGTCCGCACACCTCGAGATAGAGCTGCTCCGGGTAGGGGATGAACTTGATGTTGCGCATCCTGCCGTCCATCCCCGGCGCGAGAATCTCGAATTCCCCGTAGCCGAGGAACCGGCCCGTCGAGGACCGCCGGAACTCTATGTCCGTCACCTTAGGCAGCGGAATCATGTTCACCTTTTTGGTGACAAGGCCGGTCGACAGCATCAGCCGCTGCGACGTGACGGCGAAGTAGTGGACCGACCACTCGGCCAGCTTGCCCACCAGCCACAGCAGGAGCGCTATCCACAAGATCCAGATGACCAGGACCACGGTCCCGTTGCCGTGCGCGACCGAGTTGGTCAGCCAGCCCGCGATGGCCAGTCCGAGGAGAACATAGAAGATGGGCAGAATCAGCACCGCGGGGTGCTCGCGAACGGAGATGACGTGGCGCTCGTTGGGCAGGAGGTACCTAGCGAGTGAGGCAGGGACCGTATCTTCGGTATTCGGAACCAGCCTCATCCGGGCACTTCAACCTTAGATGGACGCGAAGAAGTGGGACAGCCCGCTTGCCACCGTGGTCAGGAAGGTACCGATGTTGTGCACGATGTGGGCCGCCCCGTCCGGCTGCTCAATAATCCACCAGACTATGAAGGCGACAGCCAGCCACCCAAGGATGGTTTTCAAACTCACGTCGCCTCCCAAGGGCGTCCAGACTTGCCCTGCTCGCCAGGAACCTAATGTTAGCTCTCGCCGATTTGCCGGCCAAGGCTAACGGGGTGATGAAGCCGCCGTGTCGGTGAGAGTATGCCCCGTGTCTCCCCCAGTATGCCTCATCGGCGGAAGCAATGCGTAACCGGGCGTGTCGTTCCCGCTGGCGCCCGTCGCGGAATCCTTCGCTCGCGGCCCTGATCGGCGATTTAGCCGCCGCGACCGGTGCCCATCTGACAGCATTCCACCGTGCAGAGCATGCTGGGGAAATGACGGTGGCCAACGTGGGTGAGACCGATTTCGCGATCATCGTCTACCGGGAAGAAGAGCAGTGGGAAGCCGACGTGCTGCCCACCGGGGTTACCGCCGATCTGGACGGCCTCCTGCAGGCCCTGCGGCGGCAGCCGAGCATCGGCGGGACCATCGGCTTCGCGGGCGTGGGCGACGATTTCTTCGTGGCGGTCCGGATCCTCGGCGAAGACGTGTCCCTGTTCCTCTCCGACCTCACCGCGGCCGTGGACTACCCGCTGGCCCGCCAGGTGCTCGATGCCCTGGACATCCCGGTGCCGTCAGATGACGAGCTCGATCAGGTCCTGCCGGCCGGTGACCTTTCCATCTTCGCGGACCTCGGCCTGGACGAGATGGAACTCGGTGCCATCTCAGCTGACCTTGACCTCTACCCGGAGGACGCCGTGATCGGCGTCGCCGAGCGGCTGCGTTTCGGGGACGCGGTGGAACGAGCGCTGGATATCGCGCTCGGCTCATGACCGGATATTCCGATGCCTTCGAGCCCGCGATGCGGCTCGCCCTGGCGCAGGCGCGGATGGCCGGCCCGGATGACGTCCCGGTGGGCGCGGTCATCCTCGATGGGGCGGGCGCGGTGATCGCGCGGGGCCGCAACCGCAGGGAACAGGACCGTGATCCCACCGCGCACGCGGAAATCGTCGCGATCAGGCAGGCGGCGCGATCCCTCGGCAGCTGGCGGCTGACCGGCCTGACGCTGGTCGTGACGTTGGAGCCGTGCACGATGTGCGCGGGAGCGGTCACGGCGGCGCGCCTGTCCAGGTGCGTCTACGGGGCGGCAGACCCCCGGGCGGGTGCGGTGGGGTCGCTCTGGGACGTGCTCAGGGACACTCGCCTGAACCATCGCCCGGAAGTCATCGGCGGGATCCTCGCCGAGGAGTGCGGCGCCGCGCTGCGCGACTTCTTCGCCGTCCGCAGGCGGCGCGGCGGGTAATTCGTGCCGCCGGGGGCGTGCCGATTCGGGTATGCTCACCAGCGGTGGAGTCGCCTAGTGGCCGAGGGCGCACGCCTCGAAAGCGTGTGAGGGGGCAACCCCTCCGTGGGTTCAAATCCCACCTCCACCGCTGAGAGCGGGCCGCGCCGGCTTTGGCGTGCTTACCGGGGAACTTAACATCATGTCCCGGACGTTCGCACAAGTGATCAGGTGGGATAGCGGGGATTCGGCCCGCCGCCGGAGAGGCCAACCACCTCTCGACCAGACTCCGGCGAGGAGAACGAGTGTTTGGACCCCAGGGGACCGGGTTCTTCCTGCTTCTTATGGTGGTATTCGGGGCGCTGCTGGTATGGGTGGCTTTGACCAAGCAAATCGTATTCCGCGTGCTTGCCGCCTGCCTGGCATTCCTTCCCGCCATGGTCTTCGGGATTGCCGCCGTCAATAAGTTCTACGACTATTACGAGACCTGGGGCGGGATGTTCAGCGATCTCACCGGCCAGGGGGCGAGCAGTATTCCCAAGTACGCAGCCGCCGGAGTCGGGTCGAGCAACAAGAATTTCGACCAGAATATCGGCAAGGTCACCAGCGAGGCGGAAGACGCCCAAGTCGGATATCTCTTCCAGACATCGGTTACCGGCGCGCGCACCCGCATTACCCGTAACGTCTACGTCTATCTCCCGCCGCAGTACTTCCAGAAGCCCTACCTGCACACCAAGTTCCCGGTCATCGAGCTGCTGCATGGCTCGCCCGGCAACCCCCAGGCCTGGGTCGACGTCATGGGCGTGATCCCCACGTTCCTCAGCTTGCTGGAAACTCACCCCTCGGACGCCGCCGTGCTGGTGATGCCCGACACCGATGGCGGCATGCAGTACGGCCTGCAGTGCCTCAACGATCCGGGCGGCATCCAGGACATGACCTTCGTCGCGGTCGATGTGCCCGACGCCATAGCGCGGATCGCTCGCGTGCAGCCACCGGGCCTGGCCTGGGGCCTGGCCGGTTACTCGGAAGGTGGCTACTGCACCGCCAACATCGCCCTGCAGGACCCGTCACACTGGGGAGCCGCGGGCGTCATGTCGGGGTACTTCAGCCCCATCGATAGCCAGGTACCCGAAGGCAACAAGCCCGGGGCGAGGCCGGAGCAGGTCGACGTGTTCCGCGGGCACCCCGCGCTCCGGCTGCTTAATTCGCCGCAGTATTACGTCACCAGGGCGCCGATCAACGACGTGCTTCCGGCGTTCTGGCTCGCGGCCGGAGCCGAGGACAAGTCCGATGTCGCCGCCGCCGAAAACTTCAGGGAACTGCTGGAGACCCGGGTGGCGAGCGTGCCGTTGGTGATCATCCCGGGGGGCGGCCACCAGGGCAGCGTCTGGCGTGCGGCGCTTGTTCCGATGCTGAACTGGATGACGCCGCAACTGGCCGAGAACGCCGAGAGGGCCGATTACGTTGCGGCCCGAGCGGCCGCCCGGGCGGCGGCGGCGAAAAAAGCCGCGGCCGAGCGCAGGGCGCACGCCGCCAAGTCCCGCCGCCCCTCTAGCCAGGCCGGCCGCGGGAAGCGCTTGGCGCGTCCCTCTTAGCCTATCCTCCTGCTCGCCCGGGCTGCCTGCGGAGCCGGAATACGCATTGTTACCTCAGCCCGGCGTTATACAAACGATATCTGCGTTGCAAAACGGGGCATATGCGACTGATCGCGCTCCGTCCGGATCGCGGAAATTGCCGGTCGAATCGTGCCGAATGGGACTAGCCAGAGTAGGTAGATGGTCCCAAGCAGAGTTGGCCGGTCACGCCATTTACCGTTCTGGCCTGGGATTATCGGTATTATCGCACGGTCATGCGCGGTACGCCAAGGCCAGTAAAGTACTCAGCGTAATCGGCCGAATATAGAGTAAACCGCCTTTCCCGCCATCGCGTCTCGTATATGTAAGGGCGGACACGCTACTGATGTGATCCGCTTAGGGGGGCGATACCTGGCCGGGCCAGGATGATAACTGGCCGGGTCAGGTACTAAGAGAGCCTTCCCGAACCGTCGCGAGGCGCGGTGACCCAGGCGCCGGCTGGGCCCATCGGCTCCACGCATTCGGGGATAGCCTTAATGATCTTGAATCGCCCAAGCTTTACTCCTCGTCGTCCTGAGCCGCCACGCGGCAGGCCAGCCGCAGACATCCACAGACAGGACACCGCCATGACAGCACCGCGCGAGCAGTATTACCCCGGCGAAGACGGCCAGGGCCGCTATCCCGCGCTTGAGGCGATGGACCGGGACCTCGAGCGGCTCGGGGAACTGACCAGGGCTTACGTCACCGACGAGAAGGAAGACCTCGGCGTGGCCGCCGCCCGCATACTCGATAAAGACCTGCGGCGGGAAGCCGAGGAACTCCTCAGCCGGCTGAAGGAGGCCATCGGGCCCGACCCGGAGAGCCCGGACGCGATGGGCGAGGTACTCGCCGAACCGGACACCGGCCCGCATCTGCTCTTAACGCCGCCCGGCGCGTCCCGCAGGCGTCCCGCAGGCGGCAGGGCAGTCCACACCATTTCAGCAGCCGGACACTCCTCGCGCGGCCCGGCTTGTTTCGTTGGCGTGGCGCGGGTAATAGTTAGTCGACAGCTGCCCGGATCTCCTCCAAGTCGGCCTCAGCAGGCACGCGTGCGCGGACCGGCACGGCAGCGCCACGGATGGACGCACGGAGAAAACAGATGAGCCTGCCCGCCCGCCAGCAAGCGGTCCTGGACCAGATCGAGCGGATTCTGACGGCGGCCGATCCTCAGCTGAAATCGATGTTCGCGGCCTTCGCCCGGGTGGCGTCGCGAGAGGCCATGCCGGCCACCGAGGCGATCTCGGTACGGTCGCCGCGGCGGTGGACCCTGCTGATCTGCATCATGGTGATCAGCCTGCTGAGCGTGGGCACGGTCTTCGCCGTCGCCACCAGCCGGGCCTGCCAGGGCCTCTCGTCGGATCAGGTCGTCGCGAGCGCCACGGTGCGCTACGCCGCCTGCAGCAAGGCGACGGACGCCTGGAGCAAGGGCGGCCGCTGAGCGCGGCTTCTTTCCGCCATCTTCATGACGTTTGCGTGACCGCCCTGATACGTTCGGTTCTTACCACGTGGAAGACGCCAGTTACCGCACCGTATGAATCCACCCGCAGGGGACAAAATGGCGCAAGTCCAGGTATATAACTTCTCGCACGGCTTACTGAATCCGGGCCTCGGCTACCTCATGTCCTGCCTAGGCTCCTTCCTCGGCCTCCGGTGCCTGACCCGGGCCCGGGCGTACACCGGCTGGTCACGCGCCAGCTGGCTGCTGCTCGCGTCCGTGGCCATCGGGGCCACCGGCATCTGGGTCATGCACTTCGTCGCCATGCTCGGTTTCTCCATCCCCGGGCAGCAGATCCTGTACAACGTACCGATCACCCTGGTCAGCCTGCTGGTCGCGGTCGTCGTGGTGGCCATCGGCCTGTTCATCGTCGGCTACGCCCGCGGCCCGCTGCCGGTGCTGGCCGGCGGCGTGATCATCGGGTTCGGCGTCGCGGCCATGCACTACGTCGGGATGTCCGCGATGCGAATGCCCGACACCGTCCGGTACAACCCGGGCCTGGTCGCGGTGTCGGTGCTCATCGCGATCGTGGCGGGAACGGCGGCGCTGCTGGCCGGGCTGCACGTCGTCGGCGTCTGGTCCAGTCTCGCGGTATCGCTGGTCATGGGGGTCGCCGTCAGCGGCATGCACTACACCGGGATGGCCGCGATGCGCGTGTACGCGGGAGGACCCGCGATGACCATGACCGGGGCCTCCCCGGACAGCTTCCTGTTCTCGCTGCTGCTCGGCGCGAGCGTCCTCACCTTCATGGTGTCGCTGATCATCGCCCTGTCGCCCAACGAGGAAGAGATCCGCGCCGATGCCCGCCTGAGCCGGCGCGTCTACGCCGACGTCTGACAGCTCGCGCGGACCCGCGCGAGGTGTCACCTCGCGCGCGTCCGCGCGCCGGAGTTACCGAGGCTCGTAGGCGAGGTTAGGCCGCAGCCAGCGTTCGGCTTCGGCCAGCTTGATGCCTCGCCTGCGGGCGTAGTCCGCGGTTTGGTCCTGGCCGATGCGCCCGACGGTGAAATAGCGCGAAGCGGGGTGGGCGAACAGCAGTCCGCTCACGCTGGATGCCGGGGTCATCGCCCACGATTCGGTCAGGGTCATGCCGAGCTGCCCGGCATCGAGCAGGTCGAACAGGGCTCGTTTCAGGCTGTGGTCCGGGCTCGCGGGATAGCCGAACGCGGGCCGGATGCCGCGGAACCGCTCGGCGTGCAGTTCGGTGATCGGCTGGTCGGCGTCTGGCTCGTACCAGTCGCGGCGGGCCTGGAGGTGGATGTGCTCGGCGAACGCCTCGGCGAGCCGGTCGGCCAGGGCCTTGACCATGATCGACTGGTAGTCGTCGCCGCGGTCCTGATACGTGCCGGAAAGCTCCTCCGCGCCGTGGATGGCCACGGCGAATCCGCCGAGGTGGTCCCCGGCCGGAGCGACGAAATCGGCGAGGCACCGGTTGGGCCGGCCCGGCGGCTTGGCGGTCTGCTGGCGCAGCATCGGCAGCCGGACGTCGCCCCCACCCGGGTTGACCAAGATGTCGTCTTCCTCGGAACGCGCGGGCCAGAAACCGTAGGCACCCCGGGCGTCGAGCTGGCGGTCATCGATGATCTGGTCGAGCAGGGAGTTCGCGTCGTCGAAGAGCTCGCGCGCGGCCGGCTGGCCGAGTATCGCCGGGTATTTGCCCTTGAGCTCCCAGGCCAGGAAGAAGAACTGCCAGTCGATCATCTCGCGCAGTGCCTTCAGCTCCGGCTGCACGGTGCGCAGCCCGGTAAATACCGGCACGGGCAGGTCGCCGAACGGGACCCGGTCACGGTTCGCCCGGGCCGCCGTTAGCGTCAGCAGGGGAAGCCGCTGCGACTTCTCGTGCTGCTCCCGCAGTCGTTCCTGATCGGCCCGGTTGGTGCCGGCCAGGATCTGAACCCGGTCCTCGCTGAGCAGGTCCGAGACCACGCCGGCCACCCTCGAGGCGTCGAGCACATGAACGGTGTTGCCGGCGTAGGCCGGGGCGATCCGGACCGCGGTGTGCTGGCGTGAGGTGGTGGCGCCGCCGATGAGCAGCGGCAGTTTCAGCCCGCGGCGCTGCATCTCCGTGGCGACGTTGACCATCTCATCCAGTGACGGGGTGATCAGTCCCGATAGCCCGACCACGTCGGCGCCTTCGGCGACCGCCGTGTCGAGGATGACGGCGGCGGGCACCATCACACCGAGGTCGATGACCTCGTAGTTGTTGCAGCCGAGCACGACGCCCACGATGTTCTTGCCGATGTCGTGCACGTCGCCCTTGACCGTGGCGAGCACGACCTTGCCCTGGCCGCGGTCGGCCTGGCCGCGTCCCTCAAGCCTGGCCTGCTCCTTCTCCGCCTCCATGTAGGGCTCGAGGTAGGCCACCGCGCGCTTCATCACCCGTGCGCTCTTGACCACCTGCGGCAGGAACATTTTCCCGGCGCCGAACAGGTCGCCCACGATCTTCATGCCGTCCATCAGCGGTCCCTCGATCACGTCCAGGGGCCGGGCGGCCTGCTGCCGCGCCTCCTCCGCGTCGGCTTCGACGAAGTCGGTGATGCCGTGCACGAGCGCGTGGGCGAGGCGCTGTTCCACCGGCGCCTCGCGCCAGGCCAGGTCCACGGTGCGGGTAGTTCCCGGCCCGTTCACCGTCTCGGCGAACGTGACGAGCCGGTCGGTGGCGTCGGGCCGCCGGTCGAAGATCACGTCCTCGGCCAGCTCGAGCAGGTCGGCGGGGATGTCCTGGTAGACCGCGAGCTGGCCGGCGTTGACGATGCCCATGTCCAGCCCGGCGCGGATGGCGTGGAAGAGGAAGACCGAATGCATCGCTTCGCGGACGACATCATTGCCGCGGAAGGAGAACGACAGGTTGGAGATGCCGCCGCTGGTCCTGGCCCCGGGGCAGCGCTGCCTGATCAGCGGCAGCGCGTCGATGAACGCCTTCGCGTAGCCGTTGTGCTCGGCGATGCCGGTGGCCACCGCGAGCACGTTGGGGTCGAAGATGATGTCTTCGGCCGCGAAGCCTGCCTGCTGGGTGAGCAGGTCATAGGCGCGGCCGCAGATCGCCACCTTCCGCTCGGCCGTGTCGGCTTGCCCCTGTTCGTCGAAGGCCATCACGACCACCCCGGCGCCGTGGTCCCTGACGTACCGGGCCTGCGCCAGGAAGCTGTCCTCGCCTTCCTTGAGGCTGATCGAGTTGACCACGCCTTTGCCCTGGATGCACGCGAGCCCGGCGCGCAGCACGCTCCACCGGGAACTGTCGATCATGACGGGGATCCGGGCGACCTCGGGCTCGGTCGCGATCAGGTTCAGGAAGGTGGTCATGGCGTGCTCGCTGTCGAGCAGGCCGGCGTCCATGTTGACGTCGAGCAGGTTGGCCCCGCCGCGTACCTGCTCCAGCGCGACGGCCACGGCGCCCTGGTAGTCACCGGATTCGATCAGGCGCCTGAACCGCTTCGAGCCGGTGACGTTGGTGCGTTCCCCGATCATCACGAACCCGGTATCGGCGCCGATCTCGAAGGGCTCGAGCCCGCTGAACCGGGTCCGCGCCGCCCGCGCGGGCACCGGGCGGGGCGCCCGGCCCGACACGGCGGCGGCGATCCGCGCGATGTGCGCCGGGGTCGTCCCGCAGCATCCGCCGACCACGTTGACCATCCCGGCCGCGGCGAACTCGCCGAGCAGCCGGGCGGTCTCCTCGGGTGTCTGGTCGTAGCCGCCGAACGCATTCGGCAGGCCGGCGTTCGGATGGCACGCCGTGTACGTGCCGGCCAGCCGGGAGAGCTCCGCGACGTGCGGGCGCATTTCCTCGGCGCCGAGCGAGCAGTTCAGCCCGGCCACGAGCGGATCGGCGTGCTCGACCGACGCCAGGAACGCCTCCAGCGTCTGCCCCGACAGCGTCCGCCCGCTCAGGTCGACGATCGTCGCCGAGATCCACAGCGGCAGGGCCGGAGCGACGTCACGCGCGGCCGCGATCGCCGCCTTCGCGTTCAGCGTGTCGAAGATCGTCTCGATCATCAGCAGGTCTACGCCGCCGTCGGCCAGCGCCTGCATCTGCTCGGCGTACGCCGCGTAGACCTCGTCAAACGAGGTCGCCCGGTAGGCAGGATCCTCCACCCGCGGGGACAGCGACAGCGTGACGTTCAGCGGGCCGACCGACCCGGCGACGAACCGGCCGCCGGAGGAGTCAACCTCGCCCGCCGCCTGCCGCGCTAGCTGAGCACCTCGCAGGTTCATCTCGCCCACCAGCGATTGCAGGCCATAATCGGCCTGGCCGATGCTCGTCGCGGTGAACGTGTTGGTCGTGATGATGTCCGCGCCCGCCGCGAGGTACTGCCGGTGAATGTCGAGAACGACGTCGGGCCGGGTCAGGTTCAGCAGGTCCGGGTCGCCGGTCACATCCTGCGGGTGGTCACGCAGCCGCTCACCGCGGTAGTCGGCCGCGACCAGGCCCTTCCCCTGGAGCAGCGTGCCCCAGGGCCCGTCGAGCACCGCGATGCGCTCGTCAAGAAGCGCCCGCAGCCGCTCCCGGGCACCTGCCGCTGGTGAATTTACTGCCACCGGGCACCTCCTACTAGTAGGAGGCGCCCTTTACCGCGGTGAAGAAGGCCGAGCGTGGCGGGCCCAAGCCCGTTGCAGCGCCTCTCGGCCTGACGCCTATCCTACCGGGACTGCCGCGCCGGGGCTCATCCCTTTACCGCTCCGCTCATCAGACCCTGGACGTAGTACCGCTGCAGCGCCAGGTAGAGGACCACGCAGGGGACCATGGCGATGACCGCCCCGGCGACCAGATATCCGTAATTGACGGTCCCGAAGGTCCCGGATTCGACGTTGAGCAGGACCACCGGGAAGGTGTCCTGACTCTGCTGGGTCAGGAAGGTGAGCGCGGCCAGGAACTCGGTCCTGCGAACAGGTGTCAGCAGGGGAACCGTTTCCAAGGCTCTGAACGGCGCAGGCCGGTCAGCTGATCAGCGGCGGGCTGACCGACGTGCTCGACAACGCGCACGCCAGTTACCCCAACCCCGTGGGGATCTTCCCCCGGCACGGCTGGTTCGGCGGCTTCGTCGCCCTGGTGATCCTGCTGGCCGCGGCCGCCGGGCTGACCTCGGTGGCGTCTGTGTTCGCGCGCCGCCGGGGGGCGAGCATGGAGCGGCGCAAGCAGCTCGCCTGGCTCGGCTATGTCGGCGTGGTCACCTTGGGCTGGATCACGGTGCTCCTGCTGGGACAGCTATTCGGCGGCGGCGGCCCCGCCTGGATCGGCAACGTCCTGTGGATCTTGTCCGTGCTCACCCCGGCGGCCGGGATCCCGGTGGCGTGCGTGGTGGCGGTGCTGAAGTACCGGCTGTACGACATCGACCGGCTTATCTCCCGCACGGTGGCGTACGCGATCGTCACCGGGGTCCTAGTCGGGGTGTACGCGGGGCTGGTGCTGCTGGCCACCCGGGTGCTGCCGCTGCACACTCCGGTCGCGGTGGCGGGGTCCACGCTGGTCGCGGCGGCCCTGTTCAGCCCCCTGCGGCGGCGGGTCCAGCTCAAGGTAGACCGGCGGTTCAACCGAGCCCGGTATGACGCGGACCAGATGGTGGCCGCGTTCGCCGGCCGCCTGAAGGACACCGTAAACCTGGATTCGGTCCGCGATGACCTGGCCACTGTCGTGCACCAGGCGCTGGAACCGACCCTGATGTCGGTGTGGATAAACGAAACCTGATGACTAGCGGAGGATAAGAGATTCGAACTCTTGAGGGGTTGCCCCCAACACGCTTTCCAAGCGTGCGCCCTAGGCCACTAGGCGAATCCTCCGCCGCAGAGCTTACCCGAAACCGCGGCCGCGCCGGTGGCCTGACTCCCCTGATGGGGACGCCGGGGCCGGCCCAGGGCCCTGGAGTGCGACCGGCGGCGCGCGATGCGGCTAGCGCAACATCAGGTCCCGCAGCTGACTACACTTACCCCTGACCCCCCGCATGGCGTTATCCCGCCAACCCCCCCAGGGCCGGAAGGCAGCAAGGGTACGCGGGCTCTGACGGGTGTGCGGGGGGTCCCCTATTCACCGGTGAGGATGAGCTGATGGCAGCAGCCGCGTCCGAAGACGAGGGAACGGCCCCGGCCAGGGCGGCCCAGTCCGGACTTGCGCTGTACCGCAAGTACCGCCCGGCGACGTTCGCTGAGGTCAAGGGGCAAGATCACGTCACCGGCCCGCTCCGGCAGGCCCTGCGCACCGGGCGCATCAACCACGCGTACCTGTTCAGCGGGCCGCGCGGGTGCGGCAAGACCTCCAGCGCGCGGATCCTCGCCCGCTCACTGAACTGTGTCAAAGGTCCGACCCCCGAACCGTGCGGCGTCTGCGATTCCTGCGTCGCGCTCGCGCCGTCCGGGCCGGGCAGCATCGACGTGA
>Ga0302235_10002531_pt1 | contig 13075 bp, 13 predicted proteins | sample II_Palsa_N3_3_FD_193577 | JGI IMG/M metagenome (GOLD analysis project Ga0302235, IMG submission 193577) | Peat permafrost microbial communities from Stordalen Mire near Abisko, Sweden - II_Palsa_N3_3 | ecosystem: Environmental > Terrestrial > Soil > Palsa > Peat permafrost | place: Sweden... | reverse complement strand
GGCCCCGCACGTTTTTATTCGAGGCCCAGCAGCGGCCTGCTCCTGCGCTTAGTCGAGGCCCAGCAGCGGCTCGATGCCCACCGTCAGTCCCGGCGGCAGCGATCCGATGCCGCGCACGGCCACCAGCACCCCGGGCATAAAGGACGCGCGGTCGAGCGAGTCGTGCCGGATCGTCAGCGTCTCGCCGTGGCCGCCGAACAGGACCTCCTGGTGGGCGACCAGGCCCGCCAGGCGAACCGAGTGCACGTGGATCTCGTCCACGGTCGCGCCGCGGGCGCCCTCCAGCTCCTCTTTGGTCGCGTCGGGGGGCGCGCCCAGGCCCGCCGCCGAGCGCGCCTGCGCGATCAGCCCGGCCGTGCGCAGCGCCGTCCCCGAGGGGGCGTCCATCTTGTTCGCGTGGTGCAGCTCGATGATCTCGGCCGAATCGAAGAAGCGGGCCGCCTGGGCGGCGAAACGCATCATCAGGATCGCGCCGATCGAGAAGTTGGGCGCGATCAGCACCCGGACATCCGGGCTCCCGTCCGTCCACGACCGGACCTCGGCCAGCCGGTCGTCGCCGAAGCCGGAGGTGCCGACCACCACGTTGAGGCCGTGCTCCACGCACCAGCGGAGGTTGTCCATCACCGCCGCGACGTGAGTGAAGTCCACCACGACGTCCGAGCCGATCAGCGCGTCGAGCGAGTCGTCCTGGTCGACCTGCGCGAACAGCTCGGTATCGGGCGCGCCGTCGACGGTGGCGCTGGCCTCGCGCCCCATCCGCCCTCGGGCGCCGAGCACTCCTACCTTGATCATCGGGGCCTCCCGCTAGCTCGCTGCCGCTGTCGGCAGGATTCTATGCCCAGGCGTTAGGCTGCCATTATGTGCCGAAGCATCAAGACCCTGCGGCCCCCGTACGCCGAGGACGTCACCGACCAGGACATGCGGGCCGCCGCGCTCCAGTACGTGCGGAAGATCAGCGGTTTCCGGACCCCGGCCGCCCGCAACGCGGCCGTGTTCGACGCCGCGGTCGAGGAGATCGCGGCCGCGACCGCCCGCCTGCTCGAATCGCTCGAGGTCCATCCGCACCACCAGCACCAGCACTCGAGCTAGCCGAGCCGTCGCCGCACCGCCACCCGTATCGCCGTATTACTCGAGTTATGTCAGCTTGTAATCGATACATAACGGGTAGTGATGGCTCATGAAGCTGCTTCTGAACGTGATCTGGCTGGTCCTATGCGGCTGGTGGATGGCGATCGCGTACGTCCTGGCGGGGATCGTCTGCGCCATCCTGATCATCACGATCCCGTTCGCGATCGCGTCCTTCCGGATCGCTTCCTACGTGATCTGGCCGTTCGGCCGGTCGGTCCAGATGCGCAGGGAAGCGGGCATCGGCTCGCTGATCGGCAACATCATCTGGATCATCCTGGTGGGCTGGGAACTGGCGATCGGCCACCTGACGGCCGGCATCCTGCTCTGCCTGACGATCATCGGCATCCCGCTCGGGCTCGCGAACTTCAAGCTGATCCCGATCTCGCTGCTGCCGCTCGGCGTCAGGATCGTCCGCTCGGACGAGCTCTACCCGGGTTACGCCGGCGGCCGATCGCCCGACTACGCCGGCCAGCCTCGGTACTAAGGCGCGCTGCTGAGCCCGGCGCCTTGATGTGCATGCGGTTATGCGGTGGCGAGTTGCCCCGCGCGCTCCTGCGTGGTCGACAGAGCTCGCTTCTTGGCCGCAGCCAACTCTGCCGCGATCCGTTTGTTGCTCGTCAGTCGGGCCGCCACGACGATCATCGCCGCCAGTACCGCGGCACCGAAGAGGAACGGCGCGCGCAGCCCCGCCACATGAGCCAGCCACCCGCCGAACACGGCGCCCAGCGGGCCGGCGCTCAAGGCGATCAGCCGCCCGGTGGCACCGACCCGGCCCATCAGCTCGTCAGGCACGATCGCCTGGCGGACCGACGGGCCAAGGACCATGGTCGCGCCCATGGCAACGCCCATGACGACCTCGCCGCATCCGGCCAGCCACGCGTTCGGCGACAGGCCGATTCCCAGCAGTGCCGCGGCTTCGACCGCGGCGGTCAGGGTCAGGGTGCCGCCGGTGCCGAGCCGGCGGTCGAGGGACCCGGCGATCGCACTGCCGCCCAGGCCGCCGAGCGCGGAGGCTGTCAGGAAGAGGCCGTAGGCGGCGACGCCCAGGTGCAGAGTCTCGCGCACGAAGAGCACCATCACGGCGTTCGTCCCCATGAACGCGAAGTTGCCGACGGCCGGACGCAGCGACAGCCCGGGCAGGAGCTTGTTCCCGAATAGGAAGGCGGGGCCTTACCTGGCGTCTTTCAGCAGCGGGCCGCGCGCCTGCGCGGGCTTGGGCGCCGTCTTCGGCAGGGTGCTGATCGTGAGGGAGCTGGCCAGGAACGACACGGCGTCTGCGACGATCGGCACGCCGCGTCCGAGTGTGAACAGGAAACTGCCAGTGGGCGGCCGGACGAATCCCTCGAGCGCCCGCTGCGTGCCCTGCAGACGCGCGTTCGCTCGTCGGAGTGCGGCAGGCTCGCGCTCGAGCAGCTCGGGGAGGTAGGCAAGCGATGCCGTGTCGAAGAAGACCTGGCCGATCCCGAGCAGGAACGCGACCGCGAACAACAGGTAGACGTCCGCCGCGCCGGCCGTGACCAGCCCGGTGACGCTGGCCAGCAGGGCGAACCGGAACAGATCGGCCAGCCGGCATGGTGCGGCGCCGATCCCAGCGGTCGACCAGCGCGCCGCCGATCAGCCCGAGCAACAGCCACGGCAGCAGCGCGCAGGCCTCCATCGCGCCGAGGACGATCGGGTCGTGCGTCATCGTGAGGGCGAGCAGCGGAAGTGCGGAGAGGTAGATGCCGTCGCCGAGCGCCGAGACGCCGCTAGCCGCCCATATGCGGTGAAAAGTCGCAGGCAGCGGCGGCCGACCGGACGCTTTCATTTCGATGCCTCCCCGTTGTGCATGTCCTGTGGCCGATAGAAGGCGACGAACAAGTCTGCGGCGGCCTCCGGCGGATCGCTGAGCTCGGTAAGTTCGTCGATCAGTGCGTGCAGCCGCGCCTCGAAGGCGCCGAACGCGGCCGGACTGAGCCGTGCGTGTTTGAGCCTGACCGTCTTCTGGTCGTTCGCCGGGGCCGACTCCAGGTCGGCCAGTGCGTGCCGCATCAGGTGCTCCGGCTCACCGGGCCCGGATTCCGGCAGCTCGATCGCCGTAGCGGCCATGGCGTAGTACCGCTCCTCGACCCCGCGCACCTTGCGGGTCTCCACGACGCGGATCAGGCCGACCTTGGCCAGCACCCCGACATGGTAGTGCGAGCTGCCCTTGGCGATGCCCAACCGGTCGGCGATCTGGGTGACCGTCGCCGGCCCGTCGCGCAGCACCCGCAGCACGCGGTGGCGGGCAAGGCTGCCGACGGCATGAAGTTGCTGGTCCGTCTCGACCCGGAAGACGGTTTCTGGCTGCTCGGGTGTCGTCACGACCCTATGGTCAACGAATACGGACCGTCAGGCAAGATATATTGACCATTAGGATCGCCGTCAGTTTCGCGTGCGCGCAGGCCGAGGGAGACGTAGCCTGTCGTCCATGGAGGAGACCGACAGCCGAGTCGAGGTTTACGTAACCACCGACACGTCCGAGGCGCCGCACAAGGCGGACGAGCCGAGGCTCTGGGTCATGTACGACGCCGCGAAGCCGGAGGCGGGCAAGCTTTACTTCACCGAGGCGGAGTGGGACGCGTTCGTGCTCGGCGTCAAGGACGGCGAGTTCGACCTCGACGAAGACGGCAACCTGCCGCCCGTCCCCGAGGACCAGCGAACGCCCCAGCAGACGCAGCAGCAGTAACCCGCCGCCAAGTCCCACCCCGTCGGCGGTCTGGTCTGGTATCGGCCCTGATGTACCAGTTACGCTTAAAATATGGTGCCTCGAGCGCGTCGGCCGATGCTGGATTCCGCGCGGTTCGGACGGACACCGGTTCAGTTCCTGCTCGTGCTCGCGGCCTGCTGCCTGGTCGCGATCGTCGCCCTGGTGATCGTGGTGGCCCAGCGCGGCCCCGCGCCGGCGCTGGTCGGCCTCGGCCTCGCGGTGCTGCCGATCCCGCTGCTAGTCATCCTGATCCTCTACCTCGACCGGCTCGAGCCGGAGCCGAGGGCGCTGCTGGCGGCGATGTTCGGCGCGGGCGCGGGCATCGCCGTGATCACGTTGCTGCTCGGCCGCGCGTTCGGGGCCGGCGCGATCACGCCGCCGGAACTCGGGCCGCACGCGGGACAGCTGGTCGGGGTCACCGTCGGCGCGGCGATCGGCGGCGCGCTGGTGGCCGAGACCCTGAACGGGGCCGTGCTGCTGGCGCTGCTGGCCTCGCGCCGGACCGAGATTGACGGGGCCCACGACGGCGTCGTCTACGCCTCGATGACCGGCCTCGGCTTCGCGCTGGTGGCCAACCTCTACGCCTACTCGCAGGCGTGGAACGCCGGCGCCTCGGCGCTGGTCGAGGAGTTCGCCAGGCGCGGGGTATTCGGCCCGCTCTTCCAGGCGCTGTTCACCTCGATGATCGGGCTCGGGGTCGCCTACGCCGCCTCGCGCCGCTCGGGCGGGTACCTGGCGATCGCGGTCGGCTGGCTCGCCGCGGTCGCGCTTGACGCGCTCTGGAATCACTCCGTCGCCACCCGCGGCGCCGGCCTGCTTGTCACCTACGCGATCCTCGTCGCCGCGGTGGTCGCGGTCATCGTCGTGGTGGTCATCGACCGGCAGCGGGTGGTCGCGATGATCACGCTGGCGCTGCCTGGCTTCGAGCATCCGGAGGTGGTCATGGTGGCCGACGTCCGGATGCTCGCCAGCCTGCGGATGCGCAGGCTCGGCCGGCAGTGGGCGCGGCTGAACCTCGGCGTCGACGGCAGGCGCGCGATGGCCCAGTACCAGCTGGCCGCGACCGAGCTGGCGATGGCGTGCAACCGCAACAGCTTCGGCCGGACCACCGACGAGGCGTACGCCAGGCACCGGGACGACTCGCTCGACCTGATGCGGGCCGCGGCCGCCGTCGTGCGCGGCAGCGAGCAGCTCTACCAGCCGCCCTGGATCGGCCCCGACGACGCGTCGGTGTTCGTGGTCGGCACCGCCGTCGGCCCGTCGTCCCGGCCAACCTGGCCTAACCGCCCGCAGAGCTAGAACAGCGTGGCCTGCGCCGCGGGAACGGACGCGGCGCCGCGCCCCCGGCGGCTGACGCCGAACGGCGCGCCCTCGTGCCGCAGCAGCCACTCCTTGCGCTCGAGGCCGCCGCCGTAGCCGGTGAGCGAGCCGTCCGCGCCGATCACCCGGTGACAGGGCACGATGATCGAGATCGGGTTGCGCCCGTTGGCGAGGCCGACCGCGCGGGAGGCGAGCAGGGACTTGCCGATCGCGGTGGCTACCTCGCCGTAGCTGGCCGTCACCCCGTAGGGGATCCGCGCCAGCTCGGCCCAGACCGCGAGCTGGAACGGGCTGCCGCTGGGCGCGAGGGTCAGGTCGAACTCGGTCCGCGAGCCCGCGAAGTACTCCGCGAGCTGGTCCGCGGCCCGGTTGAAGCCGCCCGGCCGCCGGGTCCAGTCCGCCCGCACGGCCGCCGGATGCCCGCCCGTGTCGAGCATGTACAGCCCGGTCAGGGCCTGGTCGTTCCCGGTCAGGAGCAGCCTCCCGATCGGCGAGTCGACGATGTCATAGCAGGTGGGCACCGTCGGTTCGGCAGCCACGAATGGCGTGTTCATGAAGCGATCTCCTCGGCCTTGGCGCCAGCTTCGAGTGTTGCCCACAGATGGTGCACGGCGTACGAGCGCCACGGCCGCCAGCTATCGGCGGCAGCGGTATCAGACCCCGGTGCGACCACGTGCCCGAGCGTCCGCAGCGCCCGCAGCACGCCCGCGTCGCCGGGCGGGAACGCGTCCGGATCCGATAGCGCCCGCATCCGGATGTAGCCCGCCGTCCACGGGCCGATGCCGGGCAGCGCCGTCAGCCGCGCCGCCGCCTCCTCGCGGTCGGCCCCGGGATGCAGGCTGACTGCGCCCGACGCGAGCGCGGCGGCCAGCCCGACCAGCGCCCGCGCCCGTGCGCGCGGCATCGGCAGCGTCTCCGGGTCGAGCCCGGCGATCGTCGCCGCATCGGGAAACACCATCGTCAGACCCTCCGGTCCGGCCTCAGTGGCCGGCAGCGGGCGCCCGTGCAGCGCGGCCAGCCGCCCCGCCAGCCGGCGGGCCGCCGCGACCGACACCTGCTGGCCGAGCACCGCCCGCAGCGCGATCTCGTCGCCGTCGACCGCGCCGACCGAGCGCCGCCCGGGGCAGCCGACCGCCAGCGGCCCGATCACCGGGTCGATGGCCAGGTAGCCGGAGATCGCCAGCGGGTCCGCGTCCAGGTCGAGCAGGCGCCGGCAACGCTGCACGGCGGCGGTGACATCGCGCAGGTCGGCCAGCGCGAGCGAGCACTCCACCCAGTTCTGGCCGGGAATGATCCGCAGCCGGGCCACCCCGGAACCGTTCGGCAGGCTTATGGTTCTGGCGTATTCGGCCGCGGTGACCACCTCGACCCCCGGCACCGCCCGCGCGGCGAGGTACCCGAAGATCCGCGCCAGGTCGATCGGCGGCCGGAACGGCAGCCGCAGGCACAGCGCTCCGGACGGCCCGGTCGCGCCGGTCGCGCCGTTATCCCGGTCGCGCCGGCGCGCGGCCCGTTCCCGCAGCAGGCTCGGCGCCGTGTCGTACACCTCGAGCATCGTCGCGTTGAACTGGCGGATGGAGGTGAACCCGGCCGCGAACGTGATGTCGCCCATCGGCAGCGCGGTCGTCTCGATCAGGATCCGGGCCGTCCGCGCCCGTTGCGCGCGGGCGAGCGCGAGCGGTCCCGCGCCGACCTCGGCCGCGAGCACCCGGCCGATCTGGCGCGGCGAGTAGCCGAGCCGGGCCGCCAGCCCCGGCACCCCGTCCCGGTCCACGATCCCGTCCGCGATCAGCCGCATCGCCCGCCCGGCCACGTCCGACCGGACGTTCCAGTCGGGGGAGCCGGGCGAGGCGTCGGGCCGACAGCGCTTGCAGGACCGGTACCCGGCCTGCTGGGCCGCCGCCGCCGTCGGGTAGAAGGTGACGTTGGCCCGCTTGGGCGTGATCGCCGGGCAGGACGGCCGGCAGTAGATTCCGGTCGTCCGCACGGCGGTGAAGAACACCCCGTCGAACCGAGCGTCCTTGCTCGCCGCCGCCTGATAGCGCTGATCGTCGTCCATCACGGTTCCACTCAACCACCGCCGCAGCGGCGAACACTAGCGGAAATCGGACATCATAAATTCAAATTCTTTATATCGAACGGTCCCTGGCTCCGCCTTCACGCGCGCCAGAAGTCGTAGGGATCGCGGCCGGCCTTGAACCCGGCCGCCTCGACCACGTCGACCGCGAGCTTGAACCGGTCGCCGACCCGGCGCGGCAGGTGAGCGTCGCTGCCGAAGGAGACCGCGGTCCCGCCTTCCTCCCGCCACCAGCGGATCTGGTCGACCGAGGCGAGCGGCGACTTCGTGTTGACCTCGAGCACCCGTCCGGACGTCGCGAGGGCGCGCAGCACGGCCCGGTACTCGTCCTCGAACGGGTCTTCCCGGTACAGGTGCGCTCCCTTGGGCCAGTACCGGCGCGGGAAGTCCAGGTGGGCCAGCACCTGGAAGAGGTCGCTGCCCTCGATCAGGTCGACCAGCTCGGCGAAGTAGTAGCGCATGACCGCGTCGTCGGACATCTCGCCGAAGAGCGCGTCCGCCGCGACCAGCCTGCCCTTGTACGGGACCGCGTGCAGCGAGCCGAGGACGCGCTCGAACGCGTTGCCGCGCACGATCGCGCCCGCGCTGGCGGCGAACAGGTGCGGCTCGCCCGCCTCGACGCCGGCCAGGATGCGCAGCCCGGGGAACCGCTGCCTGCACTCCTCGATCGACGCCATATAGCCGGTCACGTCGAGCGGACGGATCCGGCTCCACCAGCGGTGATCGGTCGCGACCTCGACGATCGCATCGCCGGGGGCGCTGGCGGTGAACTCGAGGTGCTCGGTGAACGCGATCGCGGGCAGCCCGATCGCCACCGCCTGCTCGCAGCTGCGCACCATCGACGCGTCCGCCGGCGTGTCGTACGACCACTCGGTATGTACGTGATTGTCGGCAGGAAGCACGCTGGCAATTCTATCGGGGTGCCGCCTACCAGCGGTCGTCGCGGTCCTTGGCCGAGGTGATGACGTAGATCTCGCCGGTCTGGCGGGCCTCCGGCGGCGCCTGCCCAGGGCCGCCACCGGGGACGCCAGCGGCGCCTGCGGCGGCGCCCGGCTCGCGGCTGCCGGCCTCGCCCGCGGGCACGACCGCGCCGCCCTTCTTGCCCGACTTCACCAGCCGATCCCAGCGCTCTTCCCAGTCGCCGACATCGCCGCCGCAGGCGTTGACGTAGGCGATCAGCACCGGCAGGGTCGGCAGCCGGAGGCCGCCCGCGGCCGACGCCAGCGTGCGCATCGTGTAGTGCGACTTCTCCGCCATGTCGGGGTAGTCGAGTCCGACCTTGGCCCGCAGCACCCGCAGGTCGCGCGCGAACGCCGCGACGTTGTCGGTCTCGATCGCCGCGATCACGCCGCCCTTGCTGCCGGGCGGCGGGTCGGGCAGCGCGCTGTCCCGCTGCCTGATGACCGGGCCGCCCGCTCGGCCGAACGAGCCGGTGGATCGAGGATCGGCCGCCATCGGGTCTCGCACCCGGCCGAACGAGCCGGTGCCGCGCATACCGGGGCCAGGCCCGGCTCCGCCGGGCGCGCCGTAGCGCGGATCGCCCGGCCCAGCGTGCGGCTGGCCGTGGTTCGGCTGCCCCGGATAGGACTGCCCGGGGTAAGGCTGGCCGGGATAGGGCTGGCCCGGATGCGGCTGGCCCGGGTAGGGCTGGCCCGCTTGCCCCTGTCCGTGGAAAGGCGGCTGGCCCGGGCCCGCCCAACCCTGGCCGGGCGCCTGCCCGGCGGCCTGCCAGGACCCGGTGTTCCCGGGCTCATAGTGCGCTCCGGAATGGGGGGCTCCTGCTCCCCACGCCCCCGGGCCCTGGCCCTGGCCCGGCGGCCAGCCCTGGCCGGCGTCGGGCCCGGCCGCCTGCCACGAGCCGGTGTTGCGCGCGCCCGGCGGGAACTGTGCTCCCGCATGGGGGGCTCCCGCCCCCCATTCCCCCTGGCCGGAGCCCGCCGCCCAGTGCTGTCCCTGACCGGGGGCCGCCGCCTGCCACGACCCGGTGTTCCTGGGGTCTTGACCGTAGTGGCCCTGGCCCGCCGCCCAGTGCTGTCCCTGACCGGGGCCCGCGGCCTGCCACGACCCGGTGTTCCTGGGGTCCTGAGCGTAGTGGGCTCCGGCCTGGGGGGCTCCCGCACCCCAGGCGCCTTGGCCCGAGCTGCCCTGCCAGCTGCCGGACGCGCCCGCCCAGCCTTGGCCCGCCGCCCAGTCTTGTCCCTGACCGGGCGGGACTCCTCCGGCCGCCTGCCACGACCCCGTGCTGTAGACGCCCGGGTTCGGCTGGCCTTGCTCGCCCGGCCAGCCCTGGCCTCCGGTCCAGCGCGCTCCCGGTGCGGCCTGCCACGAGCCGGTGTTCCTCGGGTCCTGGCCGTACTCAGGTCCCGCCTGGGAAGCTCCCGCCCCCCGTCCTCCCTGGCCGTGGCCGCTCTGCCCGTGGCCCGGCTGCCCGTGGCCGGCCCAGCCCGCTCCCGAGGCGGGCCCGGTCGCCTGCCAGCCGCCGGTGCTCCCGACTCCCTGGCCGAACTCTCCTGGCGCCTGCGGGTGCTGCGCATACGGACCGGGTCCGTACTGGGCCTGCCCATGCTGGGCCTGCCCGTGCTGGCCCGGGTTTCCGGAGGGGTACTGACCAGACTGGCCGGATGCGAACCCCGGCTGGCCGTCCGGCCCGGCCCCGTACTGGCCCGGGCTGGTCGATCCGTAATGGCCGGGCTGGCCCATTCCCTGCTGACCCTGACCCGGCTGGGCTTGACCCGCTTGGCCGTGACCCGGCGCGCCTTGGCCGGGCTGGCCTTGACCCGGCTGGCCCTGTCCCGGCTGGCCGGACGCGCCGTAGCCGTTCGGGCCGTACCCGTTCGCCCCGAACGCGTCCGGGCCGGCACCAGGGTGCCCGGGTCCGTACCACGCCTGGCCGGGTCCCTGCTGTGACTGCCCGGCCGACGGTCCCTGACCCGACTGCTGCGACCCCTGCTGGCCCGCCCACGCCTGCCCGGACGCGTGCGCCCCGGTTGCGGACTGTCCGGTTGCGTACTGACTAGACGCGTACTGACTGGACCCATACTGTCCGGACGCATCGCCGGCCGGCCACTGCTGCCCGGGTCGCGGGTAGCCGGGCGCCTGTCCGGTCCGGCCGCCCTGCCCGGCCCGGCCTCCCGGGCCCGGCCGCCGGGGCTGCCGCGGGCCGACGCCGTCGGCCCGCGGGCCGCCCGCCATCTGGTCGTATTCGCCGCCGTAGCCGCGCGATCCCTCCGGGCGGGGGCCGCGCGGGGCCGTCGGGACGCCATTGCGGGGAACCCGCCGCGCGTTCGACATCATGGTCTCCTCCACCGTCGGGCGGACGCGGCTAGCCGCCTGCGGTCGGGGACGATCGTTGGCCGGGCCGCGGCCGTCTGGCTGGCCGCGTCCGGGCCGTGGGCGCGAGCGGCCCCCGGGGGGGAACGCCGTCGGGTCTTCTGGCCTCGCCCACGGGCGGTTCGCGGTGCCCGCGTCGCGCGGTCCCTGGCGCGGCGATCCAGCCGGGAACCCGGGTCGCGGCGGCATGCCGCGGTCCGGACGGCTGCGGGACGGTCCGGGCGGCAGGTCGGCCGGGCGGGGCCGGTCGCTGGTGCGACCTCGGTAGCCGGGATCGACCGGGTAGGCGCCCGCGTCCAGGGTGGCGCCGAGCGGCTGGTCGTCCGGCGGGTAGCCATCGCCGTAGGCGGCCTCCGCGGCCCAGCCGCGCGCGCCACGGCCAGACCCGCCCTGACGATTCACCCGCTACCTCCAGACCCAGAGCGTGTTCGCCGCGCGCAGTGTCAAGCTCGCCGCCCCCGGCTGACGTTGCGGCACTCGCCTTGCAGTCGAGTGTAAGGCGGGCGGGTCGTCGGGGCATGGCCGACGGTCAATTGGCCTGATTCGACACTTTTTTATTTCGGCGGGCAGCCGCCCTGACTGATGGTGTTCTGAGCGCGTTTGACGGGTTACTCTGGGTTTGAAGGGTACGAGCACTTCGGCCCGCGCCCACGGCTTGCTGCGTCGATGCGCAGCGAGCGGATCGCAACGCGTGCGGAGCGGCCATCGTGGCATGGATCGTCTGGCTGATCGTGGCGGCGGTACTCGGCGTCGCCGAGCTAGCCACAACCACGTTCGCGCTCGGCATCATCGCGGTCGGCGCGCTCGTCGCCGCCGCCGTCGGCGCGACCGACCTGGGCCTGCCCTTCCAGCTCCTCGCGTTCGTCATCGCCTCGGGGGCGGGCCTCGGCTTCGTGCTCCCGATCGCCCGGCGGCACCTGAAGCAGCCGCCGGTGCTGCGGACCGGCATGGCCGCACTGGTCGGCCGGCGGGCCCAAGTGCTCGAGGAGGTCACCGAGCACGGCGGCCGGGTCCGCATCGGCGGCGAGGTGTGGTCGGCCCGCTCCTACGACGAGACGCTGGTCATCCCGGCCGGCTCCGCCGTCGACGTCATGCAGATCGAGGGCGCCACCGCCCTCGTTTACCCTCGGGAGTAGCCATGGTCATAGCGGAGCTCATTATCGCGGTGGTGATTGTCATCGCCGTCCTGCTGACGGTGGTCCGCTCGGTGCGGATCATCCCGCAGGCGCGGGCCAGGAACGTCGAGCGTTTCGGCCGGTACCGCAAGACCCTGGAGCCGGGGATGAACTTCATCATCCCGTTCGTCGATCGGGTGAAAGCCCAGATCGACCTGCGCGAGCAGGTCGTCGCGTTCACCGGCCAGCCGGTCATCACCGAGGACAACCTGGTGGTGCTCATCGACACCGTGCTGTTCTTCCAGGTAACCGACGCCAAGGCGGCGGACTACGAGATCGTCGACTACATCGGGGCGATCGAGCAGCTGACCGCGACCATGCTCCGCAGCGTCATCGGGTCCATGGACCTGGAGCAGACCCTGACCTCTCGGGACAGGATCAACACGGCCCTGCGCGGCGTGCTCGACGACGCATCCGGCAAGTGGGGCATCCGGGTCACCCGGGTGGAGATCAAGGCGATCGACCCGCCCAAGTCCGTCAAGGAGGCGATGGAGAAGCAGATGAAGGCCGAGCGGGAGAAGCGGGCCGCGATTCTCACCGCCGAGGGCGTTCGCCAGTCGAAGATCCTGACCGCCGAGGGCGACAAGCAGAGCGAGATCCTGCGCGCCGAGGGCGACAAGACGGGCGCCATCCTGCGTGCCGAGGGTCAGGCGGAGGCGATCTCGCAGGTCTTCCAGGCGATCCACACCAACGATCCCGACCCCAAGCTGCTCGCCTATCAGTACCTGCAGACGCTGCCGCAGATCGCGGCCGGCCCCGGCAATACGTTCTGGGTCATCCCGGGCGAGCTGACCACCGCGCTCAAGGCGGTGACCTCAGCCTTCACCGACGGCCCGGGCGACGGCGCGGGCGCCCTGGGCGGCTCTGCCAGCCGAGTCGGCCAGCCCTCGGCCGACCGGACGACTCCCGCCGCGGTCGACGGCGGCAGCTCCGACGCGGCGGCGGCCGCCCTCGCGGCCATGCCGTCGGCCGCCGCGGCGGCCCTGGCCGCGCTCGCCCCGATGGCGATCCCGGCCCAGCAAGAGCCTGCCCACGACGTCGCCCCCGACATCGTCGCCCCTGCCGTCGCCGTGTCCGACGTCGCCGTGTCCGACGTCACGCCAGCCAACGGCAGCACGCCCAACGGCACCGGCCCGAAGCCGGCCTAACTCAGCCGACTATCGCCCCACTCAGACGAGTATCGCCAGTAGCGCGACGAACACGCAGACCACGATCGCGATCAACGCGGCGACCGTCGTCCGTGACAGCCCCCGTGACCGCGCCCGGACCGTGGTCGGACCGGAAGCCGCCGTTGCCATCGTCGGCCCAGCGCCCGCA
>Ga0302235_10002530_pt1 | contig 13080 bp, 14 predicted proteins | sample II_Palsa_N3_3_FD_193577 | JGI IMG/M metagenome (GOLD analysis project Ga0302235, IMG submission 193577) | Peat permafrost microbial communities from Stordalen Mire near Abisko, Sweden - II_Palsa_N3_3 | ecosystem: Environmental > Terrestrial > Soil > Palsa > Peat permafrost | place: Sweden... | reverse complement strand
CGCGGGGCGACCTGTCACCGGTCGGTCAGCGCCTTGCGGAAATAGGCGGCTGATTCCGCGTACCCGAGAGCGCGGTAAAACGGCGCTGCCCGGCGGGTGGCCAGCGCGACCAGCGCGCAGCCCTCGGCCGTGGCCCACTGCTCGAACGCGCCCATCAGGATCCGGCCGATCCCCTGACCACGCACCTGGTCGCGCACCACGACCTCCTCGACCCAGCCGACCGGGCCGTTGGCGTAGAAGGTCAGGTGGCGGAACCCCAGCAGGTAGCCAACCCCCTCGCCCCGGTCGACGGCCAGCAGCAGGCAGGCGTCATCGTCGGCCAGCAGGGACGGGTAATTCTGGCGGAAGCTCGCGGCGGAAAACTCGAACGACATCGCGAGCTCGGCCGCCAGCCGGGCGACGTCGTCGGCATCGTCCGCCCGGGCGCGCCTGACCGCTCCGTTCCAGCCGGTCATCAGGTCGTCGGCTCGAGGCCCTGGATGGCGTTGATGCGGGAACTCGAGTCCGCCTTCGTCTCGCCGCCGACGGCGAAGCGCAGGCCGATGCCGAGCGCCTCGCAGACGTCGGACTCCGCGACCGCCGAACGCTGCGACCGGTCGCCGCCGTTGGCGAAGGTCAGCGCCGCGTCGGGGTACCGTTCGCGAACCAGCCGCAGCGTCTCCCGCACGGTCGCGTCCTGATCGACCGCCCCGATCGCGTCATCGGCCACCCGCAGCGCCCGGACGATGCGGAGCCGGTCCGCAAGCGTCTGGATGACCTTCCCCTTCTTGAGGACCTGCTGGGCGTCGTTGTTGACGATCACCACCAGGTACCCGGTCAGCGACCTGGCCGCCTCCATCATGTCCAGGTGTCCGACGTGCAGCGGGTTGAAGTAGCCGCTGACGATGCTGATCTGGCTGGGCTGCGCTGGCATGCGCGGCAGCATACCCAAAGACGGCTACCGGGACCGCGTGGCCGGCAGGCCGAAGGACTCCACCAGCCTCGCGCCGCCGCCGAAGACGCTGATCTTGGCGATGCCGTCCTCGGTCGCGGTGAGGACACCGAGGCCGAAGGCGCGGTAGAGCCCGTCGTCGCCGCGCTGGTAGGCGGCCGCGGCGGGCTGCCCGTTGGCCACGGTCGGCGTCATCAGGTAGCTCCCCGGGCGGCCGATGACACCGGCGAGGTAACGAAGGCAGGTGGCCTTCCCGGAGAACCAGGTGAGCGTCCCCGCGATCTCGATTTCCGCGTCGGCCCGCAGCGCCTTCTCCAGCGCCGCCAGATCGGCCTGCTCGAACCCGGCGATGTACAGGGCCAGCTGCTCCCGGGCCCGGGGATCGGCCGGCTCCACCAGCCGGCCGGGCGACGGGGCCGCCTGGCCGAGCCGGGCCCGGCCCCGCTGCAGGGCGCTCTTCACCGCCGCGGTGGAGACGCCGAGCATCCCCGCGACCTCGGCCGCCGGGAACCCGAGCACCTCCCGTAGCAGCAGGACGGCGCGCTGCCGGGGGGCGAGGTACTGCAGGCTGGCGATGAGCGCCAGCCGCAGGCCCTCGCCGGCCGCGACGGCCTCGGCCGGATCGGGGATGACCCGCGCGTCCGGGATCGGCTCCAGCCAGCTGAGGCCGGCCCCGGCCGGCGTGACCGGGGCATCCGCGTCGTCGGCCGGGCCGCCGAGACCGGACGGAAGCGCCCGGCGGCCGCGTTGCTCGAGCGCGGTCAGGCACGCGTTGGTGGCGATCCGGTACAGCCAGGTGCGCAGTGACGAGCGGCCCTCGAAGTCGCCGTAGGACCGCCAGGCGCGCAGGTAGGTCTCCTGCACCAGGTCCTCGGCCTCATCCCTGGAGCCGAGCATCCGATAGCAGTGCGCGAGCAGTTCGCGTCGCAGCGGCTCCGTCTCGCTGGCGAAGTCGTCCGCGGCCGTTCCCCCGGCTCCCGGTGCTTGTGACGCTGACGCCGCTTCCGGCATGATGCACGCTCCCGTTGCTGTCATGGCGTCCCCCTTCGGTGATACCCCGCGGTCCTCGCTGATGCAGACCGGCCGGCACCGGAAAAGGAATCGCTTCCCGGTCCGGTTCCTTTGCGGCTGACGGCCGGTCTGCCTAGGGACGGCTACGAGACCATCTGGGTCGCCGATCACCTGCACAACGTCATCGGCACCCAGGACCTGCTGTTCGAATGCTGGACGACGACGGCGGCGCTGCTGCGCGACACCCGCCGTATCCGGGTCGGGCAGCTGGTGACGTGCAACGGCTACCGGAACCCGGCCCTGCAGGCGAAGATGGCGTCGACCCTCGACGTGATCTCGGGCGGCCGCCTCACCTTCGGCATCGGGGCGGGCTGGTGGGAGCCCGACTACCGGGCCTACGGCTACGAGTACCCCGGCACCGCCGAGCGGCTGCGCCGCCTCGAGGAGGCAGCCCAGGTCATCCTGGCCATGTGGACCGAGGACACGGTCACCTTCGACGGGCGCTACTACCAGGTCAAGGACGCGATCAACCAGCCCAAGGGCGTCCAGCGGCCGCACATCCCGCTGATGATCGCCGGCGGCGGCGAGAAGGTGACGCTCAAGCTGACGCGAGCGGGTCGGGCTCGAGCAAGGCCGCCAGCGCCCGGGCGGCGTGGACGGCGGGCGCGGGGTGCCCCAGATAGCACGGGAAGAGCCGGCCCCAGGTCAGGGCGCGCGCGAGCGGGGCAATTCGCAGGGCCAGAAAGAGGGATCGGTCGACGGCTGCCTGCCCGTACCCCGCCTCGAGCCACGGACTGAGGTAACTGGCGGTGAGGACGTCCGTATCAGCCTGCAGCCGGGCGTAGCCTCGCAGCACCTCGGGCCACGTGCTCGCCTCCGGTGCTCGCGGCTGGTCCGCGCGGAGCGTGACGCCGCCGTCGCGGGTCAACGACCAGGCCCGGTCCAGATCGACCGCGATCGGCGCCGCGAACCGGTCGGGATGCCAGTCAGCCAGCGCGACCAGCAGCGCCGGCTCGAATCGGGCGGCCGGCGGGTTGGCCTTGAACCACACGGTCCCGCTGGCGGTCGGGACGCGAGCGACCACCGAGTACGGTCTGCCGCGGCCCCAAGCCGGGCCGATGCGGGTGAGGGCGGCCCGCCCGCACTCGGCCTCGATCCAGTCCTCCGCCGCAGCGAGCCATTGCGGGTCTTGCCACGGCGGTGTCCCGTCCAGGGGCTCGGGTGCCTTCAGATCATTGAACTCGATGATCGCGCCCACCGCCTAGTTGCCCGGTTTTGATTGTGACGATCCCTACCGGGGCGACGCGAGCCCGGGATTTGAGTCTTCCCACGCTTCTTGCTGTTATCCATTCATGCGTACTGCGCCGCGGCCGCTGCCAGGCGCGGCAGGAACGCCCGACCGAAGTCGCCTCCGCCGTCGACCGCGATCACCCCGAGGTACCCGTGCAGCCGCCACAGCTCGCGCCGGTCAGCGAACCCCGGGTCGACCGGCGCGAGCCGCGCGTAGGCGCTGAGCAACCGACCGGTCCAGCAGCGGATGCATCACGCCGTGACCGTATCCGCTCCCCCGCCTCAGGTCAGCTGATTTTTCTTGGCCCCGTCTCTTCGCGCACGCCAGCGCTTCTTGCTGTTATCTCGCTAGCGAAGGCACCGGGCCATGATCGCGAAGGATTCGTGCACTTATACGATAAATTTCCTTCGCCAGAATAAAAGCCTTCGCGATCATCGAGACGAGCATCGACTCGCGGCATGACACCAGTGACCAGAGGCCTCAGCCGAGACGGCCGTTGCCTGGCCATCATTCCGTGCCCCCCCCACGCTTCTTGCTGTTATCTCTGACCGGACTGCTCGCACGCCAACCACTCAATGGCCGAGAGAGACAGACACGCGCGCCAGCGCTTCTTGCTGTTATCCCGTCGAGAGGCCGGGGCGGGCCCCGGCATCGGGCGAGTTCCCGGCGATTTATGGCCAACCAGGAAACTATCCGGCCGGCGTGGTGCGTCCAACCGAGTGAGACCGCACGCAGACGAAGCGTGAGACCAAGCGCGATACCAGGCCGACGGCCACAGGGGCAGGTGCGATGAGACGGCTGCGGATGGCTGGGCCGGCGCTGGCGGGCGCGTGCGCCGTCGCGCTCACCGTGTCCCTGGCCGCCTGCAGCCCGGTCAGCAAGCCGGCCGCGTCCCCGTTCGCGACGATCTTCCCCAGCCGGGGAACCGCGCCCGTACCTCCGGGCGGGCCCGCCCGCGCGCACGCAACCGGGGTCGACAGCGGCGGCGCGGCCGGAATCAACGGAGCCGACCGCGACGGGATCCGGGCGGCCAGGCTGCTGCGGACCGCGCTGGCCGATCCCGACGCGATCGCGGCGGCCGGCTCCGGCGTGTGGGTGGCCAACTCCGCCGACGAGTCCGGCAGCCGGGGATGGATCTCCGAGTTCAGCGCCACCAGCGGCGCCCTGATCAGGGTCATCGCCGGACCGCGGTACGGGCTCACCGATCCGCAGGCTCTCGCGGTCGGCTCCGGTGGCATCTGGGTCGCCGACGGGAGCGGCGGCGGGCTCACCGAACTCGACGCCGCCACCGGCGCGCTGATCCGCGTGGTGGCCGGGCCGCGGTATCAGTTCGCCGACCCCGGGGCGATCGCCGTGGCCGGCCACGATCTCTGGGTCGCCAACGGCGGCAGCGACTCGGTCACCGAGATCAACGCCGCCACCGGCGCGCTCATCCGGGTCATCTCGTCCCAGCGGTACCAGCTCAGCACCACCGTCTACGCGCCCGCGATCGCGGTGGCGGGCGACCACGTGTGGGTGCCCGACGCAAGCACCGACTCGGTGACCGAGATCAACGCCGCCACCGGCGCGTTGATCCGCGTCATCTCCGGTCCCGAGTACCAACTGAACGGGCCGGACGCGATCGCCGCGGCGGGCGACGGCGTCTGGGTCATCGACGTCAACAGCGCGTCGGTGACCGAGATCGACGCCGGCACCGGCGCGCTGATCCGCGTCATCAGGTCGGTGACGAACGTGCCCTTCGCGATCACGGCCGACCGGGGCGGCGTCTGGCTGATGACCAATCTCGGGGTCAAGGCCGTCGACGGCGCTCGCCCCGACGGCGCCGTCGACGAGTTCAGCGCCGCCTCGGGGCGGCTGATCACGCGCATCGCGGCGCCGCCGTTCCGGTCGGGCAACCCGGGCGGCGCGATCACCTCCGACGGCGCGCAGGTGTGGGCGACCGACACCAGCTTCTACAGCTACCGAGGATGGGTGGCCGAGCTCAGCCCCCGCACCGGCGCCCTCGTCCGGGTCACCGGCGCCAAGAGCGGGCACGTCGAACGATCGTGAACGCCGCCGGCGGCGTGCACGCCGCCGGCCGCTGGAGCGTAGGCGTCAGCCACGCTATGCTGGCTCACATGTCACATTCTCGGGATTAGCGGACGGACCGCGCGGGGTGCCCGCGCCATGGTCCCGTCCGTTCTGCGCGCCGGCTGAGCCCGGTGTTTCCCGAGGAGTCTCCCCATGTCACGCCTAGATCAGGCGCCCGTTTCTGCTGCCCGTCATTCGCTGACCTACGCCGGCCTGCTGGCCCGGCCGGGCGCGCGCCGCGCGTTCGCCGCGTCCGCCGTCGCCCGGCTGTCGTTTGGGATGGCCGGGCTGTCCCTGCTGCTGCTCATCCACCAGGCGACCGGGTCGTTCGCCGCGGCCGGGGCGGCCAGCGGCGCCTTCTCGGCCGGAACGCTGACCGCTCCGGTCAAGGCGCGTCTGCTGGACCGCCGCGGCCAGCGGGTCATGCTGCCGCTGCTCGGCCTGGGGGCGGCGTCGGCCCTGCTCGCGATGGCCCTGCTCGGCCAGGGCGGCTGCCGGAACCCGGCGCCGTACATCGCCGCCTGCGCCGCCGCCGGCGCGCTGATGCCGCCGGTCGGGGCGGCGATGCGCGCCCGCTGGGCGCTCATCGCCGGGGGCGGCCGGAACCTGGAGCGCGCCTACAGCCTCGACGCCGCCACCGAGGAGACGCTGTTCACGGCCGGCCCGCTGCTGACCGGGCTGGCGGTGACCGTGGCCGGCCCGCTGCTGCCGCTGCTGGTCACCGCGGCGCTGCTGGCAGCCGGGTGCCTGCTGCTGGCCGCCGCGAGCCCCGGCCCGACGGCCCGTGAACCGCGGCAGCACGGACCGGCTGGCCCGCTGGCCGTGCCCGGCTTCCGCATCCTGCTCGCGATCGTGCTGGTGACCTCGCTCGGCCTGGGCGCGATCGACGTCTCCATCACCGCCCGCGCGGTCGCCGATCATCATCCGGGCGCGGCCGGGTGCGTTCTCGCCGCCGCGAGCCTGGGCAGCGCGCTCGGCGGGCTGGCCTGGGGCAGGCGCCGGCACCGGCACCGGACCTCCACCCAGATGACCTGCCTGCTGGTCATCATGGCGGGCGGCATCGCGCTGGCCGCTATCGCCCCGGACCTGCTGCTGGCAGGCGTCGCGCTCGCCCTCACCGGCACCGTCCTCGCCCCGTCGGCGGTGGTCAGCTACCTCACCGCCGAGCGTCTCGCCGGACCGGGCGCCGAGGCGTCAACCTGGGTGAATACCGCTTGGAACGGCGGCCTCGCGGCCGGGCTGGCGGGCACCGGGCTGGCGGTCAGCCGGGCCGGAACGACGACGCCGCTGCTGGCGGGCGCGGCGGTGCTGGCCTGCGCGGCCCTCGCGGTGCGGCGCCGCCGGAGCGTCTTCGACACGGCCTCGGCGCCACCGCCTCAATCGGCGCACGGACCGTCGGCAGACGATCGACGGTGACGAGGGCGATCAGCCCGGCTCGTCCTGCGGCCGCTTCGCGGCCAGCTTGCCGTGCAGCAGGCCGGTGGACTGGCCGACCTCGATCAGGTAGCCGTCGGGGTCGCGCATATAGCAGCGGATCTCCGCGCCGCGGTCGATCGGCGGCGTCACGAACTCGGCCCCCTTTCCCTTCCACTCCTCGTAGCAGGCCTGGATGTCGGCCACCCGCAGGTTCATGAAGATCGAGGTGGTGTCACCCGGCTGGTAGTCCGCCACCGTGATGCCCGGCTTGTCCGGCGTGGGCGGCCCGCCAGGATTCATCAGCAGCCACGAGTTGTTCAGCTGGACGATGCACGGGTTCTCCTCGAGGACCACCTTGCCGCCCAGCACCCGGGAGTAGAAGTCCCGTGACGTCGCCACATGGCGCACGGTGATGAACATCGTCATGATGAACCCCTCGGTGGGGTCGGGCAGGTTGTCGTAGTCGATGTACGGCGTCGGTTCTGTCATGGATCGCTCCCGTTCGGCGGCATTGGCGGATAGCGCATGGGCGGACGGCGGCTCACTCGAGCGCAAGGCCCCGCTCGTCACCCCTTCCCTCGATGAGGGCGAGGCAGACCTCCCCGTCGCCGGGGCGGCGGCGGCGCGAGCCGGCCGATAGCATCAGCCTGGTCCGGGCCGCGTCCGCAAAACGGACAGGCGAGGGCGTACCGAACCGGTCGGCCGCGGAGGAAGAACCGATGTTCGTGCTTGCGGTCGTGCTGACCGTCCTGCTGCTGCTGGAGACGCTGCCGTCCGCGATCGCGGGGCTGACCCGGGCCCGGGCCGGCCTGAGCCGGCTTGACCAGCTCGCCCGGCTCGGCCTGCTCGAGGGACGCAACCTCCCGGTCGCGACGACGCTCGGCGGCGTGCACCTGGCCGGCAGCGCCGCGGTCGTCGCGGGCCTGTGGGTGCCCGTCGTCGGCGTGGCGGGCGGCGGGGCGGAGGCGGTGGTGTTCGGCTGGGTGCTCTCCCGCCAGCTTGCCCACGGCGACCGGGGCCGCGCCCTGGGCGCCTACCTTCTGTTCACCGCGATGGCGGTGGCGGTGCTGATCACCGACGCGCTCCGCTAAACGAAGCCGGGCCGGCCGCAGGCGGGTCAGCCCGCGGTCACTGGCCGGCCGGCAGGCCTGCGAGCGCCTCGCGGGCCTCGTCCTCGATCGGCGGGGGCACGTCGTCCAGGTCCAGCACGTGCCGCAGGGCCTTGGCGTAGGCGACGTCGCGGGCCTCGGCTTCCGGCACCGCGAGGTCGGGCACGACGCCGGTCCCCTGCCAGTTGCTGCCGGTGACCGGGTTGACCGAGCGCGCGAACGGCACCGCGATGTTCACCGCGCGGCTGATCGGGAACATCCGCGTGGGATGGGCGCCGCCGCCGGTCGTCTCGCCGATCACCTCGGCCCGGCCCAGCGCCTGCAGCGTGTAGGCGAAGTCCTCGCCCCCGGAGAAGGTCCGGGCGCTGCTCAGCACGTAGACCGGCCGCTCGAGGTAGCGCGGCCCCGGCACGTACGGCAGCGCCCAGAACTGCCGGGTCTCGCCGGTGTCGGCGCGGAAGATGTCGTTGAGGTGCGTCGGCTGGTCGTCGAACAGGTAGCTGCACCAGAACACCACCCCGTCCGGCGCGCCGCCCCCGTTGCGACGCAGGTCGATGATGAGCGCGTAGGTGCCGGCGACGAGCTCCATCGCGGCGGCCATGGCCGGGCCCGCGATCGCGGGGACCGGCACCCGGCGCAGGTCGAGGTAGCCGATGTTGCCGTCGAGGCGCTCCACCCGGCGGATGCCGAAGTTGTCCAGCCGTCCCATCCGGCGCATGGCCAGCACCCGCGCCTCGTGATCGTCGGGCTCCTCGCCGCCGCGCCGGGTCCCAGGCTCGCCCGGTCGGCGCGGACCAGGCCCGCCCGGACCAGGACCGCCGGGACGCGGTCCGTGCGCCCGCACCCGCAGGTGCTTGTCGTCGCAGATCTCGTTCAGGTGGCCGGTGAGCAGCTCCGCCAGCGCGGGCTCGTCCAGCTCGCCGTACTCGCCCGCCGCCAGCCGGGCCTCGACGGCGGTCGCGGCCCGGTCGGCGACCTCGGGGAACACGTAGTTCTCGCGTAGCAGCGCGAGCGCGGTGGTGACAGTGTCGCGGGCAGACATCGGCGTGCCGTCATCCGGCAGCTCGATCCGCGGGGTGGCGGGGTCGGGGTCATCGAAGGTGAACTCGAGCAGGCTGGCCTCGGGCAGCCGCGCCGACAGCTCCCGGCGGAGCGTCTCCATCTGCGTCCGATGCGCGTCCTGCCACGCGGCCAGGCTCTCCTCATACCGCGCCCGGTCGCTCGGCGCCGGGATCAGCACCCGCACCATCAGCTGGCCGGGCTCGATGGCCGGGTCGTCGTCGTGCAGCCGGAGCTCGGCCCGCACGATCGTGCCGTCTGGGAATCGCTCCGCCAGCTCATGGTTGATGGCCCGCTCGATCCTGCGCGCCTCGGCGTGGTCCATCGCCGCCTCCGTCCCCAGCCGGTCAGGTCAAAGTCGCCAACCCGATCATCTCGAACGGACCGTGCGCTCCGCATCACTCGCCAGGCTGATTTCGGCGCCCGGCCACACCCGCGGATCACGATGAACGTTGCCCGCGATTGCCCGCCGGGCGAGGATGGCGGTCATGGATGACCTCGAGATCATCGCCCGGCGCTACCTGACCTTCGCCGACCTGGAGGCCCGCGGCAGCTCGCCGAGCTACGAGGCCTGGAGCCGGGCGGTGGCCGGCGACCGGGACCTGCTGGCCCGGCTGTCGACGCTGCCGAGGGAGAAACGGCAGCCGAACCTGGTGTTCGCCGCGCTGCGCTGGCACGGCGAACGACCGGGCGACGCCGGGTCGCTGCGCCACGGGCTGCTCGACGGCTGGGACGAGGTCAGCACGACGATCATGGGGCGCGCCACCCAGACCAACGAGCCGGCCCGCTGCTCGGTCCTGCTCCCGCTGCTGCACCGGATCGGCGGCCCGATCGCGCTGATCGAACTCGGGGCATCGGCCGGGCTGTGCCTCATCCCGGACCGCTACAGCTACGCCTACTCCGACGGCACCGCCGTGCACCCGCCGGGCGGCCCGAGCGACGTCGTCCTCCGCTGCCGCGTCGCGGCGGGCAGCCTGCCCGCTGACCTCGCGACGCCGCGGGTCGTCTGGCGGGCCGGGATCGACCTGAACCCGCTTGACCCGGCCGATCCCGACACCGCCGCGTGGCTGACGGCCCTCGTCTGGCCCGAGCACGAGCACCGCCGCGACCGGCTGGTGGCCGCGCTGCGTCTAGCGGCCGCCGCAGGCACCCGGATCGAGCGCGGTGACCTGCGCGAAGACCTGCGCGGCGGCCTCGGCGCGCTCGTGTCCGAGGCCCCGACGGAGGCCACCCCGGTCGTGTTCCATTCCGCTGCCCTCGCCTACCTCACCGCCGAGGACCGCACGGCGGCGGGAGCCGCGATCACCGGCAGCTGCGCCCGCTGGATCAGCTTCGAAGGCCGCGACGTGCTGACGCTGGCCGGCGATCCGCCCGGGCCGGTCACGCTCGACACCGCGTTCGTCGCGGCGCTCGACCGGGTGCCGTTCGCCCTTGCCAGCGGGCACGCCGACGTGATGACCCTGCTCGGATCGTGACGCTGATTGGCGGCTGGCTCGTCAGCTCGCGGCGGCGCGCTCGCCGGCCGGACGACGGCGCAGGCTGGACCGCAGCAGGGAGGGCGGCAGGTAGGCAGACGAGTCGGGCGCGCCGACGTCGGTGCCGGGCGGCACGATCTCGTCGATCTGGTCGAGGACCTCGTCCGACAGCCTGACGTCGGCTCCCGCGAGCAGGTCATCCAGCTGCCCCATCGTCCGCGGCCCGATGATCGCGCTGGTCACGCCCGGATGGGCGATCACGAACGCGATCGCGAGATGGGTCAGGGGCAGGCCGGCCTCGGCCGCGAGCGGGATGAGCTTCTCGACCGCGTCGATACGGGACTCGTCCCTGAAGTTGGTGAAGCGGGCGGCGCGGCGCAGGTCGGTCTCCTGGTCCCGGCGGATGCGCCCGGTGAGCATCCCCTTGGCGAGCGGGCTCCAGACCAGCGCGCCCATCCCGTAGCGCTGGACCACCGGGAGCACCTCGGCCTCGATGCCGCGGTTGAGGATCGAGTAGGGCGGCTGCTCGGTCCTGAACCGGGCCAGGCCGCGCCGCTCGGCCACCCACTGGGCCTCGACGATGTCGGAGGCCGGCATCGTGGACGAGCCGACCGCCCGGACCTTGCCGCTGCGGATCAGGTCGGACAGCGCCGACAGCGTCTCCTCGATGTCGGTGTCGGGGTCCGGCCGGTGAATCTGATAGAGGTCGATGTGGTCGGTCTGCAGACGGCGGAGCGAGTTCTCGACCTCGGTCATGATCCAGCGGCGCGAGTTGCCGCGCTGATTGGGGTCATCGCCCATCGGGCCCCAGACCTTGGTCGCGAGCACGACGTTGTCGCGGCGGCCCTTGAGCGCCTGGCCGACGATCTCCTCCGACTCGCCGTCGGAGTACCGGTCGGCGGTGTCGACGAAGTTGATGCCGCCGTCGAGCGCCTTGTGGATGATGCGGATCGCGTCGTCGTGGTCGGGGTTGCCGCCGGCCCCGAACATCATCGCGCCGAGCGCGTAGGGGCTGACCTGGATGCCGGTCCGGCCGAGGCTGCGGTACTGCATAAGGTCTCTCCTCAGGTAGCGGTCATGGTGCGCCGGGCGCTCCGGCCGTCGATGTCGTACCCTGGATCGAAGCGGAACGCCCTTCCGGAACTATACGGAACAGCTTTCCGGAAAAGCAAATGGAGGTGCCGTGGCGGAGAACAGCGTCGAGCGCGCGCCGCGTCGGCTGCGGGCCGACGCCGCGCGCAACGTCGACTCGCTGCTCGAGGCGGCGAAGACCGTCTTCGCCACATCGGGCGTGGACGCGCCCGCGAAGGAGATCGCCGACCTGGCCGGGGTCGGGGTCGGCACCCTCTACCGGCATTTCCCGCAGCGCTCGGACCTGGTCAAGGCGGTGTTCCAGCGCGGGGTGGACGCGTGCGCGGACGCGGCCCCGGCGCTGGCGGCGGCCAACGACCCGGTCCCGGCGCTGGCGAAGTGGCTGCAGCGCTACACCCAGTTCCTCGCGACCAAGCGCGGGCTCGCCGCCGCCCTGCACTCCGGCGACCCGGCGTTCGACGCGCTGCCCGGGTACTTCGCCGGCCACCTCCAGCCCGCCCTCGGATCGCTGCTGACGGCGGCGGCGGCCAACGGCGAGATCCGGGCCGACATCAGCCCGGGGGAACTCCTGCACGCCGTGGCCACGCTGTGCATGCCCGGCCCGGGCGACGGCGTCGCCTACAGCCAGCGGATGGTGGCGCTGCTGATCGACGGGCTGCGCTATGGCGCCGAGGCGGCCCAGCCGGGCGGCTGAGGGCGGAGCAACGGTCCGTTCGGACGAAAGATTTTGACTCGCCCCGACATGGAATCGGCTCGGGCCGCGCGGCCGTTCTTCCTCCATGGACGAGAACGTGGGGACCGGTCCTGGCGCGATCACCAACGACGGGTGCGCGGTCGAGTTCTACGCGCGGCTGCCCGCGTTCGGCGAGGCGGAGATCGTGCACGCGGCCGTGCCGCCGGGTGCGTCGGTCCTCGAGCTCGGCTGCGGCACCGGCCGGATCCTGCGGCCGCTGGCCGCGCTCGGCCACCCGGTCACCGGGGTCGACGACTCCCCCGCGATGCTCGACCGGAGCCCCGACCTGCGCACGGTCTGCGCGCCGATCGAGTCGCTGCGGCTGGACCGGGCCTTCGACGTCGTCGTGCTGGCGAGCACGCTGATCAACGCCGATCCGGGCACCCGGCGGGGGTTCCTCGCCGCCGTCCGGCGGCACCTGCAGGGCGACGGCATCGCCGTGTTCCAGCAGAGCCCGCCGGGCTGGTTCGAGTCGCTCGAGACGGCCGAGCGGGTGCGCGACGATCCCGGCGGCATCCGGCGCATCATCCGCTCGGTCCGCTGGGAGCCGCCGCGGCTCTCCATCGAGATCGAGTACCAGGCCGGCGGCAGCGTCTGGACGCACGCCTGGACCAGCTACCAGATCGGCGACGAGGAACTGGCCGCCGGTCTGGCCGCGGCCGGCCTGCGGCTCGGCGACTGGCTCACCGACGACCGCGCCTGGTTCACCGCCCGGCCCGTCTGAGCCGGCCCGGGCGCGGCTGACGCCTTCACCCGGCGCGGGTGAGGCGCCGCGGGTCACCCGCTGCCAGCATGCTCACTGCTCGGGTGGTGCGATGAGGGAGCTGCGGATGCCTGCGGATTTTGCCGACCGAACCGACTTCGAGAACGCGAACCGCGGGCTGATCGCCCGG
>Ga0302235_10002524_pt1 | contig 13093 bp, 10 predicted proteins | sample II_Palsa_N3_3_FD_193577 | JGI IMG/M metagenome (GOLD analysis project Ga0302235, IMG submission 193577) | Peat permafrost microbial communities from Stordalen Mire near Abisko, Sweden - II_Palsa_N3_3 | ecosystem: Environmental > Terrestrial > Soil > Palsa > Peat permafrost | place: Sweden... | reverse complement strand
CGCGACCTGGGCACCGCGCGGCCCGACGTCGTGGTGTTCGGCTGCACCAGTGCCGGGGCGCTGCGCGGCAACGACTACGACACCGAGCTGTGCCAGCGGATCAGCGAGCTGACCGGCGCGCCGGTCGTATCCACCATCGGCGCGGTCCGGACCGCGATCGAGGCGTCCGGCGCGGCCAGCATCGGCGTGATCACGCCGTACATCGACGAGCTGAACGAGAAGATCAGGGCCAGCATCGAGGACGACGGGATCCAGGTGGCCGGCATCACCGGGCTCGGCATCACCGACAACTTCGCGATCGCGGAGGTCGAGCCGGACGAGATCGTGGCCTTCGCGGTCCGGGCCCTCGGGCCGCTGGCCGCGGCCGGCACCATCGACCTGGTCTTCGCCTCCTGCACGAACTTCGGTGCGATGGCCGTCCGCCCGGCCATCGCCGAGCGGCTGGGCCTGCCTGTGGTGACCAGCAACCAGGCGGTGCTGGCCGCCGCCGTGGCCCGCCTGCAGGCCGTGGCCGGGTAGCGCGGATGGTCGCACCCCCCTTCGACTACGTAGCCGCCGGCAGCTACGACGAGGCGGTGCGCCTGCTGGCCGCCCGCGGTGAGGAAGCGAAGATCCTGGCCGGCGGGCAGAGCCTGATGCCGATGCTCAACCTCCGGCTGGCCCGTCCCGAGCTGCTGATCGACATCAACCTGGCCGACCAGCGCCCGCCGTCGCGCACCGGGGACCTGCTCCGGCTGCCCGCCCTGACCCGGCACCGGGTCCTGCTCGAGCACGACCTGGTGCGCCAGCACTGCCCGCTGCTCGCCGAGGCGATCCGGCACGTCGGGAACGTACGGGTTCGCAACCGCGGCACGATCGGCGGCAGCCTGGCGCACGCCGATCCGACCTCCGAGATCGGCTGTTGCGCGCTGGCCACGCAAGCCCAGGTCGTGGCGCGCGGTCCCGATGGCGAGCGCACGGTGCCGGTCAGCGAGCTGTTCGCCGGCTACTGGTCCACCACCTTGGCCGAGTCGCAGATCATCACCGACGTGCTGATCCCGGTCGCCCGGCCCCGCCAGGGCTGGTCGTTCCTGGAGATGGTCCGGCGCACCTCAGACTTCGCGATCGTGGCCGTGGCCGCCGTGGTCGAACTCGGCGAACGACCTGGCGAGATCGCCGCCGCCCGCGTCGCCCTGGCCGGAGTGGCGGATCGCGTTATGCTCGCCGACCCCGGGCCCATGGCCAGCACCGCGGACCAGGACCTGGACGCGGCCGCGGCCCGGATCGCGGAAACCCTCGAGCCGGCCTCCGACGTGCACGCGTCCGCGGCCTACCGGCGCCGGCTGGCCCGGGTGCTCGTCGCCCGCGCGCTGCGCCAGGCCGCCGCCCGCGCGACGGGGGACGCCCGGTGAACAAGCGGCAGATCGTGCTCAGCGTCAACGGGACTGACCACGAGGTCTGGGTCTTTCCGTCAGACACCGTGCTCGACGTGCTGCACGACGAGCTCGGGATGGCCGACGTCCGGTACGGCTGCGGCGAGGGCGTCTGCGGCACCTGCACGGTGCTGCTGGACGGCGACCCGGTCAACGGCTGCCTGACCCTGGCCGTGCAGGCCGCGGGCCACGAGGTGACCACCATGCGCGGCCTGATGGGCCCCGGTGAGGTCATGCACCCGCTGCAGGAGTGCTTCTTGCGCCGCGGCGCCTCGCAGTGCGGCTTCTGCACCCCGGGCATGGTGCTGACCTCGGTCGACCTGGTCCGCCGCTGTGTTAGCCAAGGCCAGGCCAGGCCCACCCGCGACGAGATCAGGTACGCGCTGGTCGGCAACCTGTGCCGGTGCACCGGCTACACCAAGATCCTCGACGCCATCGAGGAGTACGCCGACCAATGACCACCCCCGACCTGCAGCGGTTCACCAAGCCCTATCGAATCGTGGGCACCTCACCGGCTCACCACGACTTCGTGGACAAGGTCAAGGGCTCGCTGCACTATGCCGCGGACTGGCAGCTGCCCGGCATGCTGCACGGCCGGGTCGTCCGCAGCCCGGTGCCCAGCGCCCGGATCACCGGCATCGACGTCACCGCGGCCCGCGCCCTGCCCGGCGTCGCCGCCGTGCTCACCGCCGCCGACGTGCCCAGCAACCAGATCGTGGAGCTGGCCAGCGGCGGCCTGGCCGAGCTCCAGGTGAGCATGCCGGTGCTGGCCGCCGACCGGGTCCGGTACATGGGCGAGCCGGTGGCGCTCGTCGCGGCCACCACCCCCCAGATCGCCTACGAGGCGGCCGAACTGGTCGCCGTCGACTACGAGGAACTGCCCGGCGTCTTCGACCCCATCTCGGCCCGCGCCGACGGGGCGCCGCGGGTGCACGAGGTCGGCAACACCCTGGTCAACTGGCAGATCCACTGCGGCGACGTGGCCGGCGCGCTGGCCGCCGCCGACGTGGTGATCGAGGGGGAGTACCGCAGCCAGCACGTCGAGCACGCCTACCTCGAGCCCGAGGCCGGCGTGGGCTGGATCGAGAACGGCGTGCTCACCCTGCGGGTGTCCACCCAGGTCATCGAGCACGCGGCCATGATCGCGCACATCCTGGGGCTGCCGCAGAGCAAGGTCCGGGTCATCGCCGCGTACATGGGCGGCGGCTTCGGCGGCAAGGAGGACATGACCGTCGAGGCGTTCCTGGCCCTGCTGGTCTGGCATACCCGGCGCCCGGTGCGGATGATCTGGGACCGACAGGAGTCGCTGGTGGCCAGCACCAAGCGGCATCCGTTCATCATGCGGTACCGGACCGGGGCGGACCGCGACGGCACGATCACCGCGCAGCAGGTCGAGATCATCGGCGACGCCGGGGCCTACCCCAACCTGTCGCCCCGGGTGCTGTTCGCCGCCGCGGCCTGCGCCTGCGGGCCGTACCGGGTGCCCAACGCCAGCATCACCTCCACCGCGGTGTTCACCAACAACGTGCCGGCCAGCGCCTTCCGAGGGTTCGGCGCGATGCAGATCGTGCTCGGCTACGAATCCCAGATGGACCAGCTGGCCGAACGGCTCGGCCTGTCCCGCACCGAGCTGCGCGAGCGCAACTTCCTGGCCAAGGGGGACCTGCTGCCCACCGGGGAGCGCCTGGACACCTGCGTGGAGGTGGCCGAGACCATGCACCGGGCGATCGCCCTGCTCGGCGAGCCGCCCCAGCCGTCCGGCCCGGGCAAGCTGGTGGGTCGCGGCATCGGCTGCAACCGGCACCCCTACGGCCGGACCATCTGGTTCCGCGACCGCGCCTCGGCCTGGCTGAGCCTGCAGGGCGACGGCACGCTGCTGATCCGCTCCGGCGTCACCGACCTGGGCGCCGGCCAGGCCGCCAGCCTGTGCCAGATCGCCGCCGAGGTCCTGGGCGCGCCGCTGGACGACATCAGCATCTACATCGGCGACAGCGCGCTCAACCCGCCGGCCGGCGGCACGTTCGCCACCCGCCAGCTGTACATGTCCGGCAATGCCGTGCTGCACGCGGCCCAAGAGTTGCGTGACCGGATGGCACCGGTCGCCGCCGACCTGCTCGGCGTGCCCGCCGACGACCTGGAGTTCGTCGCCGGCCGGGTCCACGCTCACCAAGGAGAGGTGAGCATCACCCTGGCTGAGCTGGCCGCCGCCTGCGATAAGCGGGCCATCAGCACCGCGCACCTGTCGACCTGGCGGGCCGAGGCGGGCTCGTTCGACCCGCGCACCGGGCAGGGCGACACGTTCCCCGACTACACCTACGGCACGCACGCGGCCGACGTCGAGGTCGACGTCGAGACCGGGCAGGTCACGGTGCTGCGCTACGGGGCCTGCCACGACGTGGGCCGCGCCATCAACCCGATGCGGGTGCAGGGCCAGATCCAGGGCGGCGCCATGCAGGGCCTCGGCTACGCGCTCACCGAGGACATGGTCATCGAGGACGGCTACGTCCAGGCGGTCCTGTTCGCCAACTACCTGATCCCGAATTCCCAGGACTTCCCCGACGTCCTGGTCGACATCGTGGAGAGCGGCGAGGGCAAGGGCCCGCTGGGCGCGCGCGGGATCGGCGAGCCGCCCATCGGGAACGTGGCCGCCACCATCGCCAGCGCCATCCAGGACGCGATCGGCGTCCGCCCGGACCGGCTGCCGATCACCCCCGAGCGGGTCCTGGCCCTGCTGGATGAGAGGGAAAGCCAACCATGACATCCCTGGGGCTTGAGCACGACGTCATCGACCCCGAGACCTACCGCCGCACCGTCGACTGGTTCCGCTCGGCCGGCGTCCTGCTGCCCACCTTCGCGCAGCTGGCCGCGCCGGACGCCATCCCGGCGGCGATCCGCGAACCGCTGAAGGCGGTGGACCCGGACCGGGCCGATCCAGGGAACTTGTTCCGGGTGCACTGGTACAACGACCGCGACCGGGCCGGGCAGGCCGCCATCCCGGCGCACGTAGTGCTGCCCGCCGAGCTGACCGGGGTGGACGCCAAGATCGTGGTCGCCCTCGGCGACCTGTTCCCGATGGTCCGGGCGCACAAGGTGCTCCCCGCCTACGCGTGCCTGGTGCCGCGCATCGTGACCGGTACGTTCGATCCGGCCCGGGACCGGGCCGTCTGGCCCTCAACCGGGAACTACTGCCGGGGCGGGGTGGCGATCTCTCGGCTGCTGGGCTGCCGGGGGGTGGCCGTGCTGCCCGAGGGCATGAGCCGGGAGCGGTTCGCCTGGCTCGAGGACTGGGTCACCGACCCCGGGGACATCATCCGCACCCCCGGAACCGAGAGCAACGTCAAGGAGATCTACGACAAGTGCGCCGAACTGGCCGCCGATCCCGGCCACGTCATCTTCAACCAGTTCGCGGAGTTCGGTAACCACCTCGTCCACTACCAGTGCACCGGCCGGGCCCTGGGGGCCGTGTTCGACTCGCTGGCCGAAGCCGAGCCTGGCCTGCGGCTGCGCGCGTTCGTGTCGGCCTCCGGATCGGCCGGCACGCTGGGCGCCGGTGACTACCTCAAGGAGCGCTACGCCGCCAAGATCGTCGCCGTCGAGGCTCTGGAGTGCCCGACGATGCTAGCCAACGGCTTTGGCGAGCACAACATCCAGGGCATCGGCGACAAGCACATCCCGCTCATCCACAACGTGCTGAACACCGACCTGGTGGCCGGGATCTCCGACCGGGCCACCGACCAGCTGTCGGTGTTGTTCGCGGCCGGCCAGGGCCTGGAGTTCCTCCGGACCCGGCGCCGGGTCCCCGAGCCGGTGCTGGCCGAGCTGACCGCCTTCGGCCTGTCCAGCGTCTGCAACATCCTGGCCGCGGTGAAGACCGCGAAGTACCTGCGCCTCGGCCCGGACGACGTGATCATCACGGTGGCCACCGACGGGGCCGGGATGTACGCCAGCGAGCGCGAGCGCATCGCCGCCCGCGACTTCCCGGACGGCTTCGATGTCGCCGACGCGGCCGAGGCGTTCGGCCGCTGGATGCTCGGGACCGGGCCCGAGGACCTACTGGAACCCACGCTGGCCGACCGGAACCGCATCTTCAACCTCGGCTACTACACCTGGGTCGAGCAGCAGGGGGTGTCACTGGCCGACTTCGAGGCGCGGCGCGATCAGCGGTTCTGGACCGGCCTGCGCGACCTGCTGCCCGTGTGGGACACCATGATCACCGAATTCAACGAGCGGACCGGCCTGGCCGTGGCCAGATGACGCCGCCGGCCAGCACGATCTGCTGCGCGGGGTGCGGCTACGTGGCCGGCCCGGCTGACCCCTACCCCTTCCGGTGCCCGCGGGCCGGGACCGATGACGCCGACCACGTGCTGACCCGGGTCCTCAGCCTGGACGGGGCCCGCTTCCCCGCCGGTCCCGAGGCGAACCCGTTCCTGCGCTACCGCGCGCTCATGCACTCCTGGCACGTGGCCCGGGCCCGGGGCCTGTCCGACGCTGACTACCGCGACCTGGTCGTCTCGCTCGACGTGTCGGTCGCCGCAGTGGACGGCGGCGGGTTCCGCGCCACACCGTTCTTTCGCAGCCCGGAACTGAGCGAGGCCCTGGCCTTCTCCGCCGCGGGCGGGGTGTGGGTCAAGGACGAGACACCGAACGTGTCCGGCTCGCACAAGGGCCGCCACCTGATGGGCGTGCTTATCCACCTGGCGGTCATGGAGCGCTGCGGGCTCCTTGACCCCGCTCGTCGCCGGGAGCTGGCCATCGCCAGCTGCGGAAACGCGGCCCTCGCGGCCGCGGTACTAGCCCGCGCCGGTGGCTGGGGGCTGACCGTGCTCGTGCCGCCCGAGGCCGACGCGAGGGTCGTCCGGCGGCTGGATGACCTCGGCGCGACGGTGGTCACCTGCCCGCGCGAGCCCGGTCTCCTCGGCGACCCGGCGTACCTCCGGCTGGCTCAGGAGCTAGCGCGGGGGGCGCTGCCGTTCACCACCCAGGGTCCGGAGAACGGGCTCGCCATCGAGGGCGGCCAGACCCTGGGCTACGAGCTCGTGACCGATCTCGCGGGCGGCTCCCTGGATCACCTGATCGTCCAGGTCGGCGGGGGAGCGCTGGCCAGTTCCTGCGTTCACGCGCTGCGCGAGGCCGCGGAGCTGGGTGCGCTCGGCCACATGCCCGCCATCCACACCGTGCAGACGACCGGCGCGCACCCGTTGGAACGGGCCTACGCCCGGGTCCGGGCGCTGCTGCCCGGTGGCCCAGACCCGGACCCGGACCCGGACCCGGACGCGGTGAAGCGGGCCATGGCGCAGGCCACGGCTCACCGGTCGGCGTTCATGCAGCCCTGGGCCGAGCCGCCCGTCAGCGTAGCCACCGGCATCCTCGACGACGAGACCTACGACTGGCGGGCGGTGGTCGAGGGCATGCTGGCGACCGGCGGCCGGGCGCTGGTGGTCAGCGAGGACTCGCTGACCGAGGCCAGCCAGCTGGCCGTGGGCCGGACCGGGATCCCGGTCGACCCGACCGGTTCTGCCGGCCTGGCCGGGCTGCTCGAGATGCGGCGCTCCGGTCAGATCGGCGACCACGACCGGGTCGCCGTGCTGTTCACCGGACGCCGGCGAGAACCGTCCGCCGGGAGGCAATAACTGCCCGCAGATCCGGTCCGCAGACGGCAAACATTGACGTACCGCACCCGAACCCCCACATTTAGTCTCAGCACCGGGAGGACTCCATGACCAAGCGCACCTACGGCGGGCCGCTGATCGACGTGGCGGGCGCGGTGGACCTGCACTGCCACCCGTACCCTGACCTGTTCCCCCGGCTGGCCGACGACTTCGACATCGTGCGCGCCGCCCGCGACGCGGGCATGAAGGCCATCGTGCTCAAGTGCCACCACGAGAACACGGTGTCGCGGGCGTACCTGGTCCAGCGGGTCATCCCCGGCATCCAGGTATTCGGCGGGATCGTCCTGAACTACTACGTGGGCGGGATCAACCCCGCTGCGGTGGAGGCGTCGCTGAAGCTCGGCGGCAAGGAGGTGTGGATGCCTACCGTGGACGCGGGCTATCACGCCGAGATCCACGGCGGCACCGGCGGCTACGACAACCAGAAGGGCGGCCGGAGCCAGGCCGAAGGGATCTGGATCGAAGACAAGGACGGCAAGCTCCGGCCCGAGGTCAAGGAGGTGCTCGAGCTGGTCGCCGAGTACGGCGCGATCCTCGCCACCTCGCACCTGGCCCCGCGGGAGATCGTCGCGCTGGTCCGCGAGGCCCGGTCGGTCGGCGTGGAGAAGATCGTCATCACCCACCCCTACTTCCGGGTGCCCAACCTCGACCTGGACACCCTGGAAGAGGTGGCCAAGATGGGCGCCATGCCCGAGTTCGGCTACTGCACGATTTCGCCGGCCTGGCAGTACGCCGCGCCGGAGAAGATCGTGCAGAGCGTGGAGCGGATCGGGGCGTCCCGCTGCCTGCTCGTCTCCGACACCGGGCAGCGGCACAACCCGCTGCCGTCCGAGGCGCTGCGCATCTTCGCCCAGACGATCTTCGAGAAGGGCGTGCCGATGGAGAAGGTGACCCGGATGATCACCGACAACCCCATCCAGCTGCTCGACGTAACCGCCGAGTACCAGCCAACCCCCGCCGACCTGGCTTGGGCCCGCGGCCTAGTCGAAGACCCCTGCGCAAGCCAGCCGATGCTGTACCCCCCATACACGCCCCCCGCGTACACCTCGCCCGCGTCCGCACCGCCCGCGTCCGCACCGCCCGCGTCCGTGCCGTCGGCCGGCGGTCCGGGCTGAGACCATGCCCAGGGACAGCATGCGGGCTAGCGTCGTCTCGCTGCCCGGGCGCCGCCGGCGCGCCGGGCAGATCCCGGTCGACGGGCTGACGGTCCGCGAGATGCTCGGCCAGGACGCCATGCGCGGGGCCCGGATCATCGCCGGCGCCGACGGGCTGGACCGCGTGGTCCGGCGGCTCAACGTCATGACCGTGCCGAACATCGTCCGCTGGACCAAGCAGGACGAGTTCCTGCTCACCACCGGATACCCGCTGCCCCGGGAGCCGGGGGAGTTCGGCCGGCTGATCGAGCAGCTGGCCGCCAAGGGGCTGGCCGGGCTCGGCGTGAAGCTGGACGAGTACCTGGCCGAGGTGCCCGACGACGCGGTGGAGCTGGCCGACCGGGCCGGCTTCCCGATCGTGGTCATCCCGGCCGCGTCGCCGCTGGACGACGTGCTGAGCCAGACGTTCGAGACGATCGTCAACCGGCAGGCGGCCGCGCTGGCCCGTAGGCAGCAGATCCACGACGCGTTCCTGCGCGTGGCGCTGACCGGTGGCGGCCTGGCCCGGCTGTCCGGCGAGCTGGCCGAGATCCTGCCCGGTGCCGACGTGGTGATCTGCGACCCGGCCGGCTACCCGCTGGCCGCTACCACGCGCTCCGCGGCCCAGGTCCCGGACGTGCGGGCTCAGTACGTCCCGGGGGGCAGCGGCCGGGTGAACACCGGCTGGCTGGTCGCGGGCGTGCACAAGGACGCCGAGACCGGTACGCCCTGGGCGGCCGCGGTCATCCGGGCCGGCGAGATGCGGCACGGGTGGGTGCTCGCCGTCGGCGGCGCGCAGGGCCTGCCGGGGATGGCCGGGGTGGCGGTCGAGCAGGCGGCGCTGGTGGCCGCGCTGGAGATCACCCGCGACCTGGCCGTGCTCGCCGTCGAGCAGCAGTTCGCCTCGAACGCCCTGCACGACCTGGTCACCGGCACGGCGGGTCACCTGGACCAGGCGCTCGAGCGGGCGGTCAGGTTCGGCTGGGACCTGCGGCGCCCGCTGACCGTACTGGTCGCCCGGCACAATGAGATCGAACACGGGGACATCGAACACGGGGGCGCCGAGCAGCGTGAGGACGCCTCCCGCCCGCAGGAGGCCGCCGCGTTGCGCGCGGTCGAGCTGTGGACCCGGGCGGTCCGCGAACGGGATCGGGACGCGGCGGTGGCCGGCTTCGCCACCGAGCTCGTGGCCGTGCTGGGCACCGCCGACGCGGCCGCGCTGGCCCGCAAGATCCACGCGGACATGACCGGGTCGACCGGGCGGGCTTACTCGGTGGGTGTCAGCCAGGTCGGCGCGGGGCCGCTGGACATCCCGCGGCTGTACGAGGAGGCCCGGGTCGCGCTGCAGGTCGGCCAGCGGCTCAACGGCGGCGGCGCGATCACCAACTTCGCCGGGCTCGGACTGTACCGGCTGATCAGCAACGTGAGCCAGGCCGAGCTACGGGCATTCGTGCACGACACGCTCGGCCCGGTCCTCGACCTGCCCGAGCCGACCCGCTCGGACCTGCTCAAGTCACTGGCCGTGCTATCCGGCACCCGGTTCAACGTGGCCGAATCGGCCCGGATCCTGCACTATCACTACAACACCATGCGCTACCGGGTGACCAAGCTGGAGCGCATGCTGGGCGAGTTCGCCGACGACGCGGCCGCCACGCTGCGCATCGGCGTGGCCCTGGAGGTCCTGCGCATGTACGAGATCTCCGGCGACACCCTGCAGGCCTTCCTCTGAGTCCCGCTTAGCCCGGATGACCGCCAGGCTTCGGCCGCAAGTCCTAACCGCTCGCGGGATCGGGAGCGGCGCTCAGCTTCAGCTCCGAGCTGTGGTAGGCGGCCCGCCCGGCCAGCTCGGGGCTGTACCGGGTGATGATCTGCCGAACCCGCCGGGCAGCCAGCGGGCCGAGCAGGTCATAGCACCTGATGAACAGCTCGCGGGCCTGCGCCCGCGGCCACGTGGACGGCAGCAGCTCGGCGGGCAGGTCGGGGTCCAGGCCGGGGAAGGCCCGCCACTCGTCCATGACCCGGGTCCGGGCGATGAGCGCCTCGACGGGCGGCACCTGACCGGCCGCGGTGGTGTCCCGCAGCTGGCGTGCGAAGGAGATGAAGTGCTCGTACCGCTCACGCAGCCCGTCCAGGTCCCAGGCGCGGGCCGGGATGTCGCACTCGGCCGGCACCGACGTGGCCCGGAAGGCTGTGGCGGTGGTGATGTCGAGGTCCTTCAGGTACCCGATCACCTCGGCGCCGTGATCGCGCGGGGACAGCCACACGCCGTCGTACAGCGGCGCGAAGCCGAGCCAGCGCAGCTGTTTGCGCAGCGCGTCCCGCGCCGCCCGGTTGTCCTCGGGGATGGAGAACGCGACCAGGGACCACAGCCCGTCCCACGGCTGGTTGGCCGCGCCGAAGGAGAAGATGCGCCGCGCGCCGTCGTCCAGGATCGCCGCCGCGCGCGAGCTCAGCCGGGAGTAAGTCCGGCGGCCGCTCTTGGCCGTGACCAGCAGCCCGTTGCGGGTCAGCCGGCTCAGCGCGGCCCGGGCCGCCGAGTCGCTGACCCCGAACTCGGCGAGCAGCGCGACGATCGCCGCCGACGGCAGCGGCTCGGTACGCTGCCACCAGTAGTCACCGAGCAGGGTGAGCAGCAGCCGCGGCGGCCGCTGCGCGGCCGCGCCGGGCGACATCCACGGCTCAGCGTCCCCGAGCTGGCCCGCATCCAGGAGGCTCCTCACCCGTCGAGAATAACTTCGGCGCGCGGGCAACACGGAGCACGCGGGGCGCCACGGAGCGCCCGGGATCCAGGGCACACGATATATGACACTTTTTACGACGAGAAGCGCATGATATGAAAACTGTTAGCCAGTCAAACTCACCGGGTGGCCTGCTCCCGCATGCGCGGTATCCTCGGCCAGGCACTCGGCCTACCCAGGACGCGAACGACCTATCCCGCAGACCTCAATCTCACACCACCCGCCCCCCTATGAGAGGTAGCCCATGGCCCGCAGGACCAGCCCCCCGTTCCGCGCCGACCACGTCGGCAGCCTGCTGCGCAGCCAGCGGCTGCTGCAGGCCCGCGAGGACTTGGCTGCGGGCCGGATCACCGCCGCTGACCTGACGGCGGTCGAGGACGAGGTGATCCCGGCCGCGATCCAGATGCAGGAAGAGGTCGGCCTGCAGGCGGCCACCGACGGCGAGTTCCGCCGTGCGTCCTGGCACATGGACTTCATCTACGCCCTAGGCGGCGTGTCCAAGGCCCCCGGTCACCTGGCCGTGAAGTTCCGGAATGCCGCGGGGGAGATCGAGTTCACCCCGGCCTCGATCCGGATCGACGGGAAGATCCGCATCGAGGACACGATCTTCGCCGACGCCTTCGTCTTCCTGCGAGACCACGTCCGAACGGCCGTGCCCAAGCAGACCATCCCGTCGCCGAACATGGTGCACTACCGCGGCGGCCCCGCCTCGGTCGACTCCGCGGTATACCCCGAGATGGAAGGCTTCTGGGCCGACCTGGCCGCCGCCTACGCCGACGAGGTGCAACGACTCGGCGCCCTGGGCTGCACTTACCTGCAGTTCGACGACACCAGCCTGGCCTACCTCAACGACCCCGCCCAGCGCGCCGAGATCAGCGAGCGCGGCGAGGACGCCGACCACCTGCACCTGCGCTACATCAAGCAGATCAACGCCGCGATCAAGGACAAGCCGCCCGGCATGGCCATCACCACGCACCTGTGCCGCGGCAACTTCCGGTCGAGCTGGGCCGCCTCCGGTGGCTACGATTTCATAGCCGAAGCCCTGTTCTCCGAGCTGAACGTGGACGGGTTCTTCCTGGAGTACGACGACGAGCGCTCCGGCGGCTTCGAGCCGCTGCGGTTCGTCCCGCCGGGCAAGATGGTCGTGCTCGGCCTGGTCACCACCAAACGGCCGGAGCTGGAGTCCAAGGACGACCTCAAGCGCCGCATCGACGAAGCCGCCAAGTACGTGCCGCTGGACCAGCTCTGCCTGTCCGGCCAGTGCGGCTTCTCTTCCACGGTGGAGGGCAACACGCTGACCTACGACCAGCAGGTGGCCAAACTCCGCCTCATCGTCGACGTCGCCCGCGATGTCTGGGGCGAGTAAATAATCCCGCTCCGGTGCAACCACTCTCGCCGCTTGGCGTCTAAGTAGATAGGACGGCTTTGCGAGGGAGCAAACCATGAAGCGTGCCGCCGTACTGATCACCATTCTGCTCGCCATGGTCGCTACCGGCTGCGCGTCGGCGCCCACCCGGGCCACGGACACGGCCTTCACCCAGCACGCCGCAACACCGGTGGCCAGCCTGAAAACGGTGGTGGTCAACTGCCTGTTTAAGCAGCAGACCCGTCCCTCGTCGTTCATCTTGACCTGTGCCGACGCCAATGATGTCCTGGCCCACCTGAAGTGGGTCAGCTGGGAGCCGGACGCGGCGTTCGCCACCGGCGTCGAGCAGATCAACGACTGCACGCCCTACTGCGCCGCGGGCAAGTTCATCAACTACCCGGTCCTGGTCGACCTGTGGCGCCCCGAGCCGCTCCTTGGTCACCCCGGCGTCCTCTACTTCTCCCGCGTCACCCGCGTCTATACCGCCAACCGCCCGCCCCTGTACAACTGCAACGGCACCCATACCTGCTACCCCCAGACCAGCACCTTCGACCTCTGGCGCTAGCTGAACGCAGACCGCCGCCCCTACCCCAGCCGCGCGGGAATGGGGCGAGCTCCCGAGCAGGCCGCATCAGCAGTCACGTCAGCCCCAGTCGCTGAGGTCGGCGGCAGGCACACCCCCGGTGAAACGCGGCCGTTTGGGGCCGGGGGCACACAGGGCCCGGAAGAGGGGACCACGCCAACTCCGCCGACATCCGGCCCGCCCGGCGGCTGG
>Ga0302235_10002517_pt1 | contig 13123 bp, 10 predicted proteins | sample II_Palsa_N3_3_FD_193577 | JGI IMG/M metagenome (GOLD analysis project Ga0302235, IMG submission 193577) | Peat permafrost microbial communities from Stordalen Mire near Abisko, Sweden - II_Palsa_N3_3 | ecosystem: Environmental > Terrestrial > Soil > Palsa > Peat permafrost | place: Sweden... | reverse complement strand
ATCTTGCCGGTGATGCCCTCGATCCAGCCGCCGCGCCGGTGCTCGCCATCGGTGTGGATATCGAGCCCCGCGCTCTGCTGGTCGTAGATGGCGAGCTGGCAGTAGTCGTCGAGCAGTTCCTGCCGGTCGGCCGGGCCGAACCGGCCGGCCTGCTCCCCGTCGGCGACCACATCCCACCAGCCGGGCCTGGCCCAGCCGCCGGTGGTGGTGACGGGCAGCATGTCCGGGTACTGGTAGTCGCTCATGTCAGATCCTTCAGCGCGGTGATCAATTCTGGATGGATGCGGGAGTTGCTGGCGACGACGTCGACCCGGTCGGCGCTCTCATGCGGCCGCCCGTCGAAGAGCGTCAGCCGACCGCCCGCCTCCTGCACGATCAGCTGCCCGGCCGCGATGTCCCACGGGTCCATCGCGTACTCGCAGTACGCCTCCAGCCGTCCGGCCGCGATCGCGCACAGCGTCAGCGCGGGCGACCCGAGGGAACGGACCCCGCCCGACACCGACATCAGTCGCTCGACCAGCCGGGCGTAGGCGCGGATCTCATCCGGGTCGACCGTCTGCGCCTGCGCGACGACGAGGGACCGGTCCAGCCGGGCGACGGGGGAGACCCGCAGCGGCCGGCCGTTCAGCGTCGCGCCGGCCCCGGCCCCGGCCGCGTACAGCTCGTCGTGCAGCGGATCGTAGACCGCCCCGGCCACGGTCCGGCCGTGCGCCCGCAGCGCCACAGAAACGCAGAAGAACGGGATCCCGTGCGCGTAGTTGGTCGTGCCGTCGAGCGGGTCGACGTACCAGACGTGCCGGGAATCGGGATTCCCGGCGGTTCCCTCCTCCCCGTTGACCAGGTGCCCAGGGAACGTGGCGAGGATCATCGCGGTCACCGCGCGCTGTGCCTCCCGGTCCGCCGCGGTGACCAGGTTCGCCCGCGCGTCCTTGTAGCCGACCTCCAGGTCTGCGCCCGCGCGCAGCCGCCTCATCAGCACCGCGCCGCCAGCGCGGGCCGCCGCCACCGCGAGGCGCTCCTCCGGGGACGAGGTCACGTGCCCGGCACCTTGAACACGTTCCGCAGCGCGTACTGCACCGGATCAAACGCGGGAGCGGCAGCGGGCGAGGCGGCCGGCGCCGCCCCGGACTCGGGCGCCGCCGAAGCCCACGTCGTCTCCGGCCGGTGCTGCAGGAAGTACACGCTGTCGGGCAGGTCCAGGTCGCGCGCGATCGCCCACTCCACATCCTGCGGCGCCCCCTCGGCCGCCTCGATCGCGGCCGCCTGCCGGCAGATGTAGCGCACCTCGTCATCGGTCAGGCAGGGCGCCTGCGCGAGCTCGGCCGGGAGCGGCGCGAGCACGGTGCCGCCCGCCTCCCCGGAGGAAGCCAGCACCGACCAGACCAGCTTGCCGCCCGTCCGCCGCTCCAGAATCCGCCCGCTGTCCCGCTCGACGGTCCAGTAATCCGGCGTCACCTGCCCCGACACGACCGACTCGCCCAGCCCCCAGTTGGCCTCCACCACCAGCCGCCCCCGGTCCCCGGTGACCGGGTCGAGCGTGAACGCGACCCCGGCCGACCGCGCGTCCACCAGCTCGAGCACGCCGACCGCGAGGTCATGGGCGCGCAGCGGCCCCGACCCGCCGAACCGGCGCCGGTAGTCGAGCGCGTGCGCCGAATAGCCGCTGGCCCAGCACTTCACGATGTGCCGCAGCACCTCATCGGGGCCGGACACGCCCAGGTAGGTCTCGTACTGCCCGGCGAAGCTGGCCGCGTGCCCGTCCTCGCCGACCGCCGACGACCGGACCGCGACCAGCAGCGCGTCCCCCCGCCCGGTGCGCGCCGCCAGCCGCGCGTGCGCGTCCGCGACCGCGTCCGCCAGCCACGACGGCAGCGACTGGCCCTCGATCAGCTCCCGCGCCTGCTGCGACAGCCGCAGGCTGGCCGGGCCGGTCGCGGGGACGGAGAACAGCCGGTGCAGCTCGGACCGGGCCGTCGCCGGCAGCCAGCCCTCGAGCGCGCCGACCGTGATCGCGTACCCGTCCGGCACCCGCCACCCGGTCGACGCGAGCTGCCCCAGCCGCGCCATCTTCGGCCCGACCGCGGGCGCGTCCGCCGCCCGGACGGCGGCAAGATCGACCACCGCGTCGGACCGCGCCGCGTCCGTCACCCGAGGACCTGGACCGTTCCCGCCCGGCCGTCGACCCGGACCCGGTCGCCGGTTTTGATCATCGTGGTGGCGACCGCGGTGCCGACCACGCACGGGATCCCGTACTCGCGGCTGACGATCGCCGCGTGCGTCAGCGAGCCGCCGGTATCGCATACGCACGCGAGGATGATGCCGAAGGCCGGCGTCCACTCGGTCGTGGTCCCGCCGCACACCAGGACCTCGCCCGGCTGCACGGTATGCAGGTCGCCGACGGTGGTGATGACCCGGGCGACCCCCTCCGCGACCCCCTTGGCGGCCGGGAACCCGCGGATCTCAACCACTCCCGTGCCGAAGCCGGCCGCCGGGTCCCGCCGGAGCGTCTCCAGGAAGTGCCCGGACAGCCCGAACACCTCGATCATGATCGGGTCGGGCACCGTGTCCGGGATCGTGCCGAGCATGGTCGGCAGCGAAGGCCCGCGCTCGCGCCAGTGCTCGAAGTAGGCCCGCCGGTCCGGGATCATCGCCGCCAGGTCCGCCCACCGGCCCGAGCCGCCCGACTCCATCACCTCGAACAGCTCCGGCTTGAACAGGTAGAACATGTCCGACGGGTCGGCGATCCGCCCGGCGTCGGTCAGCTGCGCGCCGAGCGCGAGCGTGGCCCGGCGGATCGGGATCGCCGCCCGGCGGTCGATCAGGTAGTTGTGCTCCTCGTTCCACCAGGCGAAGTTGGCCGCCTGATTCGACGCCAGCGCCTGGTTGAACCGGGCCAGGTCCGATCCGTTGACCGAGCGCCGCGCCGCGTCGATCTGCGCGTCGCGTTCGAGCATCGCGGCCGACCGGGCGGCGTGGAAGTCGAACCCGGTCGGCTTGGCCAGGAACCCTGCGATCGAGTACAGCGCCGGCGACGGGTCCTCGATCCAGGACGGCGTGTCGATCCGGCAGGTCTCCTCGGACCGCTGCCCGTAGACGGCCAGGAACGCGTCGAACTCGGCCACCCACGTAGCGCCGCCGGGCAGCGCCCGCACCCGGATGAGCATGTCGGCGGGCGACCCCTGCGTCAGCGCGCCGTCCAGGCCGAGTGATCGCGCCAGCCCGGCCAGCCGCCACAGCTCCTCGTCGGTCCGGCTGTAGAACGTCTGCTGGCCGGACAGGAACGACGACACCGACGACCCCTGCAGCCCGATTTCCTCCGCCAGCGCGTAGAACGCCAGGTAGTTCGCGGTCAGCACGTACATGACCTCGAAGTGGATGAACCAGGCGCGCCGGTGGAAGGCGTACGCGTCCTTCAGCGTCGTCCACAGCTCGGCTGGCGACATGGCCGCCAGATCGAGGTGGTCGAAATGCTCGTAGGCGGCGGTCAGCTCCGCCGCCCGCATCGACCAGTACGAGCCGAAGTCGGCCAGGATCGGCGACACGTACTGCCCGAACCGGGCCGCCCGCGCCTGCACCTGCCACTGGGTGTCCACGTCGATGGTGCCGATGTAGACGTGCGTGCCCGCGAGCCGGTTGACTGACCCGCGGGTGGGCGGCACCCCGACGATTTCCGCCCCGAGCTGCGCGCCCCAGGTCTGCGCGTCGTCCAGGGTCGCGATCGAGGCGGGCACCATCCCCTCGCTGAAGTGCAGGGAGTCCCGGAGCCAGTAGCGCTCGTTGTCGGCCAGGGAAAAGGGCCGGACCGGGCCGGCCACGAACGGCTGCGAGCCGAACGCCTGCCGATAACCCGGATACAGCTCTTCCCGAACGAAGTCGTCGACCGGAAATACCCGCGGCGGATCTGCTGACACGGCCAACCCCCACCTCGTCCTTGAAGCGCGGCGTAATATCCCAAAGTCTCTCCGACCCCAGGCGTCGCCACAAGATCAACGGCAGGCCGATATCGAACGGACCGTTGGCTCCCACCCGGTCCGCTCCCGTTCCCCTACCCTCAGGCGTACTTCTGGATGAGGAGCCCGAGCGCGGGCAGCGCCGTCTTCACCTGCTTGCCTGCCCGGGCGCGAATGGTGTTGTACGCCTTGACGATGGTCGGCCGGTTCGAGTTGTCGCGCCGCCGGTCGGTGATCGCCAGCAGCGCCTCGGACACCTCTTCGTCGCGGGCGGCGAGGTAGCCGCCGAAGTCCCCGCTGCTCGGCGTGTACTCCGCGCTGAACTGGGCCCAGTATGGCTGGAGGGCGTCGGCCACATTCGGCAGGATGGTTTCGATCATCCCGTGGATGTGGTTGGAGTCGAACCGGCGCACGGCGTTATAGGCGAGCTTGATCGCCGCCCCGGTGACGCCGGACAGCTCGGCGACCTGATTGGTGATCAGCTCCTCGCAGTCCGCGACGGCCCTCGGCCGGGTATCGGGTGCGAGCAACATCTCCTGCAGCGTAGCCATGCCTGGTCTGGTCTCCTTTTGGGTCACGTGCTTCGGTGCGGCGCCGGCCGTCAGGCCCGGCGCCGGAATGCAACGATATGGCCCACCGCGCACCCGATGTGGGCTTGTTTCCGAGATGAGGTTTAATGCGCGGGAACGCGAACACCTGACCTGGGCGACGGCCGTCAGGGCCGGTCGTGGTAGATGTGGACGGCGCCATCGGCGCCGAGTCACGCGCCCCAACCCCGAGAGGACCGTCATGCGCTACGCGTCCACCTATGACAAGACCGGTGCGCCGGTCGTCGCCGAAGTCCAGGGCGACCAGCTCGTCCCGCTGGTCGGCCTGACCGAGCTCGGCCCGGCCACGACCGCCGAGGTGCTGACCGCCGCCGAGCGCCTGACCGCCGACGCCTTTCCCGCCGCCGACGCCGAGTTCCGGCCGGTGGTGCCCAACCCGGCCAAGGTCTTCTGCGTAGGCCTCAATTACAAGGCGCACATCGAGGAGACCGGCCGCAGCGACTCCGACTACCCGGTCCTGTTCCCCAAGTTCGCGAGCAGCCTGGCGGGCGCGTTCGCCGAGCTCGAGCTGCCGCCGGAGTCGCACCAGATCGACTACGAGGGCGAGCTCACCGTCGTGATCGGCCAGCCCGGCCGCCGGATCAGCGAGGCCGACGCGGCCGACCACGTCCTCGGCTACACGGTCGCCAACGACATCTCCATGCGCGACTACCAGTACAAGACCCACCAGTGGATGCAGGGCAAGGCGTGGGACGCCACCACCCCGCTCGGCCCCTACCTGGTCACGGCGGACGAGCTGGACATCACCAAGCAGCGGATCTCCACCACCGTCAACGGCGAGAAGGTCCAGGACTCCAGCATCGACTTGCTGATCTTCCCGATCGCCCGGCTCATCGCGACGATCTCCGAGTTCACCGCGCTGAACACCGGCGACCTGATCCTGACCGGCACCCCCTCCGGCGTCGGCCACCGCCGCACCCCGCCCCTCTACCTCAAATCCGGCGACGTCGTCGGCGTCGAGGTCACCGGCGTCGGCGCGCTCCGCAACACGATCGCCTAACCCCGCCCCGACGCCCCCGCCCTTCGCCCCCGCGTCCCGCTCCTGCGCCCCCGCCCCGGTCCCCCCGCGTCGGCGCGGCCGCCGTCCCCGCGCCGGAACGCCGGTCGTCCACGCCATGATCCCTTCCCCGGTCCGGGCGACCCTCAGATGACGCAATCGACAGCGCCTCGTGATGCACGTCAAACCCGAGCGCGCCGCCAATCGATCGACATCGGATAACAGCAAGAAGTGACACGTGAGGAATGACGATGGACCGTTGTGTACATCCCCGTGTACATAACGGTCCATCATCATCCGAATGACGCGCGCACCAATCCCTTTTGTGAGATAACAGCAAGAAGCGGCGCAGGCGGGGGCGATGGCCCGCCCGCCGTCGGCAGGCGCGTCACCATGACGGTCAAAGCTGCGAGCCCGGCTCCAGCCGTCCGGCGCCATCACCGAGACCAGTGGCTCCCATGCGCGTGCTTCGAGGGTTTATTTGGGGCGCGGCGGCTTGTCTCGCCAGTCGAGACTAACGGGCGCATGAATGAGTCACTGCGGGCCCGTTCGATATGACGGTGTTGATCTTGATCTGAAATCTGACGGCCGATCTTGGCGGGAGCGCGGGCGATTCACCGGTCGCGGCGGGCGCCGTCGGACGGGGCGACGGTGCTCAGCCGGGGGGCGGTGAAGCCGGCCCGGGCGAAGGCGGCGGTGATCGCGTCGGCCGTGGCGGCTGACCGCTCCCTGGCGACCAGCGCGATAATCGCGCCGCCGAAGCCGCCGCCGGTCATCCGGGCGCCGGCCGCGCCGGCCTCGACGGCGGTGGCGGCGGCCAGGTCGAGGGCGGGGGTGGTGATCTCGAAGTCGTCCCGCATCGAGGCGTGCGAGGCGGTGAGCAGCGCCCCCAGCGCGGACGGGTCCGATTGGAGGCCGTCCGCCCGCAGCGACGCGACCGCGGCGAGGACGCGGTCGTTCTCGGTCACCACGTGCCTGAGCCGCCGGAACGTCTCGGCGTCGAGCAGGTCCGGCGCCTTCTCGAGGTCGTCGAGGCCGACGTCGCGGAGCGCGCGGACGCCGAGGATGCGCGCGGCCCGTTCGCACGACGCCCGACGGTCGGCGTAGCCGCCGGCGGCGTGCGCGTGCTGCTCCCGCGTGTCGGCCAGCACGATCTCCAGGCCGGCCGCCTGGAGCGGCAGCGGCACGTTCTCGCCGTGCACGGACCGGCAGTCGATGAAGACGGCCGAGCCGTGCTCGCCGAACAGCGACGCGAACTGGTCCATGATCCCGGTCGGCGCGCCGACCATCTCGTTCTCCGCTCGCTGGCAGGCGAGGGCGAGCTCGGTGCGGCTCGCCCCGAGCCCGTGCAGGTCGCGCAGCGCCAGCGCCACTGCGCAGTCAAGCGCGGCCGAGGACGACAGCCCCGACCCGGTCGGGACGACGGAGTTGATGTAGAGGCTCACGCCGCCCGTTCCGGCCGTGCCCGGGCCGGCTAGGCCGAGCGCCCACGCGACCCCGGCTGGATAGGCCGGCCAGCCGGCCACCGCCCCCGGCCGGATCTTGGACAGCCGGATATGGCGGATCTTGCCGTGGAACTGGGCCGAGGCCAGGGTCAGCAGGCCGTCGTTCCTGCGGCTGGCCGCGACCGCGGTCCGCGCGCCGATCGCGAACGGCAGCACGAAACCCTCGTTGTAGTCGGTGTGCTCGCCGATCAGGTTCACCCGGCCCGGCGCAGACCAGACCCCGGCGCAGTCGCGGCCGTAGGCGTCGGCGAATCCGCGGGCGGTGGCTTCGGCGAGGGTGTCCAGGTCGGCTGGCACGGGCGCGTTCCTCCGGTCGGGGGCGGGGCGGTCTCTGGGTCGGTCGGGGCGGTCGGTCAGTCGGGGACGGCGGACAGCGCGGCCCTGATCTGCTCGGCCGACGCCTCGGGGGCGACGTCGCCGATGAAGGCGCCCATGCCGGTCTCTGACCCGGCCAGGTACTTGAGCTTGTCGGCCGCCCGGCGCGGCGAGGTGACCTGGAGCATCAGCCGGACCTGGTCCCGGCAGGCCCGGACCGGCGCCTGGTGCCAGGCGGCGATATAGGGGGTCGGCGTGTCGTAGAGCGCGTCGATCGCGCGCACGATCCGGCGGTAGAGCAGCGCGATCTCGCTCCGCTCGGCGTCGGTGGTGGCGGCGAAGTCCGGCACGTGGCGGTGCGGGAGCATGTGGATCTCGATCGGCCAGCGCGCGGCGAACGGGACGAAGACGGTGAAGTGCTCGCCGCGGATCAGGACCCGCTCGGACTTCTGCTCGGCCGCCAGGATGTCCGCCATCAGCTCCGGGCCGTAGGAGTCGATCGAGGCGAGCAGCCGCCGGGTGCGCGGGGTGATGTACGGGTAGCCGTAGATCTGGCCGTGCGGGTGGCGCAGCGTCACGCCGATCTCCCGGCCCCGGTTCTCGAACACGTAGACCTGCTCGACGCCGGGCAGCGCCGACAGCGCGGCGGTGCGGTCAGCCCACGCCTCGACGATCGTCCTTGCCCGCGACATCGTCAGGTCACCCCACGAACCGGTCCGGTCCGGGCCGAAGCAGACCACCTCGCACCGGCCGTAGCCGGGGCGGGAGCCGCCGATCTCGATCCGGTCGCCGACCGGGTCGGGGGCCGCCTCGCCCGGCGGCGGCAACCCCGGTCCGAACGACGGCGACTTGTTCTCGAACACCGCCACATCGAAGTTGTCCGGGATCTCGGTCGGCCGCCCGGGGGCCGAGGGCGCCAGCGGGTCGAGGTCGTCGGGCGGCAGGAACGCGCGGTTCTGCCGGGCGGTCGCGATCGAGATCCACTCGCCCGTCAGCGGGTCCAGCCGCAGTTCGGGGGCCGGCGGTCTGGGCGCGGGCGGGCGCTCGTCGGCCTTCCGCTCCGGCGGCAGGGCCGTGTCCGCGTCGTCGAAGTAGATGAGCTCGCGCCCATCGCTCAGCCGGGTGACGCGCTTGGCTATGCCGGACATCGGCGTGTGCTCTCCTCGGTTGGATCCGCGTCGGACGGTTCCGGGCCAGGTCCAGGGTTTGCTTGGCAGTGTTCCCACTGTCCAATGTGACCGTTCACAAATCAGTATGGCCCAGATCGGGACCAGGGTGGAAGGCTACTGCCGCGCTGGCTGCGTGCAGCTCGAGAATGATCAGCTCGTTGGTTCCAGGCCGAGTGGCGGGGCCGGGCACGTAGAGCGCCCGCTGCGGTCCGCGCGACCAGTACCGGCCCAGGCAGAAGCCGTTGACCCAGGCGAAGCCCTTGCCCCAGCCCGCCGTTGACAGGTAAAGGTCGGCCGCCTCGGGGAGGTCGAAAACGGCTCGGGCGAAGGCGGGGCCGGCCAGCTGCCCGGCCAGCGCCGTCGGCTGGTGATCCCTCTCCGGCCGGTCGCGGAGGGCCGCCCCGACCGCCGCGATGTCGTCCAGCGGGATCGGCCGCACGTCCCAGCCGCGCAGCTCCCGGCCGGCCACCGACACCGGGCCGATGAGCCCCTTGGCCTCGCCGATGCGAGGGCCGTAATCCACCCGGCCCTGGTCCTCGACCAGGATCTCGAGCCGGCCACGGGCGCCGGGGGGCAGCGCCAGCGAGGTGTCGTGATGGTCGCGGGCGAGAACGCCGACACCCTGTCGGTCGAGGAAGACCTGGGCCCGGTCCCTGACCTCGCCGACCGTGAGGACCGCCGCGGCGGCGTCGTCCGGGGCCACCAGGTCGGCCGCGTACAGCGTGAGGCCCTGGTACTGGCCGACCTCGTCGGCGGTGACGACCACGTCGCGGGCGGTCGTCGGCCCGAGCAGGTCGACCGCGTCCCACAGCGGCAGTGTCTGGCGCAGCGGCACGGTGAAGCTGGGCGCGGGCGTGGCCGCCGAAGCCGGAACGTCGGCGCTGACGGCGGCGTACCGGGCGATCACGTCGCGGAACGCCCAGTATTTGGCGGTCGGGTGGCCGGCCTCGTCGAGCGGTGCGTCGTAGTCGTAGCTGGTGGTGATGGGGTGATAGGTGCCCTTGTCGTTGGCGCCGTTGGTCAGGCCGAAGTTCGTGCCGCCGTGGAACATGTAGATGTTGACGGAGGCGTTCGCGCGGAGCATCTCGTCCAGGTTCCCGGCCGCCTCCGGCACCGGCGTGACGTGGTGGTGGCCGCCCCAGTCGTCGAACCACCCGTGCCAGAACTCCGAGCACATCAGCGGCCCGTCGCCCTGGTAGGCGCGCAGCGCCGCCAGGCGCTCCGCGACGTGGCCGCCGAACGACCCGGTGGCGAGCACCCCCGGCAGGGCGCCGTCAGCGAGCATGTCGCCGACCGGCTGGTCGACGGTATTCAACGGCACCGTGATCCCCGTCTCGCGGATCAGCCCGGCCAGTTCGCTCAGGTACTCCCGGTCGCGGCCGTAGGCGCCGTACTCGTTCTCGACCTGCATCATGATGATCGGGCCGCCCCGGTCGATCTGGCGGGGGACGACGACCGGCGCGAGCTGCTCGAGGTAACCGCGCACCGCCGTCATGAACGCCGGGTCGCTGCTGCGGACCGCGGTCACGCCGGCCGCCCGGAGCCAGCCGGGCAGGCCCCCGTTGGTCAGCTCGGCGCAGATGTACGGCCCGGGACGGACGATCGCGAACATCCCTTCGGCCGCCACCAGGTCGAGGAAGCGGCCGAGGTCGAGCCCGCCCTCCAGCCGGAACCCATCTGGCCGGGGCGCGTGGGCGTTCCAGGCGACGTACGTCTCAATCGTGTTCAGGCCCATCTGCCTGGCCTTCCTGATCCGGTCGGCCCAGTGGCCGGGATGGACCCGGAAGTAGTGCAGGGCGCCGGACAGGATGCGGAACGGCTCGCCGTCGAGCAGGAAGTCGCGCTCGCCGACGATGAACTTGCGGGGCTCGCGTGGGTCGCCGGGCTCCGTCATGGATGTTTCGTCCTTCCTCTCGCGCGCAGGGGTACGCGCGGCGGTGGCCGGCCGGGAGTCCGGCCGGCCACCAAAATCGATCAACTGCGGCGGATCTGCTAGCTGCTGACGCTGAACCCCTGCTGGGTCCCGTAGCTGGCCGACTGCTGCTGCCAGGCCTGCAGGCCGGCGTCGAGGCTGGACTTGCCGGTGTAGGCCTGGCCGACCGTGTTCGGGAAGATGCTGTTGGCGTAGACCTGGAACGGCAGGTAAGACCAGCCGGGCAGGACCTGGGAGGCCGCCTGGGAGAGGACCTGGTTGACCTTCTGGCCGCCGAAGTAGGCCGGGGCCTGGCCCAGGAACGAGGTCGAGTTGAGCATGGTGTTAGAGGACGGGAAGTCGCCCGAGTTAGCGGAGATCTGCTCGCCCGGGCCGGTGTTCATGAACTGGAGGAACCCGGCCGCCGCGAGCTGGTTCTTGCTCGAGGCGAGGACCGAGTCCGCGCTGCCGCCGTTCTCGGAGGTCGCGGCCGTGCCCGCGGTCCATTCCGGCAGCGGCGCGACCCGCCAGTCGCCCTTGCCCGACGGCACGCCGGTCTCCAGGTCGACGCCCATCCAGCCGCCGGTCACCAGGCTGGCGATGCTGCCGTTGGCCAGGCCGGTGTACCACTGGGTCGACCAGGAGGTGACCGGGGCCAGCAGGTCGTTGGTGATCAGCGGGGACCAGAGGGCGGCGAACTTCTCGGCCCCGGCGTCCTGCAGGTTGATGGTGACGTTCTTGGTGCCGCTGACGGCGTACGGGTCGCCCCCGGCGGCCCAGATCATGCTGGTGACGAAGCCGGGGTCGCCGGTGTCGTTGCCGATGTACTCCTTGGGGTTGGCCGCGTGCAGCTTGGCCGCGTCGGCGGCGTACTGCGCCCAGGTGGTGGGCACGGTGAGGCCGTACTTGTCGAAGATCGTCTTGTTGTAGAACAGCGCCATCGGCCCGGTGTCCTGCGGCAGCCCGACGAGCTTCCCGCCGACGTTGACCGAGTCCCAGACCGCGCTCGAGAACTGGCTCTGCGCGCTGCCGAGGCCGTCGGCCGACAGGTCGGCCAGCGCGCCCTGCAGCGCGAACTGCGGGAGCGCGTAGTACTCGATCTGGGCGACGTCGGGGGCGCCCGACCCGGCCTTGATCGCGTTCTCGAGCTTGGTGTACTCGGCCGAGCCGGTGCCCGCGTTGACCAGGTTCACCGTGACCTTCGGGTACTGCTTCTCGAACGCCTTCACGATGTCGGCGGTCTGCGGTGCCCACGCCCACACGGTTAGCGTGGTCGGCTGATGGAGGGCGGCGGCGATGGCGGACGCGCCGGAACTGCCGCCGGCCGCCGTGCTGCTGCTCGCGCTCGACGTGCCGCCGCTGGCGGCGGGGCTGCCGGCGCTGCTGCAGGCGGCCAGTCCGGCCGCCAGGGCGAGACCGGCGGTGGCGACGGACGCGGTGCCGGCCGCCGTTCGCCAGCCGCGGGTTCCGGTTGTTCTGGTTCTCGGGGAGGAATTCTCGTGCATTGTCGTGCCTTCCACTTCGTTGTCGACGGTTCGGCGTTGTCGATGATTCGCTGATTGATCGAGGGGCGGGCGACCGTTGCCTACGGCACGGGTCAGTGGCGGCGGGGGTGACCGGTCACATTTTCACGCTCCCGGCGGCCAGGCCGGACCGCCAGTAACGCTGCATGACCAGGAACGCGATCATGATCGGGATGACGGTGAGCAGCGACCCGGTGATCACGAGGTTGTAGATGGCCTGGCCGCCGGCCGTGAACGACTGCTGATCCCAGTCGTTGAGGCCGACGGTCAGCGGGTACCACTGCGGCGTGCTGAGCATGATCAGCGGCAGGAAGTAGTTGTTCCAGGTGGCCACCACGGTGAACAGCAGCACCGTGACGACCCCGGGCGTCAGCAGCCGGAGCGAGATCTGGAAGAACGTGCGCATCTCGCTGGCGCCGTCGATCCGCGCTGCCTCGAGCAGTTCGGCGGGCACCGCGTCCTGCGCGTAGACCCAGATCAGGTACAGCCCGAACGGGCTGACCAGGGACGGCAGGATGACCGACCACGGAGTGTTGGCCAGGTGCAGGTGGGAGAAGAGCAGGAAGGTGGGCACGGCGAGCGCCGTGCCGGGCACCGCGACCGCGCCGAGCACGACCGCGAAGACGCCCCGCCGGCCGGGGAAGTCGTACTTCGCCAACCCGTAGCCGGCCAGGGTGGCGAGGAAGGTGGCCCCGCCCGCGCCGACGACGACGTAGAGCAGCGTGTTCGCGAGCCAGCGGACGAAGATGCCGTTGTCGTAGGTCAGCACCTGGTGGATGTTGGACCAGAGGGCGAACGGCCCGCCGAACCAGAGGCCGAAGGTGCTGAACAGCGCCCCCGGGGTCTTCGAGGAGTTGACCACCAGCCAGAACAGCGGCAGCAGGGCGTACAGCAGCATCACCGTCATCAGCAGGCTGAGGATGAGCGAGTGCCGCTTCCGGCTGCCCGGGCTGCCGCTCGCGTTCGCCTTGCGCGCCGTCTGGGCCGCGTCGGCCTTGCGGGCCCGGCGGGCCGGCCTTGTCGTCGTCGCGGTCATGCCATCCTCCTGCGGCCGTACCACTGCACTCCGCCGGCCGCGAGCATCGTCAGCACGCCCATGACCACGGCGATGGTGGCCGAGTAGTTGTACTCCTGGCCCGAGAAC
>Ga0302235_10002516_pt1 | contig 13130 bp, 10 predicted proteins | sample II_Palsa_N3_3_FD_193577 | JGI IMG/M metagenome (GOLD analysis project Ga0302235, IMG submission 193577) | Peat permafrost microbial communities from Stordalen Mire near Abisko, Sweden - II_Palsa_N3_3 | ecosystem: Environmental > Terrestrial > Soil > Palsa > Peat permafrost | place: Sweden... | reverse complement strand
GCTGGCCGCCTCGCGCGGCGAGCGGGACGCGACCGTGGTGGACATCCGGGCCGCGGGCGAGGTGCTGGCCCCGCTGGCCCGCCGGTGCGGCGACGACGCGGAGCGGTTCCGGACCGAGATATCCCTGGGCGCGGAGACCGACGCGCTGGATCCGCGCGCCGAGGCGGTCACCCTGCTCACCCTGCACGGGTCCAAGGGCCTGGAGTTCGACGTGGTGTTCCTGGCCGGCTGCGAACGCGGCCTGCTGCCGCTGCGGCGGCCCGGATCCGGGCCGCTCACCCCGGACGAGACCGCCGAGGAACGCCGGCTGCTGTTCGTCGGGATGACCCGGGCCCGCGGCCAGCTCGTGCTCACCTGCGCGGGCCGGCGGACCAGGCACGGCGCCGAGGAGGCCGCCGGCCGGTCGCCGTTCCTGGCCGCGGTCAGCACCGAACTGCTCGGCGCGGTCGCGGCGCCGCGCGCCCGGCGGACCGGTGACCGCCAGCTGCGGCTGCTCTGAACCTCGATTTCCCAGAAGTGTCCGGCTTCAACCCATAAGTGTCCTACTGGCTACTGGACGGCCCCGCGCAAGTGTCCTACGGTGGCTGTCATGGCATCGCAGGAGACAAGGGCGACTCAGACGGGCCAGGGGTTATGAGCGGGCCGGGCGGGCCGGCTCACGACGCCGAGGTCGGCCGCCTGTTCGAGCTGCGCAGCGAACCAACGCGCCACCTGGCCGACCAGGCCGACGCGGTGGCCGCGGCGTGCCACGCCATGGCGGTCAGGTTCCATTCCGGTGGCAAGCTCGTGGTGTTCGGCACCGGCGGGGCCAGCACCGACGCCCAGCATGTCGCGGTGGAGTTCGTCCATCCGGTCATCGTCGGCAAACGCGCGCTGCCCGCCATCTCGCTCACCACCGACGTGGCCACTGTCACCGGGATCGCCGAACAGGCCGGGGTGGACGCGATCTTCGCCCATCAGATCCGGTTCCTGGCCAGCCCCGCCGACATCGCCCTGGGCCTGGACCGCGACGGGAACAGCCCCAGCGTGCTGGCCGGGCTGGAGGCGGCGCGCGAACTCGGCCTGCTGACCGTGGCCCTGACCGGCGGGGACGGCGGCGCGATCGCGACCAGCAAGGCCGTCGATCACGTGCTGGTGGCGGCCTCCGCCGACCCGCGCGTGGTCAAGGAGATGCAGGTCACCGCGTACCACGTGCTGTGGGAGCTGGTCCACGTGTTCTTCGAGCAGCCCGGCGTACTCGGCCCGGGGGTGATCTCATGAGCGAGGGTTTGCCCGAGTGCATCGGTGAGGTCTGCATCACGTGTTCCGACACGGCCGTGCAGGTCACGGTGCTGCGGCTGCTCGAGGACGAGATGGCGGTGGTCGATACCGGGGCGGGCCAGGAGACGGTCAGCGTGGCCTTGGTCAGCGCCGGGGTGGGCGACACGATCCTGGTGCACGCCCGGGAGGCGATCGCGGTGGTAGGGGCCGGGAATGAGCCCAGAGAATGAACACTGAGCCGGGCCGCGACGGCGGCGCCATGGAGGCGCTCTACCCGTTCCTGTACGCCGACACCTCGGACCTGACCGCGGTGCTGGCCCAGGTCCGCGCGTCGACCGTGGCCAAGGCCGAGGAGATCTTGGAGCTGCGCCGCACGGTCTGCGCCCGGGACGGAGCCCGGATCGCCGAGTGCGCGCGGCAGGCCGCGGCCCGGTTCGCCGCGGGCGGCCGGCTGTTCGCGTTCGGCAACGGCGGCAGCGCCACCGACGCCGCGCAGCTCGCCACCTTGTTCCTCAACCCGGGCGCCGACGCGCGCCCGCTGCCCGCGTTCGGGCTGGCCAACGACACGTCGGTGGTCACCGCGCTGTGCAACGACATCGGCGTCGAGGTGGTGTTCGCCCGGCAGCTGGCCGCGTTCGGCGGCCGGAACGACATCGCGGTCGGCCTGTCCACCAGCGGCAACTCCGGCAACCTGCTGCGCGCCTTCGACGAGGCGAGCCGGCGCGGCATGCTCACCATCGGGCTGGCTGGCTACGACGGCGGGAAGATGGCCGAGCTGGACAGCATCGACTACCTGTTCGTCGCGCCGTCCTCATCCGTGCACCGGATCCAGGAAGCGCAGACCACGACCTATCAAGTGCTGTGGGAGCTGACCCAGGAAGAGGTGTCACATGTGCCTCGGCATACCCGGTGAGGTCATCGAGATTCACCCGGACCAGCCCGACCTGGCCAAGGTGGACGTCAGTGGTGTCCGGCGGCTGATCAACATCGGCCTGCTCACCGACGACCCGCCCGTCCCCGGCGACTGGGTGCTGATCCACGTCGGCTTCGCGCTGTCCAAGATCGACGAACGAGAGGCCGCGGCGGCCATGGAGTTCCTCGAGGGCATCGGGCAGGCCTACGAGGACGAGATCAACGCGCTGAAGGAATCACTGATCGAGTAGCCAGATAGGAGCGTGCGGACAATGCGGTTCGTCGACGAATTCCGTGATGCCGATAAGGCCCACGCGCTGGCCGCGAAGATCGCGGCGCTCTGCGAGCCGGGCCGCCAGTACAAGCTGATGGAGGTGTGCGGCGGCCACACCCACACGATCTACAAACACGGCCTGGAGGACTACCTGCCGGAGTCCGTCACCTTGGTGCATGGCCCCGGGTGCCCGGTGTGCGTGATCCCCATGGGCCGCGTCGACGACGCGATCCACCTGGCCTCGCAGCCGGACGTGATCATGACCTCGTTCGGCGACATGATGCGGGTGCCGGGCAGCGGCGGCTCGTTCTTCGACGCCAACGCCGAGGGCACGAACATCCGCATGGTGTACTCGCCGCTGGACTCGCTCAAGATCGCCAAGCAGAACCCGGACAAGCAGGTCGTGTTCATGGCCATCGGGTTCGAGACCACCGCGCCGTCCACCGCGATGACCATGCTGCGCGCCGCGGCTCAGGGCCTGACGAACTTCTCGGTGTTCTGCAACCACGTCACGATCATCCCGGCCATCAAGGCCATCCTCGACTCGCCGGACCTGCGGCTGGACGGGTTCATCGGCCCCGGTCACGTGTCCACCGTGATCGGCTGCCGCCCGTACGAGTTCATCGCCCGGGACTACGGCAAGCCGGTGGTGGTGGCCGGGTTCGAGCCGCTGGACATCCTGCAGTCCATCTACATGCTCATGGTGCAGCTGTCGCAGGGCCGGTCCGAGATCGAGAACCAGTACTCCCGCGTGGTGCCGTGGGACGGCAACGTGGTGGCGCTCAAGGCCATCGGCGAGACGATGGAACTGCGGCCCTACTTCGAGTGGCGCGGACTCGGCTTCATCTCGCACTCCGCGCTCCAGGTCCGGGAGAAGTATGCGGCCATGGACGCGGAGCGGCTGTTCCAGGTGCCCGGGGTCCGGGTCGCCGACCCCAAGGCCTGCCAGTGCGGCGAGGTGCTCAAGGGCGTGCTGAAGCCGTGGGAGTGCAAGGTGTTCGGCACCGCGTGCACCCCGGAGACGCCCATCGGGACCTGCATGGTGTCCCCGGAGGGCGCCTGCGCGGCGTACTACAACTTCGGCCGGATGAACCGCACCCGGGTCGCCGAGGCGGAGGTGGCCAGGTCATGACCGTCGACCACGACCACCAGCCCGGCTGGATCGGCGAGGCGCTCGCCGAGCACGACGAGATCGAAGCCGAGGGCCGGCGGCAGCTGCCGCTGGCCGACCGGGAGCAGCAGGTGCTGGACCGGATCGACCGGGCCCGGCGCCGGCGCCCTAAGGTCCGGGAAGAGCGGATCACGATGTCGCACGGGGCGGGCGGCAAGGCCACCCACACCCTGATCGAGGCGGTCTTCCTCGACGCGTTCCGCAACCCGCTGCTCGAGCCGCTCGAGGACGCGGCCCAGCTGGCCGTGGGCGGCGCCCGGATCGCGCTGACCACCGACTCCTACGTGGTCTCGCCGCTGTTCTTCCCTGGCGGCGACATCGGCGACCTGGCCGTCAACGGCACGGTCAACGACCTGTCGGTGTGCGGGGCCACCCCGCTGTACCTGTCGGCCGGGTTCATCCTGGAGGAGGGCTTCCCGGTCGCCGACCTGCAGCGGATCGTCGAGTCGATGCGTAACGCGGCCGCCGCGGCCGGGGTGCACGTGGTCACCGGCGACACCAAGGTGGTCCAGAAGGGCAAGGCCGACGGCTGTTATATCAACACCGCGGGCGTGGGCCTGATCGAGCGGGACGTGAGCCTGGGCGTGGCGCAGGCGCAGCCGGGCGACGCGATCATCGTGTCCGGGCCGATCGGCGACCACGGCATCACGATCATGCTGGCCCGCGGCGAGCTCGACATCGAGGCGGACATCTGCTCCGACACGGCCCCGCTGAACGGGCTGGTCGCCGGGCTGCTGGGCGCGGTGCCCGGAACCCGGGCCATGCGCGACGCGACCCGCGGCGGGGTGGCCACCATCCTCAACGAGATCGCCAAGGCGGCCGACGTCGGCGTACTGGTCAGCGAGGACCAGATCCCGGTCCGCGCCGAGGTGCGCGGCGCCTCCGAGCTGCTCGGCATCGACCCCATGTACGTGGCCTGCGAGGGCCGGCTGGTCGCGGTCGTCCCCGGGGCCGACGCGGACCAGGCGGTCGCCGCGCTGCGCGGCCACCCGCTCGGCGAGCACGCCGCGGTCATCGGGCACGTCCGGGAGGAACAGCCCGGCATCGTCCAGCTGAAGACCGCGTTCGGCGGCACCCGGATCGTCGACCTGCTGGTCGGCGACCCGCTTCCCCGCATCTGCTAGGCCGAGGTGACCGTGGGCGTCGCCGCGTTCCTCGGCTCGCGGCCGCCCTTCGACGCGGTAAGCGCCGACGAACTGGCCCGGGTCGCGGCGGTGACCGAGACGGAGGTCAGCCCGCGGGGCACGACGATCTTCTCGCAGGGCGCCGGGCCGGTCGGGTACCTGCGGATGGTCCGGTCCGGCGCGGTCGAGATCGTGCACGACGGGCGGGCCCTGGACCTGCTCGGCCCGGGCGAGCTGTTCGGCCAGGCCTCGATGATCTCCGGGCTGCCGACCGGCTTCGAGGCCCGGGCCGCGCAGGACACGGTGTGCTACCGGATCCCCGCGAACGTGGTGCGCCCGCTGCTGGCCCGCCCGGACGTGCTCCGGTTCGTGGCCCGGTCGATCGTGACCGGGAGCGCCCCGCTCACCGCCCCGCCGCCGGACGATCCGGAGCAGCGCCCGGTAGCCGCGCTGATCCGGCGGCCGCCGCTGCTATGCCCGGGCAGCGAGCCGATCCGCGCGGCCGCCCAGCGGATGACCGCCGAGGGGGCGAGCGCCGTCCTGGTCCGGCACGGGGACACGTTCGGCATCGTCACCGATCGCGACCTGCGGTCGCGGGTGATCGCGGCCGGCCTCAGCCCGGATGAGCCGGTCTCGGCCATCATGACCGAGCCCGCCTACACGGTCGGCGCCGACCGGCTCGGCGGCGACGTCCTGCTCGACATGCTCGAACGCAACATCCATCACATCCCGGTGCTGTCCCCGGCCGGCCGGGTCCTGGGCGTGATCGACGACGGCGACCTGGTGGCCGCCGAGGGGCGCATGCCGCTGCTGCTGCGCCGCGCGATCGGCCTGGCGCAGACCCAGGCGGACCTGGCTGCCGCGGCGGCCGGGCTCGGCCCGGCGGTCATCGCGCTGCGCGACGCGGGGGTGCCGGCCGAGCAGGTGGCGGCGGTCCGTTCGGTCGTGCTCGACGCGCTCACCCGGCGGCTGGCCGAGCTGGCCGTACGGGCCGCCGGGCCGCCCCCTGTCCCGTTCACCTGGTTCGCGCTGGGCAGCCTGGCCCGGCGCGAGACGGTGCCGTCCTCCGACGTGGACAGCGCGCTGGCCTGGGAGGGCGACGGCGGCGAGGCGGCCGGGTACTTCGAGCGGCTGGCCGGGGCGGTGAACGAGGGGCTGCGGGCCTGCGGGGTGCCGCCCGACCCGCACGGCGCGAACGCGTCGAACCCGTTGTTCGCCCGGTCCATGGCGTCCTGGCGGGCCGCCGAGCGGAGCCTGAGCGAGGACCCGACCAAGGAAAAGGCGCTGATCCTGGCGTCGCTGATCACCGACAGCCGCCCGGTGTTCAGCACCGGGTCGTGGACCGGCGGCGGGCTGTGGCAGGTCTCGCCCGGTCAGCCCGGGCTGCAGCGGCTGCTGGCCCGGTTCGCCCTGTCGTTCCGGCCGCCCACCGGGTTCTGGCGCGACTTCGTGGTCGAGCACTCCGGGGAGCACCGGGGGCAGCTCGACCTCAAGCACGGCGGGCTGATCCCGATCGTCGACCTGGCGCGCTCGGCCGGGATGGGCGCGGGCGTCACCAGCGGCTCCACCCTGGACCGGCTGCGGGCCGCGGAGGCGGCCGGGACGCTGGAGGGCCCGGAGGCCAGGACGCTGATCGAGGCGTTCGGCTTCATCTTCTCGCTGCGCCTGGACCATCAGGTCGAGCAGCTGCGGCAGGGCGAGGCGCCGGACGACTTCATCGACCCCAGGAAGCTGAACCCGCTGGCCCGGTCCTACCTCAGAGAGGCGTTCCGCGCCGTCGCGTCGGTACAGGCCGGGCTGGCGGCCGAGCTGTCGCTGGGGGTGCGCTGGGCCTAGCGCTGGCGGTCCCGGGCCGCGGCGATCACCGCCTGGCCGAGGCTGATGCCGCCGTCGTTGCAGGGGAAGCGGGAATGGGTCAGGACGCGGAAGCCGCGGGCCTCCAGGCGGGCGGCCGTCGCGTGCAGCAGGAGCATGTTCTGGAACACGCCGCCGGACAGGGCGACCGTGGTCAGGCCGTGGCGTTCGCGCAGCAGGGCGCAGCCGACCTCGATGGCGGCGGCGACGCCGTGGTGGAAGCGGGCGGCGATGACGGGGGCGGGAACCAGGGCCGTTCGGTCCGAAATGAGGGCGGTCAGGAGGTCGGCGGCCCGGATCTGGAACGGGTCGCCCGCCACGACGGCGGCGGGGTAGGCGCCGCGTTCGGCCGGGTCGGCCAGCTGCTCGAGCTCGATCGCGGCCTGGCCCTCGTAGTTGATCGTGTCCCGGATGCCGAGCAGCGCGGCGGCGGCGTCGAACAGCCGGCCCGCGCTCGAGGTCAGCGGGGCGTTGACGCCCTTGGCGGCCATAGCGGTGACCGCGGCCCAGCGGTCCTGGTTGCGCGCGCGGACGTCGAGGGTTTCCGGGGCCTCGGGACCGAGGTACGCGGCGGCCATCCGCCACGGCTGCCGGATCGCGGCCGCGCCGCCGGGCATCGGCACCGGGGCCAGGTGACCGCCCCGCTCGAAGCGGGCCAGGTCGGCGACCAGGAACTCGCCGCCCCAGATCGTGCCGTCGGTCCCGTAGCCGGTGCCGTCGAAGGCGACCCCGATGACCGGGCCGTCGGCGCCATTGTCAACGAGGCACGAGGCGATGTGCGCGTGGTGGTGCTGGACGCCGTGCAGGTCGACGCCGTCGAGGTCGAGCGCGTACTTGGTGGACAGGTACTCCGGGTGCAGGTCGTGGGCCACGACCTGCGGGTCGATGTCGAACAGCCGGCGGAAGTGCTCGATGCCCTCGGTGAAGGAGCGCAGCGTCTCGGCGTTCTCCAGGTCGCCGATGTGGTGCGAGACGAACGCGTGCCGGTCCTTGGCCAGGCAGAACGTGTTCTTCAGCTCGGCGCCGCAGGCCAGGACCGGGCGGGGGAACCCGCCGCCGGCGGTGACCGGCTCGGGGACGTAGCCGCGGGACCGCCGGATCAGCATCGGCCGGCCGCGGAAGGTCCGGGCCACCGAGTCGTCGGTCCGGATGTGGATGGCCCGGTCGTGGGTGAGGAACGCGTCCGCGATCGGGCCCAGCCGGGCCGGCGCGTCGTCGTCGCGGTACGCGATCGGCTCGTCGGAGACGTTCCCGCTGGTCAGCACTATCGGGCAGTTGATGGCGCGGATGAGCAGGTGGTGCAGCGGGGTGTAGGGCAACATGACCCCGAGGGAGCGGTTCCCCGGGGCGGTGGCCTCCGCGACGGCCGCGTCCGGGCGGCGCGGCAGCAGCACGATGGGACGGCCGGGGCTGGTCAGCAGGTCGGACGCGGCTCGGTCGATGTGGGCGAGCCGCTCGGCTTGCGTGAGGTCGGCGACCAGCACCGCGAACGGCTTGTCCTCGCGGTGCTTGCGAGCCCGCAGGGTGGCGGCGGCCGGTTCGCAGGCCGCGTCGACGGCCAGGTGGTAGCCGCCCAGGCCCTTGACCGCGAGGATCTGGCCGGCCTTGAGCAGCTCGGCGGCGCTGGTCAGGGGATCGCCAGGCAGCACGGTCCCGGTTTTGTCCCGCAGCGTCAGCCGGGGGCCGCAGGCCGGGCAGCAGGTCGGCTGGGCGTGGAAGCGGCGGTCGGCGGGGTCGTGGTACTCGGCGGCGCACACCGGGCACATGGCGAACGAGGCCATGGTGGTGAACGGCCGGTCGTAGGGGACGTCCCGGACGATGGTGAACCGCGGGCCGCAGTTGGTGCAGTTGATGAACGGGTAGCGGTAACGACGGTCGTTCGGGTCGGCGAGCTCGCGCAGGCAGTCCGGGCAGGTCGCGATGTCGGCCGAGATCAGGGTGCGGCGCGACCCGGTGACCGGGCCGCTGGCGGCGATGGCGAAGTCCATCGTGCCGCGGGGGGCCATGGTGGTGGCGGTGACCCGCTCGATGCGGGCCAGCGGGGGCGGGTCGCGTTCCAGCTTGTGCAGGAACTCGGTGACGGCGGCCGAGGGGCCTTCGACCTCGACGAACACGCCGTCGACGTCGTTGCCCACGAACCCGCTCAGCCCGAGACCGGTGGCCAGGGTGTAGACGAACGGGCGGAAGCCGACGCCCTGGACGATCCCCTCGACCCGGATCGCCGTCCGGACCGGCGCGGTCACCGGCCGTCTCGCCTGGGCGCCATGGTCACGATCTTAAGCCGAGCGTGCCAGGATGGCGGCATGGTGGATCCGCGCGCGGGGCAGCCGGCGGCTGCCGAAGACCTGGTTGACGTGGCCAAGCTGGTCACCGCGTACTACGTGGTGCATCCCGATCCGGGTGAGCCGGCTCAGCGCGTCTCGTTCGGCACCTCCGGGCACCGGGGATCGGCGTTCACGGCGACGTTCAACGAGGACCACATCCTGGCCACCACCCAGGCCATCTGCGAGTACCGGGCCGGGCACGGGATCGACGGACCGCTGTTCCTGGGCGCGGATACGCACGCGCTGTCCGAGCCGGCGCAGGTCAGCGCGCTCGAGGTGCTGGCCGCCAACGGGGTTCGGGTGCTGGTCGACGCGCGCGGCGGGTACACGCCGACGCCGGCCGTGTCCCGGGCCATCCTGGCCCACAACGCGGGCGGGTCCGGGCCGCGGGCGGACGGGATCGTGGTCACGCCATCGCACAACCCGCCGCCGGACGGCGGCTTCAAGTACAACCCGCCGGACGGCGGGCCGGCTGGCACCGACATCACCCGGGAGATCCAGGACCGGGCCAACGAGCTGCTGGCCGACGGGCTGAAGGCCGTCCGCCGGGTGCCGTACGCCCGGGCCGTGGCGGCCGACACCACTGGGAAGTACGACTTCCTGGGCGGCTACCTGTCGGCCCTGCCCCAGGTGGTGGACCTGCCCGCGATCAGGGCGGGCGGGGTGCGCATCGGCGCGGACCCGCTGGGCGGGGCCAGCGTGGCCTACTGGGGCGAGATCGGCGGCCACTACGACCTGGACCTGACCGTGGTCAACCCGGACGTGGACGCGACGTTCCGGTTCATGACGCTGGACTGGGACGGCAAGATCCGGATGGACTGCTCGTCGCCGTACGCGATGGCCAGCCTGATCGCCCGCCAGCACGAGTTCACCGTGGCGACCGGGAACGACACCGACGCCGACCGGCACGGCATCGTCACCCCCGACGCCGGGCTGATGAACCCCAACCACTACCTCGCGGTGGCCATCGACTACCTCTACCAGGTCCGGGACGGCTGGCCGGAGGGGGCCGCGGTCGGCAAGACCCTGGTCAGCTCCTCGATGATCGACCGGGTCACCGAGGGCTTGGGCCGGACGCTGCTGGAGGTGCCGGTCGGGTTCAAGTGGTTCGTGCCGGGACTGCTGGACGGATCGGTCGCGTTCGGCGGCGAAGAGAGCGCCGGCGCGTCGTTCCTGCAGCGCGACGGGTCGGTGTGGACGACAGACAAGGACGGGATCATCATGGCCCTGCTCGCGGCCGAGATCACCGCCGTCACCGGGTACTCGCCGTCGGAGCAGTACCAAGACCTGACCGAGCAGTACGGGAACCCGGTCTACGCCCGGATCGACACCGCGGCGACCCGGGAGCAGAAGGCGGCGCTGGCCCGGCTGTCACCGGACCAGGTCTCGGCCAGCGAGCTCGCGGGCGAGCCGATCGTCGCGGCGCTGACCACCGCGCCCGGCAACGGGGCGCCGATCGGCGGGCTCAAGGTGGTGGCCGAGTCGGGCTGGTTCGCGGCCCGGCCGTCGGGCACGGAGGACGTCTACAAGCTGTACGCCGAGTCGTTCCGCGGGCCCGAGCACCTGGCCGCCATCCAGGAGCAGGCCCGGGAGATCATAGCCGCCGCGATCGCCTGAGGCTTCATGGCCGGCTGCGGCGCCAGATGACGGATTCCCAGGGGCGGAGCTTGAGGTCGGGCGGGGGCTGGAGCGGTTCCTGGTCGGGCAGGTTGGTCAGGACGACGGCCGCGTCGGCCCACTCGCTGTCCAGCGGCAGGGCGGCGCCCACCACGTCGGCGGAGAAGTTGGCGGCGACCAGCAGTTCGGTGTCCGGGCCGTGGCGCAGGAAGGCCCAGATCGCCGGGTGGTCGGGCAGCAGCAGCTCGAAGTCGCCGTCGGTGACCACCGGGTCGGTATGGCGGAGCTCGATGAGCTTGCGGTAGTGCTCGTACACCGAGCCGGGCTGGCCCACCTGGGCGGCGGCGTTGACCGTGGTGTAGTCGGGGTTGACCTCGATCCACGGGGTGCCGGAGGTGAAGCCGGCGTTGGCCGAGGCGTCCCACTGGACCGGGGTGCGGGCCTGGTCGCGGCTCATCTTCCTCATGGCCCGCAGCAGCGCGGCCAGCTCGACGTCGCCGCGGGCGGCCGCCTGCGCGTAGTAGTTGAGCGCCTGGATGTCCCGGAAGCCGCCGATCGCGGCGAACGGCGCGTTGGCCATGCCCAGCTCGTCGCCCTCGTACACGAACGGCGTGCCCTGGTGCAGGTGCAGGACGGTCGCGAGCGTCTTGGCCGAGGCCACCCGGTGCGCGCTGTCGTCGCCGAACCGTGATACCGGGCGGGGCTGATCGTGGTTGCTCCAGTACAGCGAGTTCCAGCCGCGTCCGGCCAGGCCCGTCTGCCAGGCCGCGAGCGACGCCTTCAGGTCGGGCAGGTGCAGCGGACGCAGGTCGTACTTGTCCGCGCCGATGTCCAGCCGGACGTGCTGGAACTGGAAGACCATGTCGAGCTCGCGGCGTTCGGGGGCGGTGAACAAGATGGCCTGCGGGATGGTGACGCCCGGCATCTCGCCCACGGTGAGCACGTGCGCGTCCTGCGCGTCGCGGCCGGCGAATACCTCGCGGTACATCTCCTGCAGGAATTCGTGGTTGCGCGGGCCGCAGCTGAAGTACTGGTCGCCGGGCCCGTAGCGCGACCCGGGCCGGGGCACGGTGTCGGGCAGGGACGTGTCCTTGCTGATCATGTTGATCACGTCCATCCGGAACCCGTCCACGCCCCGGTCCAGCCACCACCGCATCATGGCGTAGATGGCCTGGCGGACCTCGGGGTTCTCCCAGTTCAGGTCGGGCTGCTTGCGGGAGAAGATGTGCAGGTAGTACTGCCCGGTGTGCTCGTCCCAGGTCCAGACCGGGCCGGAGAAGTGCGACTCCCAGTTGGTCGGTTCGGCGCCCGGGGTGCCCGGCGTGCTGCCGGGCCGGGCGTCGCGCCACCAGTACCAGTCCCGCTTGGGGTTGTCCCGGCTGGAACGGGACTGCAGGAACCAGGGGTGTTCGTCGGAGGTGTGGTTCACCACCAGGTCCATGACCAGCCGCATGCCGCGAGCGTGCAGTTCCTTGATCAGCTCGTCCAGGTCGGCGAGGGTCCCGAACAGCGGGTCGACATCCCTGTAGTCGCTGATGTCGTAGCCGTTGTCGTCCATCGGCGACCGGTAGACCGGCGACAGCCAGACCACGTCCACGCCCAGGTGCTGCAGGTAGTCCAGGTGGGCCAGCACGCCGCGCAGGTCGCCGACGCCGTCCCCGTTCGAGTCGGCGAAGCTGCGCGGGTACACCTGGTAGACGACCCACTGCCGCCACTGCTCATTCGGCATGGCGGCCTACAGGCCCAGTTCGCCTAGTTCCTTGTGCAGGTCGGCCCGCGGATGGCCCCGGCCGACCTCGATCTCCTTGCCGGTCGTGGTCCGGTTGCTGCTCGTGGTCCGGCCGGAGTCGCGGGGCGGCTTGACCTTGCTGGGCTGGCCGCGGCCGGGCAGGCCGCGCCGGGTGCGGAAGATCCAGCCCGCGGCCAGGCCGCCGACCAGGCCGCCGAGGTGGTCGATCCAGCTGACGCCCGGAGTACCGGGGATGGCCACGCTCAGGATGTAGGCGTAGGACAGGCCCATGACCACGGCGGCCAGCGCGTCGATCAGGTTCCGGTCGATCAGCCCGCGGGCCAGGACGTAGCCGAAGTAGCCGAAGATCAGGCCGCTGGCCCCCACGGTGACCTCGTTGCCGCTCTGGAATAGCCAGACGGCCAGCCCGCTGGTGATGGCCACCAGCAGGGTCACGCCGAGGAACCTGACCACGCCGCGGTAGGCGGCGAGCAGGCCGAACACGAACAGCGGCCCGGAATTGCCCTCGATGTGGTCCCAGGAGACGTGCAGGAACGGGGCGATGAAGATGTCGCCCAGGTGCCCGAGGCTGCGCGGCAGGATGCCGTAGGTGCCGTCGAGGTGGTAGTGGTCGGCCCAGTTCCCGACCTGCAGGATCCAGATCAGCGCGATGAACCCGACCATCAGGAAAAACGCCTTCCTGGCCTCGTCCACATCGATCTCGGCCGCCCGGCGGCGATGACCGCCGGTCACGGCCTGCGGTGCCGTTCCGAAGCTTCCGGTACCGGGCTGGTTCGTCATGCTCCCATTGTGGACCAGCTTTCCTGTGCCGGCGCTGGTCCGCTGATCCGATTTCGCTGGAAGG
>Ga0302235_10002513_pt1 | contig 13142 bp, 11 predicted proteins | sample II_Palsa_N3_3_FD_193577 | JGI IMG/M metagenome (GOLD analysis project Ga0302235, IMG submission 193577) | Peat permafrost microbial communities from Stordalen Mire near Abisko, Sweden - II_Palsa_N3_3 | ecosystem: Environmental > Terrestrial > Soil > Palsa > Peat permafrost | place: Sweden... | reverse complement strand
CGCCCGTCTGGTCGAGGACGGTCAGGGTCACGGCGACCGGCCCGAGTTGGGTGGCCAGCCTGGTCGTCGATCTGGTGGGCACCGGCGCGGCTGGGCCGAGTGTGGCGGTGAGCTGGATCGGGCCGGCCCGCGCGGCTGACTGGGGCGCGGCCCCCGGAAGTTCGCCGGTTGGGGTGATGGCACGGAACAGGCTGCTTGGCGGCAGCGGCGACTGATCGCCGCGCAGCCGGACGACCTGGGATGCCTGGGCCGCGTCGACCGCGATCACCTCGCCGGGACTGGCCTGGCTATCGGCCGCAACCGCCATCGCGTGCGTCACGCCGCTGGCGCCGGTGATGACGCCCGCACGGCCCGGCGGCAGGGGCGCGGGCAGGTTGACTTGGACGTCGCCCCCGGTGGCGAAGGCCGCCTGGTCGGAAGCCGACTTGAGCCAGCTCGCGTGCTGTGCGAGCGTGAGCGTGCCGGTGGCGACCGCCATGGTCAGCAGCAGCGCCGTGCCACCCTGGCGGACCGGCATCCTGCTGAGCTGCCAGGAGGCCAGCGAGGTCGTGAGCCGCCGGCCCCGGACGGCCAGCCAGTCCGCCGTCCGGGCGGCCAGGGGCAGCAAGCGCAGGGTGGCGACGCTACCGGCGGCCAGCGCGAGCGCGGGGGCCAGCGCGAGCACCGGATCGATCCCAGCCGTCCCGCCATCGCTCGCCGTGCTCGCCGCGGAATAGTGGCGCAGTTGCCAGCCGGCCAGCACCGCGAGCACCACCAGGGCGATGTCCAGGCCGGCCCGCGCCACCCCCGCTACCATGGCCTGCCGGCCACGCCCGGTCCGCGCGGCACCTGGGCTGAGATTGACCCCAGGAGCGAGCAGCAAGACCGCGGCCATGGCCGCGACCGCGATCGCCGCCCCGAGCGCGTTGGGCCAGATTCCCCCCTGGCCCGCGAGCCGGATGCCAGCCCGGCCCAGCGGCCCCTCGACCACCAGCACGCCGGCGAGCCTGACCCCCGCGAGTGCGCCGACGACGGACACCAGCGCCGACAACGGGATCACCTCGGCCGCCGTCCGCCAGGTGAGCTGGGACCTGGTCGCGCCGCGCGCGACCAGCAGCGCGGTTTCTCCCTCTCGCTGGGTCGCCAGGAGCCGCGCCACCGCGAGCAACGCCACGATGGCGAGGGCGAGAAGTTCGAGGGCGCTGATCACCAGTATCGACCGGGCGACGGTCAGGTTGCTCGCCGCTTCGGCGAGCACGGACGGCAGGGTGGTAACCAGCTGAGCGCCATTGAGGAGGCTCAAGTTCGGCAGCGACCCGGTGAGGGCGGCGACGCTCGCCGACATCGGGCTGAGGTCCCCCTCGCGGAACGCCGCCATGTCGGGCTGAGCTACCCAAGACCCGCTCAGCATCGTTAGCCTCGGCCCGAGTGCCTCCTGGCTCACCACCAGGGGGCCATACGTGGTCGACCCGAAGCTCGCCGACCTGCCGCTGGCCGGGAAGTAGCTGAGCTTCCAGTACGAATCGGCCGGGCTGGCCCCTTGGCGCGGGGTGAAGAGGCCGGTGATGTCGAAGCTCACCAGCGCGTTAGTGGTCCGGTCGCGCAGCCGCAGCACGTCGCCTGGGGAGACATGAAGCAGCGCCGCCGCCGAGGCGGGCAAGGCGGCGGGGATCGCCTGCCGCTGGCTGCTGCCTGGGGCCGTCGGCCACTGGCCGGCGACGAGTGAGGCGTGGCTCTGGATCCCGCTCATTGAGGCGGCCTGGAGGAGCGCCGTGTTGCCCCGGCCGACACTCGCCGGCGACGCCGGAAGCTCCCCGGGGACGAGCCCCAGCGGATCTGACCAGAATGCCTCGTGGAAGCTAAACGGGATGCCCGGCATGGCCGCGGCGATCCGCGACCGCAGGGCTGTGCTGCCCATGGCCGCCTGGCTGGGATCGCGCACCAGCGAGGTGATCGACAGCGCGGTGCTCGGCGCTATGACGAGGTCGTGCTGGACCGCCCGCGGCAGGGCCTGGCTGGTGAAGACCGTGAGCGCGGCGGCCACGGTGGCCGCGACCAGAATCGTCAGCGCGGCGGCGGCCAGCACCACCCAGTGCGCGATCATCCGGCGTATCGCTCGCGGACCGCAAGGGCTGATCACGACAGCAGCATTTCTTACGGTCACCAGAATGTTCAAGCGGTGACGAAATGTAAGGCCATGTAATGTGGAAAATGATGCCGGCCGGCTCTAGTCGGCCGCTATGCACACCGTTTATCGGCTACTGGAGCAGGAACCACGGCCGTTCCGAAGAAATTAAGAACGCCAGGGGGCAGGTAGCAAAAACTGGCAACATATTTCTAGAATTATGATACCCTTTAAGGCGTGGGGCGGGTTGGGGTATCCGGCCGCCAACAACTTCAGTCCGGAGGCATCTCCGCATGACGACGATCGCGCACCCCGAGCTTGACGGCCTGGAGCGTTACAAGTTCGGCTGGGCCGACTCGGACGTGGCCGGCGAGTCCGCGCGCCGGGGTTTGTCCGAGGAGGTCGTCCGGAACATCTCGGCGCTGAAGGACGAGCCGGAGTGGATGCTGGACCTGCGGCTGAAGGGCCTGAAGCTGTTCCGGCGCAAGCCGATGCCCGCCTGGGGCGCGGATCTGACCGGCATCGATTTCGAGAACATCAAGTACTTCGTCCGGTCGACCGAGAAGCAGGCCGCCAGCTGGGACGACCTGCCCGCGGACATCAAGAACACCTACGACAAGCTGGGCATCCCCGAGGCCGAGAAGCAGCGGCTCATCGGCGGCGTCGCCGCGCAGTACGAAAGCGAAGTCGTCTACCACAAGATCCGTGAGGACCTGGAGGAAAAGGGTGTCCTGTTCCTGGACACCGACACCGCGCTCAAGGAGCACCCGGACCTTTTCCAGGAGTACTTCGCCACGATCATCCCGGTGGGCGACAACAAGTTCGCCGCGCTGAACACCGCGGTCTGGTCCGGCGGCAGCTTCATCTACGTGCCGAAGGGCGTGCGCGTGGACATCCCGCTGCAGGCCTACTTCCGGATCAACACCGAGAACATGGGGCAGTTCGAGCGGACCCTGATCATCGTCGACGAGGGGGCCAGCGTCCACTACGTCGAGGGCTGCACCGCGCCGATCTACTCCTCCGACTCGCTGCACTCCGCGGTGGTCGAGATCGTCGTCAAGGCCGGCGGTCACTGCCGCTACACCACCATCCAGAACTGGTCGAACAACGTCTACAACCTGGTCACCAAGCGGGCCGTGGCGCAGACCGGCGCGAGCATGGAGTGGATCGACGGCAACATCGGCTCCAAGGTCACCATGAAGTACCCGGCGGTCTACCTGATGGGCGAGCACGCCCGGGGAGAGACCCTGTCCGTGGCGTTCGCCGGCGTCGGGCAGCACCAGGACGCCGGCGCCAAGATGGTGCACTGCGCGCCGAACACCTCCTCCCAGATCATCTCCAAGTCCGTGGCCAGAGCCGGCGGCCGCACGTCCTACCGGGGCCTGGTCCAGGTGCAGGAGGGCGCGGCCCACTCCAAATCCACGGTCAAGTGCGACGCGCTGCTGGTCGACACGATCAGCCGGTCCGACACCTATCCCTACGTGGACATCCGTGAGGACGACGTGGAGATGGGTCACGAGGCCAGCGTCTCCAAGATCTCCGAGGACCAGCTGTTCTACCTGATGAGCCGGGGCATGACCGAGGACGAGGCCGCGGCCACGATCGTGCGCGGCTTCGTCGAGCCGATCGCGCGCGAGTTGCCGATGGAGTATGCGCTGGAGCTGAACCGGCTGATCGAGCTGCAGATGCAGGGGTCCGTCGGCTAGAGTGACCGCTCCCTGAGCCAGTCCAGCGCGGCCTGCGCGACCTCGCGCCAGCCGTGGTCGATGGTCAGCGAGTGGCCGCGATCGGGGAACTCGACGAAGTCGGTGATGGCCGGTGACTTGTGGTACAGCTTGCGGGTCGACGTCGTGATGGCCGGCGGAACGGTGTGATCGTGGCCTCCGGCCGTGAGCAGTAGCGGCCCGCGGGTCTTGTTTGCGGTATTCACCTTCGCTGGCGACCGGAGGACGAAGTTCGCCACGGCGGCTTCGAACAGTGGCTTGCCCGGCGAGGGCACGGTCCAGCGGTCGTACAGCTCAGCTGACTCCTGCTCGGGAAGCACGTTCCCGAAGCCGTACCGGAACTGTTCCGCGGTGAGCGAGACCGCCAGGTTGCGGTTGGCTGGCTTGCGCAGCGCGATCGAGGCGACTTTCAGCGCGGAAACAGGCAGGTTGAGCACGCCCTTGATGGGCGCGGCGTCGATCGCCACCGCGGCCGCGGCCAGGTCCTGGCCGAGCAGCCGCTGCGCGATCAGGCCGCCGAAGGAGTGGCCGATGACGACGGGAGGGGCCGCCAGCCCGCGGATGATCCGGGCGTAGTGGTCGACCACGTCGTCGATGCCCTTGCCCGCCACCTGGGCGGGGTTCCGGCGGCTCTCCTGTACCGTGTCCGAGTCGCCTGGCCAGCCCGGTGCGATCGGTGCGTAGCCCGCCTCCTGGAACAGTTCCAGCCACGGGTCCCACGAGCTGGCGTGCAGCCATAGGCCATGAACAAATACCGCGGGCCTGCCTGGTTGTGTCATTTCGCTCTCTCTTTCTCTAGCTGTCGAGGCCGCTAGCTGTCGAGGCCTAGGGTGAAGGTGGGCTTCGGTGAGGTCTCGGGGAGGCGGTGCTCGGCGGCGAGGCGCCGGATGGCGGTTCCGGTGGCGAGGAACTCGGTCGCGTGCTCGCCCCAGACGTGGTTGTTGACCGCGACGCTCACCCCCACGATGCCCGAGGACTTGGCCGCCGTCGCCTCGGCCTGCATCCTGGACAGCGCAAGCTCGCGGGCCTCGTAGATGCCCTGGGTGAAGATCACCATTTCCTGGTTCTGGCCGGCCTGGCGCAGTGACTGCATCGCCGACTGATGGGCGATGTGGTACACGCACACTCCCAGCACGAACGCCACCGGCACGGCGCCCGCCGCCAGCAGCCGGAAGAAGTCCTGAGCTGAGAGGTCCGAGGTGAACGCCCGGCCGTCCGGGGCCCGATGGGCGCCCCCGGTGCCGTCGCCGGTGCTGCCCAGCGCGCGCACGGCCGTCCCGGTCGCGATGAACTCCAGGACACCCTGGCCCCACACGTAACTCTGCAGGCGCAGCTGAACGCCGACGATACCGTCGGCGCCGAGGTGGTCGGCCTCGGCCTGCATCCGGCTCATGGCCAGTTCCCTGGCGTTGTACATGGCCTGCGTCAGGATCTGCAGTTCCTGGTTCTGCGACCATCGTCCGATCTGCAGGCCGATGTGATAGATCGACGACCCGACCACGAAGCCGAGCGGCTCGAACCCGGCCTCGCCGAGCAGCACGTACTCCGAGACCGACAAGTCGGAGGTGAAAACGCCCGCCGGAGCGGCGCCCGCGGTCTGGGCCAGCCGGCCGGCCGCGGCCTGCGGCTCCCAGGCGGCCGAACCGTCGGCCGGCTTGCTGCCGAAAAGTGGCATGAGATTCTCCTTCGGTCAGATTCACTGGCGGATCGCGGCGCTCGGGCCCGCTCGCCCCGGAGCACCGCCGGACTTCCGGCGCGCATGTGACGATGCCTCGTGACGTGAATCATCTTCTCATTGAAGTCGCTGTCTACCCTGGCAAGACGAGCTCACCGTTGTTAGATGGGTTTTGAGAGAAGGTGAACGTTGAGTGGCCGGTGAAGGCTTTGATGTCGATCAGTTCCTGGCTCAGCCGCTGACCGCTCGTGTCGCGACGAACGGCCCGACCGTGCGGCCGACGTGGTTTTTGTGGGAGGACGGCGCGTTCTGGATCCTCACCGGCCCGTGGGCCAGGCTTCCGGACCGGGTGGGGGCGGACCCCGCCATCGCGCTGGTGGTGGACGACTGCGACCTCACCACCGGAACGGTCAGGCAGGTGATCGCGCGGGGACGGGCCGAGCTCCTGCCGTTCGACGTGCCGCGGGGGCGGCGTAAGCTCGCCCGCTACCTGGGGGATGACGAGACGCGCTGGGACGAGCGGTTCCGGCGGTATCTGTACGATGATCCGGCCGGGAAGGGAACCGTCTGGCTGCGGCTGCGCCCGGTGCGCCTTGCGGCCAAGGACCTCAGCTACTCCGTTTAGGCTATGGGGATGGCTGACACCCCGCCTGCTGTGCTTATCACCGGGGCCACCTCCGGGCTCGGCCGTTACCTGGCCGGGCAGCTGGCCGGTTCCGGCTGGCAGGTGCTCGCGCACGGACGCGATCCGGCGCGGGTGGCGGAGCTGGTCGCGGAGCTTGGCCCGGAGCTTGGCCCGGAGCTTGGCGGCGGCGCGCGGGGCTATGTCGCTGATCTGGCCCGGCTCGGCGACGTGCGGGAGCTTGCGGCCCTGGTACGTGCGGAGGTGCCGCGGCTTGACGTGCTGGTGAACAACGCGGGGATCGGCTTCGGCGCGCCGGGCGAGGGACGGCAGGTGAGCGCGGACGGCCACGAACTGCGGTTCGCCGTCAACTATCTCGCGCCGGTGCTGCTCACCCGGCTGCTCGTGCCGCTGCTGACCGCGTCGGCGCCGTCCAGGATCGTCAACGTGGGCTCGCTCGGCCAGGTCCCGTTCGACCCGGCCGATGCGGAGTTCGAGGACGGGTACAACGGAGTGGACGCCTACCGCAGGTCCAAGCTCGCGCTGGCCGCGTTCACCTTCGGCCTGGCCGGTGAGCTTACGGCAGCCGAGGTAACGGCGAACTGCCTGCACCCCGCGACCTTCATGGACACTGCGATGGTCGGACGCGCCGGGATCACCCCGGTCTCGACGGTCGAGCAGGGGGGCGAGGCGACCATGCGGCTCATCACCGATCCGGCTCTCGACGCGGTCACCGGGCAGTTCTTCGACGGGCTGCGGATCGCGCGTGCGTTGCCACAGGCCTACGACCCGCAGTTCCGGGCCGAGCTACGCGAGGTAACCGACCGGATGCTGAGCTCGGCTGGGTAACCTTTCTACCGGCGACGGGATGCGGCGTTCAGCACGGTCAGCCAGATCCAGACGTCAGCCGCGACTCTCTTGCGGGCCAGGGTGCCGAAGGGTCGTATGTGCAGCCGCCGTCGCGATGGCCGCGCTTGCCGTCGTCCCGCAGGCCCCGGTAGTGCGTCAGCGTCCCATTACCGCGGAGGATCCGGCTTACGTGGAGGATCCGGGCAGCTCCAGCTACCAAAATGCTCCGCATAAGCTATATCCTCCGCGTTAATTTCCGATGCTTCGAATATGCTGGTGAATTGCGGGACGGGTGAGGTGCCTGCGCCGGAGGTGAGCCGCCCGGTCTGGCCAGCGGGTCTGACACGCACGCACGTCCGCCGCTTCCGCGACATTTTCCGTGGTGGATCGACGCTCCGCGAGCCGGTGCTGGGGTACCACTGAACCACCGCCGAGCGTGAATCGACCGCAATAACCGGAGAGTTCCTCCGCCTGGCGTGACGCTGGTGGTGTCGTGTGGCGGCTGTGACGAGCGCGGGCGGGCCGAAGCTGTCACACGATCATCGCCGCCACCATCGTCAGCCGATGGGCGGGCCGGATGGTGGCAACAGGTAGTGCGCCCGCTACCGGCGGCGGGACGCGGCGTTCAGCGCTGTGGTGCCGATGTACCACATGTTGTCGGTGACGTCGATCGTGACTCCCGGAGGAACGATCTGGTCGATGCGGTCGAGTAGATCGGTGGGCAGGTCGAGGCCGTCGGCGGCGAGGTAGCCGTCCAGGTGCTCCATGGTGCGCGGACCGATGATCGTGGAGGTCACCGCGGGGTGGCGGGTGACGAACGCGGTCGCCATCTGGATGAGGGTGATCCCGGCCTCGTCGGCCAGCGCGCCGAGCGCGTCGGCGGCGTCGAGCTTGGCGGCGTTCGACGGATCGGTGGCGTCCCAGCGCCGCGGGAAGCGACGCAACCGCGCGGCGGAGCCTGGCCCGCTGACCTCCCGGCCCTTGCGGTATTTGCCTGACAGCCAGCCACCTGCCAGCGGGCTGTAGGCCATGACGCCCATTCCGTGGCGCTGGCAGGTCGGCAGCAGGTCGTATTCGATCGCCCGGGTCAGCATGGAGTAGGGGGGCTGTTCGGTGCGGAACCGTCCGTGGCCGCGGCGATCGGCGACCCACTGAGCCTCGACGACCTCGGAGGCGGGGACCTTGGACGTGCCGAAGTAGCGGATCTTGCCGGCCTGGACGAGGTCAGTCAGGGCGCCGAGGGTCTCGTCGATATCGGTGTTCGGGTCGGGAACGCCGACTTGGTAGAGATCGATCCAGTCGGTTTGAAGCCGGCGCAGCGAACCCTCGACCGCTTCGGTGATCCATCGGCGCGACGCTCCGCGATGGTTGGGGTCGTCGTCGCCGAAAGGAACGCCGAACTTGACCGCGAGCACCACGCTCTCGCGCCGTCCGCCCGCCAGGGCCTGGCCGAGGATCTCTTCTGACTCGCCGGCAGAATAGCCATCGGCGGTGTCGATGAAGTTGATCCCGGCGTCCAGGGCGCGGTGGATGATCTTGATCGACGCGTCGTGATCGGGGTTGCCGAAGGCGCCGAACATCATCGCGCCCAGGCACATCTGGCTGACCGAGACGCCGGTGCGTCCCAGAGGGCGGTATTCCATGCTGAAGCTCCTTGAGTCTTTGCTCGCGGCGGGTGGGTAGGATCAGACGCGTCAGCAGGCGGAGAGCCTGTCCACTTCACTCTAGCTATTAGCGGATAGCCTGTCCACTTGGATGGCCCATGCCTACGGACCAGTTCCCAAAACGAGCCGACGCCTTCCCAGAAGCCGACGCCTTCCCACGACGAGCCGACGCCGAGCGCAACCGCGACAAGATCCTCGCGGCTGCCCGTTCCGCGTTCGCCGATCCTGAGGCCGAAATATCGATGGCCGAGATCTCGCGCCGCGCGGGAGTCGGCATGGCGACGTTGTACCGCAACTTCCCCGGACGCCGAGAGCTCCTCGAGGCTCTCTACACCGACGAGGTCAACGCCGTTTGCAACGCCGCCGAGACCTCCGGCGGCGAGACGCCCGGAGCGATTCTGGAGGCTTGGCTGCACCGGTTCTTCGCCTTTGCCACCAGCAAGCGCCACATCGCCGCCGAGCTGCTCGAGCACACTGACCGCAGCGACCCGATATTCGGCAGCAACCGCGCCCGGGTGATCGCGGCCGGCCGGCCGCTCCTCGTTGCCGCGCAGCGCGCTCACGAGATCCGCGACGACCTCACCCTCGAGCAGGTCCTCGACATGGTCATCGCCATCGCCACGATCCACGGCGACACCCACTACCTCGAACCGATCCTCCAGACCGCGCTCGACGGCCTGCGCCCCCCGGGCGATGCGGGGCCCGCATGGCCGTGATGAGGCCTGCTCTCAGCTTGTAACACGTGTTACGGTTCTTGCATCTGCATGGCGAGTAAATCATGTGAGGATGACATGGAGAACCCGGGACGCATCGAGGAGCAGGTACGGTCGGCGTTCCCCGAGGGCTCCATCGAGCGGGTTCAGGTGCTGGCGTACGGCGACGATCCGGGGGTCGAGCCAGGAGAGACCGCGATCCGGGTCTTCATCAGCCGGGCAGGCCGGCCCGAAGGCGAGGAAGCCGACAAAGAGATCGTCAAGGCGTTCGAAGAAGTCAGCCGCCCGGTCATCAAGCGACTGGGTGACGAACTGCCCTTCGTCGGGTGGATGGACTTCCGCCCTGACGTGCAGGACGAGTCGGCGCGGTCGGGCGGCCCCTTCGGAACTGGGCCTTTCATCAGGTTCAGAACCCGCCGAGACCAGTGCGGTCCGCCGGATGAACCGTCCGAGCAGCTGACGCCCGTGATGACGCGGCTCGGGGCCGCCGATCTGGCGACGGTGGATACACTGATCGCCGCGGGCATCGCGAACAGCCGCGCCGAGATCCTGCGCTGGGCCGTGGGCCGCATCCGCGAAAACCCGGCCTACGCCCAGCTCCAGGACCGTGTGCACGAGATCAGCGAGCTCAAGGCGCAGTTCTGACCGTCCCAGACGCGAATACCACGGCTGAAACATTGCAGGAGCACACTGGGAACATGGGCATGCGACGGGTACGGGTGGGATGCGAGTTCGTGCATGTGGCTGCCGTGGATACCCCGGCCGTTCTCCAGGTCGAGCCCCAGGACGCGGCCCCGGTCAGCCTCGCGCGACGGGAGTGGTCGACGGAGCCAGCGGTGCGCATCCGCCACTACACCGACCTTTACGGCAACCTGTGTGCCCGGGCGATGCTGCCCGCCGGACGGTCCACGCTGCGTTTCGACGCCTCGGTGCTGGTGCCCGACGCGACCGAGGACGCCGATGAACAAGCGCCGGAGCTGCCACCGGAAGAGCTGCCAGACGAGGTGCTCATCTACACGTTGCCCAGCCGCTACTGCCTGCCCGACATGCTCGGCGACGAGGCCTGGTCGCGTTTCGGCGCCATGCCCCTCGGCTATTCCCGGGTCCAGGCGATTTGCGACTACGTCAACGGCCACCTGACGTTCGAGTACGGCAGGAGCGGCCCGCAGACCACGGCGGCGGATGCCAACGCCTCCGGGTTCGGTGTCTGCCGCGACTTCACCCACCTGGCCATCTCGTTCTGCCGGGCGCTGAACATCCCGGCTCGATACGTCTTCGGCTATCTGCCGGACATGGACGTACCGCCGGACCCGGCGCCCATGGACTTCGCGGCGTGGATGGAGGTCTGGCTGGGCGACCGGTGGTTTACCTTCGATCCGCGCAACAACCGCCGGCGTAAGGGCCGGATTCTGATCGGATCCGGACGGGACGCGTCCGACGTGGCCATGGTCACGACCTTCGGTGCACCGCTGCTCGAGTCGATGATCGTGCAGGCGCAGGAGGAGCGGGAATAAATCTCCTCGTGCGCGGCTCGCTCAGCCGAGCCGGGTGACCTCGACGGTGACGGCGAGGTGCTCCACCGCCGGGCCGGAGTAGATACCGGACAACGGGCGTACGTCCGCGTAGTCGCGGCCACGGGCCAGCAGCACGTGACGGCTGCCCACCTCGGCGAGACTGGTCGTGTCGGCCGCGACCCAGTCACCGGCCCAGAATTCCACCCAGGCGTGGCTCTCTCCTGTCATCGTCTCGCCGACCTCGGCTTCGGCGGCCGGGTAGAGGTAGCCGGAGACGTAGCGCGCAGGCAGTCCGACTGCGCGCAGCAGGGCCAGCGTGACGTGCGCGAAGTCCTGACATACTCCCTTGCCCGCGGCGCGGGCCTGGGCCGAGGACGTATGGACGTGTGTCGCACCCCGCTCGTAGCGCAAGGCCTGGTGGGTCCACTCCGCCGCGCGCAGCCCGGCCTGCACGGGCGTCGGCTCGGCGCGCAGGGACCGCCCGAGCTCGGTGAGCTCGGGCTCGGCGGTGACGTAGGAGGAGGCGGCGAGCAACTCGGCGAAGCGATCCTGAACCGCGGGCGCGGCCAGCTCGGACCAGCTGATGCCCGTCGGCACGGCGCGCGGCGGGGCGGTCTCCACCGTCGACGTGGCCAGCACGACAAGCTCGGTATGCGGCACATGGATGTCGAACGCGTCCACTGCCGTGCCCCAGTAGTCGACGTAGCGAAACGGCCGCACCGCGGGCGTGACGACGAGGGCGGCTTGCAGGGTGTGCTGCCCGTCGACGCTCGGCGGGGTCAGCCTCGCTTCGTTGTACGACGCCCGCACCGGGTTGGCGTAGTTGTAGACGGTGCGGTGCCGGATTGCGATCCGCCAGCTCATGAGCCAGTCTCCTTGAGGCTCCACTGGGGCGGCGGTGACCCGGCGAAAAGCCGTTGGGTCACCTCCTCACTGATCGTCGAGACGGCGTGCTGCAGTCCGAGCAGCCGGTCCGGCAGGCCGTCCAGGAGATCAGCGGCGGAGAGGAACTCTAGGTCGGTTCGGGCCCGGCCGATCGCCCGGCGGCCAGGTTCGTCCAGCCCTGAGCGCCCGGACGCTGGGTCCAGCCGGGCCAGCGCACGCTCCCCGGCCCGGAGCGCGTAGAAGACCGATCGGGGGAAGAGCCGGTCCACCAAGAGGAACTCCACCACCCGGGGAGCCTCGACGCCTTGCTGGTAGGTACGCAGGTAAGCATCGTGGGCGGAGCACGCTCGAAGGGTGGAGGTCCAGCCCTCGCTCGCTCGCTCGGCACCGATCCGGGCCGCGAGCAGGCGCGCGGTCATGTCCACCCGCTCCAGACTGCGGCCCAGGATCAGCGCGTCATAACTGGTGTCCCGGCTCATGCTCGCCTCGACGTACCCGGCCACGTTGGCCGCGCGGTCTCGGACGTAGGAGAAGAAGGGCGCGGGGCCGAAGTCGCGGGCGGCGGCCACCCGGTCCGGCAGGGAGTTATGGGTGGAGTTCAGGCACTCCCAGATCTCCGCCGAGAGCGCCTCCCGGGCGCTGCGGGCGTTCTGCCAGGCGGCGGACAGCGCGCCGACGATTGAGCTGGACGAGTCCTCCTGGTAGCCAAGCAGCTCCAGGACGGCTCGGGAGTCCCGGTGCCGCTTGGCGGTATCGCCCGGAACGCCCATGACCGCCAGCAGGACGGCGCACGCGCGAGCCTCGTCCACGCCCGGGTCTTCGAGCACTTCGTGGAAATGCACGTCAAGCAGCCGGGCGGTGTCCTCCGCCCGTTCGACATACCGGCCCACCCAGAACAGTGCCTCGGCGACCCGACTCAGCATCCTGGTCCCCTTACTGCTGCGGCTGGTCCTGGCGAGGACCGGCGTCGGGTTCGGCGCCGCCTACCGCCTGCGCGGGAAACGCCGACGGGCCGTCGTCTTCTGCGTCCCAGCCCGGCGAGGAGGTCAGCACCCAGGTGTCCTTGGAGCCACCGCCCTGGCTGGAGTTGACGATCAGGCTCCCCTCCCGCAGCGCCACCCGGGTCAGTCCGCCGGGCGGCACCCGGACCTGGACCCCATCGTTGACCGCGAACGGTCGAAGGTCGATGTGCCGGGGCAGCAACTTGTCGCCGAGCTGCGCCGGCGAGGTCGACAGCAGCACCAGCTCCTGCGCGATCCACGCCCGGGGCTCGGCCAGCACCTGCTCGCGCACGGCGGCCAGTTCGGCGTCGGAGGCCTGCGGCCCGACGACGATGCCGTGGCCGCCAGACCCCTGGACCGGCTTGACCACCAGCTGGTCAAGCCGGTCCAG